>Ga0074199_1001447_pt1 | contig 20654 bp, 16 predicted proteins | sample EPASupsiteSAE347_FD_64528 | JGI IMG/M metagenome (GOLD analysis project Ga0074199, IMG submission 64528) | Bioremediated contaminated groundwater from EPA Superfund site, New Mexico - Sample SAE3-47 | ecosystem: Environmental > Aquatic > Deep subsurface > Groundwater > Contaminated ... | reverse complement strand
AGTTCAAGTGCAATCGCTTTATCAGCAACCTTTTGAACCGTTGCCTCCACAGTCTTTTTAACGGCGGCGATTGCTTCGTCTTGTTTGTCGCGAACCAAAAGAAAAACAAATTTGTTTTCCTGGGAAGCTTTTCCCAGAGCGACGGTAATAGTATTCAAGGAAGCCGGGGAAGACGCTACAAAAGCGCCAGTTGCGATATTGGGAATGTTTTCCTCAGCGGTGGCAGGCTGGACAAGAGTAAGGAAGAAAGCAAAAAGGCAACACAGACAAAGAAATTTTTTCACGAAATTCTCCTTTGTAGAAAAGTCCAGGAACAGGGTTTTGTAACAAACCATCTTTTTCGAAATCTGAAGGCGACGTTCACAAGGCCGATAAGAACAGGAACTTCGACCAACGGCCCAATGACGGCGGCAAAGGCGACACCGCTTTTGATACCGAATACGGCAACAGCTACGGCAATAGCCAATTCGAAATTATTGCTGGCCGCCGTGAAGGAAAGGGTTGCGGATTTCTTGTACCCGGCATTCAGTTGAGCCCCCATAAAGAAACTCACGCAAAACATCACCACGAAATAAATCAGCAGAGGAAGCGCGATACGGAGAACATCCATGGGAATTTGAACGATAAGTTGACCTTTCAAACTGAACATCACGACAATCGTAAATAGAAGGGCAATAAGCGTAAGAGGGCTGATAATCGGGATGAACGTTGAGTGATACCATTCCTTGCTTTTGGCCTTGATGAGCGCGAAGCGGGTTATGACACCGGCCAGAAAGGGAATTCCCAAATAAATGAAGACGCTTTCGGCAATTTGGCGGATACTGATTTCAACCACAGCGCCTTTCAGGCCGAAGTAGGGAGGAAGAACCGTAATGAAAAACCAGGAATAGACGCTGAAGAACAACACTTGAAAGATGCTGTTGAAGGCCACCAGGCCGGCGCAGTATTCCGTGTCGCCCTCGGCAAGATCGTTCCAGACAATGACCATGGCAATGCAGCGGGCGAGACCGATCATGATAAGGCCAACCATGTATTCTGGGTAATCGCGGAGGAAGACGATCGCTAGAATGAACATCACTACCGGCCCGATGATCCAGTTTTGAACGAGAGAGAGAATCAGGACTTTCCAATCTTTGAAAACATCACCCAATTCTTCGTATTTCACCTTCGCCAGGGGCGGATACATCATGAGAATGAGGCCGATGGCGATTGGTATGTTGGTGGTGCCGACGGAGAATTTTTGATTGAAGGCTTCCACGGCGGAAGGGGAAACGTAGCCGATTCCCACGCCAATACCCATGGCAAGGAAGATCCAGAGGGTTAAATAACGATCGAGAAACGAGAGTTTTTGAGAAACGCTTTCGGTCATGTTTTTAGCTCCTGATATGGTTTGCCCAGCCTGTTCAGGCTTTCCCGGTGCGAATGGTATAACTTGCCACATAGTCGTCAATTTTTTCTCCGGGAATGGCGGAAAGAAGTTCCTGATACAGGTCTTCGTTTGTGTCGATCATGGCGGAAATCGCCATGGCTTTTTCTTCAAACTCAGGATCGGACAACCCGGCGGCCAATATCGCTTTTCTGGTGTCGGTCAGTGTTGCCGCACCGGCAACGCAACCAACCAGGGCTTGAACGGATTCCTTTACCTTGGCGGGAAGGGGCTTTTTCAAAAGCAGATCGGAAATAATGACCCGCCCGCCTAGTTTCAAAGCTCGGGAGATATCGCGCCAGACCTGGGGTTTGTCGGGAGACAGGTTCACAACGCAGTTGGAAAGGATCACGTCAACGGAACCGTCACCAACCGGAAGGTGCTCAATTTCCCCCAAGCGAAATTCGACATTGTCAAAACCGCTAGCCTTCTGGTATTGGGCTATGTTTTTCCTGGCCAGGGAAATCATGTCGGGTGTCATATCAACACCGATGACCCGCCCGGTTTTTCCAACCCGGCGACCGGCAACAAACACATCGAAACCGCCACCGCTACCGAGATCGAGAACGATTTCCCCCTCTTTCAATCCGGCGATAGCGGAGGGATTGCCGCACGACAAGCCCATATTAGCCGAATCCGGAACGGCGGCGAGATCATCGCCGGAATACCCCAGATTCTTTACCAAAATTGACGGATCGACGCTCCCACAACAGGAAGTCGGGCCACAACATGATGATTTCTCTTTGCGGGCAATGGCAGAATACCCGCCACGTACTTTTTGCCGAATTTGGTCTGAATCAGAACTCATGGAAAATGCCTCCTGAAATAGGTTTCAGTCTTACGTATTCGACTGGACATATTTGTTTTTTCCTTTGGCGGTCTTGTAAATGTGGCAAACCTCATCCAACGGCAGAGAAAGGATTTTTTTCAACGAAGCAATATCCTTCTTCACGGTGGTGTTTTCGGCAAGGGCTTTGCAAATGAATGAATGAGCAGTTTTAACCTCGGAAGAGGCGTTTTTCCGGGCCAAGCTGTAAAACGCCCATCTGCCGCATTTTCGTTTCGCGACCAAACCAGCTTGCAGCAGTAGGGAGATATGTTTTGAAACGGTCGAGGGGGCCAGATTCAAGAAGGTCGTCAGTTGGCACACACACAACTCGCTGTGATTGAGAGCAATGATAATTCTGATGCGTGTCTCATCGGCGAGAGCTTTAACCAAAAGAACAAAAGGTTGCATATTGTCTCCATAGATTCGTCAGATAACGAATTATATATATCACAAAATGGAGAAAGATTAAAGGAAAACGGGTGTTTTACTCCGCAACACAATCTTTGCCCCTCGCAGATGAGTTTTTAGCTCGTCCAAGGCGGTCTCAATTTCCCATCGTTCATGATACAGCGCTGCCAACTCAGCGGCAGGGACTACTTCGTGATCCAATCATGACGTAATAAAGTTGATTGGCGAGGTCTTCTTTATCCAAGGCAAGATAAGGAATTTCGGGATTTTCGGGGCCTTACTGGATCTCGATTTTTGCTCCAACCCGATATTTTTTGGACTGTTCGACCCGCATGCTTTTATGAAAAATACGGGTTAAATGAATTTTCCGATTACGCTCCAGATTATTTCGACAATATCATCAAATATAACGTAAGCAACGGGAATAAAGGTCAACGTTAAAATCGTCGAGGCGGTTAATCCGCCGATAACCGTGATCGCAAGCGGTTGATAAAAATCCGATCCGGCGCCGATGCCCATAGCTAGAGGCAGCATACCGAGAACCGTAGTTAAAACCGTCATCAAAATCGGTCTTAATCGTATACTACCGGCTTCAATGGCTGCTTGAATTTTCGATTCCTTCAATTCCTGTCTTCGCTGATTGATGAATTCGATGAGAATGATGCCGTTGTTGACGACGATTCCGCCAAGCATGATTATTCCTATCATGGCGGTTATCGACAATGCGAAATTAGCCAGTCTCAGACCGATGACGACACCGATTATCGAAAGCGGCATGGTAAACATTATGATGAAGGGATGCAGAAAGGATTCAAATTGCGCCGCCATGATCATGTAAACCAAAACTATGGATGCAAGAAGAGCAATGGATAAATTCCGGAATGCCTCGATTCTATCTTCTTCTTCTCCGCCGAAATTTATTTCGTAACCCGGAGGTAGTTTGATTTTTTTCAATTCCGTTTGAATATCAAGAATAACGGCTTGCAAAGGACGATTTACGAAATCCGCTTGGACTTTCATCAATCTTTTCAGATTTTTTCGCTCGATTTTACTGAAGCCTCTGCCTTCGCGAATTTTTGCCACTTGAGAAAGCGCCACGAATTTATCTTTTTCCAGGGTCAGATCCAATTTTTGGAGCTTGGCGATCTCATCCTTATAATCGTCGGCCGCTTCCACGCGGATGTCGTATTCCTCATTCCGATCCTTGAATTTCCCAGCGAGGGTTCCGTAAACAAAGCTTCTCGTCATATTCGCCATCGTGTACAAATCCGCGCCCAAATCCTTTATTTTCTCTCGATCGAATTCCACTTTTATTTCCGGACGTCCGAGTTTAACGCCGTCATCCAGATCTTTGAGCCCGGGAACATTTTTGATCGCGTCGGCGACGATTTTACAGATTTTTTGAATTTCATCAAAATCGTCACCGGATATTTCTATTTGAATCGACTTGCCGCCGCCCGGACCACCCATCTTGGGTTCATTGAAAGCAATCGTTCGATAACCGGGAATAAGCTCGGTTTTTTTTCGCAACGCCTGAACTACTTCGTTCGTTGATCTCGTTCTCTTGTCTTTCGGCTTAAGTACGACCGTAACAGCTCCCTCAGCCATCTTTGTATTGGAAATTATTTTTTCAACTTCCGGAAAATCTTTTACCGTCGCTTCAATTTGGGAAGTGACTTCATCGGTTTTCTGAAGCGACGTTCCTTCAGCAGCTTCGAAGTTGATGACGAAAACTCCGCGGTCCATTTTGGGGAAAAATTCTTGCGGTGGGAAATAAAAAAGCGAGACCACGAAGAGTGCCATCATGAGAAAGAAATATCCGATTCTAATGAAGCCTCTTGACAAAAGGAATCTGAGGATCGCGACATAAACGTATCTGAAAGCTCCCAGAATCAGATCAAACGGTTTGAAAAGTATATAATTCAAGATCCACATTATCGCATCGACCGCAAGGCAAAAAATAAACGGTATGACGAACAATGCAGCCAGTCCAAAAAAGTAATGAAACAGATATTGAGGAAAATACTTGGCAATGGTTCCGCCGCCGGCGATTACGATTAAAGATGTCGGTATTATTCCGCTACGGGATGCCAACATTCCGAAAATTTTCGAATAAATCGTCATTGCCGCTGACGTAAGCGTGGTCGTCTGAACTTTGAGAAACCTGGAGCAGAGCATGGGAACTAAAGTCATGGCGACCAATAGAGACGCCATCAGCGAATAAACGATTGACAGCGACATGTTGATGAATATCTCTCCGACAATTCCCGGAACAAAACCGATAGGCAGGAAGACTACGACCGTCGTCAAAGTAGAAGCAACGATCGGAAGCATGACTTCGTCGGTTGCATCCGCCGCGCTTGCCAAGCGGCTTTCATCACCTTTAATCGTGAGAAAACGAAAAATATTTTCCAATACGACGATGGCGTTGTCAACCATCATTCCGATTCCGAGCGCAAGTCCGCCCAAAGTCATCAAATTAAGCGTCATACCCTTTCTGAGGAACATGAACGGAAAAGTCATGATAATCGCCAATGGAATACTGATGCCGATGATGAATGTCGAGCGAAAATTCTTCAGAAAAAGAAATAAGACGACCACAGCCAGCCAAGCTCCGCTTTCGGCATTTTCCTTGACCATATTTATCGAGTCGCGAATAAAATCGCTCGCATCATTTCCGATTGTTACTTTCAATTTTCCGCCGAATTTTGCTTCCAGTTTCGGAGTCAATTTTTTTACGGCATCGGAAATTTCGACGGGATTTGCTCCCGCCTCTTTCTTGATCGAAAGCGACACGGCCGGTTTGCAATCGAGTCTGGAAACGGATTCAATTTCCTTGAAGGAATCGACGATCGTCGCAAGCTCGGATAAATAAACCGGGCGGCCGTCTATCTGTTTAACGATTATCTTTCCCAGATCCGACGGATTTTTAAACTCGCCTTCGGAACGAATCAAGTATTTGAAGTTGCCTTCAACTATATTTCCGACGGGAGTGTTTTGATTGTCTTGCGATACGGCTCTGATGACATCGTCTATCGTCAGACGAGTCGCTCGAAGGCGCTCGGGAAAGACCTTCACTCTTATCTCCCGGTCGAGCCCGCCGAAAACCTCGACATTGGCCACGCCGGCGACTCTTTCGAAAGCCGGTTTGATTTCCTTGTCGGCAAGTTGTCTCAAAGCCTTTAAATCGAAATCTCCGCCGAGAGAGACGTCCAATACCGCTTGGGCGTTGATGTCAAGTTTCGCGACCGTTACTTGCTCGATATCCCGCGGCAGCTTCCGTTTCGCGATGTCGACTTTTTCACGCAGGTCTACGGCGGCGAGGTCGATGTTCGTTCCCCAATTGAATTCAACCATAATCCACGAAAAGCCTTCAAACGAAGTGGACGTCATTTTCTTGATATTTTCTACGGTGTTTACTTCTTCCTCGATTTTCCTGGTCACGATATTCTCCATCTCCGACGGATCTACGCCGGGGTAAGGAGTTTGAATGAAAGCCAGCGGAAAGTCGATGTTGGGAAAAAGATCGATGCTGAGGGAATACAGAGCGCCGAAGCCGAGAAGAGCCAAAGCGGCGATGAGCATGCAAATGGAAACGGGGCGATTGATTGAGAGACGCGGAATATTCATATAAGTTCCAATGTTGTATTCAGGATTTCTCGGCTACGGTGATTTCCATGCCGTCGCTCAGATTTCCTTGCCCGACGATTATCAAGGATTCTCCGGCTTCAACGCCCTGAACATACGCAAAATTCCCTTCGCGAGCGATTATTTTAACCGGCTTTTTATTTGCTTTTGCGTTATCGGCAATGTATACGTAATTTTTACCGTCTTCGCTGATCAACGCAGAAATCGGAATCAGCGGAACTTCCTGAAATTGATTCAAAACGATCTCGCCTTTTACGAACATGTTGGCTTTGTATGCCAGATCGGTATTGTCGACAACAATCTTGACCTGGAAAGAACGCGATGAGTCGGCGTAAAGATCTATATGCGCGACCTTCCCTTTGGTTTTTTCTTCTATGGTACTTATTTGTCCGTTTTTGATAAGTCCTATCTGATTTTCCGGGATCTTAACATCGACAAAAACTTTTTTCAGATCGATTATTCGCCCCAAGGGGACACCGGGAGTGATGCCCTGTCCCAAAAAAACCTGACGACTGACGAAATAACCTGAAATTGCCGATTTTATCGAGGTTCTCTCCAAATTCAGCTTGGCCAACTCAACCGCCGCTTGCGCCTGACGATGCGTGTTTTGAGCGTTGATGAAATTGGTTTCGACGATATCAAAAACCTTTTCGTTGACAACTTTTTTCTCGGCAAGAAGCCGGTTCCTTCGCAAATCACGCGAGGTTTCTTTTTCCTTTTGCGCCGCCATTTCAAGTATGGACTGAGCGTTCCTTAAAGCGATCTCGTATCTTTCCCGCTCAAGAATAATCACCGGAGCGCCTTCTTTTACATAATCACCATTTTCAACCAGAATCTTTTCGACTCGTCCGCTGACGTCGGCCGTAATAATGCTCTCGACAATGGGCTTAACTTCCCCGGAAAATTTCAACGTATCTTTTATGTCTCCGGCGGTTATTTTTTGCACGACGACGCCTGCCGCTCCCCAGAGGATTGAGCTGTGGATAATCGAAATGCAAATAGTCAATACTATAATATTATTTTTCATTTTCATGCTTTTACCTTCCATCAATACTGTAAATCAAGGTTGCGAGTGGAAATCAACCTTGTCGGCGTCCGGAGAGATCGAGGTTTCCGGAACGCTTTCGGAAGCCGTAGCAACCATCGATTCGGGAATAGATATATCCGTTGAGGTTTCCACCGGCAGAGCCATCAATGAACCGGAAGCGACATCATTCGCGGATTGCATGGATACCTCATCCGGGGGCGAACCTGATGGATCGGCCTGCAATGCACCCGGATGGCGTGCTTCTTCGGGAGTATCCGTACCGCTGAAATTCTGCGCCAAATATTCCCAATCATGAGGTTGAGCGATAGCGCCTTGATCCAAAGTTCGTAAAGGTTCCATCTGATTCGTGATAAGAAGAATCTCGGCGCAACGCGTTCGCTCGTCATAATAAGCCGATACGGCCGTTTGCGCTGAACTGGTCAATGTGATTTGGGCGTCAACCAATTCGACGATGGAAGCATCACCCGCCTGGTAACGCGTGGCGACGATGCGCATGTTTTCGCGGCTTTGTTCCAAAGCTTTTTCGGTGAAAAAGATACGCTTTTTTACCTCATCGTAATCGGCAAGAGCCTTGGCCAAAGCAGTTCTCTTCGAATTCAAAAGATTTTCCCGCGTTAATGAAGCAATGTCGAGACTTTTTTTCGCGCGACGCACTTCCAAAGACAGATCTCCACTGTCGTAAACCGGCATTGAAAGAGAAAAATTCACCGTATAATCCCGGGTGTCTTTTAATCCGCTGACATCCTTGCCGTAGGTATAATTGCCGCCAAGGTTAAGAGTCGGAAGAGCAGCGTTCTTAGCAGCTTGATATATTTTTTGGAGAATATCGCGGTCGTTTCGAGAAAGAAGCAAATCAAAATCATTATCTTCAAGAAGTTTGCCCAATTCAGAGGCCGAAAATGAGGCCAGGTCATATCTAAGACTCTGAGGCAGTTGCAGGGAAATACTCGCAGAGCTTGAGGAGTTCAATATATCCGCAAGATCCAAATATCGCATCTCTATGGCGCTCTTGCTTTTAACCAAGGAGGTTTCAAGATTGGCTTGCTGCACTTCGATGCGTAAAATGTCATTTTGCAGAGCCAGTCCGACTTGTAAATTTATATTCGCGATTTCCAGAAGCTTTCCAAGCAAGAGTAAATTTTCAGTATGGATCTTAACCATTTCTTCTTCTTTAACCAGTTCGAAATAAACTTTTATCAATCGTCTGGTCATTTCCAGAGCTTCCTTGCGATAGGCGAAATCAGCGGCATCGGACTTCAATTTCGCCACGTCACGCTGTAGAACAGCGGCCTTGCCCAGCGCCGGAAAACTTTGGATTATATTCAAGGAAGACAAAATCGTTGTGCCGAACGACCACGAACTGGCTTTCTGACCGGAATCCAGAAATGTTTTTTGGGAATCGACAAACTGCAGATCGGCGTTCGGAATAAACGCGTTGTGAGCTTTTTTAACATCAAGTCCGCTTGTTTCGATTCTCAACTTGGCGACTTTCAAGAGAAGATTTTCTTTCAATGCCGCATCGATTAAATCGCTTAAATCAGTGCTAAAAAGAGGGTTGGGAGAAAATAAAACAATTACTAAAACAATAAGATATAATTTCTGCTTCATTTTACGATTCCGTGCATCAAAAGATTATGAATTTCCTCAAGATTTTTATTGCTGGTTTTCCTTCCAAACTTCAATTCCCTGCACAACAAAATATTCAGAATTCCGACCGTCGCGGTCAGGAAATTCTCGGGTTGTATTTTTCGAAAATGCCCGGCTTTCATCGCATCGGTAAGGGCATTTCGCAAACGTTCGAATTCAGAACAAGCCTTTTTAAATCTGACTGACTGGTCAGTCAGGGAGACTGAATTTTAATCGGTGCCCGCCCTTTTGTCAATAGTTATTTCAAAGGATAAAAACCGCGACATTTTTTCTCTTCTGTTGTAGAATTTCTTTATTAAATCGCATCGTATCATCTTCGGATATTTATGCCGAGATGGAATTAATGATTGCAAACGTAAGATCATGCAATTACAGCAAGATTAAGGCATTGTCAGCAAATAAGTGTAACGAATTTCTAGGATTTCCATGGAATTAAACGAAGAATTAAAAAGAGATCTTGCAGCACCGATCAAATCGGTAAGAATTTTTGCTATTGAAAAAGCGCTCAGGGAAGGTTGCGACAAAAAAATCCTGGGAATTCTCCAAAACCATTTAAAAAACGAAGAAGACGCCGAGTGCCGTATGCTTATCGATCATGCGCTGGAGCATATTCCACGAAAAATCAATCCCGCTCCCCCACCCTTCAAAGGATCGTTCGATCCGGATAATTTCTTGAAATGGTTTCGTGAATCAACCGATACCGACAAGATGGAAATGCTGCTCAATTTATCAGCGGACCAAATTCGACTGTTGAGCAACAGCGCTCCTGATTTACTGGAAGCCGAAACCGATCAAACCGTAGGATTTACGATCATTAGAACCTTCGCGGATAATTGGCCTTCAATGCGCTTCCAACCGCTCACTCAAAGACTGTTCTCACGGCATTTGGGAACCCAATTGGCGGCGTTGAAAATTTTGGTTAATCTGGCGCCGACCACGCTCCTGCAAGATATGCCTCAATTTCTGACATCCTCCGATCCGCATATTCGAGCTTTGGCGACAATGGGTCTTGCCTCGGTCGACCTTGATGAGGCGATACTCCACTTGGATGCTTTGCTTACGGGTTCGGATCTTTCGACAAAGCGGGCGGTTCTTCAAAATTGCATATTTCTTCCTTTCGAACGTATCAAACCGCTTCTTTTGAAGTTTATTTCCATGGAGCAAAATCCGGAGCTATTGGAAGAAGCCGGCTTGCTGTTTGAGTCAAATCCGGATCTCGAAGTTCCATTCAAACTCTGGGAAGTTTATCAAAGAGTTCCGGAAGCGAAAGCACAAGTTGTTAAACGCATACTTAAAGGAGCTTGCGATACCATAAAGAAATCACAAATCCTGAAAGGGAAATTCCCCGCATTCATTGCGCAACTCCAAGACTGGATCAAAAGACACGAAGCCACCCGCTTCGTCCAGCAATATATATCAGATCCTGCCTTGTGCGACAGCGAATCAGCCTTGGATCGAAGCGCCGTGATAAGCAAATATCTGGATCAAAAAATATACCGCGAAGCTTTTGAAAAGACTTTAACCTGGTCGATCTCGGAAGAGAAAAAAAGTCATATTCGTTCGCTGCTCGACGGAAAAAACATCGCGAAGAATACGGTCGTAGCGACTACAACGAATTCACAGTGGGAAGGACTTTCAGAGGAAGATAAAATCAGAAGAATCGCTTCGTTTCAACCCGATAATATGCCGGCCGTTCGGCCTTTGCTTGAAAAACTTATCCGCGACGGGCAAACAAGCACTTCGCTGTCGGCAACCAGTTTCAGAGCAGCCAGAAGGCTGAAAATCGAAGGCCTGACGGATGATGCGGAAAAGCGACTCCAAACAAACAATCCCAATCTTCTTACTTCGGTCATCGAATACCTGGCGCTATTCGACATGGATCGGGTAATTCCAAGGCTTGGTCAATTCCTTCAATCAAGCAACCCTTGGATAAAATCAGTGGCGCTTACCACTCTTCAGCAATTCGATCCCTCTCAGGCAGTTTCATCGCTTGCCGCGATGCTTCGAGGCGCAAGTAAACAGCAGCACTCATTGGCTCTCGGTTGCATGATTTACTTCGATTTTTCCCTTGTCAGGGACATCCTCACGGATTTTATGATAACCACTACCGACAATGATCTGCATGAAAAGGGAATGTGCCTCTACATAGCCAACCCCGAACCGGATAATCTTTATGCCCTATATAGAATCGAGCAAAAGCTTTCTTCATCCGAAGCGAAGCTTGCAAACTCAGCACGAAAACAGTGCGAGCAGCTTCTCTCCGAATTGGGAGTCATAAAAAGCCGAGAATCCGAATTTTCAGAAGCCGCTCTTTCGAAAAAATGGGAAACGGAACAAGGCAAGAAAGTTGCCGCACCGCCGCCTTATTCCATACGCGTGCTGAAGCCTTCACAAGCCAAACCTCAGGAAGAACAACTTTTTCATGGATTATCATCCATACGAAATCGTTACACATGGCTTATCGCAATAGCCTCTGTCGCGCTAATCATATTGTATTTATTATATCTTCCCGTAAATCCTCCATCCACAGAGGTCCACGTTGAAGAAGCAGACTCGGATAAAATAAACATAATCGAAGGCATCGTTAAAAATAAAAACAATCGGGAAATCATTTTACATGCTCCCGGCGGAGAGAAATGCAAATTGATGGCTTCCGCCAGTTATTTCACGCGCATACAACTCGGCGGGAAAATCCGGGCAAAATATGTAGCATTCGGCGTAGGAACAGACGGAATTGTATTAGGCAGACCCATAGGACTGGATATGCTTGATGAATAATCGATCGACAAATCAGAATAAAAAATCCCAAACGATCGGAAAAAATACCTTCATCTTCGTTTGAAAAAATGATATAAATTGGAGTCTCATGCAAAATTCGAAAAAACAAGATTGCCTCGCTTCGTTAGCAATGAAAAAAACTGGAATAATCATCATTGCAGTTCCGCGGAGAAGTGTGTCTGAAAGCTATGCAATGATTTGTTTTTTGAAACCTAAAATATGAATTTCGCAAGGATCTAATTATTATAAAGAATTATCGACTTGGTACCTATGAAATCATTTGATATACAAAAAAGTGAAATAAAGGATATTCCAATAGTTTCCATCGTAGGATATTATGAGGGAGATGCCGGAAAAACAGTAAATTCTACGATTGAAGGATTGTTGCGCGCCGGCAAAATCTCCATAATTCTTGATTTTTCCAAGACAACGATAGTCAGCAGCCCGGGAGTCGCCTCTCTATTCATTTTAGCGATGATGATTACAAATGATTTTAAAGGGCGATTGGTTCTAACCGCACTGGACTCTTTAAAGCTGAAGCTTTTCAAGATGGCGGGATTATTGGTGATGACCGAACAAGCTGGAACAATCACGGAAGCCGCGGACATCCTGAAACCGTAACCATTTCGCATCCCGATCGAACAACCCGCTGATTTTCCGGCGATTCCCTGTGAGTTTGATGAAATATATATGGTTTTTCATCTTGAGAAAACTAAGGATAAGAAAATCATGAAAAAAGAAATATGCCCCGTCACTCCGCAAGCGGAATTTGAAAGACAACTTGAGATTTTGCGCGGCATAAGCCGCATCGCCGTGGTCGGAATGTCGCCGAATTCTTCCCGGCCAAGTTATGAAATCGGTATCTTCTTGAAACGAAACGGATATGATGTAATCCCTATCCACCCGCAAGCACGCGAGATCAACGGCATAAAAGCATATCCGAATCTTTCGGAGGCGCTGAAATGCGAAAAAACAATAGACATGGTCGATCTTTTCGTCGCTCCGGAAAGAACGCCGTCGATCGTCGAAGAAGCTCACGCTCTTGGAATAAAAATAATCTGGTTTCAACCCGGGGCTGAAAACCCGCAATCGGAAAGCCTGGCCCGTGGCTACGGCATGAAAACAATATCCGGAGCTTGTACGATGGCTGTTTTATTGAGAGCGGGGAATTGCAATTCATAAGGAACGACATTGAGCAACGAAACGAGAGCATCTCAAAATCCCAGATTTTTATTGAAGTTATTGGCTCTTTTTTTCATGCTTCAAAAAGCGACGAATAATATACTTTATTTGTCGCTTTTGACGGTATTTCTGCGAAAAGCCGGCATCGCCAACCTTCCTTGGATTTATGTATTCGTAAATCTCTTTTTCATAACTTTCCAACTTAGCATGACTAAAAAGCTTGCGGCAATCGAAGGTTATCGCCTATTATCGGCTGTTTCCCTACCGATAGTATTCTTTTCGATCGGCTCGGGATTATTAATCGACATTCAATCGATACCGCTGACCATCACATGCTTTGTAACGGCCTGTCTGATAGATCTTTTCACGAATCAGGCTTTCGCCGCAATGGCGAATCAGGTTCTGACATTACAGGAATCCAAACAAGGATTACCCTTTGTTTACGCATGCGGCAGCGGCGGATATATTTTAAGCGGAATCCTTCTTAAATTCGTCATCGATTTCGTAGGTCTTCGGGGCTTACTATGGCTAAACGCTTTGTTGCTCTTGATTTCGCAATTTTTTCTGCACGAAATCGGGAAGTCCGAATCCGCCAACACGCTTCAAACACCACACCAGCCTGAATCAACGCATTCCGAGCCCGTCGAATCCTCCTTCAAACAACCGCTGGCACGCTTGCTGATATTTTCATCATTCGTCATCCTGTTTAATAAATATCTCGTCGATTTTCTCTTTTCCGACTCGACCAGCACCTATTTCCGCTCCAGCACAGACCTTGCCGCGTTCTTGGGAATTTTCGGAGCAATTACCGATTTGGTCGTGATGGGTCTTCAAACAACCGTAATGAACGTCATTTTTTCGAGATTTCCGATCGGCCGGGTTTTGATGATCACGCCGGCTATTCTCTCTTTTCTATGTATCGCGGCTTTCTGCGATATCTCATTTCCCCTTGTCGTCATTATTCAATTTATCGTGCTTTTGAGCAGTAAAAATTTTTCGGTACCAGCCACTACAATTCTACTGGGGGCTATTCCTCAAAATGCGAGACTTCATTATAGACGTGATATCGCCATCACATCGTCTTTGGCGAGCCTTTTCGTGGGAGTTGCATTGATTTTTTTGCGCGCTCATTTTTCCATCGCTTCACTTTTCGGAGTCGCCGCAATCATATGTCTTATTACGACCATCGTGCATTACCATATTGACGCGGCATATTCCCACACGCTGAAGACGACGTTATCGACGATGGTTCCTTCAGACGACCTCGATTTGATACAATCCTTGAGATTTTTGGATAGAAGAGAACGCATTCAACGCCTTCAAGACCTCCTTGCTCACCCGGACCCGCAAATGCGTTTGGAATTCCTAACTGAAGTGTCGCTCTTGCCGACGGAAGAAATCCGCATTTTGCTTATTCCGCGTTTTTCCAAGGAGCACAATCCCCAATGTCTCGCTCGATCGGCGAAAATCGCTCTTGAAAAGCTCGGCCCCGAGGCACTTTCCCATCTTGAATCATTGCTGAAGGAAAGTCGGAACCAGCGGTTGATCGCCGATATTCTGGAAGCCCTCGGCACGGCGGGCTCTGGCGAGCAAGTGGAATTGCTGATCGAAGAGTACATCGTTCATGAAAATCATAGAATCAGAAGCACCGCGCTTATGAGCCTGCTTCGCGTCTCTCGCGACCAAATACGATTGGAACTGGCATTGAGTTCTCTTGTCGAAATGGCGAGGGCGACGGAAGCTCTTACCCGAGCATCGGCTGCCGCCGTCATGGGAGAATTGGCCTTTCCGCTTTTCGTTCCCGCTTTGGAAATTCTAACTATGGATGGAGACGAAATCGTGGTCAAGAATTCCATAACGGCTCTATCAAAAGTAAGGACGTCGAAAGCATTGAATGCCCTTGAAAATCTTTTCAGCCACGAAATACCCAGAATCGCGAAAATGGCCAAAGACATGTACAATCAAGCATCGCGTGAAAGCGTCAAACGTATCGGGTATTTGGCGAAATGTTTGCCCTCGCAAGAAAGACATCTTCTGGTTCAAAGTCTTAAAAGCCTTCACGGAGAGGGCCCTCTTGAATTACTGGGAAAGATCCTGGCTCTGGAAAAGCCGGAAATCCGTGAAGGATTGATAAGACTATTGCAACATGCCGATTTCGAAACGCTTGAACTTCTGGATCAATGCCTGCTTGTCGATGCCGACCGGCAAACCCGTCCTTGCCTTGCTCCACTATGGCGGAAAGCCGTACAAACTTATCTCGTATCACTACCGACATGGTCGGAGTTGATTCAAATTTTGGGAAAACAGGAAACCGATGCTGATGAAACGATGCCTTGCAGCGAAGGACTCGACGAGTTGATAAATCGTTTGTGGCTGGAGGCAATAGCTCTCGAACAGGCGCTTAAATTGGGTTTTCTGAAGAGCGACAAGGAGATCGAGCAAATGCAGGCAACATGGCACAAAAGATCCGGTCTGTGTTGCAGACTTTTCGCCATGCGTTATGAAGATCCTCTTCCAATGCTTGCAGCCATGGAACAAATTCAGTGCTCTAACAGCTTCACAAGGTCGATAGCGCAGGAATTCATTGAGACGAAATTCGGGAACAAGACTGCAACTATGCTCTTGCCGCTCCTTCAGAAGATGCGGCAAGAAAACAACATAACCGAACTGGCTGAAAAATTGTCTATTTGTAAGCCCGAAAAAATGCAAACCGAAAAATTGAAAGAAGTATTTACTTGGCTGAAGGAAGCACAAGAGATGATATACCCGAAAACCCGCGCCATCCGGGCGCATTTCGGGTATCCACGCCATCCATGGGCGATATGAGACCATTTTTAAGTCTTCTGATCGGAATTTGCCTTATAATCGGAATTTTCAGCGCCCTAAAAACGCCTTTTCAACCGCTTGCATTAACAGTGGAAGTTGAACCCGCACCGCACTTGAGCTTGGGAGTCATTCCGTATCTCCGCATGGACGATTTGCAGAACGAAATGAACCCCGTAATCAAATATCTTTCAAAAAAGCTGCATAGACCGACAAAATTAAACGTATCGGCCGATTACGGAAACTTGGCAAGATTGCTGGATGACCGACAAGTTCATCTTGCATGGTTTTCCCACGCATCGCTCCAACAATTGGGAATCGGAAAATCCTGGGAAGTATTATGTAGACCCTTTCAAAAAGGAAACGTGACTTATTTCGGCAAAATAATCGCAAGAGCAAACAGCAATATTGAAACAATCGAAGATTTGAAAGGCAAAATTTTTGCCTATGTCGACAAGAATTCAGGTTCGGGCTTTTATTTTCCCAATATGCTGTTCAAGTCAAAAGGTATAGACCCGCTTAAACTTTTTTCCAAGGTCGTTTTTACCCACAGTCATGACGTCAGTATCGACGGTGTCTTGGACGGAAAATACGACGGCGCCGCGGTTTTCTCTCTGCAGTTAAACGCCCGTTATGATGAAATAATCAAAAACATCAAGTTCATTGCTACAACGGGGCCGATTCCCAATGATCCGATAGTTTGCCGTTCGGATCTTCCAAGGGAACTGAAAGCTCAAATTCTCGATGCGCTGCTTAAAATGCACGAAGATCCCGACGGAATGGAAGAAATGGCGAAACTCACAAAATTGCGTGGAACAACACGCTTCGCAGGTGAAAAAGAAGTGGAAACGGTTCTTAAGCATGAGTCTCTGAACGCATCTCCCTCTGTCGATTTAAATCCGACACGTCCGCCTATAACGTCCGAATGAAACTCCGTTTACCGAAAGACCGACACCCAAACGCTGAATGCGAGACCACACCCGGCCAAAAAAATATCCCAAACAGAAAGACGGAATTCTCGAAACCTCGTTCTCGCACCGGACAATCTATAACCGCGTGCCTGCATGGCGACAGCCAAATCAGATGCATGATAAATCGAAAGTGTCAATGTCGGAATCAAGATCGGTAAAAAACGTCTGACATCGGGCAACCATGAGTATCCGATGGAAAACTTGGCTCCTCTCGCCATTTGAGCGGTTTTAATTCTTTCCATCTCCTCAAGAATCGACGGAAAAAATCGGACGGCTATAACCATGACCAACGCCCACTCTCTTGTCGACACGCCGCATAACTCCAACGGCTTGAAGCACGCTTCCCAAAAATACATTAATTCCGCCTGCGAGCAAATCGTCACCAATATCGCGGCGGTCACGAAAACACCGCCTACTCTCATGACCGCATCGCAAGCGTTTATCCAAGGATCGCTCGCAGACCCGAACGCATTGCCGGCAACGATTATCATCAGCAGAGGGATAATTCTCGTCATCGAGGTCAGGCTTTCTTTCAACGGCGCATCTCCGAGAAGAGACGCCGTCAGCATGATCAACCACAACATTATGGTCATCTTTATTCCGCGATCATGAAGAGAAAAAAGCATGATGGTAGACACCGCCCCCAACCCTTTTATTAGCGGATTAAGTCGATAAAGCCAAGTATTTCGTTGTTGATAACCGAGAATGGGCATATCGTTAAACCCGACGCCCACGCTCGGAAATAAAACGGGCAACTTCCTCGGCGACGGGTGAAGGGGGCGAATCTACGGGAAGATACGGGAAAAGCGCCGCCCGATACCAAGGCGGCAAAGGATATATATCGGAGTTGTCGAGAGCATCCCGCAAGAAATGCTTACCGTCCTCATACCAGGAGCCTCGATTGTTCGAAAGGAGAAGAACCGTTCCGATATTCGGGAAAAAAGGCTCGGGATCGTGGGTGACGATTACAACGATTCTTTCTTCAGCCAAACTTGAAATTTGCGAAACCAGCAACCGACGGCCCTCGAAATCAAGACCGGCGAGAGGTTCATCCAATAAAATTACATCGGGTTTAAAAACCGTACAAGCCGCAAGAGCTACTCGACGCTTTTGCCCTCCGGATAATCGGAAAGGATCGGACAGCCAATACTTCTCTTGATCGACTCCCCATCGATCCAGCCATGATCGGCCGTCTTCATCGGCTTTTTCGGATTTATTGCCGCGCTGTAAAAGAGCAAAAGTCACTTCATCTCCAACCGTCGGGCAGAAAAATAATTTTTCCGGATTCTGAAACGCCAGACACGTCTTTCCCTCAGGTTTCCATTCCGATTCCCGGTGGAACATTTTACCGGCAAGCGGGGCAAGAAAACCGGCAAGCGTCATCAACAACGTTGTTTTTCCGCTACCGCATCGGCCCAATACCAGATTGGGAAGTCGTCCGGGAAATTCCCCGGTCAAATTTTCAACGACAGGCCGATCCGGAAAGCCTATAGACAAGCGTTCAATTTTTAGAGAATTCGCAGCCATGCCTTATATTATCCCCAGTATCCGCGATTGCGCGGCGGAAAAGCCATTCTTCGGGAGGTCGCACACCCCAAGCAGAGAGCTCGGAAACCGACCAAGCTTTTCCGACCGGCGCATCTATTACTATTTTTTTATCATGCAGTACAATCACTCTCTCGATGAACTCCAAATCAGACGGATGTTGAGAAATCACGATTATTCCAAGGTTGCGTTCTTCGCGCAAGCGCCTTATGATATTCCACAATTCCACCCTAAACCACGGATCAAGCTGTGAAGTTGGTTCGTCAAGAATGAGATAATCGGCTCCCATCGCCATTATCGAAGCCAACGCCAGTTTCTGTTTCGTTCCTCCCGAAAGGTTATTTACCGGTTTTTGAAGATACTCGGTCAATTCGAATTTTCCAGCCGCATCGTCGATTCTTTTTCGCATTTCTTCTCGCGGAATCGCGAGATTTTCAAGACCAAAGGCAATGTCTTCCTCCGGCGTGGTTCCGACGATTTGTTGGTCCGGATTTTGAAAAAGAATTCCCACTTTTCTTTGAATTTCCGGGTTTAGGCTTACCGTATCGTGTTCGTCTACGAGTACTTTACCGGATAGCGGCAAGAGAATACCCGCGGCAAGCAATGCGATCGTCGACTTGCCTGATCCATTTCTGCCGGCGATACCTACCAACTCTCCGGGGGAAACGCAAAAAGAAACCTCCTCGATAATCGAGGAGGTTTCGCAATTTTTATCGTAGCCGAATGTTACTTCGTCGAACCTGATCATGGTCAACGAAAATCAGCTCGCTTCGACGCCTTCCCTTTTTGTGAATTCGATAAGAGCCATCTCCGCGGAATCTCCGCGGCGAATGCCGAGCTTATAAATTCTTGTGTAGCCGCCGTTGGTATCCTTGAATCGCGGTGCTATTCGATTTACGAGTTTCGTTAAAATACCTTCGATTCGCAGAATCTTGGGGCCCTTTTTGCGTTCTTCGGTCGCGGGAAGATATTCAAGAACAAATTCGGGTTTCGGATTCTTCTTTGGATCATCCAAATATTTTGCCGCTTTCTCCCGATTGTCTTTTTTGAGGTTCGAAATATACTTTTTAATCGATTCACGTCCGATTATTTCACGGTCTTGTGTTGCATGGAAAAAATTCGCAAGCTGCGATTTTTTCATTGCATTTTCAGTTTTTGCCATCGTCACGGCCCGCTCGATCACTCTGCGAAGATCTTTCGCCTTAGGGAGCGTAGTTACGATTCGTTCGTATTTCACCAGCGATGTGCAAAGCGACCGCAGGAGAGCAACGCGCTGATGCGATTCCCTTCCGAATTTCCTGCCGATTTTAGCATGTCTCATACTTCAGTGCCTCCGCCGTTTTCATCTCCGGGAAGCGTCAGATTAAATTGAGTGAGCTTCTCGCGCACTTCTTTGAGTGATTTCTTCCCGAAGTTCTTGATTTCGAGCAATTCTCCGGCCTTTTTAATGACCAGTTCGCCCATGGTGTGAATTCCAGCCTTCTTAAGGCAATTTCTGGATCGAACGGAAAATTCGAGATCCTTAATGAGAATATCATTATAGCCTTTTTGCGGCGTTTCCTTCTTTTGCGCGGAAACCATTACCAGATCTTCCTTCTGAACCGGAATTTCCGAACTTTCATCGACTTCTTCTTCAGTTTCAAGCTGAGTGAACAAATCGACATGCGCTTTTAAAAATTTCGCCGATAACTCAACCGCTTCGCCGGGTTTCATACTGCCGTTGGTCCAGACTTGGAGAGTCAATTTGTCGAAATTGATTTCTTGTCCGACACGGGCGTCCTCGACATTGAACATGACTTTAGTTACCGGAGAGAATTGGGAATCAACAAGCACCATTCCGATCGGTTGGCTGGTCTCTTTGTGTTGATCGCCGAGAAGATATCCGCGCCCCTTTTTGAAGGTTATATCCATGCCCAGAGTGATGTCTCCGTTGACATGCGCAATATGAATGTCTTTATCTACAACCGTCAAAGCCGGATTCGCGGGAATATTGGCCGATGTCACTTCACACGGACCTTTCGCTTCCAATCGAACCGTCAGCGTCTGATCCTGATGAAGATTGACCACCAGTTTCTTCAAATTAAGAATAATCTCCGTGACGTCTTCCAAAACTCCCGGAATACTGCAAAACTCATGAAGAACGCCGTCGATCTTAACCGCGCAAACCGCCGAACCCGGTAGAGAAGCCAAAAGCACTCTTCGGAACGCATTTCCCAAAGTTTGCCCATAGCCTCTCTCAAGAGGCTCAAGGGTAAGAATCCCGTGATTGGGACCATCACCCATGGAATATTTTATCTTGGGTCTATTGATTTCGATCACGCGATGAGCCTCCTTAAAAGGTTATCTTGA
>Ga0074199_1001446_pt1 | contig 20686 bp, 21 predicted proteins | sample EPASupsiteSAE347_FD_64528 | JGI IMG/M metagenome (GOLD analysis project Ga0074199, IMG submission 64528) | Bioremediated contaminated groundwater from EPA Superfund site, New Mexico - Sample SAE3-47 | ecosystem: Environmental > Aquatic > Deep subsurface > Groundwater > Contaminated ... | reverse complement strand
GGAGACAAAATTGTTTCTTAATGATTATTACATTTTAATTCGTGATTATTCCCATTTAATAGTTGGCGTTAATTTGATAATTGCACTTATCGTTGTGTATTATGGAAGAAAATTATATGAATCAACACGGGGGGCAACAGATTTCTGGCTATTCCTCTCAGCTTTTGTTGCCAGTCTCGGAACTTATCTGCTGTTAGACTTTTCCAGAGTGACATTTTTAATGCGGTTTGATCCTATCATTCTATCGGCGCAGGACCTTGCAATTGCGTTTTCTGCCACATTTGCACTGGTATCCGGGGTATATGCAAAGAAAATGTTTGACGAATTACTGGGAGAATAATGCTATCCAATCCCGGATCTCCAATAAACCGAGGTGCTTGAATGTCTTCTGATTCGCTAAAACTGGTTAAAAACCATCTTGAAGAAAGTATGGGTGAACTTGGTGTCAGGATTTACCACAGGTCGATCTCAAAGCTGAATATCAGTGCGAATCCATCCGGAAAAGATCTTGAGGCGCTGATGGCATACCTTGAGAAGATGATAGTGAAACTTTATGGAAATGACAGATCCAAAGCGATTATTGATGATTTACGTAAAGAACTGGCCGATTTTGACAAATTTTTTGATAAATTCTTTGGATCAAAAATCAGGGATACCATGGACCACTTTTTTGAGATGAAAGGAGTCCCGGGGGAATCAGAGATTCAGCAAATTACAAAATATCTGGTTTCAAACGGCTATGAACAAAATGAGAAAAATCTCACCAAAATGCTTAAACAATATTCAAAAGAAAAAATCATCTGGGCATTTAATTGGAGCATAATGAATAATAATATCAAGTCTTTCCTTGACTCTAACCCGGCATATACACAAATAGATGTTGAGTTTTTCATCAACCAGATGAAACAAAACAAGTTCGATGTGGACGAGACTGATATAAAGGATAAAATCGAAAAAGAGAGGCTCTTCAGGAAGTTTAACTACATGGAAAGGAGAGAAAACGATGATGAGAAAATATCACGTCAATGTATCGCGCTTTTTAATTCAAATAATAAAATGAATTATGAATATATTTTTTTGGATAAAGATCTTGTTCAACTCATGATGAATTTTGTGTCCGCGACAGTGGACCAGATTCGAAAGGAACGCCAGTGAAAGCTGTCCTGATAAAAAATAAATAAGCGGGTTATGCAGTGTTTTTTACTTCGAATAACCTGAGTATCCCTAAAACTGATATTGTTATCAACACCGCAATGGCAGAGCGATAAACAACGACAGGTACTTCGAAAACCGGAGCCACGATAAGTCCGCCGAAAACTGTATATAATGCAAAACAAATGCCTGCATACATGAATCTTCTTCCGGTCCTTGCTCCGACTATAGTACTCATCTTTCTTGATAATTCAAGGAATGCATACGATGTGACAAATGCGCCCAGGAGGCCAAGGCTGTACCTCTGTGCGAGCTCAGCAAGTTTATAACTTACACCGGCACCTTCTCCGTATATCGTATCAAGCCCTGCGAAAGATAATAACCAGAAATACATCATCAAGGCCCCAACCGGTATCCCGCGAATCCATCGCCGTTCCTCTATTCCTGCCGATATGATGCTTAATCCGAAAGCAAGAAGCATGGCGAAAGAGGTTGTTACAAGAATAAGCTTTATCAGGTCATACGCCCAGGCAGGCTGCCAGGCTAAAAACCGCGGAATATCGAAATACTCAGCAATCCCATGAAGAAGCCCGAATGCTGCCAGATACTTAAAATCGTTCATCAATTCAATGTGGCTCGCTTTTTTTATACATATCATGATGGCAAAGAACATCATAATGAAGCTTGTGCCGTATATCAAGTAAATCGCCAGTTTAATCTGAGGGGCGTTCCAATCAATCATACAGTTATCTCCTTTTTCGACCGTTTTAGCTAAATACTATTTAGGGAATTAAATATTTAAATTTAACTCCTAATATCATAATAAGTATCATACTTGAAGCGATCGATTAGTCGGGATGTTATCTCCGTGCCTTTGGGGTTATAAACCAGCCCCTTCCCCGGAAGAAGTCGGAGAAGACTCCTGAACATTAAGACTTCAATAAATCCATCAAAAAAGATAAAAGCGGGGGATTCCCGCTTAATCCATTCCTTCCATTCCGCCCATCCCGCCCATGCCTCCGGGTCCGCCCGGCGGCATCGGGGGTGCGGATCTGCTTGAGAGAACATCGTCTATTCTCAGGATCATGGTCGCTGCTTCGGTTGCAGAGTCGATAGCCTGGATCTTCACGCGCAGTGGCTCAACAACGCCCTCTTTGAGCATGTCCACGACCTTTCCCGTGAAGACGTTCAATCCTGCAGTTTTCTTGTTCTTCTCATGCTGGCTTCGCATCTCAACGAGCATGTTTATCGGGTCAAGGCCTGCATTCTCTGCCAGGGTTCTCGGGATAATTTCAAGAGACTCGGCAAATTTGCTTACTGCGAGCTGTTCCCTTCCGGTCAATGTGGCTGAGTACTCCCTCAGGCGCAGGGCCAGTTCTACTTCTGGCGAACCTCCGCCGGCTACAAGAGTCTCATCCTCGATCGCAACGCCCACAACGCGAAGTGCATCATGCAGCGCGCGTTCAGCCTCATCCACCACGTGTTCTGTCCCGCCGCGCAGGATGATCGAGACTGCCTTGGGGTTGTGGCACTCGGTGACGTAGGTCATAGCCTCATCGCCGATCTTCTTCTCTTCCACAAGACCTGCATTCCCGAGGTCTGAATCGTTTATCTCTTTTAAGCTTGTGAGTATCTTAGCGCCTGTTGCGCGGGCAAGTTTCTCCATATCGCTCTTCTTGACGCGCCGGGCTGCGTATACTCCTGCCTTTGCAAGATAGTGCTGGGCGATATCATCGATTCCCTTCTGCACGAACACCACGTTCGCACCGCTTGCTATGATCTTCTCGACCATGTTCTGGAGCATCTGCTCTTCCTGGTCAAGGAAGGACTGTAACTGGTCGGGCGACTTTATGGAGATCTCGGCATCCACTTCTGTCTTTTTGATCTCAAGCGCCTCGTTGAGAAGTAAGATCTTCGCATCGTGCACTTTCTTTGGCATGTTGGTATGGACACGTTCTTTGTCAATTACCATGCCCTGGATGAGTTCTGAGGCTTCTATGCTTCCTCCCACTTTCTTCTCTACCTTGATATCCTCAATGTCCACGGTATATTTTCCGTTCTCTTTGTTCACGACCGCAAGGACTGAGTCCACTGCAAGGCTGGCAAAGGTACCCTTCTGTGATTCAGCGCCTTTTCCTGTTATCGCGGTCGCGGCTATCTTCAATAGCAAGTCCTTATCATCAACGTTCACTTTCATAGCGAGCGTCTGGAGTATTTCCTTTGCTTTTGCCGCTGCAAGCCTGTACCCATTCGCTATGACCGTGGGATGCACGTTCTGCTCTAAAAGGTCTTCAGCGTTCTTCAGGAACTCTCCTGCAAGCACTGCTGCCGTGGTTGTTCCATCCCCCACTTCGTCGTCCTGGGTCTTTGCGACCTCTACTATCATCTTTGCTGCCGGGTGTTCTATGTCCATCTCTTTCAGGATGGTCGCTCCGTCGTTCGTAATGACTATATCGCCCAGGGAATCCACGAGCATCTTATCCATGCCCTTTGGTCCGAGCGTTGTTCTCACTGCCGCAGCCACTGCTTTGGCTGCCATGATATTGTTGCTCTGCGCTTCTCTTCCTTTTGTTCTCTGACTGCCTTCTCTTAGAATAAAGATGGGCTGTCCTGCTAATTGTCCTGCCATGAATAACCTCCGTAAAATATTATATTCTGTTCAATGATGTGTACAAATTCACCTTGTACGAAAGCATTGTGATTGTTTGTGGTTCTATATAAATATTTCCATATGTGGTTAAAATAATATTGTTAAAATTATTCCATATCTGCTTCTACCCTTCGGTTATCTTTACTGCAAAAGCGAACCGCACCTGCTGCAGAACCTGGCTGATCCCGGGTTTTCCCACCCGCAGGAACAGGTATGCTCTCCTTCAGAGGAACTGAGGAGCAGCAGTTCCGATAGTCTGTGGGCGTTCTTATTAAGGATGCTCCAGAGAAGATAGACCGGAGTGAGCGCTAAAACGAAAAATATGATATTTCATGCCGCATCAGATTGGTCTGGAGTGTAATTAAGGTAAGCGTCCATCAATCCGAAGCAGCCTGTGAGCATCATATCCCCGAACGGCGCCGCAAGGTGTACCTCAATCCCGGAATTGCGCACGATGTTCCTGTTAGGTCCTGTCACGAGTATGGAGCCGATATTTTCAATACCCACAGCTTCCCTGATATAGCATCCGTGTCCGCCGTCATCAAAAACCTCCTGTGAATCAAGAGTTCCATCGCAAAGCCGTCTCATATAATCATCGATCTTTTCCGCATCCAACTGGTGGGTATGGTGCTCGAACAGGGACAGGGGCTTTTTACCATCCACGACCGAAGCGAGCGTGTGCCCGTTGCCGATATTGACCACAAGGCAGGGATGCTCAGCACGATCATCAAGGAGTGCTCCCCGGATAGCTGCAAACCCTGTATCCATAAGCAGCGCTCCAGGTAGAGTTCTCTCCACAGCCTTCATCCTTGTAAACCGGCCGGGGATGTTACCTTTATAAACGAAGGAATCAAGAGTCCCCCCTTTTTCTATTATCTGCTGGAAATAATCAAAACGGAACACTCTATTACTCAGGTCTGGTGAATAACCATGGTCCTGCACCGCGACTGCGAACCTGTCAGGAAGCTTTACTTCGAAAAAAGCCAGTGCCTTTTCCAGTGCATTCCTATCCACGTCGCACATCTCGATTCGAGCGGCATCTAACCCCTGTGCCTCATCCTCGCTAATAATAACTATGCCCATCTTCTTTACCCTGTCAAGGCTATCGCTCAACGTAAGGGCTGCCCTCTCAGTTGCAAATATAGCAAATCCTGCTCTAATATGCCTCTTCACAGCGCCCGCGCACGGTCCTCCTCCCATGGTCTCGCCGGTAAGGACGATATCCTGCTTTAACTTTGTCGCTGCAGATATCCGCTTTGCCACGATCTGCGTCTGCGAGGGAAGCACCATTTTAACACAGTTCTCGATATTCTGACTGCCGTCATATAGCAGGATATCCTGTGTTCCCATTCCAACATCGATAGCGAGAAATCTCATTAAATACATTCATATATCTTTTAGCATATAAGAGCCTCTATGGACCTGTCGCTGCCACATAAAGAAAACGTGCCGAAATCTTACAAATGCGCGATACTTACCGTAAGTACTTCACGGTATGAGAAATATCATAAAGCCGACAGACCCGAGCGTGCCGAGGATGCATCAGGGAAGCTCATCTGGGGAATGACCCTGGTACAGGGGGGTCAGGTAGTGCATTACGAGCTGGTCCCGGATAATATCGACATGATAAGGGATGCATTAAAAACATGCCTGTACTCAGAGGCTGATGTAATAGTGATAAACGGCGGTACCGGCATCTCGCCCCAGGATATCACGATCGAGGCTGTAATGCCGTTTTTTGAGAAAGAGATGCCGGGTTTTGGAGAACTGTTCAGGCATAAGAGCATTGAACAGATAGGGAATTCAGTGATACTTACGAGGACTGCCGCCGGGGTTGCGCGCCAGAAAGTGATATTCTGCCTTCCCGGCTCGCCTAATGCTGTCAAGCTGGCGCTTGAGCTTGTACTTCCTGAAATGGGGCATATACTTAAACACGTGAAGGGAAACTGAATGGAATACAAGTGGAAAGCAATGTTCATCGTCTGGATAGGGATATTCATGGCGACACTTGACGGCAGCATAGTGAACGTGGCTCTCCCCACGCTGACCAAATATTTCAACACGGATATAACGACCATAGAATGGGTGATAATGGCTTACCTGCTTACCATCACCAGCCTCCTCTTAAGCCTCGGCAGGCTCTCAGATATGATCGGTAGGAAGACGATATTCGCAGGAGGGCTTGCTGTATTCACTATCGGTTCCGGCTTATGCGCCCTATCAGTCACTGAAGGGCAGTTAATACTTTTCAGGGTGATCCAGGGGATCGGCGCAGCCATGACGATGGCTACAGGTATTGCGATAATCACACATGCTTTCCCTCCAAGGGAGAGGGGCAAAGCGATGGGATTGATCGGGACTGTAGTATCTATCGGCGCCATGGCTGGACCTGTCGCAGGCGGGTTTTTAATAAAGAATATAGGATGGCAGTCCATGTTTTATATCAACATCCCTGTTGGAATTTTTGGCACAGCCATGGCGTTCAAGGTTCTTCAGAATGATGAAACTGCGCCCGGGCAGATATTTGATACACCTGGTGCACTCACCCTTTTTATAAGTCTCACGTCACTATTGCTGGCTCTGAGCAGGGGGCAGGAATTAGGGTGGGGTTCAAGCTACATTAGCTTGCTTTTTGTTTTATTTATCGTATTTTTCAATCTCTTCGTATTCGTCGAAAATAAAGCCAGGCAACCTATGATGGAGCTGCAGCATTTCAGAAATAGACCATTCGCAGCAGCCAATATCAGTGCATTCATAAGTTTTATAGCCATGTCCAGCACCATACTTTTGATGCCGTTCTTTCTGGAGAAAGAACTCAGGTATTCCCCGCAGCAGATCGGATTAGTATTCCTGTCAGTACCTCTTGTAATGTCCGTTGTATCCCCTTTAAGCGGCTGGCTGTCAGATAAGACAAACTCGTATATACTCAGCTCGATAGGCGTGGGGATTGCATGCGTATCTATCCTTTCTCTCAGTTTTATGTCGTCATCGTCCAGTTTTATCGATGTTACATTGAGCCTCGCAGCGCTTGGTCTGGGAATGGGGCTGTTCCAGGCTCCGAATAACAGCATAATAATGGGCTCGCTTCCGAAGGAGAAACTGGGCATTGCGGCAGGTACTCTGGGTACGATGCGGAATATGGGCATGGTCATAGGTATAGCGATTTCTGGAGCTGTTTTCTCAAACAGATACGCTCTCTATGGCGGAAATGACAGCTCTTTTTTGCCTGCTTTCCACGATACATATATAGTTTCCGCCATCATTTGCGGCATCGCTATGGTAACGTCGCTTATAAGGAGCAGGACGGGCGGCGGTCAGAAAACTCAGCCGCCGGAATAAAAGGGCATATTATGAGATTCATCGCAGACAGGATGCTCGGCAGGCTTTCGCGCTGGCTTCGTCTTTTTGGATATGATACTCTTGAGATCAGGAAACAGAAGAATGAGGATGACCTGCTCCTTGAGCTTGCTGAAAAGGAAGGGAGGGTCTTGCTGTCAAGAGACAGGATGCTGATAATGAGAGCGATAAAAAGAGGGGTTACCGCATATCTTGTTGAATCATCAGAGATCATGGAACAGCTCAAGGAGATACAACGGGAATTCAATATCAAATTAGAGCCTGAGATGGACAGGTGCAGCCTGTGCAATTCGCCTATCAGAAAGGTTGAGCCTGACGAGATGGATCTCGTCAAAAGTAAGGATTATGTGTACCCGGCAACGCTTGAGAGCGCGACCGAGTTCTGGCTCTGCGATAAGTGCGGGCAGGTGTACTGGAGGGGGAAGCACTGGGAGAGTATAATGGAGACGGTGGGAATATTAAAAAGATCCAGCTTGTAAAATTAAATCATATTAATAAACTTTAAATTATTTTTAATATTTACCCTGATACTCTTTTTTCAACTGCATCGAATTGATGAAGATGTCGTTTTTTTCTTTTCTCTCCTCGAACCAGATGTATCCTGCAAGCTTATTGTCGTCATAAATAGATTTTACCGCTCCGGTTGATACTAATTTATCAAGGTATTTTTCCTCAAAACTGGCGCTCCATTCCAGTCCCCACGTAACTTTGATCACATGCGCCATATTTTCTTTAGTAATGAGCGCTATCTCTGAAACATCTCCTTCAGCCAGATCGGATAATTTAAACTGTTTAGATCCTGCCATAATACTCATGGTCTCAATTACCCTCAGGTTTTAACCATTTTATAGAGCTGTGCAAGTACGAGACCTGCCACAAAGCCGCCTATGTGCGCCCAGTACGCCACGCCCCCGGTCTGTTCCGTCATAACACCCAGAGAAGCTACGCCTATGAAGAGCTGCATAATAAACCAGAAGACTATGAACAGAACAGCCGACACCCTGGTGATGGTGATAAAAATACCAAAGAATATAAGCATACGCACTATGCCTGTGGGAAAGAACAAAAGGTAGCCTGCTAGGACACCGGCAATGGCACCGCTTGCACCCACGCTGGAGATTTGAGAGACGGGGTTGACAGCAACCTGGGCAAAGGCTGCAACCAGACCGGACAGCAGGTAGAATATCAGATAATTCAGGCGCCCAAGCCTGTCTTCCACATTATCACCGAATGCCGCAAGGTAGAGCATGTTGAAGCCCAGGTGGGCTATGCCTGCATGCACGAACATAGAGGTGAACGGGGTAAGGTAGTAAGGTATACCGATGCTCTGTCCACTGGTTATTGCTGCAGGTACAACCCCATACGACATAAAGAAGGCGCTCAGGCCATCTTCACCGCCTGCGAGGAGAATAGATAGCTCGAAGAGGAAGACCATGACATTAAGCGCGACTATACTTGCCGTCACTACCGGAAACCGCCGGCGCGGTACAGGTTCTTCTGTGCCCACAGGTATGAACATGTTCTCACCTCTGTTTCCGGGTGCAAATAGAGCCCAAGCCGCTCCCCTACCTGCCGCCCGTCTTTCTTTTGTACTATCTGATTACAATATAGTTCAGTGTTATTGAGGGATAAAGACTGCGTTATAACCAATCCTTAAATCACGGAATATGGAGATCCAAAGGGTTTACCAGATATCATCTCACTCCCCCTCTTTCAGGTTAGAGAGATAAACCCTGCACGATTCCTCCACCTGCTGGAACTTTTTTATCTTCTCAATAAGCTCAGGACTCCAATCGCACATGGCCTTTGGCAGGATGTGAACATTCAGGTCGGAGACAAATTCCCACTTTCCTGCGCTCTTTATAAGGGCCTCAAGCTCTCCCCTTCCAATTTCCCCTTTGTTCGGGAAGTGCGGTTTTTCCTCAAGCTTCACCCTCAGTTTTTTATCATTCCCGCGGATAACTTCCACTCCCTCTTTTTTAGCATAAGCGATGATCGCCTCCTTTAGCAATTCAAGTTCTGAATCGATTCTATCGAGAAACTCCTTCTTCTCCCTGCTCTTTTCAGCATACTGGTTCACAAGTTTCACGCCCGGGTCGTTGAGGTACCTGTTCAGCGACATCTGACCTGTTTTGACCAGGTGCATACGCCTGGGGCATAACGACTGGTACTCACACCAGCCACAGAGCCCGCTCTCTATCGCCTGGAAGTCATGCTCTTCCTGCGCTCTTTCGATTTTCTCTATCAGAGCCACAATGTCTGATCTCAGTTTTGACAGCTCCTGCTGCGTCCTGCTGGACCTTATCTCCTTATCGTATACAAGGTAATGCCATACAAGGTTGACACGGCCAGCGTCACCGAACATATCCTGTACCCCGATATGGTAGAGCGCAAGCTGCCTGTCCTTTTCAAAATGCATCTGCGCAGGCAGGTGCCGGGATGTTTTATAATCGTGTATCTCATAGGCTCCATCGCTGCTTGAGGAGAGCCTGTCTATATACCCTTTAAGTTTGTACCCTTCTATGTCGATGTTGATCATCTGCTCAAGACCAAGCGTCTTCCCGTCATTGAAAGGATAGTACCTTGCATAATACTCCCTGATGCATTTCTCGCCCGTCTCCCTGTAATTCTCAGAGGAGTAGCCTTCCCGGATTATCTTGACATCCTCTGAATAATACTTCTGCCAGCTCTCGTTGTAAAAAGATACAAGCTCACCCGGTGTATTCGCTTTTGAGAGCCGCAGGTCCATGTAGAGTTTCTCGAGCGCCTCGTGCACCCTCAGGCCCATGAACGCCTCGATCGTCTCTTCTTCCTCCACTTTTACCTTATCGATGTACCTCAGGCGGTACTGAAGAGGGCAGTTCTCGAATGCGGTCAGGCGGGAATGGGAATACACTGTCACGAGACTGTAATTTGGGTTAACAAATTATAAATGTTATGGAAATGTTCTTATAATAACCCTATATTGCCTTTCCTCACTACCTCGTCATAATTCTTGTATCCGAGTATCTTCTCTATCATATCCGAATGCTTCCCCTTTATCTCATTCAGCTCGGAAGACGAGTAATCGGTGATACCTTTTGCGAACACCCTGCCTTCGCTTTCTATCTCTATGATATCTCCCCTGTCAAAATCCCCGGCTACCTCGATTATACCTGATGGTAAAAGTCCCCGGCTTTTCCGTATGGCTTTCTCCGCGCCGCTGTCCACTATTATCTTCCCGGAAGTTTTTGACAGGATTATCCAGCGCGTCCTGTTCTTATATTTCCCGTCCTTTGCAAGGAAGAGCGTGCCTATGTTCTCGCCTTTCACGACCCTCACGACCACGTTATCTGTGGCACTGTTGGCGATGACCATATGGCATCCTGATATTGATGTTATCTTGGCTGCCTCTATCTTTGTCCTCATCCCGCCCACGCCTTTCATGCTTGTAGGACTTCCGCCGTAGCTTTCTACCTCAGGCGTTATCTTCTCTATCGTGCTTATAAGCTCTGCGTCGTCGTTTTTCTTGGGGTTCTTGTTATATAGCCCGTCGATATCTGATAAGAGTACGAGAAGCTCAGCCTCGACCTTGCTAGCCACCATAGCTGAGAGCTTGTCGTTGTCCCCGAAGGTCGCCTCTATCTCATGCACGCAGATGGGGTCATTCTCGTTTATTATGGGGATTACCCCGCATTCCAGAAGCTCAGAGATGCTGTTTCGCAGGTTGAGGTACGTCATCCTGTTCGAGAACGCTTCGTAGGTAAGCAGAATCTGAGCCACCTTGAGGTCGTATTTGCAAAAAGCAGCCATCCATTCCCGCATCAGGATGTTCTGACCTACGGCCGCGGCTGCCTGCCGTAACGGAATTTCCCTGGGGCGCGTCCCGAGCTTCATTTCTTCAACCCCTATCCCGATCGCGCCTGAGCTGACGATTATAACGGTTTTCCCGAGTTCCCGCAGTTCCACCACCTGTCTTGCTATGTCCTCCGTCAACCGCCGATTGAAGCTCCCGTCTTCCTTTGTAAGGGATGATGTCCCTATTTTTACGACTATCCTTTTGATATCCTTGAAGAGATTTTCCCTGTCGATAGTCGTCATCTGATCACTGGCTCATTTTATCTGTTAGATTTGTATTTAGCTTCTTGTGGGTGTATTTCCTGGCGTTCTTCCCTATATAATCAGCCACTCTGTGACCGCTGCCGAGAAGAGCGTACTTGTATATCAGCAGCCCTTCCATTCCCACAGGTCCGCGCGCATGTATCTTGTTGGTGCTTATACCTACTTCCGCACCTTTCCCGTAACGGAATCCGTCCGAGAACCGCGTGGATGCGTTCCACATCACGCTGGATGAGTCAACGAGGTCGATAAATCTCGCTGCGCTTCCTTTATCCTCCGTCACGATGGCATCTGTATGGTGGGAGCCGTACTTGTTGATATGGTCTATAGCCTCGTCCAGAGAATTCACAACTTTGATAGAGAGGATAAGATCGTTGTACTCAGTTCTCCAGTCCTCTTCCGTGGCATGAAGTACCGCCTTCAGGAACCCCATGTCTTTCAGCAGGTCAAATGAGCGTTCATCGCACCTGAGTTCAACGCCTGCTTCGCTGTATTTCTTGCCGATACCGGGCAGGAATTTTTCTGCAATATCCTTATGTACGAGCAGTGTCTCCATGGCATTGCATACAGCGGGATACTGCACTTTCGCGTCGTAGCATATGTCAATGGCTTTTTTCATATCCGCTCTGCTGTCCACATAGACATGGCAGATGCCTGCTGAGTGACCCAGAACTGGGATGCGTGTATTGTCCTGTATGTATTTCACGAACTCGTTCGAGCCCCTGGGAATGATGAGGTTTATGTAATCATCAAGCTTCAACATCTCGTTGACCTCTTCCCTGGTCTCCATAAGCGCGAATGCTCCCTCCGGCATGCCTTCCGTACTCTCGATTGCGCCCGCGAGCACGTCAAAGATCGCCCTGTTGGAATTCGCAGCCTCGCTTCCTCCTTTGAAGATGGTCGCATTGCCGCTCTTGAGGCACAGCGCCATGATCTGAGGCACGACATCTGGACGGGATTCGAAGATGACGCCGATCAACCCGATGGGGCAACTGACCTGGTATAGTTCAAGACCGCTATCCAGTTCAAGGGCTGAGAGTGTTTTCCCTACGGGGTCTTCAAATTTAATGACGTCCCTTATCCCTGCTATCATCTCATCTATCTTGATATCGTCCACTTTCAGTCTCTTTGCAAGTGCTTTTGAGAGCTTTCCCGCCTCAACGAGCTTCTCAGCCGCTGAGAGGTCTTTCTTGTTGGCTTCTATGATCTTTTCTCTGTTTGAATCTAAAGCCTGCGCCATTGCGGCGAGCGCTCTATCCTTGACCGCGCCTGGCACGCTGGCAAGGGGGATGGAGGCGGATTTTGCGAGTTTTACTTTGGTGATGATGCTGGTGGACATGGTCAACGACTACCGGGGTGTAATTATGAGTGAGTTCCTTTACATCATTTTATATAGATATGGTTTTTGATTATGAAAATACAATTTAATAGTTACTTCACTTTGTTACAGAAACGGGTTCAAAGGGGCAAGAAAGCTCCCGGCTTCAGCCGTGGAGATGAATTTCCCCTTTGCAATGAAAAGGGAATACTTTCAGGTTGCTCGGCCAAGACTCAAGACCAAAAATGTCCATACAACAATATGAAATATGAAAAGCGAGACTCCTTCTTACGTACTGGAACTACCGTTAAAAACCACATCAGTACAGGAAACTATCATTTTAACAAGGCTGGAAGCTGGAAGGCAGCTGTACAATGCTTGTCTTGGAGAAGCTCTGAAAAGACTTGATCTTATCAGACAATCCAGAGAGTTCCAGAAAGTCATAGTATTGCCAGAAGGTGTAGAAAGGACTGATAAATTCAAAAATTTGAATAAAGAAAATGGCTTCACGGAATATGCTTTGCATGATTATGTTGCTAAGATAAGAGACAGCTGGATTGAGGAGCATATCAATAGCCACATAGCTCAGAAAATAGCTACAAGAGCATTCAAAGCGGTCCAGAAAAAGGCATTCAGGAAAGCCAAAAACGTCAGGTTCAAAGGGAAGAACCAGTTCGATACGCTTGAAGGCAAGAATAACTGCACCGGGTTAATTTTCAGGGATAATACATTATTCTGGTCGGGTCTGGAAATTCCCTGTATAATTGACGAGAACAACAAAGTCATCGCATACGGCTTAAAACCTGAACACAGGATCAAGTACTGCCGGGTCGTGAGAAGAAAGATCAATTCAAAGAACAGGTTCTATATTCAGCTCATCCTTGAAGGGAAACCCTACCAGGATCCTGAGAAAAAAATAGGAACTGAGGAAATAGGACTTGATGTAGGCCCGAGTACAATAGCCATAGTTGGCGACACTAAAGCTGAGCTGAAACAGTTTTGCAGCGAACTAATGCCGAAGCAGATAGAGAAAAGGAAACTGCAAAGGAAATTGGACAGGCAGAGACGGGCCAACAACCCTCAGAATTATAATGAGAACGGTACGGTCAAGAAAGGTAAGAAGAAGTGGAAGAAGTCAAACCATTATAAGAAAATAAGCAGTGAGATTGCTGAAATAGACCGAAAACTTGCTGCACATAGAAAATCCCTTCACGGCAGAGATCAAAACGATATAATAGCTATCGGAACAACGATAAAAGCTGAAAATATCCCGTACAGGTCATTTCAGAAAATGTGGGGAAAATCAGTATCAATAAGAGCACCGTCAATGTTCATGAGCGGCCTCAAACGAAAAGCTGAAAATGCTGGAGGAAGCTTTAACAACTTTCCAACAAACACAACAAAATTGTCTCAGGTATGCCATATCTGCGGCAATACGGTCAAGAAACCGTTGAGCCAGAGATGGCATGTATGCTGCGGCATAAAAATGCAAAGAGACCTGTACTCAGCATTCCTGAGCAAATGTGTCGATGTGAGTACTGGCGCCCTTGATATAGCCAGAGCAAGATTGCTCTGGCCAGGTCTGGAACCAGTCCTGAGCGAGGCGATGTCGAGGGCATATCAATCTGCAAATGGCAGGAAAACCGTTCCTGCCAGCTTTGGGTTGTATGGAAACCAGAGACAGAGTGGATCGTCCGTTAAATCAGAAGCGACTATAACTGAGGCTGTGGATGATGTAATCCGAGATCGAATCAATGAAGATGAGAGCCACAGAGAGGTTATATGAACTCTGGAATCTCCCGGCTTCAGCCGTGGAGAGGTCTCAAGTTTGTATCCAGAATCAAATCCATTTCTGGAACTCCTCTTCAACCTTTTTTAGCTCCTCCCTGAGCGTCTCTTTTTCCCGTCTATCTCTGGTTCCGAATCCTATTTCCAGCGTTTTAAGGTTCCCCTCCCTTGTTATCATCTCACGTAAAATCTCAGAAAAGCTTCTATGGCTCTTGATTTTTAAAAGTTCTCTGTAAACATCATCGGAGATTGTAATGGTCTTTTCCATAAATATCCTTATACATTTATTGAGTATTAAACTTTCTATTTTAGCAGATTTATTTAAAATATGGTTGAAATTGAAAAGACAAGTCAATGTCCCAACGTGAAGTATTTAATCTCATAGATAATATATCGTCACTATGGGGAAAACAAGCGTTAAACTGGAAAGGATGAAGGAAGGGTTAGGATATCTTGCAGATCTTGACCTTCTCGATACTTTCTACGATGAAACCTGGTGCAGCGAGGATACGCACAGGTTACTGGATAGATACAAGGATAAAAGCCAGTACTACGATCTGCCCCTTGAAGAGACCGATAAAGCAAAGCAGAGCGTTATCGAGTGGTTCGGGGAGAATTACGGGCTTGCAGAGATGGACTGTAAATACTGGATCGTCGCGGTCGGAAGCATAGACGAGGGCGGGAACAAATGGTGGTTTAAAGTAAAGCTGAACACCGACGACCTGGAGACAGCCAGAAAAATCACCCTGCTGGATAAGTTCCTTGTCGAGAGCCAGAAGTACATAATCGAAGCGTGAACAGAGAGATGCGCCTCAGTTGTATTCTTTTATCACTTCATAGTTCGTAGTTCTCTCAACCGGTATCCTGCCTGCGTTCTTTATTAAATGTATAAGCTTCTCTTTTGGCATGTACTCAGGTGTTGCGCCTCCGGCGGCGTGCGTTATGCGCTCCTCCATGATCGTGCCGTCGATGTCATTCGCACCGTAATGCAGTGATATCTGCGCGATTTTTTCGCCCATCATTATCCAGTATGCCTTGATATTGTTGATATAGCCGTTCAGTAGAAGGCGGGAGACCGCGATTATTTTAAGGTCGTCAAATCCCGTGGGACCAGAGCTGACTATACCGCTCTTTTGAAGTTCGGTATTATCCGGATGGAACCTCAACGGGATGAATGCCTGGAACCCGCCGGTCTTTTTCTGCAGTTCCCTTATCCTGAGAATGTGATCCACTATATCCGAAGGTGTCTCGATATGACCGTACAACATTGTCGCATTGCTCTTAATTCCGAGGCTGTGCGCCGTTCCCATGACCTCAAGCCACTGTTCGCCGCTTATTTTATGCGGACAGACCTTTTTCCTCGTCTCCTCGTTAAATATCTCGGCCCCTCCTCCGGGCAGGCTTGTGAGCCCTGCTTTTTTCAGGCGCAAAAGGATTTCTTTTATGCTCATCCCCGTTATCTCTGCAAGATATGCTATCTCTACTGCCGTGTATGCCTTCAGTGACATGGCAGGATACCTCTCATGGAGCCTGCTTAGCACGTCTTCGTAGTACTCAAACTGCAGTTTCGGGTTAAGTGAGCCTACGATATGCAGTTCTGTCGCTCCCATTTCCCATGCCTTTGCGGCTTTCTCAACTACTTCATCAGCAGTAAGCGTAAATGCTCCTTTTTGCCCCTCCTCCCTGAAGTACGCGCAGAACCTGCATTTTGAGGTGCAGATGTTGGTATAGTTTATGTGACAGTTCGCCACGAACATGACCCTGTCCCCAACAGCTCTCCTGCGCACGTAATCTGCAAGCGCCCCTATAAGCTGGAGGTCTTTGGATTCCATCAGTAGCATGCCGTCTTCAAAATCCAGATTCTCTGATGCCTGTATTTTCTCTACTATACTTGAGAGTTCTTTCATCTGTACTTTCTTTATATGTATAGTTAATAAGGGCATCGTTTCCTGAGAGCTTAAAGTGCCTTAAAACCCCAGAGGCGCACTGAGTAAAATATATAAAGCTGCTGATACATTGGATGATCGGAATTGAGGAATTATAAAATGGGTATGAGACCTATTCAAATGCTTACAGTATTATTAGCATCTGTATTGATTATTTCTTTCGCTATTGCTCTCATTAAAGAAGATGCTCTTGTACAGTATACGGATTATGGACCTCCTTCGCAGCTTTTCATTCGCGAGGTTGATGTCAAGCCGACCGAGGTAACAAGTGCCACCGTAGAGGTGAACGTTACAGCCTATATAAACCACGCAGGCGGCAAAACTAAAAACGCTACCATGCTCCTGAGAGCAATAAGCAGGGATACAGGGCTGCTGGCTACACAGGCAACAGCCCCGATACCCGGAACAGATTCGGAGAAAACCTTAGCCATTTCCCAGCATCTGAAGGTGGAGAGGAACGGCGGGTATGAGTTAAAGCTCCTGCTTTTTGATAACGGAAGCATTCGGGACAGCGGCTCGGTCAACATACAGGGTCTGAACGCAATAACGCCTCAATCAAAGCGCAGCGGGATAAATTTGAACAACATCGATTTCATGGTAAGCGGAGTATCGGACGGGCGCGTGACCATCGAGCCTGATATATATCTTGAGAACAGGGGTCCGGAAACTTCTGAGAACCTGAAATTGATCATCAAGGCAAGACAGGCAGATTCCAACCTCCTGGCCGACAGAGCGAGCTCTGAGACAGGTGTGATCGCAAGCGAGACAACTGCGGTCAGAAGAGTAAAGCTCGAAGTGCCTGACGAGTATAATTACATGGTCGCAGTTGAACTCTGGAAAAATGATGTCCTTATAAATACCTGGGAAAAACCCGTGCTTCTGGCACCTGCTAAGACCGTTCCCAAGGAGAGCGTGGAGAAAAAGATGAACATTGAGGTCTCAAAGTTCGTAAGAGAGGGGACGCAGGATGAAGGAATAAGACCGCCTTATGCGACCCCGCCGCCAATGTACGCTGAGACGCCCAGGGAGCCGGGTTTCGAAGTACTGGGAGCAGTCATGGCGCTGATACTTGTGATCGCGTTAAGAAGGAGGTTATAATATGGTAAGCCGGGAAAAGATCGAGGATTATTTTTATGTCGGGGTTTTCCTGATAGCGATGCTATTCTCATTGATAGCAGTATACCAGTTGTATTTTTCTATCGACCGACTTATTGGAATATGGTTTGACTACCGCTACCAGCCCATATACCAGGCGCTTTTCAGCCTGTCGGTACTCGCTATATCCGTGTATTTAATACGGGAAAGACTTATAAAAAGATAGGGATAAAAGAATGCGAAATATTTTGGCTGTAACCTGACACTAACTCGGAACTTCATTCACTGGCTTTTGCCGTAGTCGGTCACCGTAACCCTTGTGTCAGGTGTTATCGCGTGTACCGCATTGGGGTTGTCTGTACGGTCATGGACTGGCATTGCCGTTCTCCCGCAAGGACCTATCAACACGATTTGTCCAGAGTTCGTAGTTCTGGAACACCCTAATATTGATTTTTTAAGTATTAAGGGTTATTGTCCCGTGAGAGCCCATCCAATAATTAACCTTTAAAAACAATCGCCACAGAGACACGGAGGACACAGAGAAATATTTCAAAAAGCTCTCTGTGCCTCTGTGTCTCTGTGGCTTCTGAAATAATTTGCCACAGAGGCGCGGAGAACACAGAGATGGAATATAAGGAGCAGCTTTCGTTCCTCAGCGTCTTTGCGGCTCAGTTATATGCCCCAGTCGTATCGGATATTGGAATTATTGGATGGGTTCGTCCCGTGAAGCTTTGCACCTAAAGTCAGTAAAAATCAGGACTTTAGGTGCAAAGCTGATGATAGTATCAAATTTAAATACTATAACATCCATTGGGGTAATGATAGACATGGCAGGAGAATCAGAATTTACCGAAGAAGAAAGAAGATTCTTACAGGAAGAGACCACGCAGGAAGAAAGCGATAGAATAGATAGAATCATAAATAACATGCGTGGAATGTTAATAGCTTTATCTTAATCTTTCTATATTTTTATTTTAACCTTTCTATAGCTTTATCTTAATCCTTTCTATGCCTCCTATTTTTTTAAAAGAAGATACACTTATTAAAATTAACAAAAAAATTATAAGAACCAAGAAGAGTTCAACCAATGGGACGATGGTATCAGAAATGAGTCGAATTTAAATGACGCCATCTTATAAATAAACCCTTTCCCAAATCGTCGTTTAGCATAATTTTAATATAAACAAATGCCTCCTGTGCCTCATGAAGGTACTGCTCGCTGAATATGCTGTTGGTGCAGGTATAACCGGGTACATGCTTGAGGGGAAAGCTATGCTCGGTACTCTTGTTCAAAGCTTTGCATCATGCGGTCATGAGGTGATATATCCCACATCAGGCGCGGTGATCGGCAGGGGAACCGCCATCAGGGCAGAGAAATTTGAAGAGACGGTTGAGAGAACCTCAAAGGACTGCGACGCCGGGCTGGTCATAGCCCCTGATGAAATACTTGGCGACCTGACAGAGCTGGTTGAGGAGAATACCGTAAACCTCGGCTGCCCTTCCGGTTCAGTCCGCCTGTGCGCCGATAAACTTGAGTGTACACGTGCGCTTGAGCGTGGTAAAATCCCGGTGCCGCATACCATCGGGAGCGGAGCGTACAGGGGCGATCATATTATCAAACCCAGGTTCGGATGCGCTTCCGAGGGCATCCATATGAGCAGTGGGGGAGCGCTAAATAATGGCTTCATAGCCACGAAATTCATTGAGGGAGAGCATTTAAGCGCAAGCATAATAACGGGCAGAACGCAGCTTCCTCTCACGGTCAACAGGCAGCTTATCGAGATAGGTCATGAGGTCTCATATAAAGGCGGGGAAGTACCTTATCATTGCAGCAGGAACAAAGAGGTCATCGGGATTGCGAAAAAGACCTTAAAGCTTCTCGGCTGCAGGGGATATGCGGGCGTGGATATCGTGCTCGGGGATAAACCGTACGTCGTGGATGTGAATCCAAGACCGACTACTTCCCTGATCGGTATAAGCCGGGTAATGGAGGCTGAGATAGCCGACCTGATACTGAGATCAAGGTTCGGGGAGCTTCCTTCGAATGTGAGAGTGAGCGGCTGTTTCACCTTTAAGAAAGAAGAGCTACTCGGGCTTTAACGAGACGTGCAGGTAGTACGCGCCGATGACCGTATTGAGCCAGTAGGCTACGAGCCTGTAGAGCCATGTTGCGGGCCCTGCTATCTCAGCAGGTATCCCGCTGAATATGAAAAGACCTGCCATGGTAATGTCCACGATGCCAAGACCGCCCGGAAGGAACAGGGGAAGCCAGCTGCTCATCATAGAGATGGTGTATGTGATAATGAGCACACTGACGTGGATTTGAGTTTCTCCCAGGGAAAGGAATACAGCATATATTGCCAGGATATCGAAAATCCAGCCCAGGAAAGAGAATAAAGTGGCTCTGATTATACCCTTTTTATTATGGTGTATGCTTTGAAGACCCCCGTGGAACGAATTAATCGATTCCTCGACTGCCTGCGCGTACGCCTTGTGATCAAAACCTTTTCTTACAAGTCCTATAAAAGGTACGAAGAACCTGATAGTTGATTGAACAAATGATGAGAGTTTATCTTTCCTGATATAGAAATAGATGATGAGACAGAACATACCGAAGGCAAGCCCGAGGGAGAACATCAGGGCTATTATCTGCAAAGTATCCAGCTTAAGCTCAGGTTTGGAGAACAGGAGCCCTATGCCCAGACCGCCGATGACCAGAAAAGGGAACATGTTCAGCATTCTTTGCGAAACAACACCGGCAAAGCATTCGGCTTTGTTGGCACCGGTCTCTTTTCCCAGGAGCATCGCCTTTACGGGTTCTCCGCCTGTCCCGAACGTGGGGGTTATATTGTTGATGAACGCCCCGGCCATGTAGAACTTGAACAGCTTATAGAAGCTAATATCCAGGGGGATGAGTAACCGCCATGTTATCGTGAACGCTATTATGTTCAGGAAATTAAATAATATCACAAGCAGAAAGAGCAGTTTGCTGACACCGCTTATCCTGGAAAGGAATTCCTCAAGACCTATCTTGTTCGTGAAAAAAATGAAAATTATGGCGCCAAGCGCAATAACGTACCCGATGTTCCTCGTTTTGAACCGTGCCATGTAATCCCCTCGATACTTGCATTAGCACTAAATAAGATTGCTGGTGTAAACGAGACCATCCGCTAATTCTAATTTCTCAAACTGCATATTTCTTTAAGGGTAAAAATTTAGCCAATAGACAGGATTAACAGGATTGACAGGATAGATTTCTAATTTGAATCCTGTCAATCCTGT
>Ga0074199_1001442_pt1 | contig 20758 bp, 13 predicted proteins | sample EPASupsiteSAE347_FD_64528 | JGI IMG/M metagenome (GOLD analysis project Ga0074199, IMG submission 64528) | Bioremediated contaminated groundwater from EPA Superfund site, New Mexico - Sample SAE3-47 | ecosystem: Environmental > Aquatic > Deep subsurface > Groundwater > Contaminated ... | reverse complement strand
TGGTGTGGCAAAGGTCGATGAGGCGCGCCTGCGGGGCCAGTCCGGCCACGACCCCCTTGAGCACGCCGACATATTCGTCCTGAAGTCCGAAATCCGTGGTCAGGGTGATAATGGCAGGCATGGTTTTATCCTTCAATGGACAAGGCGGGAGACCCCGACCATCTCGGCGCGGGTGCGCAACTGGGGCTGATACCGGCGCAACGCCTCCACCGTGGCCGGATAGGGGTGGCCGATGCCCACGGCCTGGCCATGCTCCCCGGCTAGTTTGACAAGGAGGTCAAGTTGGGCGCGGATCTTGTCCGGGTTCTGGTCGTTGTCCAGAAAAACGGTGCGGCGTTCCGCCTGTATGCCCATCTCCCGGGCAAGGTCATAGGCAACGCTGTCGGCGGCGGTCACGCTGTCCAGGAAAAAAAGATTGTGCGGCCGCACCAGGGAGAGCAGCGCCCGCATGGCCTGGTGGTTGGCGGTAAAGCGGGAACCCATGTGGTTGTTGATCCCAATGGCTTTGGGGACCGCCTGCATATCTTGGCGGAAGAGGGCTTTCATGGTCTCCGGGTCCATGGAAGTGGTCAGGGCGCCGGGGCCGGGATGCGCCTTCGGGTCCATGGGCTCAAGGGGCAGGTGGAGGAGGATGTCGCGCCCCCTGGCCTGGGCTTCTTTTTGCAGCTCCACGGAAAAGGGGGTGAAGGGCAGAAAGGAAAAGGAGAGGGGGAGGTCGAGGGCGATGAGTTCCCTGCCTGTATCCTGCCGGTTGCCCATGTCGTCAATCACGATGGCCACAAGGGGAGGGGCGGTAAGAGCTTTTTTCGCCGTTTTTTTGGGGCGGTTTACGACCCGTGGCGCCTGGCGGGGCAGGGCAGGTTCCTCGTAGAGTGGAGCCTCCTGAAGCCGGGGTTTCTTTTTTGCCTGTTCGCTCAGGGTGACCACCGGTTTTTGGGAGGAGGCGCCAGGATAGAGCGCCATGAAATAGACGCCCGCGGTCAGGGTCGCGGCGACAAAGAGAAAGAGAAAGAAGAGGCCGAGAACGCGGCCCTTCTTTTTTGCGCCCTTCCGGGTGGGTTTTTTTGGAGAGCCCTTGGCCATGCCTTATTCCGTTTCTCGTTGATAACAAGATGCTTTTGCAGGAGGCAAGAATTATTCGTGATGAGAGCACGTCGGCATTATTTGTCGCGGCTCAAGACATACCGGGCCAGGCCGGTAAGGGGTTCCCTGGCCGGCGCCTCGCCGAAGACGGCAAGCCCGGCCTGGGCTTCGGCGAGCAGCGACTCCGCCTGCGTTCTGGCCAAAGAGAATCCCTGGTGCTTTTCCATGATGGAGTGGGCCAGAGGCAGCTGTTCGGCGCGCTCCCGCGGGGTTGCCTTGAGCAGCCCGATCAGGGTCTCGCGGTCTGCGGTGTTGGCCCGCTCCAGGGTCTTGATCAGGGGCAGGGTCATCTTGCCCTCCTGAAAATCGTTGCCCACCGCCTTGCCGGTTTTTGCCGGGTCGCCGAGGTAATCCAGCAGGTCGTCCACGATCTGGAAGGCCAACCCCAGGTTGGTGCCATAGGTGCGCAGGGCGGCCCGTTGCCCGGCTGTGCCTTGGTTGTGGCCAATGCCTGCCTCGCAGGCCGCGGCAATGAGGGCGGCGGTCTTGCCCATCAGCACCGAAAAATAGTTTTCTTCCGAGATGATGCTCTCGCTGGCGTTGTGCATCTGCAGAAATTCCGACTCGACCATGGCGGCGGTGGCGCGGCCGATCAGGGCCATGGCCGTGGGGCCGCCCACTTCGCTGGCCAGGGCCATGGCATGGGCGTGCAGATAATCCCCGGCCAGGATGACCGGCTCCATGCCCCAGATGGTATTGGCGGTTTTGGCGCCCCGCCGCAGGTCGGCATGGTCGATGACATCGTCGTGCAAAAGGCTGGCTGCGTGGAGATACTCGAAAGCAATGGCCAAGCGCGGGGTGTCCGCGGGAGGAGGCCCGACCAGGCTTGCCGCGAGCACGGTGAGCAGGGGGCGGATGCGCTTGCCCCCCTGGAAGATGGCGTGGCGGATGATCCGGGCCAGGAGCGGGCTTTGGACGATGGCCAGGTCCGCCTCCATGACCGCGTCGATCCGGGCGGCTTGTTCCTTGAAGCTGGCAAGCAGCTCAGCGTTGTTCATAGGGCGTCCTCCTGGAAAAAATCCCGCACCGGCGCGATTTCGCGGCAGATCGGGCTTGTGGGCAGGCTTTTCAGGAAGAGCTTGCCGTACTGCTTGGTGAAAAGGCGGACATCGCAGATGGCCAGAACCCCCCGGTCGGTGGAGCTGCGCATCAGACGGCCCACGCCCTGGCGCAGGGCCAGGATGGCGCGGGGGATCTGGAAATCGTAAAAGGGGTTGCCGCCCTCGTTTTTGATCCGTTCCATGCGGGCCATAATAACAGGGTCCGAGGGGACTTCAAACGGAAGTTTGTCGATGATCACGCAGCTCAGCGATTCGCCCGCCACGTCCACCCCTTCCCAGAAGCTGGCCACGGCCAGGAGTACGGAATGGGTCTGCTTTTGGAACTGCTCGAGCAGCCTGGCCTTGGGCGCCTCCCCCTGCATCAGCAGCGGAAAGGGCAACCGGGCCAGAAGAACCTCGTGGGCTGCGCGCATGGCGCTGAGGCTGGTGAACAGTGCCAGGGTGCGGCCATTGGCGGCCATGATCAGCTCCTGCATCAACTGCTGGCTGGCCCGTGGAAACTCCCGGTCCGCGGGCTCGGGAAACCCCTTGCCCGGCACGAACAGCAGGGTGCGCTGGGCGTAATCAAAGGGGGTGGGGAGGGTCAGGGTCGGGGTGTCGCTTGGCAGGCCGAGGCGGCTGAAAAAATAGGTGAAGGTGTTGTCCGTGGTGAGCGTGGCCGAGGTGAAGATCACGTTGCGGACCTGCTCGTAGAGAAAATCCCGCAGCTCGTCGGCGATGTCGATGGGCGAGGCGGACAGGGCCACGGTTTTCTCCCGCCGCTCGTACCAATACACCGAGGAGGTGTCCTGCGCCTCGGTGATGGAGGTGAAGGCGGTGAGCATCTCTTCCGCCCGCCGCAGCATGCCCAGCCAGGTTTCCCCGTTCATGGCCGCCTTGGTCAGTTGGTTGCAGAGCCCCTTGATCTGGTCGGCCATGCGCTGCCGCTCCTCTTCCCAGCCCGGGAACCGTTCGCTGAATTGCAGCAGGGCAAAGCGGCCCCTCTCTTTGGGGAAGAGTTCGGCAAAGAGATCGGCCTGCTTGGCCAGGGCCCGGGCGGTCTGCACCACCCCCTCCTTGGCGCGGCCTGTCAGGTCGGCCTGGGCCGCGGTTTCCAGGTCTTTCACCAGATCGAGCACCTGATACTGGCTGAAGGAGGTGCCGAAGTACCGGGTGGCCACCCCTTCCAGATGATGGGCCTCGTCGAAGATCACCGATTCGTAGCGGGGCAGAACCTCGGCATGTCCGAAACGGCGCAGGGCAAGGTCGGAAAAGAAGAGATGGTGGTTGACCACCAGCAACTGGGCCTGGCCTGCTTTTTTGCGCAGCCGGGTGATAAAGCATTGGGATGAGTCCGGGCAGTTTCCGCCCAGGCACTGGCTGGCCGAGGCGGTGATCGCCTGCCAGAGCGGGGCGTTGTCCGCCAGCCAGGCCAGTTCGCTGCGGTCGCCGGTCTCGGTTTCTTCCAGCCAGTCGGCAACCCGTTGGGTGTCGCGGTCGTCGGCCAGGACATTGCGCTGGGGCGAGGCAATGAATTGCTGCCAGCGGTAGATGCAGAGGTAGTTCTGCCGTCCCTTGATGCAGAGCGCGTTGAGCCTTGGCGCCAGGTGTTTCTTGATAAAGGGGATTTCCTTGGTGAGGATCTGGTCCTGGAGGTTCAGGGTGTTGGTGGAAACCACCACCTTTTGGCCGCTCAATATGGCCGGGACCAGATAGGCCAGGGTCTTGCCGGTGCCGGTGCCCGCCTCCACCGCCAGCATCCCCGGCCCCTCGTGGCCTTCCATCTCCAGGGTGGCGCCAATGGCTTCGGCCATGCGCAGCTGGCTGGGCCGCGATTCGTAGCCGGGCAGCTGGTTGGCCAGGATGCCGCCTTGGGCAAAGATGTCGGCCATGGCCTCGGGCAGGGAAGTAGGCATCGGGCTCTGCTCCGGGTGAAGATTCAAGGGGGTCTCTCCTGTTGACAAGGGGAAAAGCATTCTGCTAGCCTGATCATGGAGAGCGCATAACGCGGCCAGGCTCGGCCCGGATCGCGGGTACGGCCAAAGCTTGCTATCTATACCATAAGGAGGGGAAATGAACGAAATTAAAAAGATTCTGGTGCCCGTGGATTTTTCGGAGAATTCGCAGAAGATCCTCCGCACGGCCGTGGAGTTTGCCGCCAAATTCAAGGCGGAGGTGGCGATTGTTTTTGTGGTGCAGAGCTTTGACGATTATTCCGGATTTTTCGTGCCCCATATGCCCATCATCCAGCTTGAGGAGGAGATGGTCAAGAGCGCCAAGGAAAAGATGAAAAGTTTCGTGGCGGAGACCCTTAACGGTTCGGTGCCGCACAGCACGGCGATCCTGAGCGGCGACGTGGTCGAGGAGATCAACCGCTTTGCCGGTCAGGAGAAGGCGGACCTGATTGTCATGGGCACCCATGGCTACAAGGGGCTGGACAAGATCCTTTTTGGCAGCGTGGCGGAAAAGATCGTCAAAACAGCGCCCTGTCCGGTGCTGACCATCAACCCCTACCGGTAGAGGGGTTCAGCTCAGAACCGCGAGAAGGCCGGTGGTTGTTGCCGTGGCTTTTTGCGGTTCGTTGCAGAGGGAAGCGAAAAGATCGACCAGCGAGGTTCCCTGGTAGGCGTAAAAACGCAGACTTTTTTCGGCGGGGCTGCCTTGCAGAAAAGGCAGCCCCGCCCGGTTCAGCTCGTTTCCCGCTCCTTGCAGCTCCGCCAGCAGCTCGGCGGAGGGTGTTCCGCTTGCGGCAATTTTGAGCAGCAGCCGGTTGAAATGCTCCCTGGCCATCCCGGTGGCCGCCCTGAATTTTTCCGTCAGGCTGTCATCTTCTTCGCGCATTGCCCCCGGGGCAGGCAGGGCGAGGCTGACCAGCTGTCTGGCCGGGCTGCCGGTGAGATTTTCATACTCCTCGGCGAGCAACCCCTGGAGTTCCGGGTGGGTCGTGACCAGCAGGGGGAATTCCGTTGCCTTGGCATCCCGGGTGTAGAGGCGGCCCCAGGCTTTGGCCAGCCGGTTGATATTGATCGTTGGCCCGCCCGGACCCCTGGCTGCGGCAAGCTCCCGCAGGGCCTGTTCTTCTTCGTCTCCCTCTTCTTCCTCGGTTTCTTCGCCCCGGATGGCGGCAAACAGTTCGGCTTCCTTGCCTGAGATGGCCAGAAACCCTTGGGCGATTTCCCGTTCCTCTTCCCGGAACATCTCGGCCAGCCTCAGGAGAAGCATGGCCTGCCAGAGTATTGCGTCTTCAGCCTTTTGCGGCTGGGCGGTCTTTGGGCCGGAGCGCAGGCTGGAGGCCAGCGAGCCGGCCGAGGCTTCGTCCCGGTCGCCATATCCGGCGGAAAGAGAGGCCAGGAGTCCGCCATGGAATTCAGCTTCGTGGCCGTTGAGTTCCCGGGCGAGGGAGTCAAAGCGGGATTGTTCTTCCGCGGAAAGTTGCACCGGCGTATATCCGGTTTCCGGTTCTTCTTGCCCTGGCTGGGAGGGGTTCCCGCCCGGCAGGGTATAAAAAGAGAGGACGTCGCACAGAAGGCGAAAGGGGCGCAACTCACCAGGGTGAGGATTTGTTTCCGGAGAAAAAAGGGCGTTGAGCGATTGTGTCATTTGTAATTCCTGTTACAATGGGCTGGAATTTTCCCCAAGCAGGGGAGCATCCGGAAAAATTTTTCAAACAGGCTGCATATGCGAAAAATACGGGAGCGGATCTCCCTGGCTATCCTGATCGTCGTCTATCTGCTGGCCAGTGTCCGGTATTTTCCCGGGCGGGCCATGCATTCTGTGGTGGAAACCCTGATCCATGTGCTCTCCGTGGCGCCGATCAATCTGGGCGCCACGCTGCTGATTGTCGCCGTCCTGCAACGGTTGGTCAAGGAGCGGCTGCCGTTTTCCAGAACCGCGCGTCTTTTTCTCGTGGTGGCCATCTGTCTGGAGTTCATCCTCGGCCTTGCCCACTATTTTGAGATAAACGGGGCGGCTTAGGAGTCGTTACGAACTGAGCGATTTCTTGATCATTTCGTTGCAGCGGATCCTCTGGTGAAACTTGGAAAAACACCCTTCGACACGCTCAGGGCGAACGGTAGTTGTCTTGAAATTATTGACTTTTTCCGTTCGTGGTGAGCCTGTCGAACCACAAATAAGGCTTTTGCAAGAGCCCCAGCGGTCTTACCGGATCAGCGAGTTGCTGGTGTGCCAGCCGGAAGGCGCGGTGGTGTTGGGCAAAACAATGGATTTTTTGCCGAGCACCGTGCCTGGGTTGGTCACCGCGTTGCAGCCGGTCTGCGCCTTGTCGCCAAAGATTGCCCCGAATTTGCGCAGCCCCGAACTGATGGGGCCGTCCGGGGTTTTTACCAGAACATCCCCGCCGGTAAAGCGCAGGTTGGCCAATTTGGTGCCCGCTCCCAGGTTCACCTCGTTGCCCAGGATACTGTCGCCCAGATAGGCGAAATGCCCGGCCTTGGCGTCGTCGAGGAAGATGGCATGCTTGACCTCGGTGACGTGTCCCACCACGCAGCGGGCGCCCACCAGGCAGTGGCCGCGCAGATAGGCGCCCTGCCGGACCTCGCTCTGATCCCCGATGATCGTCGGCCCCTTGATAAAGGCCCCGGATTCAACCAGCACCCCCTTGCCGATACTGAGCGGCCCGCCGGCCAGCACCGCTCCGGCCATGAGCACGCTGGCTCCTTCAAGCAGCGTGCCTTCGCGGAACACCTTGAGCGTGCCCTTGGTGGCGTCGCCGAATTCGATGGCAAGACCGGTACCTTCCATCAGTATTGTCTCGTGGAGAACCAGTGTGGCCGGAAGCGGGCCAGGGGTTTGCGGCCAGGCGATTTGCGGCCAGGGATACTCCGCCATGTAGGTTTTCAGCCGTCCCAGCGCCTGCCAGGGGTATTCCCCGTCCACGAAAAGAGCGGCATGGGCATAGCGGCTGAGATCAAAAAAAGAAGCGTTTGTAAGGTTCATCGGGGTCGGTTGCCGGTTGTTTTTTGTTGGCCGTCATGGCATGATTATTGAGATTATGTCTGCTCCCCCGCGGGAAATCCCGCTGGATGCAGGCGTTACTATGGTGCAAAACCGTGATTTCTTCAAGCATATTTCCGGGCTGGTTCCACCCTACGGATATCGCCTTGACTTCACTGGGAGGCATGCTTATGTTGCCAAACTTAAACTCTTGTTCTTTCCGGCAGGACCGGTTTGCCGATAAATTATAACCTGGAGGCATGTTGTGGATATTAATGATTCCATGACCTCGGAGCTGAACGATTTCCATGATTCCGAAGGGCAGGAGATCCCTGGCGAATTGCCGCTCATGGCGGTGCGTGACGTGGTTATCTTCAATTATATGATCATCCCCCTCTTTGTCGGGCGGCCTGCTTCGGTGGGCGCGGTCAACGACGCCATGGCCAAGGACAAGCTCCTCATGCTCGTGACCCAGAAGGACGCCTCCCTGGACGAGCCCCAATCCGAGGATATGTACGATGTGGGCATGGTCTGCATGATCATGCGCACCCTCAAGCTGCCGGACGGCCGCCTCAAGGTGCTGGTTCAGGCCCTGCGCAAGGCGCGGGTTGCCTCCTTTGTCCAGGAAGAGCCCCACCATATCGCCCGGATCGAGCTGATCGAGGACGAAGAGGTGGAGGAGGTTTCCGTCGAGATGGAGGCTCTGATGCGCAATGTCCGCGAGCAGACGGAAAAGATCCTCTCGCTCAAGGGCATCATGTCTTCCGACCTCATGGTTATCCTGAACAACGTGGAGGAGCCGGGCAGGCTCGCCGATCTGGTGGTTTCGAACCTGCAGCTCAAGGTTTCCGAGTCCCAGGCGGTGCTGGAAACCTTTGACCCATCCCTGCGGTTGAAAAAGGTGGCCGACTATCTGCAGAAGGAGCTGGAAGTCTCCACCATGCAGGCCAAGATCCAGTCCGAAGCCAAGGAGGAGATGAGCCGCACCCAGCGGGAGTACTACCTGCGCGAGCAGTTGCAGGCCCTGAAAAAAGAGTTGGGCGACATCGACGAACGCTCCCAGGAGATGGATGAGCTGCGGGACAAGCTGGCCAAATGTAGGATGCCGCCCGAGGTGAAAAAAGAGGCGACCAAGCAGCTCAAACGGCTGGAGACCATGCACCCGGACGCCTCGGAGGCCTCCATTGTCCGCACCTATATCGACTGGATTCTCGACCTGCCCTGGCGCAAGGGCACCAAGGACCGCATCGATCTCAAGGTCGCCAAGGCGGTGCTGGACGAGGATCATTACGGCTTGGACAAGGTCAAGGAACGCATCCTCGAATACCTGGCCGTGCGCTCGCTCAACAAGACGACCAAGGGACCGATCCTTTGTTTTGTCGGCCCTCCCGGCGTGGGCAAGACCTCGCTCGGTCAATCCATCGCCCGGGCCATGGGCCGCAAGTTCCATCGCATCTCCCTGGGCGGCATGCATGACGAGGCCGAGATCCGCGGCCACCGCCGCACCTACATCGGCGCCATGCCGGGGAGGATCATCCAGGGCTTGAAAACCGTGGGCGCCAACAACCCGGTGTTCATGTTCGACGAGATCGACAAGGTCGGCGCCGATTACCGGGGCGACCCATCCTCCGCCCTGCTCGAGGTGCTGGACCCGGCCCAGAACGTTGATTTTACCGACCATTACCTCAACATGCCCTTTGATCTTTCCAAGGTCATGTTCATCACCACCGCCAACATGGCGGACACCATCCCGGCTCCGCTCTATGACCGGATGGAGGTGATCCGTCTGGCCGGCTACACCCTGGAGGAGAAGATCGAGATCGCCCGCCGCTATCTGGTGCCCCGCCAGCTTGAAGAAAACGGCATCACCGCCAAGCATGTTCAGTTCGATGACGCCATGCTGGCCAAGATCATCACCAACTACACCCGGGAAGCGGGGTTACGGAATCTGGAGCGGGAGATCGGCACCATCTGCCGGAAGAACGCCCGCAAGGTGGCGGAAGGCAACAAGGGGCCGTTTCCCCTCACGGACCGCACCATCAGCAAGTATCTGGGCCCGCCCAAGTTCACGCCCGAGTCGGAAACCGAGATCATCGACCAGCCGGGCATGGCCACCGGCCTTGCCTGGACCGAGGTGGGCGGGGAGATTCTCTATATTGAGATCTCCATCCTCAAGGGCAGGGGCAACCTGACCATGACCGGCCAGTTGGGCGAGGTGATGAAGGAGTCGGCCCAGGCCGCCCTGAGCTTCTGCCGCTCACGCCTCAAGAAGCTCAAGCTTGGCGACAATTATTTCGAGGAGATCGATATCCATGTGCATGTGCCGGCCGGCGCCATTCCCAAGGACGGGCCGTCCGCGGGGGTGACCATCGCCACGGCCATGTATTCGGCGCTTTCCCGGAAAAAGGTGCGCCAGGATGTGGCCATGACCGGAGAGATCACCCTGCGGGGCCGGGTGCTGCCCATCGGCGGCCTCAAGGAAAAAGCCCTGGCCGCCCTGCGGGCCGGGATCACCACGGTGATCATCCCGGAGCAGAACAAGAAGGATCTGGTGGAGATTCCCGAGGATCTCCGCAAGAAGATCAAGTTCATCCCCGTGAAGAACATGGACCGCATCCTGTCCATTGTTTTTGAGGATTAGGCAGGAATGAAGGCATAACGCGATCGCCTCCGCCGTTTTGGGCTGGGGGTGATCGTCTCGCTGCATGGTAACAATCCGCGGGAGATCCGTTTTTGGCTCAGGCAAGGGGAGTCCGGAAAAAAGGCAAGCGCCGGCCCAGCACCATCCTTCGCCTGGCAGCCTGGCTGGGGGCTCTTGTTTTTCTGGGGCTGGCCGGGTTCGGACTCTGGCTCTGGTCCTATGCCGTCACCCCCATGCCCATGCGGGAAGGGAGCGGCGACCTCCATGTTTTGATCCCTCCCAAAACCAGCCTGGCCGGGATAGAGAAGATCCTTGCCGGAAACGGGGTGATTCCTCCGGGGCGCGGCTTTTATTGTCTCGCCAGGGTCTCCCGCCTCAGCCAGCGCTTGCAGGCCGGGGAATATCTTTTCAGCCCCGGACAAACCCCGTATCAAATCCTCCGTGCTCTTGTGGCCGGAGCCACGGTGCGCTGGTCGGTCACCATCCCCGAAGGCAGCAACATCTATCAGCTTGCCGGGATTCTCGCCACGGGCGGCTGGGGGGAGCGGGAGCTTTTTCTCGATCTGGCGCGTGATCCGGAGATGCTTGCCCGGCATGGGGTGCGGGCGGCGAGCCTGGAGGGGTACCTGTTTCCGGACACCTATCAGCTGGTGCGCGGCCAGAACCCGAGGGAGATCATCGATCTGATGGTTGAACGGGGCAAACAGGTGCGGCAGGAATTGGGCGATCTGCGCAACAATCCCCTGGGTCTTTCCCCCCACGAGGTGCTGACCCTGGCCTCCATCGTGGAAAAGGAAACCGCTGCCCCGGAAGAGCGGCCCCTCATCGCCCAGGTTTTTTTAAACCGTTTGCGGCAGAGGATGCGGCTGCAGACCGATCCCACCGTGATCTACGGCCTGACGGATTTTGACGGCAACCTCACCCGGAAAGACCTGGAAACGCCAACCCCGTACAACACCTATCAGATCAACGGCCTGCCCCCAGGCCCCATCGCCAATCCGGGCCGCGCCGCCATCGCCGCGGTGCTGCATCCCGCCTCGGCATCCTACCTCTATTTCGTTTCAAAAAACGACGGCACCCATCATTTTTCCCACGATCTGGCCGAGCATAACCGGGCTGTTCTCAAGTACCAGAAAAGCGCAAGTAAGCGTTGAGTCAAGCCGTTGGTGATTGGGGGGAAACCCCGGTCAGCAGATGCAGCTTTCCGCGCATGGCCGCCGCCTTTTTTCTTTCGCCCAGCTCCCCATACAACCGGGAGAGCAGTTCAAACCCCCAGGGATTTTTTGGTTGCTCCCTGGTCAGGGCGAGCAGGATTTTTTCCGCCCCGGTCAGATCGCCTTGTCCTAGAAGCTGAAAATGGCGGGCCACGGTCCGGACCGGATTCGGCGTCGTGGACACCGCAACCTCCTCCCTCCGGAATCCTTCCTGCTCGTAGAGCGTGGCCAGCGTCTGCTGGTATTTCTTCTTCCATTTCCGCGCCGAGGCGGGGGAATAGAAAAGCACCTCGCCCTTGGCGAAAAAATGCTCCGGCTCAACGCCCTGGGAAAGCCAGGTGCCCGGATACAGGGCCAGGGGGGAGGCCACTGCGTCCAGCAGCCCTGAATGTTTGATAAAATTGAGGGTTTCCTTTCCCTCTGCCTCGGTTTCGTCCATCCCGTAGATGAAATAGCCGAAAGGCCGGATGGCCTGAGACCGCAGGGTGCGGATCGCCGCCGCTATTTTTTGGGGCGAGCCCTGTTTGTTGAGCAGGGCCAAGAGCCGGGGGGGGATGGTCTCGATGCCCATCTGGATCTGGTCGCAGCCAGCCTCGGCCAGGGTGCGGGCCAGGTCATCGTCAAGCAGGTGGGGCGAGCCCTGGGCGTTCCAAAGGTAATGGAGGGAGCTTTGCTTGAGCGCCTCGGTGAATGCCTGCACATGAGCCCGGTTGACCAGGAAATTCTCGTCCCGCAGGCTGAAATAGATGGCTCCGGTTGCCTCGCGCAGGTCGACGAGGTAGCGCAGCAGCAGATCCACGCGGTGGTGGCGGACCCGGTTCTGCCAGAGCACCGTGGAGGAGCAGAAGGCGCAGCGGTAGGGGCAGCCCCGGGAGGAGATGAGCACGGCGAAATTCTCCGGCTGCACACCATGGCAGTGGCCCATCACCTCCGAGGGCAGAAAGAAACCGCGGTCGATATCAGCCAGCAGCCGGGGGGGAGTTTCGCTGACCTCGGTCGAGGCGCGGAAAACCACGCCGGGAACCGAGGCTGGGGAGCCCTGTCCGAAGAACAGGGAGTCAAGCAGGGCAATGCTTGCCTCTTCGCCTTCCCCCCGGATGAGAAAGTCGATCTCCGGAACCCTGGCCAGGATGGCCGGGCCGAGCACGGAAAGGGGGCCGCCCAGAACCACCGGGGTTGCGGGAGAGATTTTTTTTGCCATCCGGGCCAGGCCATACGCCTCATGGTGGCAGCCGAAAAAGGCGGAGATGAGACAGGCTGCGGCGTCGAGGCGGCGCAGGGTTTCGGCCAGCTCGGCGCGGGGGGTATGGGAAAGGTTGTGCAGGCTGGCGTCGTAGCCCGCATCGCGCAGGCTTTTCAGGACATTGAAGAGCCCCATGGGAACAAAGGAGGAAAAATCATCCCGTCCTTCATGCTGCGGCCCGCGGTAGAGCAGGGCGACCCGGATCCGGTCTCGTTGCATGGGGTGGCGCTCCCTGAAAATGTCTCGTCTTCACGGGGAGGGCGAAGGAGCGGGCAGCTTTCCTTGCCCCCCGACCGGCGGCGCCCCAACTCTACACGCCGCAGTGGCCGTGGTCGAGCAAAAAAACACCACAATCCTTTCAAATCCATGTGCATTCCGCTTGACAGCGATTGCCCACCGGCAGTGTAATCATTAAGGATGATGAAAAACCGTGGCTCTTTCGCCATCCTGTCTGTGGCGGCGTTGTTTTCACGAACAACACGCCGGTTCCGCACAGCCTGGGCTTTCGCGGTGTATCTCCTTGCCGGGATGGAGAGGCCGTGGATTCTTGTCCGGCAGAGCAGGCTTGCACAATCGGGATTCGCGCAATATAGTAATGAATCTCATCAGTAGATTCCCACCCTCAACCCAGCTGACACCGGAAGGATCCAGGCATGCCCATCCCCCGCCCCACCAAGGATAGCACCACCATCTCCCTGTCGCAGAAACGCATCGTTGCGGCGTTTTTTCTTGTCGCCATCATCTCCATGCAGGCCTTCAGCGTTTTTGTCCTCAATGCCCTGGGAACCCTTCACAAAAAGCAGCTCCAAGCCCTCAGCAACGTACAGGCCGATGCCACCTCCGCCCACCTCACCCTTGAGAATATTCTGGGAGAGAACCGGGAGGAGGATCCCAGCCTGGTTGAGAAACAGCTGGACCGGGCAGTCGAACAAGCCCGATTGTTGACCATATCCGGCGAAGAGCATCCCCTGACCCGGCATCACGGTTCCGCGGAGGTTGCGAAAGCTCAGCGGGAGATCGGAACGCAGCTTGATTCCCTGCGTCTGTTGGGACGCCAACGGCTGCTGGCGTCCGCGTCCCGCGAGGTCAGAGTTTCCCTGGCTTTTCAGTATGATAACGCCTTCAGTCGACTGATCGATACCACCAAGGCCATGGAAAACATCTTTTGGCAATGCCGGGAGCAGAACAGGGCCTTTCTCCAGGAGATACAGATCGGCATGATCGTGGCCAGCGTGGCCTTGGCATTGCTCGCCATCTTGGTTTCCCACCGCTACGACATGGCGCGGAAACACATCATGAAGACCATCTCCGAAAAAAAGGAGCGGGAGCAGTTCAGCTCCCAGTTCAGCCGTTTCTGCCGGGATACCGCCGCCATGGAGCCGGTGTATCAGATGGTGACCTCCTGGCTTGCCGAGCATTTTGGGATTGGCAGGGTCTCCGTGTGGATGTTCCGCGAGGATGGCGCCAAGCTATGCTGCTGTTGCCTCCATGAGTTGGCGGGCAATCAATTTTCCCAGGGGCAGACGCTCTCCTCCGTGCAATTCCCGAATTACACCGCCTCCCTCAAACACGATTCTCCGATTGTTGCGGAGGATGCCAGAGTCCACCCGATCACCAAGGAATTCACGGAAAACTACCTCATCCCCTTGGATATCCACTCCATGCTCGACATCCCTCTCAAACAGGAAGGGGAAATCATCGGGGTTCTCTGCCTGGAGGCACAGGGAAAGATCAGGCAATGGGCGCCCGCCGAGATTGATTTCTGCGTGGGGGTGGCCGCCCAGCTCTCCATCGCCTTCAGCCGGATCAAGGAAAGGGAGTTGCGGGAAAAAGCGCAGGTTGACCATGCGGTCCGGCTTGAGGAAGAGGTGCGGGCGCGCACCAGGGAGCTGGAGGCAGCCAACAGAACCCTGCGGGAAAACGAGGCCCGGTTGCAGCTCACCTTCAACAAGGCGCCGTTCGGCGCCGCGCTGATCGGAGTAACAGGGAACATCATCACTGCCAATGAAGCGTTTTGCCGGATGATCGGCTACTCCGAGGAGGAGCTGCGTTCCCGGTCTTTTGTGGATCTCATGCCCCTGGAAAACCGCGAGGTCTGCTCCGGACAGTTGGCCAAAATCCTGGCCGGCGATCTGGGGGTATCCGGCGCCGATAAAAAATATCTCCGCAAGGATGGAGAGTCTTTTTGGGGCAGAACGACCATCCGGCTGGTCAGGGATGAAAACGGCGAACCCCTCTACTTTTTGCCCACGGTCGAGGATGTCAGCGAGCGAAGGCTCTATGAAGAGCAGCTTAAACGGCTCTACAAAGCCATTGAACAGAGTCCGCTTTCCATCGTGATCACCGACCCGGAAGGAAACATCGAGTACGCCAATCCCTTTTTCAGCGCGGTTACCGGCTATACGCTGGCCGAGGTGATCGGCCAGAAACCCCGCGCCCTCAAATCCGGGGTCCACGACGCGGCATTCTACCGCGACCTCTGGGAGACCATCTCCGCCGGGGAAACATGGCAGGGCGAGATATGCAACCGGAAAAAGGATGGCTCCCTTTTTTGGGAGCATGTCATCATCGCTCCGGTTACCGACAACGACGGCGCGGTGGTCAGCTACATTGCGGTCAAGGAAGACATCAGCGAACGAAAGAAGCTGACCGGCGCCCTGCAGGAGCGCACCGAGATGCTGGCGAGTATCGCCTCCGCCGCCCTGAGCGCCATTATCATGATGGACAGCGATGGCGGTATCACCTTTTGGAACAAGGCGGCGGAACATATTTTCGGTTGGACCAGGGAAGAAGCGCTTGGCCGGGATCTGCACCGGTTGATTGCCCCGCCCGTCTACCAAAAGGGCTTCCTGGAAAACTTCGGACGCTTCCGCCACGGCGGTGAGGGCACCATAATCGGCAATCAGGTGGAGGTAACCGCGCTGCGCAAGGACGGGACCGAGTTTCCGGTGGAGCTTTCCCTCTCCTCGCTTCTGATCAAGGACCAATGGCATGCCGTGGGGCTGGTCAACGACATCACGGCCAGAAAGGAATCGGAGGAGGCCCTTCTCCTGGCTCGGGATGCAGCCCAAGAGGCCAACCGGGCCAAGAGCGATTTTCTGGCCCGGATGAGCCACGAGGTCAGAACCCCCATGAACGCCATCATCGGACTCAGCCATCTTGCCCTGGAGATGGAGCTGTCGCCCCAGTTGCACGATTACCTGGCCAAGATCGCCACCTCCGGAAGAAATCTTCTGCGCATCATTAATGATATCCTGGATTTTTCCAAGATCGAGGCGCAAAAACTGGAGATCGAACCCCATCCCTTCTCGCTGGAAGGGGTACTGGCCGACCTTGCCGGGGTCACCTCCATCAGTGCCCAGGAAAAGGGGGTGGAGTTCATGTTCAGCGTGGCCCCCGATGTGCCGGACCGCCTCATCGGCGACTCGGTGCGGCTGGGCCAGGTGCTGCTCAATCTCACCACCAACGCCATCAAGTTTACCGACCAGGGCGAGGTGGTGGTGGAGATCTCCGTTAAGGAACGCACTCCCGGGCAGCTGGTTCTGCAATTTTCCGTTCGGGACACCGGCCTGGGACTCACCGAGAAGCAGCTCGGCAGGCTTTTTACCCCCTTTAGTCAGGCTGACGGCTCCATCAGCAGAACCCATGGCGGCACCGGGCTGGGTCTGGCCATCTGCAAGCGGCTGGTGGAGCTGATGGGCGGGGAGTTCCAGGTGGAAAGCGCCCCCGGTCAGGGCAGCGTCTTTGCCTTTACCGCCGTCCTTGCCGAACAGGCAGGGAGCGATGCCGCCATCCCGCCGCCACATCCGGACCAGCGGCATCTCCGGGTGCTGCTGGTGGAAGACAATCCCACCGTCCGCGCCATTCTGCGCCGGGCGCTGGAGTCGTTCTCCTTCACGGTGGAGGCGGTTGCCAGCGGCGAAGAATGTCTGGATGTCTGGCGCCAGCGGGGGGCGGAAGGATCCTTTGACCTCCTGCTTCTGGATTACCGCCTGCCGGGATTGAGCGGCGAGGCTGTGGCTCGGGCGGTGCGGGAAGGACAACCCGCCACCGGGCAACCCAAGATCTTGGTGCTTACCTCCAGCCGGATTGAGGAGGTCATTGGCCATTGCCTTGCGGCCGGATGTGACAGGGTGATCGCCAAGCCGGTGAGCAGGGCCGGTCTGTTTGAGGCGATCATGGAGTTGTACGGTTCCGGGCGCTCCAAGGGTGGTGCAGTGGTTAAGGGGGGGGGCGATGCAGGGAGAAGCTTCGTTCAAGGGGCGCGGGTCTTGCTGGTGGAGGACAACCAGATCAACCAACAGGTGGCCCGGGAGATTCTGGAGCGAGCGGGCATGGTGGTGGATACCGCGGATAGCGGTGAAGCAGCCTTGGCCCTGGTCTTGAAGAAGAAATACGATCTGGTGCTCATGGACATCCAGATGCCGGGGATGGATGGCTTGGAGACAACCAGGCGCATCAGGGGGAGCGGCGTGGAAAGGTTGGCCACCTTGCCCATCGTGGCCATGACCGCCCATGCCATGAAGGGCGATGAGGCGCTCAGTCTGGAGGCCGGCATGAACGACCACGTCACCAAGCCCATTGAGCCGAAGGTTCTTTTCGCCACCCTGGCAAAATGGCTTCCGCTCAAGGAGGCGCCGCGGGAGATCATCCCGCCGCCGGGAGAACGGCCAGAGGTGGAGGGTGTGCTGCCAGGGGAAATCCCGGGGCTTGATCTGGCAGTCGGCATGGAACGCCTCGGCGATGCCCGCCTCTACCGGAATATCCTCTGTCAGTTTACGGAAAAATATGCGACCCGGGCGGAAAGCATCGCCGGGCTTATCCAGCAACAGCGCTGGGAAGAGGCCTGCCCGGCGCTGCACGCCCTGAAGGGGGTGGTGGGGACCATCTGCGCCCAGCAACTTTTCGATCTCATCGTGGAGCTGGAAAAGGGTTGCCAGGCACAGCTGGTCTCCCCGGAACTCCTTGCGGCATTCAAGGAAAACCATGCTTCGCTTATCCGGGCATTGCGGGCACATCTTTCGCTCCCGCCCGGCGAGACGCCATCGCTTCCCGCGCAAGAGTTGTCCGAGGCGTCCTCCATCGACCCGGCCCCGCTGCGCGCTCTTCTCGATGCCATGCTGCCTGATCTCCAGACCCATCGGCCGATCCATTGCGCCGAGCATGTCGCGAAAATCAACGCAGCCAAGTGGCCTGTCCCGCTCCAGCTTGAGAAGAACGACCTGATCCGGGCCATTGGAAATTATCAATTCAGGCAGGCCCGGCAACTTGCGGAAAGGCTCCTCGCTGCCCTGGAAGGTGGAGGCCCGGAATGAAGGAATTTTCCCGATGCTCGGTGCTGCTGGTGGACGACACCAAGGAGAACATCGATGTTTTGATCGGCGCCATGGGTGGCGCCTATGACATCATGGTGGCCATGGATGGACAGACCGCCGTGGACATCTGCCGGAGTGATCCGCCGGACCTCATCCTCCTCGACATCATGATGCCGGGGATGGACGGCTATGAGGTCTGCCGCCTCCTGAAGGAGTCCCCTGCCACCCGGGATATTCCGGTCATCTTTCTCACCGCCCTTGCCGAGATTACCAGCAAGTCCAGGGGGTTTCATCTCGGGGCAGTGGATTATATCACCAAGCCATTTGAGGTCGAAGAGGTGCGGGTGCGGGTGAAGACCCACCTTTCCCTGCGGTTGGCCCAGCAGCAGCTGACCCGGCAGAATGAGATCCTGGAAGTGCGGGTGCGGGAACGGACAAGGGAATTGGCCTTGACCCAGGAGGTCACCATCGACTCCCTGGCGGCGCTGGCCGAATACCGCGATCCGGAGACCGGCGCCCATATCATGCGCACCAAGCACTATATCCTGCTGCTGGCCACCCAGCTCCGCGGCCATCCCAGGTTCAGGGCGACGCTTGACGACACCACCATCGACCTGTTGCACAAGTCCGCCCCCCTCCACGATATCGGCAAGGTGGGGGTGCCGGACACCATCCTCTTGAAGCCCGGCAGCCTGACCAGGGAGGAATTTGAGGAGATGACCCGGCACACCATTTATGGCCGGGATGCCATTGCCGGGGCGGAAAGGAAGCTGGGCGGCAACTCCTTTCTCCGTATCGCCAAGGAGTTTGCCCATACCCATCATGAGAAATGGGACGGCTCGGGCTATCCGCAGGGGTTGAAGGGGGAAGAGATCCCCCTGGCCGGCAGGCTGATGGCCCTGGCGGATGTCTACGACGCCCTGATCAGCAAGCGGCCCTACAAACCGGCCTATCCGCACCAGGAGGCGGTGAGGATCATCACCCAGGGAGATGGCCGCACCATGCCGCACCATTTTGACAAGGATGTCCTGGCAACCTTTGTTTCCCAGGGGGATGCCTTCAGGGATATAGCCTTGCGGTTTGCCGACGCCAGGGAGGAGTAGTTATTTGTCCGTCATCTGGCGGTTGAGCTTGAGAACCCCGTTGATCTTCGCCTCCAGGGTCGCCGGAGTGAACGGCTTGAGGATGTAGTCGTCCACCCCGGCCCTCTTGGCTTCAAGGATGGAGTCCTTGGCCGTGTCGGAGGTCACCATGATGAACGGGATGTGTGCCCAGGCGGTGTTCCTCTTGACAAGCCGCAACAGCGCGATGCCGCTCAACTCCGGCATGGTCCAGTCGGAGATGATCAGGTCGATCTTTTCCGTCTCGAGGATCTGTTGCGCCCGCTTGCCGTCCAGCGCCGAGATGACCTGGGAAAAGCCGAGCATCCCGAGCATCTGCCGCAAAACCATGTGCATGATGTCCACATCATCGACGACCAGGATGGTATATCCCGCCTTGGAAGCCTTGTCGTCCGCCATGTTGTCCTCTCTCCTCCCCGTGGTTCCATCTTGGCTTGGAGCCGGGATTATTCCTTGAGGAAATCGATCTTGCTCTCGGTGGGCGGCATGGCCGGATCCGGGATAATGTTGATCTCGACCTGATGCTCCTGCTCCAGCTCTATTATATCCTGACGTTTTTTGTTCAGGATGTACTGGGCAACCTCCATGGGCAGACGGCAGAGCACGCGTTTGACCTCTTTTCTGGTCACCCCGGTCTGGATATGTCTGAAATGCACCAGGGCCTGGGTTTCCACGGAGCGGAGCATGCCGCGCCCCTGGCAGTGGGGGCAGAGCCGGTAGCTGCCCACCGCGACCGGGGCGGCCATCTTCTGCCGGGAGATCTGCATGAGGCCGAACTTGGAGATCTTGGAGAAATCCACCTTGGCCTTGTCGCGCTTCATGCAGTCGCGCACCTTTTTTTCCACCTCGCGGATGTGCTTGGAGTCGCGCATGTCGATGAAATCAACGACGATGAGGCCGCCCAGATCCCGGAGCCTGAGCTGGCGGGACAACTCCTCGGCCGCCTCCATGTTGGCGAGGAAGATCGCGTCTTCAAAGCTCTTGTCCTTGCCGGTGCGGCCGGAGTTGACATCGATGGCGACCAGCGCCTCGGTGGGGTTGATGACAATGGAGCCGCCGGAATGCAGGGGCACGGTGGGCTGGTAGATCTGCTCGATCTGTTTTTCCACATGGTATTGGTGGAACAGGGGCTGGGTTCCCTTGTGCAGCTTGGCCACGGTGGATTTGCGCTGGGCCGCGGGCAGCAATTCGAGGAAGTTGTTGACCTGGGTCAGGGCCTCCTCGTCGTCCACCAGGATCTCTTCGATCTCCGAGGTGAAATGGTCGCGCAGGAACCGGGAGACGATGTTCTGTTCCTTGTGCAGCAGGGCCGGGGCCTTGACGGTCTGGCCTTTTTTCTTGATCTCCTTCCAGAGATTGAGCAGGTAGCGGACATCCTGGGCCAGCGCGGTTTTGGTGATCTCCTGGCTGGCGGTGCGGATGATGTAGCCGATGCCCTCGGGAATGCTGACGCTCTCTATCATCTCCCGCAGCTTGTTGCGTTCTTCCTCGGACTCGATCTTGCGGGAGATTCCGGCGCTGTCGCTGCCGGGCATGAGCACCAGGTAGCGGCCCGGCAGGGAGAGATAGGTGGTGAGGGTGGCGCCCTTGTTGCCGGTGGCCTCCTTGACCACCTCAACCAGCACCTCCTGCCCCTTGCTCAAGACGCTCTGGATTGGCAGATCCTTCCAATGGGTGTCAGCCGCCACCTCGGTGGCGTAGTATTCCGGATGGATGTCGCCGAAGGGGAGAAAGCCGTTTTTTTCCGTGCCGTAGTCGACAAAGGCGGCCTGCAAATTGGCTTCCACCGCCGTGACCCTGCCCTTGTAGATGTTGCCCTTGGTCTGCGCCTGGCTCACGGTTTCCACGTAAAAGGATTCCACCTTGCCGCTTTCCAGAAGGACCAGGCGGCATTCTTCCGGCTCATCGGTGTTGATCAAGAGCTTCAGGGTGGTGTCCCCTTTGACCGGCGCCCTGCCTTCAGAGGGCTTGGAAACTTCCTTGCCGCGCTCCGAGGGTTTCCGGGGCGGGCGCTGGCGCGGGGGGCTGGGTGGGGGGGCGGGCGTCTCCTGCGCCCTTGTTTCCGCCCGGGGGGGGGGAGGGTGCTCT
>Ga0074199_1001441_pt1 | contig 20765 bp, 18 predicted proteins | sample EPASupsiteSAE347_FD_64528 | JGI IMG/M metagenome (GOLD analysis project Ga0074199, IMG submission 64528) | Bioremediated contaminated groundwater from EPA Superfund site, New Mexico - Sample SAE3-47 | ecosystem: Environmental > Aquatic > Deep subsurface > Groundwater > Contaminated ... | reverse complement strand
CGGCGGCGGCGCCACGTTCCCCGCCGATTCGGCGCTGGGAGGCTGATGCAATGCTGATCGAACTTTCCGGGGTGAGCAAGATTTACAACCAAGGCAGGGCCAACGAGGTACGGGCCCTGAGCGAGATAGATCTTACGGTGGAGCAGGGGAGCATGGTCTGTCTCAAGGGGCCGAGCGGCTCGGGCAAGTCCACCCTGTTGGCCATCATCGGCTGCATCTTCCCGCCCACCAGCGGCAGGGCCGCCATTGCCGGCAGGCAACTGGCCCGGCTGCCGGACCGGTTCCTTACCCTGCACCGGCGGGAGACCATCGGCTTTATCTTCCAGCGTTTCAATATCTTGCCCGAGCTTACGGTGCTGGAGAATATCACCCTGCCCCTGCTGCCGCTGGGCGTGCCGCCCAAGGAACGCAGGCACAGGGCGCAAGAGCTGCTGGAGCGCTTTGGGATCACTCATCGGGCCCTTTTCCCGGCCGGGCAGATCTCCGGCGGCGAGCTGCAGCGGGTGGCCATTGCCAGGGCATTGATCAACAACCAGCCCATCATCCTGGCCGACGAGCCCACGGCCCATCTCGACACCGCCCTGAGCCGGGAATTCATGGCGATCATGCAGCAGCTGAAAACGGCGGGCAAGACCATAGTCATCGCCTCCCACGACCCCATGGTCTTTGAGCATCCGGCCATCGACCGGACCGTGGTCATCAAGGACGGCAGCATCCATGTTCCTTAACCCCTGGAGCCTGGCCTTGAGCCTTTGCAGCCTGGTGGTGCTCCTGCTCGGCGCGGTGGCAGGGAAGACGGCGGTGCGGGTTCTGCGTTTCTGGGAGCCTGGCAGCGACAGCACCCAACAGATCCGGCTGGAAAACGAGATCTGGCTTTCCTCCACCCTGGTTGCCTACGGCCTGGGCTTTCAGATCATCACCCTGATCCTCTTCGTGCTGGCAGCCGATGAGTTCTGCCAGGTCATCGTCGGAGCCATGTGCGCCACCGGCGCCCTGCTGGCAAACCCCTACGGTATGCCAGCGCTGCTGGTCAAGCTGTTCGGGGTCTTCTTCTACGGCTTCTGGATTCTTCTCCACCAGCTGGACATCCGTTCGGAGCACTACCCCCTGGTGCGGATCAAGTACCTGGCCCTGCTCCCGCTCCTGCCGTTGCTTCTGCTCGACGCCACCCTGCAGACCCTCTATATCGCCGGGATCAAGCCGGACATCATTACCTCCTGCTGCGCCGTGGTTTTCGGCGAGAGCACCGGCGGGGGCACCAATCTCATAACCGGCTATTCGCAACAGGGGTTGCTCACAGCCTTTACGGGTTCCATTCTCGGGCTTATGGTGGTGGGATGGGGATTGTTGCGGCGGTGGCAGGCTTGGCTGGCAGGGGTCTATACTCTGGGCTGGCTCTGGTTCTTCGGACTTTCCCTGGTGGTGATCACCACGGTGATCTCATCCTATGTCTACGCCATGCCCTACCATAAATGCCCGTTCTGCATCCTCAAGCCGGAGTATGATTATTTCGGCTTCGGGCTTTACGGCGCCTTGATCCCTGCCGCTTTCTTCGGAGCAAGTGCGGCGATTGCCGGGTTGGCGCGGGGAAGGGCAGGATTGGCTGGGGTGGTTGATCGTTATCAGCGGCTGACGGTGCAGCTTTCCCTGATTCTGCTGGTGATTTTTTCAGGGTTGTCGTTCTATCATTATCTCAAGTATCTGATCAGTGGCGGGGAAGGGTAGGCCTGAAAACAACAGGAGGAGTGCCATGGTGAAAAAAACAAAGCTGTTGCTCCTCATTCTGGCGGTCGCCTGTGCTCTTTCCGCCTGCATGACCGCCCAGCAGATCCGGGACCGCCGCATTGCCTCAAGCCAGGATACCTTCAACTCATTCACCCCGGAGATCCAGCGGAAGATCCGGGATGGCCAGATAGAACTCGGCTTTTCCGAAGAAATGGTCAGGCTTGCCTGGGGTCTGCCGGACAGGATTTACACACGAACCACGGACAAAGGGGAAGCAACGGTCTGGACATACTCCAAAACCCGCATCCTCACCCAGACGGACCGGATGACCATCCCGGTGCAGGTGCGGGACAAATCAGGCAGAAGCAGCGTGCAGTACGAAAACGTCTGGGTTAACCGCGACACCCGGGAGGAATATACCGTGGCCAGGGTTGAATTCAACGAGGGCATGGTCACCGCCCTGGAACGGCTGGATATGTGAGTGCCAGACGTTAATCCCGCGCGCGGGACAGCCTATTGCTCCAGCTGGCCACAGTTTACGATTACCACCTTCACTCTCGGCCTGCCGCCACGCGACCCCATTTCTTCAATTTTTCTTACCACATCAAGACCCTCGATCACCTTGCCGAAGACCACATGCTTGCCGTCGAGCCAGGGCGTTTTAACGGTGGTTATGAAAAACTGTGAACCGTTGGTGTTTGGCCCGGCATTGGCCATGGACAGTGTTCCCGGCTCCAGATGCTTGCGGATGAAATTCTCATCGGCAAAGGTGCGGCCATAAATGGATTTGCCGCCGGTGCCATCGGCGTTGGTGATATCGCCGCCCTGGAGCATGAACTGGGGGATAATGCGGTGAAAGATGCTGTCCTTGAACCCGAAGCCTTTTTCATGGGTGGCCAGCTGCCGGAAATTTTCCGCTGTTTTCGGCACCACATCGGCAAACAGCTCCATCACGATCCGGCCACCCTTTTCATCGCCGATGGTAATATCAAAAAACACCTTGGGATTGGCCGCGGCGGCTGGTCTTTCCTGCGCCGCGAGACCTCCGGCCAGAAACAGACACACCATTGCCAATCCGCTGACAAACAGTTTTTTTCCGTATTTTTTCACTTCCTTCTCCTTGTATTACGTATCCCCCAACCTTGCATGGGCGTGGGTAATGGCCGAGCTGACCGGCCGCCGTTGCTCCCTCGATAGCCTACGATACAGTTTCGCCACCAAGAATGCGAATAAAAGTGACCAGTGCGATGCAGGCAATCCTTGCCCCATGGAGATATTCGAGCCGTGCTCTCAGGTTTTTGGTCATCCGTTGCGCCAACCGTCCAACCGGCATGCGTAGCGATGAAGATGAACACTAAAAAAGCCGCCTTGACCCAGGTCAAGGCGGAGTGGAGTCGCCGTGCTTTAAGATGGAAGCAACCGGTTGTTTAACGTTGTTTCATCCAGAGGAGGCGCGCGATCATGATGAATGCGGAAGAGCTTTGCCGTCAGCAGCAGCTGCTGGAGTCCATCGACTGGCAGATGACCCCTGAAAAGGCGGTGGACATGTATCTCGAATGGGGATCGGGCTGGACCCGGGGCCACGACTTCGTCAGTTCCATGCGTGACGAATCGGTCTATTTCGTGTTGTTCGACTGGGAGACACCGCCCCAGGCGACCCTCATCCGCCGGAACATGGCCGGCGCGGAGGAATTGGCCAAGGTGGAGGTGCCCGCCGGGCTCTTCGAGGCGGCGGTGCGGGAAGACGGACGGCTGCCGGGCGGCACGGTGCATCGCCTGAACCCGCCGCTGGAGGAATGGCTGCGGAGCAGGATAGCGGCCTTGCGCCGGTGACGGCGTGGCGGCCCGCCCCGGATCCGAAGGATGCGCCTTGCAACGAAGATGATTACGGATGGCCGATATCAAAGGACATCGGATAATAGCTCTTAAGAATCTCCGGAGGCACCGTTGATTGCCAATGGCCGGTTAGATTGGCCACTGTCCAGGCGAGGAAAAAAATGGCCAGAACCCCCAGCGGCAGAAGCCAAGACGGCACTCTTACACGGCGATAAGTTGAAACCCGCAGGCAGTTGTTCACCGGGCAGGTTGCCACGCATTCCAGGCAGCCGAGGCATTCGGGGCTGGTCACCACGGTCTGGCCTGCCACCCGGATCGAGCCGGGGCACACCTTCTCGCACTTCTTGCAGTTGATGCAACTGTGCTCGTCCCGGGTGACCCGCAGCGGGCCAAACCAGGAGAGGATTCCCATTAACGCCCCGTAAGGGCAGAAATAGCGGCACCAGAAATTGCGCAGAAAAAAGGAGCCGATCACCAGAATACTCAACACCCAGACGGTGGTGGAGGACGGGGCGATGAAAAAGAGCAGCATCCGGGCGTCCACCACCAGATTGTAAGGGGTATTCATAAAAGCTTCGATACCGGTCAGGTCCATCGAGACCAGGATTATCCAGGAGAAAAAAGCCAGCAGGATGTACTTGAGGCTGAGCAGGGGATAGTCCAGCCAGTTCGGCGGCCGCCGGAGAATTTTCAGCCGCAGGGCAACTCTCTCGACCAGATGGGAGACGAAGCCAACCGGACAGATCCAGCCGCAAAAACCCTTGCGGAAAAAAATGGCGATCAGCAGGGCGGCGATGAAAATGGTCAGGGCGGCAGGGTGGATGCGGTCATAACTTACGGTCAGCAGGAAGCGCTTGAGACTGACCAGGCCGCTGATCGGCAAAAAACCCTCGACCGCCGGAGGCCGTTCCACAAAGGTCACGGAGCTGCCCATGGCCCACAGGTAGAACTGATAAAAGCGGTAGCCGCTGTAGAGACAGATCAGCAGAAAGCCGGACTGCACCAGCAGCCGCAGTGTGTGAAAGTCGATCCGGGGCTGGGCTGCCGGTTGTTTTTGCGCGGGATCCATCGCCATCTCCTTTGATTGTTTTTTTAGCGCCAGCCTAGCCAGGAACAGCGCGAAAAACATTGACCTAAGTCAACTACCACCGGCAAAGCCGGTGGCTTGACGGTTGCTGGCCCCTCAAAGGGGCCTGATCGCAACCGATAAAAACATCACATCCGCGCCCTTACCGTCATTCCGGCGAAGGCCGGAATCCAGGGTAGTTTTCTTTTTCTGGACCCCGGCCTTCGCCGGGGTGACGAGACAAGCACGAAAAACTTTTCCGGAACCGTCAAACTCTATTAGTCCCCCCGCAAAGCCGGGGGTTTGCTTTCAAGAAATCAACAGGATATGATCGGGGCTTGGAGCCGTCCGGTCTGGTGCGGGGCGGGGCAAGGCAGGGCTGGGTGGGGTAGTTGAAATTAAAGAGGGAAGTGTTTCCCCACTGCCTGCACCGTCTTGATCAGGCAGTTACAGATTACTACGGGTTCTTATAATAGGTCCCTCCTGTAATAGATCCCACTTGTCTGCTAATACGCCGAGCAACTCTTTCTGGCGCTTCATTACAACGTCTGGTGACCACTCCGACGTGCTCAACACCTGAGTCGTCAGGATATAAGAAGAGATGCCTTGCTTGCCACCGAAATAGGCGAATTTCTTCTTGTCAAAATCATAGTTCTGGGCCTGGGAATTTCTCTTCTGTGTGAGCGGCAACAGGTTCGCGAGGCGATGTACCCATTCCTCACGCATCAACGGATCAGGCCAAGTCATCTCCCACTCACTCTTGGGGGCGACAGTTTGGGGCAAGACATGCTCGATGGTTAAAACACTCGGATCATAGGTCGCCGCTGCATCGGACAAGAAGGAGTCCAGCCGCAAAATAAGATAGTTGCGTCGGCGCGCAGACAACCAATAGATATTGTCATTGAGCTTTGCCCGCATCAACTTCTTTTCAGCTTCGGTGAGTTCTACAGCCCCGATGGGGGATTCTAATGAATGCGACTCTTGCAGCGCCTCAATAACAATCGCATATCGCTCGATACGCTCATTCACGTTTTTGCCGCAGATGTGCATGAACGCAGCAAGTCGCTCCAGCTTCTTGAAAAACCAAAGCACGTATTCCGTTTCGTTTTTCTTCTGAGCCAGGAACAAAATTGCCGACGGCAGCCAATCGGAGTTATCGATGCGATTGAGCCATTTCAATAAAGCGTTGATGTCCGCAGCATTGGAAGTTGAAAGGTACTGACTGTTCTTGGCCACCAGATAGGCTTCGGCATAGGGCTCAATCACCTTGGAGAACAAATCCTCTGGCGCGGCAACGACCGTCAGAACATGGTCCTTGAACTCATCCAGTAATGCGCGTCTCGCCTTGATCCTGGCGTAGATCATTCGGATGTGACCAAACAGCTCGGCAAATCCGTTGCGACCAGTCTGAACCTCCAACTCCTCCCACTTCTCGGTAAACTCGTCTCGTCGTTTGGGAGTGATGCGTCCAATCACGTCAGACTTAATGATGTCGGTCGGTAACAAGTCGAGACCACGACTATTTAGCACCGAAAACACCCGAAAAGCAGATTGCTGGCTTGGTGTTGATACAACAACCAAGAAACAGCGCAAAACCAAAAAGGATGCGAATTTTTTTATGAACTCGGAATCCTTGAAAGTTGCACCCTGTATACGCTTGAGCAATAAATTTGCGTTAGCCTGAATATTTCGTTGCGATTCATTTGATAGTTGCGCTGCGTCAAGGTTCAGCAGATCATCCAGCCGCATCGATTGAACATACTTCGCAAAGAAGGGCTGATCGAGCGGCCTTAATGAAATTCTCGGCCTTGGCGTAAGCTGTTCAATCTCATCTCCTGGCTCGCAGATGTATTTTTTCAAGGAGTCTTTGTATGGTTCCGAAGCTTCATAACTGAGGGTGGACAATAAAATGGTCAGCGTGGTTAAACGCTGCTGTCCATCGATCACTTCAGAATCCGGCTTGCCTTCTTCCTTAATGAGCACAATGGAGCCGAGGAAATAGGTATCCTCCGGTTCCTGCAGGAAGAAGTCATACAGGTCATCAAACAACTCGGATGCCTGGTCGACAGTCCAAGCATAAGGCCGCTGATAGGACGGGATGACGTAATCGAAATCCGAACTGAATATTTTGGCGAGCGGGTATTCTGCACCACTAATTTTTTTGCTCATTTCGCACTCCGCGCTTTTTGCTTTTCTTCCAGGCTCAGAGAAAATTGAAAAAATTCTGGACATCTCCCCTTCCAGGATCAACTCTCACTTGGCAATCACGCCCCATGTGGTTCTGGTTGGCAACCATGGTAACTCCGCAAGAGTCCCCAAAGGACCAAACCTTCCGCCGCGAAACGCTACCGCAGACGTGTCTGGTACAAGCGGATCGGCACCACCGAGGCGTAGTGTTCGAAATCCTGGTCCGTAGTGAAAATGGGCAACCGGTGGCGATGCGCCACGGCACAGATGAGGTAATCCGTATTGGAGCCTTGGATGCCCTTGCTTCTGGCCAGGTTGAAAAACTCCGCCGCCAGCTCGAAGTCCGCGGAATCCAAAGGCAGATCAGGAAAGGCGGCGAGATATTTTTTGAGAGAGGAGAACTGCTTTTTCATCTTGATCCCGGAAAGGAGCTCCTGCCGGATCGGGCCGATCAGTTGCACCCGCAGTTCGGCCACCAACTCGGTCAGTTCCTCCACCAAACCGCGTTCGGCCGTCTCGTTGCGGCGCAATGCCAGGGACCAGACACAGGTATCGACCAGAATTTTCATTCCGCCTGCCGCTGTTTTTTGTAGTCGTAATCCTGGTCGTAATCGACCTTGCCGAAGATATTTAGAATATCCTTCTGCTTACGGCGCTGGATGTATTCCTCCAGTGCCTCGGTCACTACGGCCTTCTTGGTCTTCTGCTTGCCCAGCACCCGCGCCTCTTCGATCAGGCTGTCATCAATCGCCAGATTTGTCGCCATTTCACACCTCCGTTTACACATTCATTTGCTTTATATTATGTGTAAAACAAGACGGTTTGGCAAGTACTCTTTTCTGCCCCCATATCCCTTGGGCGGGAAATGCAGTTGGTCCTCAGACCGGAGCCAAGTCAAAGGCCGCCGAAAAAAGCTTCCTGGTGTACGGGTGGGCTGGATTGGCAAAAAGCTGCGCCGCAGGGCCGGACTCGACGATGCGGCCATTCTGCATCACCGCCACCTCATCGGCCATGGCCTTGATCACCCGCAGGTCGTGGGAGATGAAGAAGTAGGTGATGTTGTGCCTGGCTTGCAGGCTTTTCAAGAGTTCGATGATCTGGGCCTGGATGGTCATGTCCAGGGCGCTGGTGGGCTCGTCCAGCACCAGAAAGCGGGGCTTGAGCACCACGGCCCTGGCAATGGCGATGCGCTGCCGCTGGCCGCCGGAAAACTCGTGGGGGTAGCGTTCGATCATCTCCGGCGCAAGGCCGACCTCGACCAGCGCCTCGGCCACCCGTTTCTGCCGCTCCTCCCGGTTGCCCAAGCCATGCACGCTCAACCCCTCGCCCACGATCTGGCCCACATTGAGCCTCGGCGACAGGGAGGAGAAGGGATCCTGAAACACCACTTGCAGATCGCGGCGCAGGGGCCGCCACTGGCTGTTGGACAGGGCCAGCAGATCGCGCCCCTCGTAGAGCAGACTACCCCGGCTGTTGACCAGCTTCAAGAGGCACATGCCCAGGGTGCTTTTCCCCGAGCCTGATTCGCCGACCACGCCGAAGGTGGTGCCCTGCCGGATGGTGAGGCTCACCCCGTCCACCGCCTTGATGGTGTTCACCGTGCGCCGCAAGAAACCGGCCTTGATCGGGAAGTGGCAGGAGAGATTTGCCGCGGTGAGCAGCGGGGGCGGATTGTCCTTGGGGCAGGGCGCCTCGTGGGGCACGCTGTTGAGGAGATGAACGGTGTAGGGATCTTGCGGGTTGCGGAACACCTCACCGGTGGGGCCGCTTTCCACGATCCTGCCCTGGTGCATGATATGGACCTGCGCCGCGATCTTTTCCACCATGTTGAGGTCGTGGGTGATGAGCAGCAACGCCATGCCCAGCTCCTGCTGGATCTCCTTGATCAGGGCCAGGATCTGCGCCTGGATGGTGACATCCAGGGCCGTGGTCGGCTCGTCGGCGATCAGGAGATCCGGACGGCAGGCCAGGGCCATGGCGATCATCACCCGTTGCCGCTGGCCGCCGGAAAGCTGGTGGGGGAAGCTGTTCAGCCGTTGGGGTGCGTCGGTAATCCCGCACCGTTCAAGGAGATTCACCGCCTTCTTCGCCGCCGCTTTCTTATCCAGATTCTGATGCAGGAGCAGCGGCTCGATGAGCTGGGCGCCGATGGAGTAGACCGGATTGAGCGAGGTCATGGGCTCCTGGAAAATCATGGCGATCCGGTTGCCGCGAATCCTCCGCAGCCGGTTTTCCGGGAAGGCTGCCAGATCTTCCCCGTTGAAGAGGATCTGCCCCTCGATCCTGGCCGCGTCTTTTTCCAGCAGCCCCAGGATCGAAAGGGCTGTCACCGATTTGCCGGACCCGGATTCGCCCACCAGGGCCGCGGTTTCCCCCTGCGCGATGGAAAAGGAGACCTTATCCAGCACCGGGGTAAAGCCGCGGTCCGAGTAAAAACCGGCGGAGAGATTTTTCAGTTCAAGCAGCATGGATCATCCCCGGCATGATACACCTTCCACAGCACCCTTCGACAGGCTCAGGGCGAACGGCAGTTATCTTGAATTCATTGAGTTTTCTTCCGTTCATGGTGAGCCTGTCGAACCATAAAGCCTTATGGCGGATCTGCCTTTATGCAACTCCATCACACCTTTCTCGGATCAAAGGTTTCCCGCAACGCTTCCCCGATGAAGATCAGCAGAACCAGGGTGCCGACCAACACCCCGAAGGTGGTAAGCGACAGCCACCACGCCTCGATATTGTTCTTGCCCTGGGCCAGCAGTTCCCCCAGGCTCGGAGTGGGGGCGGGCACGCCCAACCCCAGAAAATCGAGGCTGGTGAGGGCCAGGATCGAACCGCTCAAGCGGAAGGGCAAAAAGGTGATCACCGGGGTCATGCCGTTGGGGAGCAGGTGGCGGAACATGATGGTGATGTTGCCCACGCCCAGCGCCTTGGCCGCCTTCACATAATCGAGGTTGCGGCCCTTGAGGAACTCGGCCCGCACGTAATCGGCCAGCCCCATCCAGCCGAAGATCGAAAGCAGGATCAGGAGCAGCAGCACGCTGGGCTTGAAGATCGAGGCAAAGATGATCAGCAGGTACAGCTCGGGCATGGCGCTCCAGATCTCGATGAAACGCTGCATGAACAGATCGGTGCGTCCGCCCAGATATCCCTGTATTGCCCCGGTGATGATGCCGATGAGGGTGCCGATAATGGTGAGGGCAAAGGCGAAGAGGACCGAAAGGCGAAAGCCGTAGAGCAACCGGGCCAGGACATCGCGGCCCCGGTCGTCGGTTCCCAGGTAGTTGTCGGCATCGGGCGGGGAGGGAACCGGTTGGTTGAGCTGGAGGTTGATCGAGGCGTAGCTGTGGGGATTGAGCGCAAACAGGGCGTGGTTCCCGCCGGAGGTGAGCCTTTGCTTGACAAAGGGATCCTGATAATCGGTCTCGGTCTCGAACTCCCCGCCAAAGGTGGTTTCCGGGTACTCACGGAGCAATGGAAAATAAAAGCTCCCCTGGTAGGAGACCACCAGCGGCTTATCGTTGCTGAGGATCTCCGCGCCCAGGCTGAGGAAAAAGCAGATCGCAAAGAGGATCAGGCTGTAATAGCCGCGCCTGTTGGCCTTGAATCGCCGCCAGCGCCGGGAGGAAAGTTTCTGCGGGGCAGGTTGCATGCTCAGCGGGACTCCACACTTTCAAAACTGATGCGCGGATCAACCACCACGTAGCTCAGGTCCGACAGCAAGCGGGAGATCAAGCCGATGATGGTGAAAAAGTAAAGGGTGCCCAGCACCACGGGATAATCGCGATTGAGCATGGATTCGTAGGCCAGCAGCCCCATGCCGTCCAGGGAGAAGATGGTTTCGATCAGCAGGCTGCCGGTGAAAAAGGCGGTGATGAAAGAGCCTGGGAAGCCGGTGATGATGGGGATGATGGCATTGCGGAACACGTGGCGGTACAGAACCTGTTTTTCGCTCAACCCCTTGGCCCGGGCGGTGAGCACGTACTGCTTGCGGATCTCTTCGAGAAAGGAGTTCTTGGTCAGCAGGGTCATGACCGCCAGGCTGCCCACCGTGCTGGAGAGCACGGGCAGAACCATGTGCCAGAGGTAATCCGCCACCTTGGCGGCAAGCCCCATCTCCGCCCAGTTATCCGAAACAAGCCCCCGCAGCGGGAAGATGCTGAAAAAACTCCCGCCCCCAAAGAGAACGATGAGGGCAATGGCCAGAACGAAGCCGGGAATGGCGTAGCCGATCAGGATGACGGTGGTGGTGGCGACATCGAACCGGGAGCCTTCCCGCATGGCCTTGGAGATCCCCAGCGGAATGCAGACCCCGTAGACGATGAGAAAGGACCACAAGCCAAGGGACATGGAAACAGGCAGTTTGGAAATGACCAGGGCGGAGACGCTGCTGTGGTGGTAATAGCTCTGGCCGAAATCAAAGACCAGATAGTTTTTCATCATGGTGAGGAAGCGCTCCGCCGGAGGCTTGTCAAAGCCGTACAGCCGGGTGAGCTGCGCCACCCGCTCCTCGTCGAGTCCCTTGTTGCCCTGGTACAGATCCATGCTGCGGCCGGCGCGGACCTCGCCGCCCGCGCGGTCTTGCCCCTGCAACTGGGCCAGCATCCGCTCCACCGGGCCGCCCGGCACGAATTGGGTGACGGCAAAGGTAACGAGCATGATCCCGAAGAGGGTGGGGATCATGAGCAGGAGACGTCTTACAATATAGGCAGCCATCTCAATCCCGGGCCGGATTGTTCAATTGGGCAAGGGTTTCCTCGATTATCGCGAAAAGTTCCTGCATGCGGAAGGGCTTGGAGAGATAGTTATCCATGCCCGCCTTGAGGCACTCCTCCTTATAGCCCGGCATGACATGGGCGGTAACGGCAATGATCGGCACATGCTTGCCGGTGGTTTTCTCAAGCTCCCGGATGGTGGCGGTTGCCTCAAAGCCGTTCATCCCCGGCATCTGCACGTCCATCAAGACGAGGTCAACATCCTCGCTCTGGAAGACGGCCACGGCCTCCTTGCCATCGGCGGTCACCTGCACCTTGTGCCCATTCATCTCAAGCATGAGGCGGAGCAGTTTCTGGTTTACCGGATTGTCTTCCGCGATAAGAATCTTCATGCTGCCCCCCTTGCCGTGTTGCCCGTCGGCGACCGCCATGGGGCCTGCCGGCTGTGGCTCCATGGCGGACTGGGCACCTCCTTCCTTGGCCACCGGCAGGTCAAGATCAACAAAGAAGGTGCTTCCCTTGCTTGGCGCGCTTTTCATGCCGATTTTTCCATGCATGAGTTCGACGAGCTGTTGGGAGATGGTCAACCCGATCCCGAGGCCGCCTGTCTTTCTGGTGGCATAGGGGTCGAACTGCTTGAAGGACTCGAACATGGCGGTTTGCTGCTCCAGGGGAATGCCGCATCCCGTGTCCGCCACCTCAAAACGAAGATTGATGAGGTGCTGGTCATTGACGGCCTTGAGGCCGAGAGGCCGTACCCGCAGGGAGACATCTCCGTGTTCCGTGAACTTGATGGCGTTGTCCAACAGGTTTTCCAGAACCTGGCGGATTCGGCCCTCATCCCCGACAACCGTCGTGGGCACCAGGGGCGTCTCTTCGCAAAAGAGCGCAAGACCCTTTGCATTGGCGATCGGCTCGAATTTTTTCTTCATTTTGCCAATGATGGCATAGAGATCAAAGGGGGCGGGCGTAAGGCTCATGGTGCCGTTTTCCAGGCGGGAAAAGTCGAGAATGCCATCGATGAGTTGGAGCAGGTTCCGGCCTGCTTCCTTGATGGCCGCGATCTGTTGTTGTGCCGGTTTCCCGGACAACTCCCCCTTCTCCAGCAATTCGGCCATCCCCAGAACGATGTTGAGCGGGGTTCGCAGCTCGTGGCTGACCTTGGATAAAAATTCAGTTTTGTGCTGGTCCGCCAGTTCGGCATTCAACCGGGCCGAGGCCTCGGCAGCCAGGAGATGTTTTTCCCGGGTTCTGGAAGCGCCGAGTTGTTCCGTCATGGTGTTGAAAGACTCGGCCAAGTCGCCGATTTCGTCCTTGCCCGCGGCAACCCGTTGCGAAAAATCTCCCTTGGCCATGGCGATGCTGGCCTGGGCAAGTTTTCTGATCGGAGAGGTAATGGACTTGGCGAGAAAAAAGGTGAAGAGACCCGCCAGAAACAGCAGACCGAAAAAGAGGCAGACGGAAAAGTTCCGAAACAGCGTGGGTACCGCGTTGTATTGGCGGGAGGGCAGCACCGACATGGCCAGCCAGGGGGTGCCCTGAATCAGACTGACGACAAAGTAGCAATCCTCGCCATTGACCACGCCATGCTGGATCTGCCCACGGGACTCTGTCCCGGCTTTGGCGAACATCTGGCCAAGGTTCTGGTTACTGATAACCAGCGGTTGCATGATGTTTTTTGGCTCGGGATCGCTCAGGATCTTGCCGTCGGGGGCCACGATCCGGCAGTATCCCTTATGCGTGGAGGTGCAGCTGCCGGAGGGGACAACAACCTGGGCCAGCGGCGTTTGCCCAAGGATCAGACCGAGGAACTGGTCACCAAAATAGTCTACCCTGGCATAGGCAAACCGCACGACCTGGGTTTTGAGAACAGGGTCGAGAACAATCTCGCCGAGGATTGTCTGATTCGGAGCAGCCAGGGAGGCCCTAACCACCTCGAGGCCGGCGAGGTTGTCGAGCGCCTCGCCGGCCTCGCCATTGACCAGACGGAACTCCTGATCTCCCTCCTGGTTCACATAAGCGAGCACCGGGAACTGTTCCTTATACCGGTCCAGGAGTTTGGCCAGGAGGAGTTCCTGGAATTTCTGGGCATACAGGGCCACCTCCCTGGATTCGGCGATTTCCTTGAGGGTGGCCCGGTGCTGGGCAATCTGGGTGGAAACCCTGGTGGCTGTTGACGAGGAAATAACCCGCAGCGTCTCGTTCTGGGACTCGTTATACAACCGGACCATGAAAAAATAGCTGGCCAGGGAGATAACCCCGGAAGCGATGATAATCAGGGCAAGCTGGCTGATGAAAATTCTCTTGAATATGGAGATGCGCATTGGGTCCGGTACTCTCACTCAACAGGGATGACGCCGTTTTCCAGCATAAGTTTTCTGGCGGCAGGGCTAGAGAGAAAATCAAGAAACTCTTGAGCCAGCGGCGAGAGGGGATCTTTCCACACCAGGGCAAAGGGAACAACCAACTGGTATTTTTTCTGCCGGACATTGACGGCGGATGGGGGGATATCTTGGACAGACAGCACCTTGAGCCCGGTTCCGGCCACCGCGGACAGGGGCAGATAGCCGATGGTGTTTGGCGAAGCCTGCAGGATCTGCACGGCATCCGGGGTGGTATACACCACCGCCCCGGCAGGGGTGGAGATTTCCTTAAATCCTGGAATAAGGTTTTCGAGCACGGTGCGGGAAGAGTCTCCAGCCTCCCGGTTCATTACATATATTTTGCCGCCACCGCCCAGACTGTCCCACTGCTGTATCTTGCCTGAATAGATGCCGAGGATCTGCTCAAGGGAAAGGTTGGTCACCCCGCTCATTCCGGGACTGACCGCAAAGACAACGGGCGTTTGGGCAAAGAGGTGGGATTTGAGGCCTTGGCTGCTCTCTTTTTCCGTTACTGGCCGGGCCACCCGGGCAAGCTCGTTTTTTCCCCTCAGAACGGACCGGATGCCTCCGCTGCTGCCGATGCTTTCCGGGATTTCCACGGTGATCCCGGGCCGGTTTTTACTGAAAAGCTGGGCCAGGTTTCGCAAGAGCCCCTGACTGTCGCCGGTGCCGGGGATAACCAGGACTTTGGTGTTTGCGGAGGATTTTTGTTCCACGGGTTGCTGGGCCTGGCCAGAAACAGGGGGAAGCGCCAGAAGGCAGAGGAACACAAGGAGGATATTTTTTTTCTTCATGGAATATAGCACCAGGGCCCTACAAGGAAAAGAATACAGCCGCCATCCGGATGCGACATTTTACCCCACCCCCGACCAATACGCTTTGAAAAAATGGCTACCGGCGCTGCCGGCCTTCCGGCTTGAGCCACCAGGTCATCAGGGCTTGAGACGGCGAGTAATAGAGGGGCAGCGTTTCCGGCCTGGCAAGGATGGTGCGGTAGGCGACCCGGTGCTGGGCCAGGTACCAGTTGGGCACCACATAATAGCCGTACCAGAGAACCCGGTCCAGGGCCTTGCAGGCGGCGGTGAGTTCCTCCTGGGTCTGGGCGTAGATGATCCGGTCCACCAGATGGTCCACCGCCGGATCCTTGATGCCGATGAGGTTCCGGGAGCCTTTCCGCTCAGCCGCGGCCGAATGCCAGTAATTGCGCTGTTCGTTGCCAGGCGATTGGGCCTGGCCAAAGACATTGACCGTCATGTCGAAATCAAAGTTGTCCATGCGCCGGATATACAGGGCCGGGTCGATGACCCGCGAATGCGCGCGCACCCCAAGTTTTTTCAGGTTATTGATGTAGGGCTCCATCACCCGCTCAAAACCAGCGCCCACCAGAAGGATTTCAAACTCAAGCTGCTCGCCTTCGCCGTTGGTGAGCACGCCGTTCTTCACACTCCAGCCGGCCTGGGTGAGAATCTTTTTTGCCTGGAGCAGGTTGTTCCGCAGGCTGGCCGGCGGTTTCGTGGAAAAGGGGGTGGGCACCGCGGTGAACACCTCCTTGGGCAGCGAGGCGCGGAACGGTTCAAGATAGGAAAGCTCCAAGGGTCCGGGCAACCCTTGGGCGCTCATGGCCGAATTGCTGAAAAAGCTGTCGCAGCGGGTGTATTGGCCGAAAAAAAGCGCGCTGTTGGTCCACTCGAAATCAAAGGCCAGGGACAGGGCCTTGCGGACCAGGGGATCCTTGAAGACCGGCTTGCGCAGGTTGAAGACAAAACCCTGCATCCCGGCGTTGTTCTTGTGGGGCAGGGTTTCCCTGGCCAGTTCGCCGCGCTTGAACTTGGGGCCGTCCAGATCCCGGGCCCATTGCTTGGCCATGTTGACCGAAAGAAAATCGAATTCCCCGGCCTTGAATGCTTCCACCGCCACGATCTGATCCTTGAAGTATTTATAGGTGATGGTGTCGAAGTTGAACATCCCGCGCCGCACGTTGAGATCCCTGGCCCAGTACTGGGGATTGCGCGCATAGGTGATGGATTTGCCGGGGATGACCTCCTTGACCAGATAGGGGCCGGAGCCGACCGGCGGCGTCATGTCCTGGGCATCAAAGGGATGGGCGGTGTAGAATTTCCTGGAAAAGACCGGCAGCTGGCTGGCGATCAGGTGCAGCTCGCGGTTGCGCTGTACAAAATGAAACCGGACCCGGTGCTGGTCAAGAACCTCGGCGGAGGAGATGTCCTGAAAATAGATCTGGTACGAGGGGCTTGCCGCCGGGCTTTTCAGGGTTTCCAGGGAAAACTTCACATCCTCCGGGGTAATCGCGGAGCCGTCGGAAAAACGGGCCTTTTCATGGATGGTGAAGGTGACCGACAGCCGGTCATCCGCCAAAACGATATCCTTGGCGATCAGCCCGTAGGAGGCAAAGGGCTCGTCCAGGCTCGGCACGGCAAGGGTTTCAAAGACCAGCTCGTCAAGCCCCATTGGGGGAGTGCCCTTGAGGGTGTAGGGGTTGAGCTTGTCATAGCTGCCCAGATCGTGGAGAACCAGATGGCCGCCTTTTTGCGCCTTGTCGGAGGCATAGTCGAACTTGCTGAAACCGGGACCGTATTTGACCTTGCCGTCGATGCTGATTCCCTGGGCGCCGAGGACGGAAGCGGGCAGGGCGAGAGCAAGGGCGAGCAGGGCTGGAATAATGATTTTCATGGGAGGCCGTGGTAACGGAATAATGTCGTCAAGGGCGTGCGTTCAGTGGGTCGAGTGTATGCATAAAACACCAACCATGACATTGGCAAGCATATTGGCAAGGATGGAGAGCACATTCATGTCGTGCTGGGTGAAATCGTCATCGCTTTTGTTCAACGCCTCCACGGCCCCGATGCACTCCCCGTTCACATGCAGGGGCACGGCGAGGATGGAGCGGGTGACGAAATCGATATTCTTGTCCATGCCGTTGTCAAAGCGGGAGTCAACGTTGACATTGCGCACCCGCGCGGGCTGGCCGTTGCGGTAGACCCAGCCGGAAAGCCCCTTGTCCATGGCAATCCCCTTGCCGTAGACCACGTTTTTCTTGGGGCCGGTGGGCAGGGCGACCAGCATCTCTTTTTCATCGAGATCCGCGATGAGGATCGAGCTGGCTTCACAATCGAGGATCTCGTTGGCCATCTCCAGAACCACTCCCAAAATCCACGGGCCTTTGCAGATGTTTTGCAGGAGGATGGCGGACTGGAGCAGAAAATGCAGCTCCCGGGGAGAAAGCGACTCGTACAGGGAATCGGGCAGCATCTGGGCCAGCAATCCCTTGGCCAGGGATTTTGGCTCCACCGCCTGCATCTCCATGAGGATGTCGCCCAGGCAGCGTCCTTCCTGGGCACGGACCGTGAACCAGGGCAGCAGATGCTCCCGGATCAGGGTGTTGAAGCTCTTGGCAGGGGGGGTGCCGTCCTTTTTCTTGGCCAGGGTCTGCTGCCTGGCCACGGCGCCGGCAATCTGTTCGCTGGAGGCCAACCCCAGATCGGTCAGGACGTCGCCTATGCGGCGCCAATGGGAGCGCACATCCATGAGATGACCGGAAAGATTGGCGGTGATGTTTTCCTGGTACGGGTTTCTGCCGTCGCCGAAAAAATCGGCCAGATAGCGATCCATGCGGCCAAGATTGGTGAGGGTGGGGAGCACAAACTGTTCGTAAAAGGCAATGGTGCCGTCCTTGATCTCCTGCACGGTCTTATAGACCTTGGTTCCTTTTTCGGCCAGGGTCTCACGGTTTTCATATTCGTAGACCTCCTGGAACTCGGAGAACAGATCGTCGATGCGCTGGACATAATCGGTGTCCGCCATCTGGGCGACCAGATCGGCGGTGGCCACCATCTGGGCCATGACCTTCAGGCTGGATTCCGGAAAAAGCGCGGAAAGATCGGGACGATGCGAGTAATCGGTGATGGAGATCATCCGGGAAACCGCTTCGACCTCCTCCTGGGGCCACTGTTTCTTTGTCAGGTATTCCCGTGCGATTTCCATGCTCCGCTCTACATGCACCAGGGTAAATTTGCCGCCTGCTCCGGCCAGATCCCCCTTATCCTTGATATAGCCGGAGTCGTGGAACAGGGCCGCGGCCATGCCCAGATGGAAATATCTCTCGCTCAAGGCAAGGGCGTGTTCCCGCTGGTTCCAGCCGCCAAGCATGCGGGCCGCGGCAAGGCAGACATCCAGGGAGTGGTTGAAATTGTGATAACTGACTCCGCAGGCTTCGTGGCTCGGCCAGCGTCCGGCGTAGAGATCCGCCACATCCTCGAACAGCCCGGAAAGCTTGGGGGGGACTTCTCCGTATTCATCGCGGGCGATGGCCAGGATGAGTTCGACAGTCTGCTGACTGCCGGTTTGATAACCCGGCAATTGGTGCTTGGGAGGATTGGTCTTCTTTCGTGCCATATGCATGCTGTTTCCTGAAATGAATTTCCTGCGCCCAGCATAATTGTTTCTCCTGGCATGGTGATCTCCCTAGGCGAACAGGGAACAGGAGAGAGGTATGGACCGGCGGCAAAAACAACCGGTTTCGAAGCATGATATACAGCATGGGAACTCCGGTCAAACCCAAAGTACGAAAAAACCATGTTTGCCTGCAATCATCCTGGAAATTCCCGGTATTTTTTCGGGACCTGTCTGTCATTTATCATGGCTAAGGGTTGCGGGTATGTGGTAAAAAACTTTTTTACCGTGGGCGCGTTTCCCGCAAAACATACTCTGACAATCCCCCGCACGGAGGCTCATGAACAATGGGTAAAACCATAGCTGAAAAGATTTTTGCCGCGCATCTGCGCGACACCCCCACCCCTGAAAATGTCATCCTGGATATCGATGTGGTCATGTGCCACGAGATCACCACCCCCATCGCCATTACCGATCTCGAAGCCCGCGGCATGGACCGGGTCTTCGATACCTCCAAGATCAAGGCGGTTATCGACCATGTCACGCCGTCCAAGGATTCCAAGACCGCAACCCAGGGCAAGATCATCCGCGACTGGGCCCGGCGCCACAAGATTCAGGATTTCTTCGACATCGGCGCCAACGGGGTCTGCCACGCGCTCTTCCCGGAAAAGGGCTTTATCCGCCCCGGCTACACCGTGATCATGGGCGATTCGCACACCTGCACCCACGGAGCCTTCGGCGCCTTTGCCGCGGGCGTGGGCACCACCGATCTGGAGGTGGGCATCCTCAAGGGGGTCTGTTCCTTCCGCACCCCGGAAACCATGCGGATCACCATCACCGGCGCCTTGCAGGACGGGGTCTCCGCCAAGGACGTGATTCTGTTCATCATCAAGGAACTGACCGTGAACGGGGCCACCGACAAGGTCATGGAGTTTGCCGGGCCGGTGGTTGAGGGGATGAGCATGGAAGCGCGGATGACCCTGTGCAACATGGCCATCGAGGCCGGAGCCACCTGCGGCATCTGCCTGCCCGACCGGGTGACGGCCAAATATCTCTGGCCCTTTATCAAGGATCAATACGAATCCATCGATGTGGCGGTGCAGGACTTTGCCCAATGGCATTCCGACCCGGACGCCGGATACGTCAAGGAGATGACCCTGGACGTGTCCAAGCTCGTGCCCCAGGTAACCTTCGGCTACAAGCCCGACGAGGTGAAGAGCGTCACCGAGATGGACGGCACCCCGGTGGATCAGGTGTACATCGGCTCCTGCACCAACGGCCGCATCGAGGATCTGCGCTCCGCGGCCCGGATACTGAAAGGGAAAAAGATCGCCGCCAATGTGCGCGGCATCCTTTCTCCGGCCACGCCCAAGGTGTATTCCCAGGCTCTGGAAGAAGGGCTCATCGCCATCTTCATGGAAGCGGGTTTTTGCGTTACCAACCCCACCTGTGGCGCCTGTCTGGGCATGAGCAACGGGGTTCTAGCCGAAGGCGAGATCTGCGCCTCCACCACCAACCGGAATTTCAATGGCCGGATGGGCAAGGGCGGCATCGTCCACCTGATGAGCCCGCTCACCGCCGCGGCCACTGCGGTGCAGGGCCATATCACCGATCCGCGGAACCTTCTGTGAGTAAGCGATCACAGGGCACGACATCTGCTTTGTTATCGGCCTGATCGCATACCGTATGTATAGCCCTCAGGCCTCTGCCGCGCATCTGCCGCACCCTGTAATCGCTTACAGTTTGGCATGCAACGCTAGACTTGCTGTGACCAAGTTACCTTGGAAAGGCAAGTGAACCCAACATCAATGGAGTGAACGATAATGAAAGAGTTTGGCGGCAACGCGTTGTTTCTCGACCGAAACGACATCAATACCGACGAGATCATCCCGGCCAAGTACCTGACCGAAAACACCAAGATGGCCCTGCAGCCCTTTATCCTCGAAGATCTTAAATTGGGGGGCTTTGACCCGCGCAAGGACATCGAGGGCAAGGGAGTGATCATCACCCGGGCCAATTTCGGCTGCGGCTCCTCCCGCGAGCATGCGGTCTGGGTATTCGAGGTCAACGACATCAACGTGGTCATTGCCGAAAGCTTTGCCCGCATCTTCCGGCAGAACATGTACAACTGCGGCATGCTGGCCATCGAGCTGCCGAAAAAGGATATCGAGACCCTTTTTAGCCTGGGCGAGGCGGTAAGGATCAGCGTGGATCTGGCCGGTTGCACGATCACGGCCCAGGGCAGCAAGAAGGTGGTTATTCCTTTTAAACTCAACGAATTCGACAAAAAACTCGTGGAAGCAGGCGGTTGGCTAGCCTATGCTGACAAGAATTATTAGGTTGTGACGGGGAGGATTGTCCCCAAAATGCCGGTATGGGGTAGTGGCCCTGTGCCGGCATTTTTTATCCGGATACCAATCATTTTTCTGTTCATTTCTTTGCTTG
>Ga0074199_1001440_pt1 | contig 20779 bp, 25 predicted proteins | sample EPASupsiteSAE347_FD_64528 | JGI IMG/M metagenome (GOLD analysis project Ga0074199, IMG submission 64528) | Bioremediated contaminated groundwater from EPA Superfund site, New Mexico - Sample SAE3-47 | ecosystem: Environmental > Aquatic > Deep subsurface > Groundwater > Contaminated ... | reverse complement strand
CGCCAGGCTTAACGCCGTTAGATAGCGCGTATTGAATCATCTGGTAGCGGTGTGCTCGTTTGTCTTTACAATTACGCATAGTCTGGTAATATTGAAGAGGGCACATACAAGAGTTCTCCTTTCTTCGCAGATTAGAGATACTCTACAGTATTATGTGCCTCTTTTCATTGGTTATTTCATCAAGGCCGTATTCACGGTGCCATTCGCTTACGCGCTGCCACTGCCAGAATTCGCTCTGGCGTGTCTGCCAGATTCGAGTTGGAATATATTCAGGAGATATGGTTCTTTCGATGTCACGTGAAGCTGGCACAGGCGCCTTAGGTAACGGCTTAATCTTTTGAACTGGCGCAAGAGTATTCTTAGGCACATGTCTTTTATTAAGTAATTCTTGTGCAGTTAAGGATAATCTTTCAAAACGCTCTTTACTTATACAGAGAAGCTTGGTTAATTTCCCCTCACAGGGGAGGGGGTAAGGATCTATGGTATCATTCCCAATACTTAAGGTATTTTTGGTTGACAAGTATCGTGTAAGGGGTAGAATATAATCAATAACCAGGTTTTGGCTGCGCCAGAGTCGCAATTCGAGGGACGGTTCTAGAAAAATAGAACCGTCTTTTTTGGTAAATAAAATAAAAGGAGGGACAAAATGAGTATTCAAAAGGTGAGTCTTGTTTTGGACATGTCCTCGATACCGAGGGGAAAAGCAAAAAAGATAGAGGTATCAGGTTCGGATGTTTCTACCAAAGGCGTGACTTATGAGGTACCGCCTGAACGCATAGAAGACTTAATTGAGCTAAGAAACGCTCCTTTGATGAACGTCCTTGAAGTCGCCAACGCAGGCGGCAAGGAGCTATCTCCGGAAGCAAAAACTTATGTAAAAAACGGCTATAAGTTTTATAAGGCCAATGTTGGCGTTAACCTGGGGCCGTCTACGAAATATAAATTTATACAGGCGAAGTTAAACTATGAATTGTCCCAGGACGGCAGTCCTCGGCTGAATATATCCGATATTTTTCCCCAAACTACTTATGAAGAGAAGCTGAAAATTAGCGGCAGCGTGGGTTTAGACTTGGGCATGAACTTTTCTGTGCCGGTGGCCGGTGTTCCTTTGACCGCGGATGCAAAGGCAAAATTCGCGATAGAACCCCAGCCGTGGATCTGGAAGGTCGCGACCATTGAATCTACGGGACAGAATACTTCAAAGGCGCGCTGGCTATTCAGGGTTAATGAAAAGGTCGCAAATCTCGAGACCAGTATAGTCATAATGACTAAATTAGACCCTCCGATTTCATTAACAATTGGAGGGGACATAGAAATTTATCAGGGGTTTTGGGATACCAATCCCCACTATAATTTTAATCCTCCCGTTCAGGTTAAGTTAGAAGAATAATAACCAGATGTTTTCAATTTATTGAATATGCTAAAATAGGAGGTGGCAGGATGGCGAAGTTTCTTATGTACGGAAAATATTCAAAGGAGGCGGTGGACGGTATTTCGGTCGATAGAACCAAGAAGGCGCTTGAGGTGATAACTAATGCCGGTGGTAAGGTAAATTCCATGTATGCGCTTCTCGGGAAATATGATATTGTGCTTATTACGGATTTCCCCGGAGTCGCAGAAGTGATGAAGGCCTCGATCAGCCTGAATAAGTTGTCAGGTATCTCCTTTACTAGTTTTCCCGCGATTACCATAGAGGAATTTGATAAGGTTATTGCGTAAGGAGATATAAGCAGACGGCCCCAATTCCTAGAAATCCCAAGCTCGAAAAGGGCTTGGGATTTTCTGTTTAGAGAGGTATAATATATTTATGGATGAAACAGAGTATTTACGCAAACAGGAAGAAGAGCAGGTAAAATATGAGGCTCTTTGCAGAAGGTGCGGAGCCTGCTGCGGTTCGTTGGACGGAGATCCTTGCGAGCACCTAAAGCAAGACGGATCCGGAAAATATTTTTGCCCTATCTATGACCATAGGATAGGTATGCATAAAACAATTTCCGGCAAACAATTTGCCTGTGTCCCTATAAGGGACCTTAGGCCAAATTTACCTTTTAAAAGTTGTGTTTATTTTTCCTATCTCGGAGAAGGCCGTATATAAAAAGCTCTAGGCTCTGTAACAAAAAACCCCGAAACGCTCTTTCGGGGTTTTTTAAACCAACCTCCTTGTTGTGAGTAAACGCTAAAAGAAGTATGCAATACCCTTGGTAAGAATCAAGGGCAAAGTGGGTATTTTGGGAAAGCGCTTTCAAAAATTTGTTTATGGCGTTATAATAGCTTAATGGCTAAAATTAAATTGGATTTGCACGATATCTTTAGCAATGGCCAGGCGATTGAAACAGAACTCAACCGCGTGATTCAGGAAGCTGTAGCTAAAAAAATAGAATTAGTGGAAATCATTCCCGGTAAAGGGAGCGGGCAGTTGAAAAAAAGCGTTTTACGTTTTTTAGAACAGCCGCAGATAAAAAGGCTCTACCGCCGGATTGAAAAGGACGATAAAAATTTCGGAAGAATATTTGTGCATTTCAGGTTTTAAAATCAGGAAAGAAGAGTAAAATAAAGGCCGTATGCCCTTAAGCAAACTTTCTTTTGATTATCCTTGCGCCAATACCCTTCGTTTGAAATTAAGCGGAGAGTGGTTGATTCACGCGGTTCTCCCCTCGGAAAATGCAGTTTTAACCCAGCTTGCCGGAAATAAAAATATTACCTGTATTACCTTTGATGCCTCCGAAATAACCAAATGGGACAGTGGGCTTGTTTCTTTCCTGCTTGATTTAATCAAAGAGGGCGGGCGCAGGAATATTATTATTGACCGTCAAGCCCTTCCTCTGGGCGTGGTCAAATTGCTCGAGCTTGCGCTTAAAGTTGATGAAAAAAACATCCCCCGGAAAATTGAACCTGAGCGTTTTCTTGAGAGAGCCGCCGACAAATTCTTGGCGTTTTGCGCCGGGACGCTCGCAGTTATCAATTTTCTGGGCGAAATTACTTTTGCTTTTGGCCGGCTTATCGCGGGCAAGGCTTATTTCCGCCGGGATGAATTTACCGCTATTGTGCAGCGTTGCGGCGCCGGCGCTTTAGGCCTTGTTTCCCTGATCAGCCTTTTAGTCGGCATGATCCTGGCTTTTATCGGAGCGATACAGCTTAAATTATTCGGAGCGCAGATCTATATCGCCGATATCGTCGGTATCGCTATGGTGCGCGTGATGGGGGCGGTGATGACCGGTATCATTATGTCCGGCCGCACCGGCGCGTCTTTTGCCGCGGAACTGGGCCTTATGCAGGTAAATGAAGAAGTTGACGCGTTCAAGACTCTGGGGATTTCTCCGGTTGAATTCCTGGTTATGCCGCGGGTTTTAGCCCTGATAATCATGATGCCGCTGTTAACTATTTATGCGGATTTTATGGGTATAGCCGGGGGCTTCCTGATCAGCGTTAATTTTCTCGGGCTTAACCCCGTAGAATATTGGCACCATACTCAATCAGCGGTAAAGTTAAGCCATGTTTGGATCGGGCTTACCCATAGTCTTGTCTTCGGCATAATTGTGGCAGTGGCAGGGTGTTTGCGCGGAATCAATTGCGAAAGGAGCGCTGAAGGCGTGGGAGTGGCAACCACCTCGGCAGTAGTCAGCGCCATCACCAGCATTGTTGTCGCTACCGCGGTTATCACATTTATTTGTCAGGTTCTGGGAGTGTAACCAATGGATAAAAAATCTCAATCCGTTATTGAAGTGCGCGACCTCGATTTAAGTTACGATGATTACGAAGTATTACGTAATCTTAATTTCAGCGTAAACCAGGGCGATATTTTTGTGGTTATGGGCGGAAGCGGTTGCGGCAAGAGCACCCTGCTTAAAGTATTGATTGGCCTTAAAGAGCCGCTAAAAGGAGAGGTGTTATACAACGGAGTGAATTTTTGGGCGGAGGATGAATCCGTCCGGCAGAATTTGATGCGGAGTTTCGGCGTGCTCTATCAGAGCGGCGCGCTCTGGAGTTCTTTTACCTTGGGAGAAAATATCGCTTTGCCCTTACAGCTGTATTCAGAATTATCTTCCGCTCAAATCAGGGAAATGGTAGAATTAAAATTATCTTTGGTCGGCTTGGGCGGTTACGCTGATTTTTATCCCAGTCAAATAAGCGGCGGGATGCGTAAGAGGGCGGGGCTTGCCCGGGCAATCGCGCTTGACCCCGGTATTATTTTTTTTGACGAACCTTCGTCCGGGCTGGATCCTCTAAGCGCCCGCTTGCTGGACGATTTGATTATTCAACTAAGAGACGCCCTCGGCGCCACAATCGTGATTGTTACCCACGAACTGGCGAGCATATTTGCCGTAGGCGATAAAGCGGTGCTTCTTGATGCTGAAAGTAAGGGCATCATTGCCGAAGGAAAGCCAAAAGATTTATTAGCTGATTCTAAAGATCCGCGGGTCATCCAATTCCTGACTCGGGGAGAGAAACAGGGGGCAGCCTTATGATTAAAAAAGTAAACAAAACAGTAATCGGCGCGTTTGTAGTGGGCGCGCTGGCTTTGTTAATCGCAGCGGTATTGGTTTTTGGTTCGGGGCAAATCTTCCGGCAGTCAGACAAATATGTTCTATTTTTTAACGGTTCGGTCAAAGGCCTTTCCGTAGGCGCTCCGGTAATCTTTAGAGGCGTAAAAATCGGTAATATCACCAGCATCAGCCTGATTTACGACGACAAAACGCAAGATGTCCTTATTCCCGTAATTGTTGATATAGAATTGTCGCGGGTTATGGGTATCCCCGAAAAGCCCGGTTATCCTGATTATATGAGGTTTATCAAGCAAGGCTTGCGGGCCAAGCTCGAAATACAGAATTTTATCACCGGCCAGCTTATGATTGCGTTGGATTTTTACCCGGATAGGCCAGAAAAATTCTACGGCATCATCAAGGGTTATCCTGAACTGCCGGCTTTGCCTATATCCCCGGATATCTTTCAGGTTATGGACGATATTCCGGTAAAAGAAATCACTACTAATTTAGCGGAGGCGGTCGTGGGCATCAACAGGCTGGTGAATTCCGAGGGAATATCGGAATTGCATAAAACGCTTAAAGAGGTTACTCGTTCCGCGCGGTCATTTAACCTGTTGGCTGAATACCTTGAACAGCATCCGGAAGCGCTCTTAAAAGGAAAATCAGCCCATAAAGGAGAATAAATGTTTAAATCCAAAATCCAAGATCCAAAATCCAAATTATTTGTCATTTGTGCTTTGCTTTTTGTCATTCTAACCAGCGGGTGCGTCTCAGTTTCAAACAGCCCGAACTCGCGGTTCTATATGCCCAGTTCATTATCCAGGGAGCCGTCAACCGGAAAATTTGAGATTGCTCAAGGCGTAATTGTCGCGGTAGGGCCAATCGGAATTCCCGAATATCAGGATCGCCCGCAGATTGTCACCAGGAACAAAAACGGCACTTTTAACTTCGCCCAATTTGACCGCTGGGCAGAGCCTCTGGATTCGAGCCTGGCTCGTATTCTCAGCGAAGACCTGTCCGTTATGCTTCCGGCAGCCAGTTTTCAGCTGTTCCCCTGTAATTTTGCCATCCCCTTGGATTATCAGGTGGTTGTAGACATTCTCCAGTTGGATAGCGAACTGGAGGAAAATATGGTTCTTACGGCCCAATGGTCGATTATCGATGCCCGGAACAGGAAAATGCGGTTTACGAAAAAGTCGCAATTCATCCAAACTATTAATCCGCATAATTATTTTGGATTATCCCAGGCTCTGAGCGGCGCGGTTGCTTCTTTGAGCATAGAAATAGCCGAAAACCTGGCGAAGCTTTCCAGGCCGCCCAAGTTAGATCAATAGTCTCTGTTTAAAATTTGAGTAATTTCGAAGGAGTTATCTCGAAGGCTTTGGCAATCTTTTCGATTGTATCTATTTTTGCGGCAGGCGCTTTCTTGCTTTCCAGCAGCTGTATGTGTTTATAATCCACTCCCGACAACTCGGATAATTGTTCTTGGGTTAGTTCTTTCCTTTGCCTCAATTCCCTGATTTTTCTAGCCAGTTTTAGTCTGATATCCATTTCCATAGGCATATTATCGCAAAGTATCATTTTCTTGACACCGTAAGTATACGGTGTTATACTTGGATAGGATTCTATATCTAGTCTGGGTTTCTGGAAAGAGAAAAGGAGCGGTGATGCCCGGGAAATTTATGTGTATCATTATAGCATTCGCGTTTTTGTTTCTTCCAGTCTTTGCCGAAGACACCCTGACCATCACCACCTACTATCCTTCTCCCTATGGAGTCTACCGTGAGCTAAGAGCCAAGCGTATAGCCATAGGGGATGACTACATTGATGGAGCTAACTACACCTGGCAGGATACTGAGAGCGGCTCAGGAGAGGTTGACTTCAACGCTGACCTGGTAGTCGAAGGCAATGTGGGGATAGGCACGGTGAATCCAGTGGTAAAGCTGGATGTGGTAAACATCTCTTCTGCAGGGCTTCTGGGCAGCTTGAGGCTTCTAGGCAGGCCAAGCGCTGATAACCAGGAGGTCAGCAGGATTAACTTTGCAACCTATAACGCCAGCCCGACAAATAATATTGTTGCCTACATAAGAAGTTTCAGAACATATGATTCCGATGACGGGATCTTACGCTTTGGCACAGGGAATACCGCTGACCCGACAGACAGGATGACAATCGATGAGAACGGCAGCGTAGGAATAGGGACAACGGCGCCAAATGGCAAAACCGAGATAACCGGGCGTTTGGTTTTGTCTGATGGTGGCGGAGCAAACAGGTATGCATTGAATCTGGAGAGTAATACTGCAGCAACAGGGTATACTGCGATAAATGCCTATAATTATGCTACTTCTTCGCCGGCTAAATTGATTCTTAATGAAAGTGGCGGTAACGTCGGCATCGGGACGACGAGCCCCTCTGGAGCCCTGGATGTCCGTAACAGTGGTAACAGTGGAATACGTATGGCTGATGCTAACGGTAATGTCATCGAAGGTATCCTGGGAGGAGCCCTGGGCACTCTCTGGCTTAACTATACCTCTACAGGTAATGTCCTTTTGGCTAATGGTGGCGGCAATGTGGGGATTGGGACGGTGAGTCCGAGGGGGAAATTGGACGTTGCTGGGCCCATTTATTTAACTAGTGGCGGTGACATAGCAGGAGGGGTGCGCTTGTATAATGTAACTAGGTCGGCTAATGCAACATGTAGTAATTCCTGTCTCGCATGGTCGGCGGGCGAAGGAACTTGCCTTGCCGCTTTTACGAGTGCGGGAGCGGCCTCAACGTGCGCAACTTCAGCTACAAATCAAAGATGCCTTTGTGTTGGAACCGGAGGGTAAAATGACAAGCGACGGCAACGTCGGCATTAACAACCGCCCCCTTTATCTATCAGAAGATGCCGAAAAAAGATTGCATAATCCCGAAAATGAGTTATAATCGTTCTAGATACATATTTAACATTTAACGCTATATGGAGCGAAAACTTAAACCAATATATGTTCAGCAGCATCTTCAGGCAAAAGGAGTCCGTTTATTCTCTCCAGTGGATTTCCAGAGGGTCTTTGGCGTCTCCTTGCGCGCGACACAGGAGTTCGTCAAGGATCACTGCGGCGACCTTTTTCTTAAACTAAGAAATGGGCTTTACGCGTTACGCATTGACCCTGTGCCGGATGAAGCTGTTGCCAACAGGCTTTATGCGCCCAGCTACATCTCTTTTGAATACGCGCTTTCCCGTTACGGCGTCATTCCTGAATCCGTTTATGCAATAACATCGGCGACAACACGCCTTACCCGGGAATTCGTCGTCAATAATAAATCCTTTACTTATTCACACATTAAAACACAGGTTTATCGCGGCTATAAGGCAGAAAATATCGGGGGCATGACTGTTCTTATAGCTGAGCCGGAAAAAGCCTTCGCAGATTATCTTTATTTTGTCAGCCTTAAGCGGAAAACTCTTAATGGGCGTTTTAATTTTCATAAGCTAAAGAAGAAATCCGTAATGGAATACGCAAAGCTTTTTGGCAAAAAGAGCCTGATAAAGCTGGTTAAGGATATCTTATGATTGAAGAAAGGCAAATTCAAAAGTTAGCTCAAGCATGGCAGACAACAATAGATAATGTCGCGCGGGAATATTTTCAACAGTTGTTTCTTTCGCGGCTTTACCAGGAAAAGGATTCTGATCGCCTGCTTTTCAAGGGAGGCACTGCCTTGCGGATTATTTGGCAGAGTCCGCGTTTTTCGGAAGATTTGGATTTCACCGGAACAAATATCGCGGTTCAAGGTATTGAGAGCCTGATGGAAGGATCTCTTTCCCGGATAGAAATGGAAGGCATCCAGGCTGAGATTATTGAATCAAAAAGCACATCCGGAGGATACCTCGCCATATTCCAGTTTGAGGCTGGCGGATACAAGAGCCGGATTCAGGTAGAAGTTTCTTTACGGCCCGGCAAAAAAGGGTTAGGGACGGCCGTGCTCATCCAGTCCGGGCTCGTTGTTCCCTATACCCTCATTCATCTTAAAGAAGAGATTCTTGTTACCGAAAAAATCCAGGCTTGTCTTACGCGCGGCAAGGCGCGGGATTTTTATGACCTTTATTTTATCCTTCGCAGCCGCATGGCCTTCAGGGAAGCATTTATCCGGGATAAACAATTAAAGGCGAGGATTTTGAAGGTTATTAAATCCGGCAAGCTTGATTTCAGGCGGGAGCTCAAAGTTTTTCTTCCTGTTAACCAGCATATAATTATCAAGGGTTTTCCGAAAATCCTGATAGCGGAGATTGAGCGGAATTTGGCGGGATAGTGTTCTTTTAATAAATTGCGATTTCCCAAAATTTGGATATAATAAAGCTATGCAATACACCCAAGGAAGTATAGGCAGGATTTTCTTGCTGAAGTTTGAGGATGACGATATCCTTCTGGACAAGTTTTCGGAGTTCCTGAAAAAAGAGAAGGTCAAAACCGCTGCTCTGGTTTTTATCGGGGCGCTTAAAAAAGGGGATTTGGTTACCGGCCCCAGGAAACCGGTTATTCCCCCTGAGCCTAATCAGGTTTACTTTAGCGGCGGTTGGGAAGTGATGGGGATTGGAACGGTCTTTACCAATAAGAAAGCTCCGCAAATCCACATCCATAGCAGTATGGGCAAGAAACAAAAAACTCTTACCGGCTGCGTTCGCGGAAAATCCCGGGTTTTTCTGGTGGTAGAGGCGATAGTCTTCGAGCTTAAAGGAGTCAAGGCCGCCAAAGATATCGACCCGCGCACAGGCTTAAACCTCCTGAAAATCTTAAAATAAGGAATACGCTATGCCTAAAAAATATACCGCTTTACTTCTGGCCTTGACAGTCGTATTATCATCCGGCTGCGTCCATCTTAGCCAGCAAAACAAGTCGATAATCTATCAATATTCCACTAGTAGCGCTTTTCTGGCGGGCGCTTACGACGGCGGGCTTAGCGTCGGGCAGCTAAAAGAACATGGCAATTTCGGGCTCGGAGCCTTTAACGGTATCGACGGAGAATTAATCCTCGTCGGCGGGGTTTGCTATCAGGCGAAATCAGACGGTAAAATCTCCCGGGCCTCCAATAAATTGAAAGTTCCCTTTGCGGTGGCCGATTTCTTCCGTTCCTCTACCGAGGCGGTCCACTATAATTCTTTAACCTACAAACAATTGCTGGAATATCTGGATTTGCTTATACCCGACAAGAATTCCATTTTTGCCATTAAAGTCGAAGGCGATTTCGTTGCTGTTAAAACCCGCAGTTTCGCAAAACAAGATAAACCCTATAAGCCCTTTTCCGAAGTTGCCAAGTCCCAAAGCGTCTCGGAATTCTCCGGCATCAAAGGCGCGTTAGTCGGATTTTATTTTCCGGGCTATATGAAAGAGCTTAATTTCAGCGGGTATCATTTTCATTTTATCAGCCGCGACAAAAAATCCGGCGGGCATCTTCTTGATTGTAACCTGTCGCAAGGCATAATCAGAATACAGAAGATGAATAATTTCTTTATGGCTTTGCCCGATAATCAGGAGGCTGTCAGCTAGGGAGGGGAAATGGCAAAAAAGGTTATACCAATCATAGCCGCGCTGCTTTTTATTAATCTGTTTAGCAAAGGAGTTTACGGTATGGATAACGATATCGTTGTGCTTGAAACTAATCAGGGCGCGTTAGAAATTAAACTTATGCCTGAAACAGCGCCCAAGGCCTGCGAAAATTTTACCCGGCTGGCCGAACAAGGCTACTATAACGGATTGATTTTTCACCGGGTAATCAAAGGTTTTATGATTCAGGGCGGAGACCCTACCGGGACAGGCGCGGGAGGAGAGTCGGTTTGGGGAAAGCCTTTTGCAGACGAAGTAACTCCCAACGTAAAATTCGATAAACCCGGGATTTTAGCCATGGCCAATGCCGGCCCCGGCACTAACGGCAGCCAGTTTTTTATTACCACTGCCTCTACCCCGTGGCTAAATATGCGCCATACTATTTTCGGCGAAGTTATCTCGGGTTATGATGTCGTGCAGAAAATAGAAAATACGCAGGTCAACGCCTCCGACAGGCCGCTTGCCGAGCAGAAGATTATCAAAGCATATTTGAAAAAATAAGGAAGGGGCAGATGCAAAAAAAGAATTTTCTTGCGGCTGTTTTTTTGTTCGTTACTTTATTATTTACCGCCGCGGCGCAGGGCGGGGAATTTCCTTCTATCGAGCCGTTTAGCCAAGCTGACCGAGTTTTGATCCTGGCGCCGCATCCTGACGACGAAGACATCGGCTGCGGCGGCGTAATCCAGCGGGCGGTTAAATCCGGGGCTCAAGTCAAGATTGCCTACTTGACTAACGGCGACCATAACGAATTCGCCTTCATTGTCTACAAAAAATGGCTGGTTTTGCGCAACTCCGAATTTATCGCTATGGGCAAGGTCCGGGAAGAAGAAGCCAAAAAGGCGATGAAGATACTGGGCGTGGATGAACGTAACCTCATTTTTTTGGGGTATCCCGATTACGGCACCGACACTATGTTTTTTTCTTCTTGGGAAAAGAACGCGCCCTTTAAGGATATTCTTACTCGTCAGTCTTACGTGCCCTATAAAGAAGCGCCTTCTTTCGGCGCGCCCTATAAGTCCGAAAATATCCTGTCCGACTTAAAAAGAGTGCTCCTTGAGTATAAGCCCAATAAGATTTTCGTTTCGCATCCGGCCGATGTCAACGGCGACCACTGGGCGTATTATTGTTTCCTGCAAATTGCCCTGCAGGATTTGAAGAAAGAGCTTCCTGAGCCGAAAGTCTACGCATATTTTGTGCACACGCCCGGCTGGCCAGCGCCCCGGCATTACCATCCGGATCTAGAGCTTACTCCTTCGGAAAAAGACTTCTCCGACGGATTGATTAACTGGTTTAGCTTTAAGCTGACAAAAGAAGAGATAGAGAATAAATACAAAGCCATGCTTTGTTACAGGAGCCAGACTTGTGTAAGCGCGTTTTACCTGTTGGCTTTTGTGCGCGGCAATGAGCTTTTCGGGGATTATCCGGTTATCAGCTTAAAGAGGCAGGATTCAGGTGTGACGAAAACCGCGGAGTTATTCAACAGCGATAAGCGGGTTAGCTACGCCGTAGTTGATGACAGCTTGTGGGTAAGAGTAAGAAAGCCGCCGGAAGTAAAAGACAGGTTGTTTTTCCGGTTCTATTTCTTCGGGTATAATGACGATGTTCCTTACAGCAAAATGCCCAACATCCGCGTGCGCACCAAAAAAGACAAGGTAACAGTCGAAGAGCTGGCTCTGAAAAAAACGCTGGAGCCCGCAGGAACCACTGCTTTGTTGCGGGGCAGTTATTTTATCCTGAAGGTGCCGCTTAAACTCTTGGGGAATCCGGATTTTATCCTGACCTGCGTGGTTACGGATAAAACCTTTTTGCCGCTGGATTCCGCGGGTTTTCGTAAGCTTAAAATCTTGGATCATTAAAATTGTCATTTGAACGATTATTTGGTATAATTCAGCAGAGAGGAAGGGCAAATGGAATTCTGTAAAATTCGGGACGGATTAAGCGATATAAACTTTGAAACCCTGCGCACCGACAGGAGCGATTATTTCGAAGCGGTCATCACTACGGAAGAACTGCCTAAACTTATCGCCAGATTCAAGAGCTTCTTCGGCGAGCCCGCGTCTTCATCCACCAGCGATTTACCTGCGGATTTACAGGAAAAAATAAATGATTTCGGCGGGATTATGCCCGGCCAGGCCCTTTATTTTAAAAATGAAAAAAATGAATCCATCTTCGCTATGCTTTGGCCCTGGCAGGATGGTAAGCGCGTAACCGTCAAAATGGCCTGTCACATCTCCTCAATTTAAGAAGGGATAACTATGAAAGGCATCAAATTCGATTTTAACAATATGTTTAGCGCAAATGTCGGCAGCGCCCATGGCGTTGAGGAAAAAGACATCCTTGAGTTTTCCGGTGGCGCCCTTAAAGCCCACGAACACTTAAACAAAATTCTGGCGAATCCCGCCAACAGGATAAAGCTGAATTTGGAATGGGCTGTTTTGCCTTATCAGGATGGAAAAACGATCAAAGAAATTCAGGATTTAGGCAAAGAAATCGCCGCAAAATTCGACAACGTGATTTCTTTGGGTATTGGCGGCTCTTATCTTGGTTTAAAAGCGGCGCAGGACGCGCTTGCTCCGGCCTACTTCAACGAGTTTTCCCAAGCAAGGAAGGGGAGGCCGCGGATTTATTTCGAAGGAAACAACCTCGACCCCGACACCCTAAGCGTCCTTTTGAAAAACCTCAATCCCAAAAAAACCTTCGTTGTGGTCATCTCCAAATCCGGCGAAACTACCGAAACCAAAGCCGCCTTTATGGCGGTCCAGCAGTGGCTTAAAAAAACAGTCGGCAAAAAATACGGCCGCCAGATTATCGCCATCACCGATCCCGCGGGCGGGTCCTTGCGTAAAATAGTTGCCGCGGAACAGCAAAACGACGCTTTAAGTTTTCGCAGCCTGCCTTTATTAGAAGGAGTGGGCGGCAGATTCTCGGAATTGAATATGGGCCTTTTGCATCTGGCTATTTTGGGCGTTAGCCTGAAAGAAGTTCTAGCCGGCGCCAAAGATATGGCTGCTCAATGCAGCCTTGGCGATTACAGTCAAAACCCCGCTTATATGTATGCGTTATTGCACTACATTCTTTATAAGAAAAGAAATAAATCTTTAGCCGTAGTAATGCCTTTCTCGGAAACTTTAAAATCAACCGCGGACTGGTATGTGCAATTATTGGCCGAGAGCTTGGGCAAAAAATACGCCCGCAAAGTCGAAGTTTCGGCTGACGGCGTTGAAACGTGGATTCAGGACAAGAACGCCGTGGTCTGCGTCGGCAGGACACCGATTCCCTGCCGCGGCACCGGCGACCTGCATTCGGTCCAGCAGAACAATGTGGAAGGCGAAAATAATAAGGTTATAACTTTTATCCGGGTGGATAAATTTAAAAACGAGATTAAAGTTTCGGGTAAAGGCGGTCTATTGTCAGGCAAAAGTTTTTCCGCCTTGATTACGCTGGCCGAAGAAGCCACTGAATGGGCGCTGGCCAGGGAGAACCGCCCGAACTGCACGATTATCCTGCCGGAAGTTTCCGGCTATAACTGGGGCGCGCTTTTATTTTTCTTTGAAGTGGCCACGGCCTTTGAAGGCGAACTGCTGAATGTCAACGCCTTTGACCAGCCCGGAGTAGAGGGGTATAAGAATTATATGTATTATAAATTAGGCAAGCCCGGCGTCTCTCAGGAGATAGCCAACGAAATTAAGAATAATCCTCTTATTAAAAACCCCAAGTATATTATTTGATTAGAAAAAGATCAATATCCAAATCCCAAATCCGAATGAAATTCCAAATTCGTCATTGGGGCTTGGATATTGGGATTTTTGTAATAAATAAATATTATATATGTTAAGAATAGGCGGTCTCAATCTAAAGTCAAATTTAATCCTCGCCCCGATGGCCGGCGTCAGCGACCTGCCTTTTCGCCTGCTTAACCGCAAGTTCGGCGCAGAACTGGCTTTTGTCGAAATGATTAACGCCCGCTCCATCAGCCATAAAAGCAAGCGCACGCAGGATATGCTTAGTTCACATCTAAAGGATAAGCCTTTAGGTGTGCAAATTTTGGGGTGTGAAGAAAAATTTATTCTTAAGGCCTTAGATGTGCTGAAAAAATATAAGTTTGACTTATTTGATTTTAATGCCGCCTGTCCCGCCAAAAAAGTTGTCCGCCGCGGCGAAGGCTCAGCTTTACTCAAAGACCCCAAGAAGCTGCATAAGTTGCTTAAGTTAGTAGTGAAGAATTCTCAAATTCCGGTAACCGTAAAAATCCGTTCGGGCTGGGATAAAGATAGCCTTAACGCCAAAGAAGTAGCGCTTTACGCCCAGGATGCCGGAGTAAGCGCGTTATTCATCCACGGCAGGACCAAGGCGCAGGAATATGGCGGAAGCGTAGATTATGCGGCAATCAGGAAAGTAAAGCAAGCCTTAAATATCCCGGTTATCGCCAGCGGCGACGTTTTCTCGGCGCAACTGGCCCAAAAAATGCTTAGCGAAACCAATTGCGACGGCCTGGTGATTGCCCGTGGTTCATTTGGCAACCCGTGGATATTCCAGGAAATAAAAGAATTCTTAAAAACCGGTAAAGTCATCCTGAAACCCGCAAAACCAAAAGTGGTTAAGATAATGCGGGAACATTTGGATGCTTCCATAGTTTTTTATGGAGAGCGAAACGGGGTGGTTTTGTTCCGCAAGTTCTTCGCTTGGTATACCAAAGGTTTTCGCAACACCCGCCCTTTAAGAGAGAAATCTTCCCGGGCCAAGACGCGTCTTGATATGGAAGAGATAATTAACAGGATATCAGAAGAGGTCATTTTCCGTAGTAGTCTATCTGCGTAGGCCAGAGAGGAAAGTGCCCCCTCATGGTCCCACACTAGGGGACATTTTCCGCCAGATCTGTTCAAAGCTCTAAAAAAAATGAAAGTGCCCCTACAATTATACGCTAGGGGACATTTTCCGCCGGAATAATTCCGAAACTGCAGGAAAGTGTCCCCTGGTTTAAATATTATGAATCTCATCGACTTCGGCTTTCAAAATTCCAACCTCTTCCAGCATATGCCGCTTTTTGACGAAATCTCCTATGTCGGGCATAACGAAGATAAGGTTCGCCAATACCAGGCAGTCCGTGAAGGCCAGGCTTGCGTTCTTTTAGCCTTAAACTTTATCCGCAACGATGAGAAAATCCTTTGGGATGCGGTAGAAGATTTTTTAAAGCGCAGCACAATCAACGCCGCAAGCGGCGTGCGCGGAATTTTTATCTTTGACCTCCTGACTATCGACATTCACAAAGAAATCAAAACCTTTAAGCACGCGGAGCTAACCTCTCTCATTATGAATACGGCAGTCAAATTATCCCCCGGCCAAATCCGGATGATTAAATATTCTTCTGCTTACGTCCTGCTGCATAAAACCGTGGCTTACGACTGGGGAAAGATTGCTTTTAAAACCGCGGTCAATGTATTCAAAGACAAACCGGATTATCTGGACTTGCTTATCAAACAGCTCTTAAAGGATTTTATCTTTCCGCACGATCCGGTTATCCTTTTGTTAAACGACCTAAGCCAAAATCCTGTTTTTGATTTGCAGAATTCCACTCAGCAGATGCGGATTAAAAAGGTTATGGACGATCTTATTCCCAATTCCGTGGAATTTATCCCCGAAGTCTATATCCAGGACAAGAATGGCGCCAGAGAGCTTCTTTCCGGTTCAAATTTGGAAAATTAGAGGAATACCCTATGTTTAATATTAAACCAGATTGCAGGGGCCGTTAATGCCCGCTATAAAACTGCATTTAAAAGAAGGAGGGATGGCCGAAGTTTTGGCTATTTCTCTGCCGATGGTTATTTCCTATGCTTGCGATGTGGTGATGGTTTTTACCGATCGGCTCTTCCTGGCGCGCCTGAATCCTGAATTGATGAATGCGGTTATGGCAGGAGGCTTGGCTTCTTTTATGCTGATGTCCTTTTTTGCCGGTTTGGCCGGTTTTACCACTGCGTTAGTGGCTCAACACCTGGGCGCTAAGAGAAAACGGGACTGCAGCGTAGTCTTGACGCAGGCGTTAATTTTTTCCTGTTGCGCGTATCCGCTTATACTCATTTCCCGGCCGGCAGTATATTGGCTGTTTTCTTTTATCGGCGTGGAAAAAGAACAGCTTGGCCCGCAGATTACTTATTTCAATATTCTGCTTTATGGTTCGATTATCAGTCTAATGCGGATGAGCTTGAGCGGTTTCTTTTCCGGGATCGGCCGCACGCGCATCGTTATGGTCGCTTCGTTTGCCGCCATGCTCGTCAATGTGGTTTTGGGTTATATCTTTATCTTTGGCAAACTGGGCCTTCCTGCTTGGGGAATCCGGGGCGCGGCCTACGCCGCTATTCTAGGAAGCTTTGCGGGTTTGCTTATTTTGCTGGTTGCCTATTTTAGCGCGCATAACCGCCGGGAATATAATATTGAAAATTCATTCCGTTTTGACCGGAACTTGGCCGGAAAACTTTTATACTTTGGTTCTCCCACCGGATTTGAGATGTTCTTGAATATTATCGCCTTCAATACCATGGTAATGATATTTCATTCTTTGGGCCCGGCAACGGCAACCGCCGCGACCATAGTTTTTAACTGGGATTTTGTTTCTTTTGTCCCGCTCATCGGCATAGAGATTGGCGTAACCAGCTTGGTGGGAAGGCATATGGGCGCCGGGCATCCGGAAAAAGCCCACCGTTCAACTATGTCCGGTTTGAAGCTAGGAATCATCTATTCAACTTTTATTTTTATTCTTTTTGTCGGGTTCCCCGATATGCTGGTGAATGTGTTTCAGCCGGCTGCTGCCAGTGCCATATTTGCTTCGGCCGCTCCTACGGCCATTTTCATGGTGCGCCTGGCTTCCATATATGTTTTGGTTGAGGCAATGCTCTGTATTTTTGTTGGCGCTCTGCGCGGGGCAGGGGATACTCTTTGGGCTATGCGGATGTCGGTTATTCTGCACTGGTTGCTGGTAGCTGTGCTGGCGCTGGTCCTGCGCGTCCTGCGCCTATCTCCGGAAATCGGCTGGGCAATGGTAGTGTTTTTCTTCTTAGCCTTCTCGGGTTTTGTGCTTTTGCGCTACCGTCAAGGCAAGTGGAGAAGCATGCGCATAGTGGAACCGGTTGTTCCGCCGGAAATAATTCCTGAAATCGGGGAAGTTTGATTAAGCCGGTTGCTTTATCCCGGAAAAGGTGTATAGTAGCTAAGCGATATATAGTAACTTAACCGTAGTAAAACGATGGGAGCCTAATGAAAAAAACATCAAAACGCAAAACAGCCGCCGCAGCTGAAGTTATTGCCCAACCGGATAATTTATCCGCCGCAATTGGCAGAATTCAACAGCAACTAACCTTCCTGGAGAAGAAGATTGATGCTTTGATTGCTCAACCTTCCTCTGGGCCTTCGGGATCTTTTCGCCGCGATAGAGGCGGAAGGGATAATTTCCGGGAAAGAAGTTTTACTAAAGCTATTTGCGCGGAGTGCCATACTGAATGTGAAGTCCCCTTTAAGCCCACCGGAGACCGTCCGGTATACTGCAAAGATTGTTTTTCCAAGCGTCAGGAAGGCGCTGGCGAAGCCGGCAGAGGTTCTTTTAAGCCCAGATTTGATCATGGCCCCAGAGAAGACCGTGGGTTTGGCGGCGGCAAGAAAAGACCGGTTTTCCGCAAGCGCAGCCGAGACCGCGCCTAAGTAATTCTTTTATTCCTTTTTTAGTCATACTTAATGGCAGGGGGCATTTTCCGTTAAATCTGTCCGCCATCTGGTCATGAAATATTTTTATTTATCCCCTATAGTCATAAAAATAGTCATTTTATCTTGACAAGTTTAGAATTATGATTTATACTTTAAATGTTGAAAAGAGAAATATTTAAGGAGGTAAAGGTATGACTATATTAACTGTTACCGAAGCAAAGGCGCATTTTTTGGAGCTTATTAGAAACTCTGACAAAAGGCTCGAAAGATTTACAATAACTAAACAGGGAAAGCCGGCAGCGGTAGTAATGAATGCTGATGAATTTGGGGGGTGGCTCGAAACTTTAGAAATAATGTCCGATAAAAAAGCTTTAGGAGAAATTAGAAAGGCAAAGAGAGAATTGAATCTTGGTAAAACTAAAGGCTTTAAAGAAGTGGTTGGCAGGCTGCAAAGAAATTAAGATGAGCTATCCTGTCAGATTCTCGAATATCTCCTCAGGCCAATTCCAAAAACTCAAAGATAAAAAACTTAAAGAAAGGATTGCTTCAGCATTAGAGTATATTGCCAGCGCTCCCCTTATAGGTAAACCTTTGCAGGCAGAATTCAAGGGTTGCTATTCATATCGCATTGGTGATTACAGAGTAATATATTCCTTTTCAAAGACAGAAAAATATATTGGTATAATTAGAATTGATCATAGAAGAGAAGTTTATAGGTAAATAAAACTAGGAAAAATCAGGGGGCGCTTCTAGAAGCGCCCCCTGATTTTTCCACCCTTCAGCAAGATTAAAAACAGCTTTATCACTTGGCAGGGGACATTTTCTGTCCCCTTGGTTATCCTCACTTAGAAACGCAGACTGGACAGGAAAGTGTCCCCTGCGTATTACCGAGGTTTTATGGCACTAATCAGTTTACAGGAACTTAATTTAAAATTCAGCGGCCCGCTTATTTTCGACCAGCTAAGCTTGCAGGTAGAGCCGGGAGAGCGGATTGCTTTGCTTGGCCGTAACGGCGCAGGTAAAACTACTCTAATGAAAGTGATGGCTGGCGAACTTTCGCCGGATAGCGGCCAGGTAGTCCTGCAAAAAGGTATTCAAGTCACGCATCTTCCTCAGGAAGTTCCGGGCAATATCGAAGGCAATGTTTATGATATTGTTCTCTCCGGCCTGGGAGAGCGGGCAAATCTGTTAAGCCGCTACCATCAGCTTACCCATCGTCTGCATACCGAACACTCCCAAGAATTGCTTCGCCAGTTGGATGATTTACAGGCAGAGTTGGATCATACTGCCAGCTGGGATGTGAATAATCAGGTTGAAAATGTTATCTCCAAAATGAAACTGGACGCCGATAGCGATTTCCAAAGCCTTTCCGGCGGGCAGAAACGCCGGGCGCTCTTAGCCAGGGCGCTTGTGTTAAAACCGGAAGTTTTGCTCTTGGATGAGCCGACCAATCACTTGGATATCGATTCAATTAATTGGCTGGAAGGATTTTTAGCTGATTATCCCGGAACAGTATTTTTTGTTACCCACGACCGGATGTTTATGCGGCATTTGGCAACCCGGATTGTTGAACTTGACCGGGGCAGGATTTTTAGCTGGTCCTGCGATTATAAGACTTTCCTGGAGCGTAAACAAGCAGCCTTGGATATGGAAGAATCCGAATGGAAGCATTTTGATAAGAAGTTAGCCGAAGAAGAGGTCTGGATTCGCCAGGGAGTCAAGGCCCGGCGTTGCCGTAATGAAGGAAGAGTCAAGGCTCTTGAGCGTTTAAGGCAAGAGAAGAAGACTCAACGCAAGGAAGAGGGTTTGGTGCGCATGCGCGCCCAGCAATCTGTTCTCTCCGGGCATAAGGTAATCAAAGCCTTTCAATTGCATTTTAGTTACGGCGCCAAATGTCTGATCCGCGATTTTTCTACCACCATTATGCGCCACGATAAGATTGGCGTGATTGGCTCCAATGGCAGCGGCAAAACCACACTTTTACGTATTCTTTTAGGTAAGCTTGATCCGCAGAGAGGAAAGATTGTCCAGGGCACTAACTTAGAGATTGCTTATTACGACCAGTTGCGCGAACAATTAGACGAAGAAAAAACCGTGGCGGAGAATATCAATGATTCCAGCGAAACTATAATTATTAACGGCAAGCCCCGGCACATCTTGGGATACTTGCAGGATTTTCTTTTTTCACCCGGCCGCATCCGGACCAAGGTTAAAGTTCTTTCCGGAGGCGAGCGTAATCGTCTGCTTTTAGCCAAGCTTTTTTCCAAGCCTTCTAACGTGCTGGTGATGGATGAGCCGACCAATGATTTGGATATCGAGACTTTGGAGCTTTTGGAAGAATTACTCGCGGAGTATGACGGCACTTTGCTTTTGGTTAGCCACGACCGGCAATTCCTGAATAATGTAGTTACCTCGACTATTGTTTTGGAAGGGGATGGGGTGGTTAATGAATATCCCGGAGGCTATGATGATTGGTTAAGCCAGCGCCATCCTGAAGCAGCGCCTGAGCCGCCAAAAGCTAAGATTAAGAAAGAGCCAATCAAAAAAGAAAAGCCGATTGTTCCGCGCAAGCTCACTTTCAAGGAACAGAAGGAATTAGACGAGCTTCCTTTAAAAATAGAGAAGCTGGAGGAGGAGCAAAATGCGCTCTATGCTTTATTCGCGGATATCGGTTTTTATCAAAAAAGCCCTGAAGAGAGAGCTAAAGCCGAATCCCGCTCCGCCGAACTCTCTGTTGAAATCGACCAAGCCAACCTCCGTTGGGAATACCTCGAAACCCTCTCTGACCTGTAAAACAGGGGCTGTCCCCTGATTATTTTTAACATAAAACCCTTCCTTTGATAATCCCCAGGGAGGGGGTAACGATGTATGGTATCATTCCCAAAGGGATTTACGATTAGGGAACGGTCAATAGATTGTTACCCCCCTGATTGATTAACCGGGTTTTCATACAGAGCAATTTATCGAGATCGACAGGCGGTACCAAGAACAATTGTTGATTTAAGTCAGGTTTCTTTT
>Ga0074199_1001439_pt1 | contig 20817 bp, 14 predicted proteins | sample EPASupsiteSAE347_FD_64528 | JGI IMG/M metagenome (GOLD analysis project Ga0074199, IMG submission 64528) | Bioremediated contaminated groundwater from EPA Superfund site, New Mexico - Sample SAE3-47 | ecosystem: Environmental > Aquatic > Deep subsurface > Groundwater > Contaminated ... | reverse complement strand
AAGAAGATCCGAAAAAAAGCGGCGGAATGTCCCCATTAGCATATCGGTTTGTAGAACATGGTGTATACGTTATGCCCTTCTACATCAATCCAAGTAATGCCCATAAATCAGGATGTACTGCAAAGGATATCGACCTCTTAAAAGCACTTATCCCATACGCCTACGATCATACACGTTCAGCCATTAGGCCAGATGTACGGATTCGTCATGCTTGGTATATGGAACATAAAAATTCTTTAGGGAGTTGTCCCGATTATCTTTTAGTTGAAACGCTGACCCCTAAACGAAAGGGAACTGATCCTCTAGCTCCTTCAACCTGTTGGGCAGATTACGACGATGAAACAGCGCGACTCCCAAAAGTTTTGGAAGATAAACTCGGATCAAAGTGTATTGATCTCATGGAGACATCTGATGCTACTTGCTCACAGTGCGAAGGCTGATAAAGGTATTCCAGAACAAGAATACGCCGCTCATGTGAGCGGCGTTGTGTCTCGGGCTATCTTTGCTGCTGAGATTGTAGCAAAATACGCTTCCAGCAATGAAGATCTCCTTAAGAAGGTTGTCCGTCAGTCTGCGGAATATCATGATCTTGGCAAGTTAGACCCGGAAAACCAAGCGGTGTTAGCGGGAGAGCAAAAGGCAAAAAAATTGCCTATTCAGCATAGTGATGCTGGTACCGCTTATCTTATTGAAACTGAAAAAAATTTATTAGGTGCTGTGTTAATTCGTTCCCATCACATAGGGTTGCCTGACTGGCCAGACGAAGAAATCAGAGGTGAAGCATTTTTTCGTGATGTTGATATATCAATACGACAACACGTAGATAGAACACTTGAAAGCCTTATTCAGCTTCATAAAAAAACAATTCCCTGTATCGATTCATCTGTTTTCAATGGAGGATTTACTAATGGCACCCCTAGCCTTTTTTTACGGCTTGCTCTGTCCTGTCTTGCTGATGCTGATCATTCCGATACTGCTATTCATTATAAAGAGTACCCAGCAGAAGAAGCTCAAATTGCTTTGAAGCCTGCCAAAAGGCTTCAACTTCTTGATTGTTATGTAGCAGGACTTGGCAGTTCCGAAGATGAACGCTCACGACTTCGTGTGGAAATGTATCAAGCGTGCCGAAATGCAAATACAGACCAAAGAATTGTCACTTGTGACAGTCCAGTCGGCTCAGGGAAGACAACTGCCATCATGGCTCATCTTCTAGCCCAAGCAGATGTAAGAGGACTAAGGAGAGTTTTCGTTGTTCTGCCGTTTACCAATATCATCACGCAATCCGTAGAGGTTTATCGCAAAGCGCTGGTGCTGCCAGGTGAAAATCCCGAGGATGTTGTAGCAGAATTACATCACCGTGCAGATTTCCAAAGTGTCGAAAGCAGGCATTTAACAGCTTTATGGAAAGCGCCTATCATCGTTACTACAGCGGTTACTTTTTTTGAAACCCTAGCTTCAAACACCCCTGCGACCCTTCGCAGGCTTCACAATTTGCCAGGCAGCGCTATCTTTGTGGATGAATCACATGCGGCTCTTCCAGCAAAATTGCTTCCTCTCGCTTGGGATTGGATAAAAGATTATGCTAAGGAATGGGGATGTTATTGGGTTCTGGCATCAGGATCACTCAACCGTTTTTGGCAAATCCCTGAATTCGACAACAGTTCACCGATTTTGCCGGAAATTGTCAGTAATTCACTTCGATCACGACTTGCGACATATGAAAAAGGGCGGGTGACTTATCACTACTATGATAAACCCCAAACTGCAGAAGAGTTAATTAATTGGATAGCTTCTTTACCAGGACCACGAATCGTAGTATTTAACACAGTTCAGAGCGCTGCTGTAGTTGCATCTTTGTACGCGAAAAAATTCGGCAAAGGACAAGTAGAGCATTTGTCGACTGCACTATCTCCTCTAGATCGGGCGAATACTCTTAAACGAATAAAAGCGCGCCTTAAAAATCAACAGTACGAAAATGATGAAGACTGGACACTAATAGCAACTTCATGTGTTGAAGCAGGTATAGATTTCTCTTTTAGAACTGGAGCCCGAGAGCTGGGGGCGCTAGTGTCATTACTGCAAATCTCTGGCAGAGTAAATCGACAGGGAAATAGGACTGATGCGAGAGTATGGACATTTCGCCTCGCTGAAATTTACCCTTTGAAAATTCATCCAGGCATAAAAGAAGCCGCTCAAGTATTGCAAAAGATTTTCGAATCAGAACAAGAAATCAGGCCTGAACTTTGCACAAAAGCTCTGGAACAAGAAATTAGGATGCAAGGTGTTTCTTCGGTTTTTGAAAAGTTGCGGATCGCTGAAAAGCAGAACCGTTTTCCTGTAGTGGAAAAGAAATTCAAGGTGATAGATACCGATACTAGGCCTGTAATTGTTGATCCCCTCTTGATTAAACGAATTTCAGAACATCAACAAGTTGACTGGAAAGAAATCCAAGCAGGATCAGTTCAAATTTGGAAATATATAATTGATGCATTACGTATACCCGAACTTACTGGGAAATCAGAATTATATGGATGGAATCTAGGCTACAATGATTTTATTGGCTACATGGCCGGTGTATTAGCTGTGGACGATTTTTCTTCAGGAACGGGTGAAGGAACAATAATATGATTAAACAAAAATTAAAAAACTCTTTTCGCGAAGTTGGGAAAAGTAATAATCGATGAGTACATATTTGGAAGATGATCTTATCCCGATTTCCGCATTAACCCATGCAGTACATTGTGAACGACGAGTTGCGCTGGTCCACATTGAACAGCTTTGGGAAGAAAACCTCTTTACTGCTGAGGGCGAAGTTCTACACGAGCGAGTAGATGAAGAGCATCACGAGTCACGGCGGCTGTTCCGGCAGGAATTCGGAATGGCGATCCGGTCTCTTGCTCGTGGATTGATAGGGAAATGCGACCTTGTCGAGTTGTATCTCGCACCTGGCGGTGGCGTGGCCGAGGCAGTGCCGGTAGAGTTTAAGCGGGGGAAAAACAAGGAAGAGGATTGCGATCGAGTGCAGTTGTGCGCGCAAGCTTTGTGCCTGGAAGAAATGTTCTCAATCGAGGTCCCTCGAGGGCAACTTTACTATCTGCAGGAGTATAGGCGGACAAGCGTGGAAATAGATGGTGCGCTACGGGCGAAAACTGCCGGTTTGATAGTGCGAATACGATCGCTACTCGATGTAGGGGCGACGCCGCCAGCAATCTATGAGAAAAAAAAATGCGACCATTGTTCTCTCGTCGAATTGTGCATGCCCAAAGCGATAGGAAACGGGGGGAAGCGGGTGGATCGGTTTGTGCAATCCGAGATAGCGGCGATGCGCCGGGAGTGCTCTTCATGAGAAAGCTGCTGAACACTCTTTACGTCAGTTCGCAGGGATCCTACCTGCATAAAGAAGGCGAGACGATTGTAGTGGAGCGCGAGCAGCAAAAGGTACTGCAACTTCCTGTTCACACAATCGGAAGCATCGTCTGCTTCGGCAATGTGCTCTGTTCGCCATTTCTGCTCGGGTTTTGCGCCGAGCACGATGTGAGCGTCTCATTTCTGACGGAGCACGGGAGGTTTCTCGCGTCTGTCCGCGGGCCTGTGTCGGGAAATGTTCTTTTGCGGCGCCAGCAATATCGGATGGCGGACGACGAGGGCGAAACTAGAATCATTGCTTCGAATATCGTGAGCGGCAAATTGGCGAATAGCCGAATAGTCATCAACAGGACGATTCGCGATCATGGCGAAAAGGCTGATACCGCTGCGCTCAAGAGCGCTTCGACGGCGATAGACCGTCTCATCGATGAGTTGCCGAACGCAGGCGATACCGACGCAGTTCGAGGGTTCGAAGGAATGGCTGCAGCCGAGTACTTCAGCATATTCAATCATCTGATAATCGATCAGAAGGAGTCTTTTATTTTCCAGGACCGGAACAGGCGTCCGCCGCTCGATCCTGTAAATGCGCTGCTTTCGTTCGTATACACGTTACTCGCACACGATGTGCGATCTGCGCTGGAAACGGTAGGGCTTGACCCGGCAGTCGGATTCCTGCATAGAGACCGGCCAGGAAGGCCGGGGCTCGCCCTCGATCTGATGGAAGAGTTTCGCCCTGTCATCGCGGATCGCTTGGTGCTTTCCCTGATCAACCGTCGACAAGTGGATGCGAAAGGATTCAAGCAAGCTGCCAATGGCGCGGTCGTAATGGATGACGCAACGCGAAAAACGGTCCTCGTCGAATATCAAAACCGGAAACAGGACGAGATTGTGCATCCGTACATCGATGAGAAAATTCCTGTGGGATTGTTGTTTTTCGTGCAGGCGAATTTGATGGCAAGGTTTATTCGCGGCGATATCGACGGCTACCCGCCGTTCTTCTGGAAATAGCGCATGCTGGTGCTCGTAAGTTATGATGTATCCATCTCGACCTCTGGCGGGAAACGAAGGCTGCGCCAGGTGGCAAAGACTTGCGTCAATTATGGGCAACGGGTCCAGTTCAGCGTATTCGAATGTGTCGTCGAGCCGGCGCAATGGGTTGCCATGAAATCGAAACTCGAAAAGATAATCGATCCCGAAACCGATAGTCTTCGCTATTACTATATGGGCTCGGATTGGAAACGGAAGGTGGAACACATTGGAGCCAAGCCCGGCACCGATGTCGATGAGCCTCTGATCGTCTGATTTTCGCTTCGTCTTCTCATCTACAATGACTCCTGCTCTTCGCGGGCGAGAATTATCAGAGCGTTGCGAACCTTGAAGGCACAGAAAAAGCCGGTATGTTCGCGGTGGCAATAATCATTTATTGCAGAGATATTTGAAATAGTAGAGAAGGAAAATATTCGCCAAAATTTCTTTGTTCCGCAATGGTTCGCAATAGTGATGGTGCAATAGCTGTTATGATAGTAAAATGTACGTTCTAGAGTCGCACCCCGCGCGGGTGCGTGGATTGAAACTTATCGTAAGACCTTTACTTGTGATATGGCTCAGCGTCGCACCCCGCGCGGGTGCGTGGATTGAAACCTGCCATAGTACCCTGCGGACTAGTTGCAGTCTCGTCGCACCCCGCGCGGGTGCGTGGATTGAAACAATACTAATTGGATGTAAACAAACCATTACAGGCGTCGCACCCCGCGCGGGTGCGTGGATTGAAACATCGCAGTAGCAGCAGCAGCCTGCGCACCAATGTGTCGCACCCCGCGCGGGTGCGTGGATTGAAACGCTGACTACGAACAGCAGAACGCATTGATCGCGGTCGCACCCCGCGCGGGTGCGTGGATTGAAACAACGTAATTACGCAGGGCACCACGGACGAGATTGAGTCGCACCCCGCGCGGGTGCGTGGATTGAAACATGGGGCTGAAAGACTCCCTCGCGCTGGCCGATATGTCGCACCCCGCGCGGGTGCGTGGATTGAAACAAAGCAGTAGCAGCAGCAGCCTGCGCGCCAATGTGTCGCACCCCGCGCGGGTGCGTGGATTGAAACAGATGGAGTTGCGAGTTAATGCTCGCCTCCGGCAAGTCGCACCCCGCGCGGGTGCGTGGATTGAAACGTGCTTATAATAAGGTCTATAACGAGTTTTATAGTCGCACCCCGCGCGGGTGCGTGGATTGAAACATCACCTTCGGTAGTGCGAAGCGTGGCGTTCAAGTCGCACCCCGCGCGGGTGCGTGGATTGAAACACAGGATGGCTCGGCACCGACGCCAACGACATCGGGTCGCACCCCGCGCGGGTGCGTGGATTGAAACCCTTGAGGACTAGTAGCAGTCTCCGAAGTCTGCGTCGCACCCCGCGCGGGTGCGTGGATTGAAACCACTCATTAGTCTTTTGTATCCGACAAGCACGACAAGTCGCACCCCGCGCGGGTGCGTGGATTGAAACGTGTCGTTATCCCCAGCTCTATCAATAGCCTTACGTCGCACCCCGCGCGGGTGCGTGGATTGAAACATACTCTACGAAGATCAGCCGTTTCACGTCACTCGTCGCACCCCGCGCGGGTGCGTGGATTGAAACAGGGCGGCTGTAGTGCAGTTAACGCGCCGTGACGTCGCACCCCGCGCGGGTGCGTGGATTGAAACCTAATCGTTGCTGGTTCTGTTCGGTATGGCGGCGAGTCGCACCCCGCGCGGGTGCGTGGATTGAAACTGGAAGCTGATGCGCGACACCATCGAGCGGCTGGGGTCGCACCCCGCGCGGGTGCGTGGATTGAAACAAGGATGCGCTGAAAGCAGGGCAGGATGTCCCCGGGTCGCACCCCGCGCGGGTGCGTGGATTGAAACCACAGAAACAACCTCGCTCACCCTGCTGCGATAGTCGCACCCCGCGCGGGTGCGTGGATTGAAACAAGCATTATTTTTTCGCTGGGTCGGCTTCTTTCGTCGCACCCCGCGCGGGTGCGTGGATTGAAACATAAAGTCATTCGTGAACGCGCCCCATGTCGTATGTCGCACCCCGCGCGGGTGCGTGGATTGAAACAAACATGGTCTTGTGCTTTGTGGATTGAAAACGAGTCGCACCCCGCGCGGGTGCGTGGATTGAAACTTACTGATATCAGCCTTTTGCCGCATCAACGATGGTCGCACCCCGCGCGGGTGCGTGGATTGAAACATAAAACAACCTCCCTAGTTGTGATCAATAAATCGTCGCACCCCGCGCGGGTGCGTGGATTGAAACAAGGCCATAACCTAGCACGTGCAAGGCTTTTCCCAAGTCGCACCCCGCGCGGGTGCGTGGATTGAAACTTCATCTTGTCCATACTGTCCTACCTTCTAATAAGGTCGCACCCCGCGCGGGTGCGTGGATTGAAACTTCCTATACATCACAACCTCCTCTCCTACTTCAGGTCGCACCCCGCGCGGGTGCGTGGATTGAAACAACGTTAAAAAAACAGAATGATCATAATATTGCATGTCGCACCCCGCGCGGGTGCGTGGATTGAAACTCCCTGCGCGGCTTCATTGGCATGATGTTTCCCTGGTCGCACCCCGCGCGGGTGCGTGGATTGAAACAATAACCTGATACTCACCAACACAAACTAACTCGTGTCGCACCCCGCGCGGGTGCGTGGATTGAAACAAAAAACCGAAGAGCAACTCTCCCGGGGTCTGGGGTCGCACCCCGCGCGGGTGCGTGGATTGAAACAAATTATTCGAGAACGCGAGCGACAGGCTAGAAAGTCGCACCCCGCGCGGGTGCGTGGATTGAAACATATCAAAACCCTCCTTCTGTGGTTGTTTCGGGAGGTCGCACCCCGCGCGGGTGCGTGGATTGAAACATGTCTGCCTTCCCCTGCGCGAGCCCTGTATGTGTGTCGCACCCCGCGCGGGTGCGTGGATTGAAACTCGCCAATTCTTCGGATCGCGGTTTTTCAACCAAGTCGCACCCCGCGTGGGTGCGTGGATTGAAACCATACTTACTTCCTCCCCCTTGGGGTATGCTTTCGTCGCACCCCGCGCGGGTGCGTGGATTGAAACTTAAAATCATTTACCAAATTTTGCAGTGTCATATAGTCGCACCCCGCGCGGGTGCGTGGATTGAAACATATCGTAAAACCTTTACTTGTGATATGGCGCAGTGTCGCACCCCGCGCGGGTGCGTGGATTGAAACTGTACATAGAGCGGCCCGGACTTTTCGAGCATCGGTCGCACCCCGCGCGGGTGCGTGGATTGAAACTATTCGCCGCTCATCCGGTTATCCCTTTCAGGCTGTCGCACCCCGCGCGGGTGCGTGGATTGAAACATAAAATGCCGGGAACGCTGGAATGTCGACAAGGCGTCGCACCCCGCGCGGGTGCGTGGATTGAAACCTATCGCCGCCCCGAAGTGAAAACGCTTCGCTATCGTCGCACCCCGCGCGGGTGCGTGGATTGAAACGCATAGTAACCCTTTGCCTTGTCCTCGATTCCTCGGTCGCACCCCGCGCGGGTGCGTGGATTGAAACACATAGTCGGTGTAAAGGCTTGCCGGAGCGGTATGTCGCACCCCGCGCGGGTGCGTGGATTGAAACCAACAAATAAGAGTCCCATCAAAAAATTTTACCCAGTCGCACCCCGCGCGGGTGCGTGGATTGAAACATTTATGACGGCGGCAACACTGTCAAAGTTCCCAGTCGCACCCCGCGCGGGTGCGTGGATTGAAACGATATACCCCGATTTTTTACCATCTCGATCCATGGTCGCACCCCGCGCGGGTGCGTGGATTGAAACTCATCGTCAGAGTCCGGTGCGGATGTGCGGATAGGTCGCACCCCGCGCGGGTGCGTGGATTGAAACTTCAGGCGCTTCCTCGTATTCCCAGTGATCAACCAGTCGCACCCCGCGCGGGTGCGTGGATTGAAACCAGAGGATGCACGTCCTCGCGCTGCAGATTCTCAGTCGCACCCCGCGCGGGTGCGTGGATTGAAACATGACCTATGCGGCGTTTATCGAAGCGGAAAAAGTCGCACCCCGCGCGGGTGCGTGGATTGAAACTGTGCTTGCGCCAGCTTCGCGGAGAGCGACGCCGGTCGCACCCCGCGCGGGTGCGTGGATTGAAACTCATAAGGCTCCAACAGAATAGTATCAATTATGTCGTCGCACCCCGCGCGGGTGCGTGGATTGAAACGTATTCCTGTAGCTTCCCGCGAGTGGGTTACGGAGTCGCACCCCGCGCGGGTGCGTGGATTGAAACACATATCCTGATTCATGATGTACTTGGCGGCATGGTCGCACCCCGCGCGGGTGCGTGGATTGAAACCAAAATGGACAGAAGTCCGAACCTCCCCGTGATCAGTCGCACCCCGCGCGGGTGCGTGGATTGAAACACACCGTGCGAAGGCACAGAAACCAGCGACACCGGGTCGCACCCCGCGCGGGTGCGTGGATTGAAACGTCCAAATTGCAGCGCGATAAGCGCTACCGCTGGTCGCACCCCGCGCGGGTGCGTGGATTGAAACATATTCGCCTAATCCCGCTTCGTGCCAGACCTTGTCGCACCCCGCGCGGGTGCGTGGATTGAAACATCGGCGCAGGTGGCATTGATAGTATCATGGAGGGTCGCACCCCGCGCGGGTGCGTGGATTGAAACGCGTTATGGAAGCTATCAAGACACATGATGAGAGTCGCACCCCGCGCGGGTGCGTGGATTGAAACTGCCGAGGCCAGCCGCAAGCGCTCTTCTACAGGCGTCGCACCCCGCGCGGGTGCGTGGATTGAAACGTAACAGCTACTACACCCATAAATTTCCTCCTATGTCGCACCCCGCGCGGGTGCGTGGATTGAAACAAGTATATATAACGCCGGATATGACGCAGAGCATGTCGCACCCCGCGCGGGTGCGTGGATTGAAACAACTTCGGCCCCGGCGCAGTGCGCCCGGCAGCGTAAGTCGCACCCCGCGCGGGTGCGTGGATTGAAACTACGCTGTACCGGGTAGCGCCCCTCCAGCTTCGCGTCGCACCCCGCGCGGGTGCGTGGATTGAAACCTTCAGGGCGGCGGCCCCTGATTTTAGCGCGGCATGTCGCACCCCGCGCGGGTGCGTGGATTGAAACTGCCTTAGCTCCTCCTTGATACAACAAGTTTCCAGTCGCACCCCGCGCGGGTGCGTGGATTGAAACAAGAATAAACTGAAACGATAGTTTCGCCACTTCGGGTCGCACCCCGCGCGGGTGCGTGGATTGAAACAGGTTTGATTGCTGTTTCTGCCAATGAGTTTCCAGGTCGCACCCCGCGCGGGTGCGTGGATTGAAACCTCGTCGTAGTGTTTGCCCTGATCGACTTTCTCCAGGTCGCACCCCGCGCGGGTGCGTGGATTGAAACATGATCGCCGCGGTACGTCTCGCCGGAAAGCAGATGTCGCACCCCGCGCGGGTGCGTGGATTGAAACCTCGTCGTAGTGTTTGCCCTGATCGACTTTCTCCACGTCGCACCCCGCGCGGGTGCGTGGATTGAAACATGATCGCCGCGGTACGTCTCGCCGGAAAGCAGATGTCGCACCCCGCGCGGGTGCGTGGATTGAAACTGTATTGTTCATGTTCGTCAGCATGGAAAGCCCGAGTCGCACCCCGCGCGGGTGCGTGGATTGAAACGCAACTGTCAAGCACGCCGGTTTTACCGGCTTGTTGGTCGCACCCCGCGCGGGTGCGTGGATTGAAACAATTCGCGCGTCGATCCGCTCAAGCATGGCGAGCTGTCGCACCCCGCGCGGGTGCGTGGATTGAAACTATTACGATACCGACGAGCATCGCTGGGTAAAAGCGTCGCACCCCGCGCGGGTGCGTGGATTGAAACCATGAATCGGTAGCAGTCCATCCACCATCAACTTGTCGCACCCCGCGCGGGTGCGTGGATTGAAACAAACGTCGCCCCGTCGAAAACCCAGTCGGTTACGTCGCACCCCGCGCGGGTGCGTGGATTGAAACAGCCATACGGCCACGCCGTACACAAGGGGCTCGAGTCGCACCCCGCGCGGGTGCGTGGATTGAAACCAGCTTTGGGGCATCCCCAGCCAGGGGGGATGCCGTCGCACCCCGCGCGGGTGCGTGGATTGAAACGCTATACATTTTCGCATAGTCCATCCCTACACCCCGTCGCACCCCGCGCGGGTGCGTGGATTGAAACAATAGTTTGTTTTAATTATTGTTGAAATAGTTTGGTCGCACCCCGCGCGGGTGCGTGGATTGAAACTGGCTTTCGCGGCGCCAATGGTTCCGATGTGCCAGTCGCACCCCGCGCGGGTGCGTGGATTGAAACACGAAAAACATTACCGAAGTCAAAAAAGCAATTACGTCGCACCCCGCGCGGGTGCGTGGATTGAAACCTGCCGCAACTTGTAATCGTGACGATCTGCCCGTGTCGCACCCCGCGCGGGTGCGTGGATTGAAACAACTACCCGCAAGGGATGAATTAAATGATGAAGAGTCGCACCCCGCGCGGGTGCGTGGATTGAAACCAGCTTTGGGGCATCCCCAGCCAGGGGGGATGCGTCGCACCCCGCGCGGGTGCGTGGATTGAAACGCTACGTCAGGCGGGCCGAATCGTAGCGCGTGCTGGTCGCACCCCGCGCGGGTGCGTGGATTGAAACTACATACACAATGATGTCCTTACATCTACTGATGAGTCGCACCCCGCGCGGGTGCGTGGATTGAAACAATGAAATGCTTCAGTATATTCGGGCGGAAGCGGGGTCGCACCCCGCGCGGGTGCGTGGATTGAAACTGGCTTCATGCCGCTTTATCCATATTCGCCGCGCGTCGCACCCCGCGCGGGTGCGTGGATTGAAACGTAATCGCGAGATCCGCGTTAAATTCCGCGAGGGGTCGCACCCCGCGCGGGTGCGTGGATTGAAACGAGCTTTGTTCGGAGATCGGCTGATTGGCGGTGGGTCGCACCCCGCGCGGGTGCGTGGATTGAAACATGTCTTGTCGCGTATGGATCTGATAATGTCATGGTCGCACCCCGCGCGGGTGCGTGGATTGAAACCATCCATGGCTGAGTTGGTTCACTTCCCACTCTCGTCGCACCCCGCGCGGATGCGTGGATTGAAACCCGTAACGGATGCCCAGTTGCGGGCGTCCGCGATGTCGCACCCCGCGCGGGTGCGTGGATTGAAACGCGATCTGTTTCTGGACGCGACCCGAGGTCTTTCTAGTCGCACCCCGCGCGGGTGCGTGGATTGAAACGATTTTTGAGCCGTCGGGCGCGATCAGTGTGACCGGTCGCACCCCGCGCGGGTGCGTGGATTGAAACAGATCGGCGTTCGAGCAATTCAAACAGGATGGCGTCGCACCCCGCGCGGGTGCGTGGATTGAAACGTCAATGATGAAGTAGCCAACAATATTGCAGCGATAAAGGTCGCACCCCGCGCGGGTGCGTGGATTGAAACATATTCGTGATATGTGAGTTCGGGGTGCAAGGCGAGGTCGCACCCCGCGCGGGCGCGTGGATTGAAACGAAATATCGGAAGGCCCAATAGCGAGCGTTGCACGTCGCACCCCGCGCGGGTGCGTGGATTGAAACTATGCGGGGAATCTCTTCTTCAACAACCCAGATTGTCGCACCCCGCGCGGGTGCGTGGATTGAAACACACCGTGTGAAGGCACTGAAGCCAGCGACACCGGGTCGCACCCCGCGCGGGTGCGTGGATTGAAACATCACAAAGGCCGATCTTGCGGATTGCGAACAGAGTCGCACCCCGCGCGGGTGCGTGGATTGAAACGCCTTCGCCGAGAATCCCGGCAAGTACACCGCCAAGTCGCACCCCGCGCGGGTGCGTGGATTGAAACACTTATCTTAAAATACGTTCTTTGGAATTATTGGTCGCACCCCGCGCGGGTGCGTGGATTGAAACCTCTTGGGGACGAACACTGTTCCCCTTATTCTCGTCGCACCCCGCGCGGGTGCGTGGATTGAAACTTTTATCGTCAGCCTTGGGTTTTCAATACTAGGGTCGCACCCCGCGCGGGTGCGTGGATTGAAACTGTGTAGTCGTCGCGCTCGTATTGCTCGATAAGGCGTCGCACCCCGCGCGGGTGCGTGGATTGAAACCATCAGTAGCCCTTCCATTGGTGTTTCACGGCAAGTCGCACCCCGCGCGGGTGCGTGGATTGAAACTTCGATCTGGCGGGTCTTGGAGCTTTCGGACTGAGTCGCACCCCGCGCGGGTGCGTGGATTGAAACTCTTTACTACTGCGTTCCATCCTTTTCGGTTGTGTCGCACCCCGCGCGGGTGCGTGGATTGAAACAATAATGTCCTGTTTGTATTCGATCAATTGCACGTGTCGCACCCCGCGCGGGTGCGTGGATTGAAACACAGGTCTACAACAAGGACGAATCGGCCATCTCGTGTCGCACCCCGCGCGGGTGTGTGGATTGAAACCCTAGATATTCGAAGCTCGTCAATGAGTTCGTCAAGTTGCACCCCGCGCGGGTAGGGGTGTTTCTTGCTCGAACGCCGATCCGACGGGGCGCGTTTTGTATTCCCCACGCGGGTGGGGGTGTTTCGACGATGGGGGCACCCGATGCGCTATTGGAGCATGCAGGGGAACGCGCGAGGCCGACCTCTTTGCCGTGAGGGCATCGGGAGAGACGACGTTGTGGAACGAGCTTACCGGCTACGCACCCCGCTTGTGTAAAGCGGTTGAAAGCGCCCTGGCGAGGAGGTAACATACCACTATGTACGAAGGAAGAATGTCTAAGAAACTCGGCGAGCTTATCGATCAATATCAGGAGCGGTTTAGGGAGGATCAGGATGACGGCTTCTCCCTCTTCGATACCATGCTTTCCCACGACGCTCTGGTCGCCCGCCTCGAGCGAGCCCTCTCTGAAGGTAAAACCTACGACCCCCGAGCCGAGGAGTGGGATCCTGAGACACGAAAGGCGGTTGAGTCAGGGGGAATAATTTTATAAAATCCATGGTATTGGCGGAAATTTAACTTCGGTTCAGATCGTTCCGCCTTGAATTGCCTGCTACCCTGTTTAAAAAGTGTTTAAATTTGATCGACACACCCTTAGAGGTGAAATTTCCCCCAGTTTTGATTTCGAACGCCTCCACGACGATCCTCCGCATTTTCTGACATTCCGCTACTTTTGAGCAAATCTCCCCGAACCTCGCCATCAGTATTCCCCGCGTGTGCGGGGGTGTTTCCACCACGAAGCGCTATTGTCCAGCCTCCGCTCGGTATTCCCTGCGCGGGTTCATAGATTAAAACAGTAGAGTAATTGCATTGTCAAAAGCTGTGCCCACATCGCCGCGTAGTGTAGATTTTTGCATAAACCATACTTATATGGTTGTTAATGTCGGTAGAGAAACCATATAATTGGCTCTAGACGGTGCTGATGCCTCCACGGGAGGAGGGGAGGTGGACCTTGTCCGCCAACATATCGCGGGTTCGAATCCCTGCCAGCGCCGTTTTTTTACAAACTGGTCAAAGGAAAAGAGATTCAATTACATTTGAACTTTCAACTTCGGACAATTTTACTATTATGTATAAAATCAACTGTGTATGGAATCAACAGCCATGCATTATCAGGACCTGTTTCTCGGAACACCTGGGATGAATCGTCATATAATGTGCGTCTTGTTGTTAAGCTGTCGTGAAAATTCAGGTTACTCAGAAAAATAGTCGTCCATTAATATAAAAAAACGGGAAACCAATACATACATAGCTCGGTTTGATATGGTTTGTGGGTTTCAAAAAAAGGAAATGAATTTTTTTTGCTTCTGTATCGCTACTGCGAATATGCTGCACATTTTGCTTACAGCCATAGCTGGCCTATTGCTTAAAGGATAGGGTATTCATCGACGCCAATACAGTTGGCGTTTATCATGATAAACGCTAACTCTGCTATGGAACGTCCTACTACGCGAAACTGTCTCCTCACTGAGTAGGGATGTGGCTTTCGTAAGTGCATTGTTTTAGTCTTGACAATAAAACGACGCTGGAAGATTGTTGAAGTGTCCGCCGACACTTGGGGGCGATTCCCCTGGGCTTGCAGGTTCCGAGAGGGTATCGACGTCGGGCCGGTCGGCGGACTTTTTGTGTTCCTATTGGCCTTTGTGTGGTAGCTGGTCAAGTTCCTCCCTTCGCGGAATCCTGCAAAAATAACTGTAGAAGATTGCCTTCCCGGAAACCTATCATCGGTACTTCAAGATTGCCCTTCCTCATCGGGAAGGATCGGCGGGACACAGGCGGACATGAGCAGTTCGGTCGAAAACGAATGACTCTGTTCGCGCATTGTCGAGGCGTTCAGTACCCGGATTACGCGAACGGAAATGGCAGTGTTCGACGGACAGAAAGACCTTGTGTTGGAACTTCCTCAAAGTACAGATCCTCTTCTGGATGCTGGGCGCGCCCAGGCGCTGCCGGCCATGACGAAAATATGCCAGATGGCGTGGCTGTAGCGGATGCGGCGGTTCAGGTAGAAGAGAGTGCCGCCGGTGTAGGCCAGGCTGCCGGCCAGAAGCAGGGCGAGGGTGGTCGGCTCGAAGGCGCCGTGAATGGCAGCAACGTCGGCAACGACAGTAGCATCCGATGTGGCAGGTTTCGTGCGATCGCGGGCAGGCATTGAGCCTATCGATACCCGAGGTTTTTTCAAAAGTCTTCCGACTTTTGAAATTGGCTCACCACAAAAAGAAAACCTCCGCCACTCGATCGGCGCGCGCTTAAGGTGGACTAAGGAGAGGGCTAAGGTGGGCTAAGGTGGGCTTAAGGTGGGTTGTGGTAGAGCGATCATACCTTAATCGGTTGGGGCGTGGGTTTATGCCCCTCTCCCGCTATATAGCACCCTGTCGCCTCCACGCATTCCCCTGGAAAAAGGTTTGACAGCTTTCCGAACCGGTCGTACAATGTGCGTGTACGTTACCGCAAATGGTGCCCAATGTTGTCTCCGGAGTGAACACCCATGACGCTGCGTGAAATCGCCGAAGCGGCTCAAGTCTCGATAGGCACGGTAGACAGGGTTCTGCACGATCGCGGAAGGGTGTCTCCGGAAACGAAAGCGAAAATCGAAGCGCTCATCGATCGATACGGATACAAGCCTAACCTCATTGCACGGCATCTGAAGCTCAACAGGAAATACAGTTTTGCGGCTCTCATGCCGCGCGCAGGGAAAGATTCAGGCTACTGGAAGATCGCGGACGCCGGCGTCGAGAAAGCGGCGAAGGAACTCGCGGCGTTCGGCGTAAGCGTGAGAAAAATCGAATACAACCGCTATGATCCGGTTTCCTTTTTCGAAAACACGCGGCGGATGGCGAACATGGGTTTCGATGGTCTCCTCATGACGCCTCTGCTGCCCGAAGCCAGCGCAAGTCTGCTCAAAGCGCTGCCCGAAGGTTTTCCCGTCGTATTTTTCGACGCCCAGCTTCCCGGATATTCGCCGCTGTCCAGGATCGGCCAGGACGCCTTCCGGAGCGGTGTGCTGGCGGGAAGGCTTCTGGATGCTTTTTCGGCGAAAAAAGGCCCCTACTTCGTCGTGAGCTCTCATGGCGAAGATTTTCATATCCGCAAAAGGATCGAGGGATTCCTCAGCTATTTCGGCTCGCCGGCGCTGACACCGGAGCCATCCCCGGCGCCATCGCGGGAAATCCGGACTTTCGAAAATATCGATCTGGAGCATAGGGAAACGCGCGAAACCTTCCTGCGAAAAATGCTCGAGGGAACGCAGAATCCGGGCGGCATTTTCGTTACGAATGTATCGGTGCACGGCGTGGCTTCGTACGTGAATGGGAAAAATACGGACCATATCGCTGTCGTTGGCTATGACTTGGTGCCGGAAAACGAGCGCCGGCTTCGATCCGGCATGATCGATTGCATTCTTTCGCAGCGTCCGGAATATCAGACCTACGAGGGCATCTATAGGCTCTACAGGCATGTGGCGCTTCAGCAGGCGGTTGAAAAAGAGAGTGTCGTCCCGATCGACATATATGTCAGGGAAAACCTTCCCTAAGGTGTGGAGGTGGAACAATGGCGCATACATTCTGCGTGAATCCGGTTCTCGGCATCGATTATGGTACGGACTCCTGCCGCGCCGTCGTCATAAGCGCGGACGACGGGCATGAGGTAGCCGGTACGGTGTCGGAATATCCGCGCTGGTCGAAAGGGCGCTTCTGCGATCCGGGGAAGAATGTTTTCAGGCAACATCCGCTGGATTACATCGAGTCCCTCGCCGTGGTCATGGACAAACTCCTCGCATTGGTCGGGAAGGATGCCCTCGCCTCGATAAAAGGGATCGCGATCGACACGACCGGGTCGACACCCTGCGCTGTGGACGCCGCGGGGGCTCCATTGTCGCTGTCTCCGGAGTTCGCCTGCGATCCCGATGCGATGTTCATACTGTGGAAAGACCACAGCGCCACGGACGAAGCCGCGGCGATCAACCATGCGGCGAAAAGCTGGGGCGGGGAAGATTACACAAAATACGAAGGCGGGATTTATTCGTCGGAGTGGTTCTGGGCAAAAATCCTGCATGTGTGCAGGACGAATCCGGCGGTAGAGGCCGCCGCGTATTCCTTTGTGGAACACTGCGACTGGATGCCCGCCCTCCTCACGGGGACGAAGGGCGCGTCCGACATCAGGCGCAGCCGCTGTGCGATGGGGCATAAGGCCATGTGGCATGCCGAATTCGGCGGCTATCCTTCGGCCAAGTTTTTCGCTCTTCTCCATCCGGCTCTTCCCCGCATCAGTGCGACGCTTGGCTCGACGACATGGACGAGCGACAAAGCCTGCGGCCGCCTGACGCCGGAATGGGCGGAGAAGCTTCATCTGCCTGTGGGCATTCCCGTAGCGGTCGGTGCCTACGATGCGCACATGGGCGCTGTGGGCGGAGGCGTGAAGGAAGGTGTTCTCGTGAAGGTCATGGGTACGAGCACCTGCGACATGATTGTGAGTCCGCCCCAAGGCACGCACGAACGGCTGGTCGGAGGCATCTGCGGTCAGGTCGACGGATCGATCATCCCGTCCATGCTCGGATACGAAGCCGGACAGAGCGCCTTCGGCGATGTCTTCGCGTGGTTCAAGAAATTGCTGTCCTGGCCGCTGGAAACGGTACTGCCGGGCATCGGCGGGGTGGACGGAAAAACGAAAGCCTCCATTGCCGAGGCAATGGAGGCAAGGCTGATGGTCGCGCTCGAAAAGGAAGCGGAAACCATCGATCCTGCCGGCTCGACGGTTCTCGCGCTCGACTGGCTCAACGGCCGCAGGACGCCCGACGCAAACCAGCTCCTTAAAGGTGCCATTGTCGGGCTGACGCTCGGCACGACGGCGCCTGCAATCTACCGGGCGCTCATGGAAGCGACGGCATACGGCACGCGCGCGATCGTCGAGCGTTTCCGGAACGAGGGTGTAGCGATAGACCGGATAATCGCCATCGGCGGCGTGGCCAAAAAATCGCCCCTCGTCATACAGATCGTCGCCGACGTGCTTGGCATGCCGATCGATATAATCCGGAGCGAGCAGTCGGTCGCCCTGGGAGCGGCGATGTTCGCCGCAGTCGTCGCCGGCATATATCCGTCCGTGCAGGAAGCGCAAGCGCGCATGCTTCCTCCCGTCGAGCGCAGTGTCGAGCCGGATATGGCACGCGCGGCTGTATATGACGTGCTGTACCGAAAGTACGGAAAACTCGGCCGGTTCGTCGAAGAGGAAACATGAAATCCGAAACCGGCCCGGCGATTAATCTCCCGGTCGGGCCAGAGAGGCTTTGAGCCCTGCCTTGAGCGGCGTAGTCGGCCGGCCGATCAGGGCCGACAGCTGGCCGCTCGTTTCGGAAAGCAGGCCCGCGGCGATGTTGCCGTCCAGTGCCGCCACGAAGCCGGCCATGCCTTCGTCGAGGCCTGCGCCTTTCAGGATGCCGATCAGCGTAGGGACATCGACGGGCTGATAGCGCACCGGTTTGCCGATGATGTCCGCGATGGCGGAGGCGAGTTCGATATAGTCCCAGGCATAATCGCCCGAAAACTCATACGTTTTGCCTTCGTGATTTTCGCCGAGAAGCACGGCGATGTCTCCCGCGGCGTAATCGGCCCTGGTCGCGCTCGCGACACGGCCATTGCCGGCCGCCGCGACGACAGTCCCGGTCCGTCTAGAAGTTTCGATCTGCTGCGTATAGTTTTCCGTGTACCAGCCGTGCCGTACGATTGCATAGGACAAACCGGACTTGGCCAGGTATTCTTCGGTGGCCTTGTGTTCGGGGGCGAGGATCAGGGACGACGTCGTCGCCTTGGGGGCGCTCGTGTACACGATATACTTCACGCCCGCCGCTTTGGCTGCGTCGATCACATTTCTGTGCTGCGCAAAACGCTTTCCCACTTTGCTGGACGAGATGAGCAGAAGCCTGTCGACCCCCGAAAGGGCGGTTTTGAGCGCGGCCGGGTCTTCGTAATCCGCGACTCGCACCTGCACCCCTTTTGCGGCTGCTTCGGCAGCCTTGTTCCTGTCGCGGACGACGGCGACGATGTTCGCCGCGGGCAGTTTTTCGAGCAATTCCTTTACTGCCAGACGTCCGAGATGTCCTGTCGCTCCCGTTACTGCAATGTTCATGGCAATTCCTTCTGCCGGCCCGCATGGCCCGGCTGTGTCGAATTCGAAATGGGCCAATTCCGGAAGTCAGCTGAGGCTTTTTCAAAAATCGGGAGACTTTTGAAATCGGCTCAGTTACTTTTAAAACGACCTTGATAGTAAAATCGCTATATGTGAACGGGACGTCAAGAAATTATGACATCGAAGCGAAGCAGGGCGGGGCTCCTACATGGCCCCGCTTCCACACAGGCTCCAAAGATGCCATGGTGTCCGTTAAGGAAGGTCAGGCGGCATGAAATCCGAAGTCGATCTCTTGGTGTCGGCCCGGCGCATCTACACGGTGGATGATGCCTTTTCGACGGCGGAAAGCATGGCGATCAGCGATGGCCGTATCGTCGCCGCAGGATCGCGCGCCCAGCTCGGGGAAAGGTTCGCGCCGCGACGGGTTCTCGATCTGGGCGAGGCTTTCGTGTATCCGGGATTCATGGATCCGCACTGTCATTTCCTGAGCTACGGAATCATTCTGCGAAGGGCGAACCTCTTCGAGACCGGGTCATGGGAAGAAGCCGTGGAGAGGCTGGTCGCGCACCATCAGCGTGCGGGTGAATATTGGGTGCAGGGGCGGGGCTGGAACCAGAACGACTGGGCGCCGCGCGAATTTCCTGACCGGGCTCTCCTCGACCGCGTTTTTCCGGACAACCCTGTCCTCATAATCCGCATCGACGGGCATGCCGCCATGGCCAACGGCCGTGCTCTCGCCCTCGCCGGGCTGAATATCGCCTCGTCCATTCCAGGCGGCGCGCTCGGGGCTTCGGACGGGCGGCTCACCGGACTCCTTCTGGACAATGCGGTGGAAGCGGTCAAGGCAGTGGTACCGGTGCCCGACGAAGCGGCGAAGCGGCGCGCTCTCCTCGAGGCGCAAGCGAATTGCTTCGCCGTCGGGCTCACTTCGGTTTCCAACGCAGGCACGGACCTGGAAGATGTGCTTCTCATGGAACGTCTCCAGCGCGAAGGCGCCATGAAAATACGCATGTACGCCATGCTCAATGCGTGCGAAGCGAATTTCGACTATTTCACCGCCGGGCGCAGCGGCCCGGACAGCGGCCAACACGGCGACCGGCGCCGCGGCCCGCTATGCGGGGAGCGCCTCACGGTCCGGTCGTTCAAGATGTACGCCGACGGCGCCCTGGGTTCGCGCGGGGCTTCCCTGCTTGAACCGTATTCGGACGACCCCGGCAACTACGGTTTGAAAACCCTCGAACCGAAAGAGCTGGAATCGGTGTGCGGGATCGCCTGCGATTCGGGCTTTCAGATGAATGTGCACTGCATAGGCGACGCGGCCGTCCGGGCCGTGCTCGACTCGTACGAAAAGTTCCTCCAGCCGGGCAACGATCGCCGCTGGCGCATCGAACATGCCCAGGTGGTGCATCCGGACGATCTGCCCCGTTTCGGGCGCCTGGGCGTGATTCCTTCGATCCAGACGACGCACGCCACTTCCGACATGCCGTGGATGCAGGACCGTCTGGGCGCGTCACGCATGTCCCGCGCGCACGCCTATCGCTCCCTTCTTGCGCAGAATGGCTGGCTCCCGAACGGCTCGGATTTCCCGATCGAGAAAATCAATCCCCTGTATGGTTTTCACGCGGGCGTTGCGCGCACCGACCGCTGCGGCATGCCTCCCGGCGGCTTCATGCCCGAACAGGCCCTGACCCGCGTTCAGGCTTTGCGCGCGATGACAGCATGGGCGGCCCGCGCTAATTTCGAGGAAAAAGACAGAGGAAGTCTGGAACCCGGGAAATGGGCGGATTTTACCGTTCTTTCGGGCGACATCATGACGGCCC
>Ga0074199_1001437_pt1 | contig 20825 bp, 20 predicted proteins | sample EPASupsiteSAE347_FD_64528 | JGI IMG/M metagenome (GOLD analysis project Ga0074199, IMG submission 64528) | Bioremediated contaminated groundwater from EPA Superfund site, New Mexico - Sample SAE3-47 | ecosystem: Environmental > Aquatic > Deep subsurface > Groundwater > Contaminated ... | reverse complement strand
CGAAAACTTTTTATGAAACACACTACTAATGCTGTTTTGGAGGAAATTTGGAATAAAACTTCAAAATATTCCAAACATTAGGTGAGCAAAAACCTTCGCATGCCCTCGAACACGAACCATCTTGCCACCAAATTCATCCTTTAACCGCGAAAACACTCTCTCGACCGTAGTTCTTTCTTTATACCGCTCTTTAGTTGCAGGTTCAAATTCAACCTTTTCACCTCGCCGTTGATTGTTATCAATGATTGGAACATGGTTTAACGTCTTACTAAAATTCCAAATGGGTTCTGCATCATAAGCTGAGTCCATAAGATCATAAAGATTTGTCACACGATCATCGCTCATCATCGCCAGTGGAAAAGAAGCTTGACTATCATGTAGGGAAGCGGAAGTTAAAATACAGCTTATTGGAATTTGCCCATCCGCCGCGTCCAGATGCAACTTGTAACCTACCCACGTCTCCTTGTATCCTTTGCTATTTTTCTTGCTCCCAACATTGCAGGCTTTTGGGAGATCTGCCAACATTTCTACAAGAGTCATTCCTTGTTGCCGCTCCATTCTTGTGGGTTCCGGAAGAGGACGAATTTCTCCAGCCTTTGGCCGACCAGGTAAATACTTGACTTGGGGGAATATTTCTTCAACCTTTTCAGCTTTTTGAGCCTTCTCGCGGGCTTCAATTTCTGTTGCATCCCGAGAAATATGACCCGCTAATTGGTCAACATAATTTTCTTTTATCAGCATTTCATGAACCTTTGCAGGCAATTCAGATTTGGAAAATTCGCCAAAAGCACGAGAGAAAGACCATTCCCCAGGAACATCCTTAGAATAAACCCAACCACAGATTCTTCTGAGATTCACATCAGAAGTTAATCGTTCAATCAGTTCGCGAGTGGTAGTCATGTTGTAAACAGCTTTAGCAACAAAAGAACGAACGATAGCTTTTCGATCCTCAGGAGGACGACCCGCACCAAAGAAGGGTTCTACAAAATCTTCAATTCGAATTAGTTCCAAAATACTGATCAATTGCTGCTGTTTCACTGTCAATTCACCCAATTCTTCTTCAAGAATCGGAAAAAGAAATCCATAGACTTTGTTCCAGTAGTGTGATAACTTTCCCTTCAATTGGTTCATATGGTGACTCCTTAAGGCTTTGGTAGGTTTTTATTGAGTCACCATATTGCCATATTTTGAGAAAATTTGGTACCTATAATTTGCAATATTATTTCATTTTGCAAGAACCTCTTATGTAAATTTATTGTAAAGAATTCCATCGGCGATTGAAACAACAAGAATCACCGATGAAAAGAAGAATAATGCGAATCAAGACAAATCAGAGAAGCCGGGAAAGAATAATCGGAGTTTTTTTACGGCCAGATTTTCTCCATCATTCGCGGGAAGGGAATTGTTTCCCTGACATGATGCAAGCCGCACAGCCAAGCCACGGTTCGTTCCACTCCCAATCCGAAACCGGCATGGGGAACCGATCCATATTTTCTTATATCCAGAAACCATTTGAAGGCTTCGACAGACAATTTATGCTCATCGATCTTTTGCATCAATTTATCAAGGTTGTCTTCCCTTTGGCCGCCTCCGATCATTTCGCCATATCCTTCGGGGGCTATCATATCCACGCAAAGCGCATATTTAGGATCTTCAGGATCGGCTTTCATGTAAAAAGCCTTAACCGCCGACGGATAACGATGGACAAGAACAGGTTTATCGAACGATAATCCGATGGCGGTTTCATCGGCCGCTCCCAGATCATCGCCCATACCGTTTTTCAAAATATCCTCAGAAAGCTTCTTCAACTCTTCATCTGAAGATGCGGCAAATTCGATCTTCTTCTGTTTTAAAAATTCCTGAACTTCGGAATATCTCATTCTAGGGAACGGTCGTTTGATGCTCCGTAGTTTTGTCAGATCACGTTCCAATTTCGTAAGTTCCGGTTCACACTTAGCCAATACTGTTTGTACAACATATTCAACGAACTCTTCCGCCAAATCCATGTCACCTTCGAGATCAAGAAAAGCAACTTCCGGCTCAACCATCCAAAATTCGGTAAGGTGGCGTCTTGTTTTGCTTTTTTCAGCTCGAAATGTAGGCCCGAAGCAGTAAACCTTACCGAAAGCCATGGCGGTAGCTTCGTTATATAACTGCCCGCTTTGCGACAAATACGCTTTTTCCCCGAAATATTCGGTTTCAAAAAGCGTGGTGGTGCCCTCGCAGGCGTTAGCCGTCAATATGGGTGCGTCAATCAGCGTGAATCCGTTGTTGTCAAAAAAATCCCTAATGGCTTTTATAATCTGATGGCGAACCCGCAAAATGGAATGTTGCCGGCTGGATCTAAGCCAGAGATGGCGATTTTCCATAAGATAAGCCACGCCATGTTCTTTGGGTGTAATTGGAAACTCTTTGCTGACACCGATTATTTCAAACGACTTGAGACTGAGCTCATATCCGCCCGGAGCGCGATCGTCTTGACGTACCGTTCCGGTTAAGGAGAGTGACGTTTCTTGATCGATCGTATCGCATTTCTCAAAAAATTCAAGAGCAATGTCATTCTTAAATGCAGTAGCTTGGCATATTCCGGTCCCGTCTCGAATTAGAAGAAATCTGATTTTTCCGGAGCTTCGGCGGTTATAGCACCAGCCGCCGATAGTAACTTCCTTGCCGATGTGGTCTTTCAGATCCGATATGTAGGTGATTTTTTTTTGCATATTTCCGCCTTGCTTATTCCTTTTTTGATTCGAACCATTCTTTTACTCTGGAAACGGATTTGATGACATGAGTTTTTTGTTCCATTTCCAGGGTGATAACAGGCATAGTTTCTCGGCATTTCAGCCACGCAACAAGGGAACCAAATTTTATGGTTCCGTCTCCGACGGCTATATGATCATCTTCTCCACCCAAGTTGTCATGCAAATGGATTTCGAACAAGCGTTCTCCAAGAACATCCAGCCAAAGTTTCGTGGAGTTCTGAGAGAAAAGATTGAAATGTCCGACATCGAAGCAAAAACCGATTTGATCTTTTGGAAATTCACTGATAAGAGCCGAAATATCCTCGGGGCCGATATCATATATGTTCTCCACGGCGATTTTGACATTGTTGCTCTTGGCTCTAACCAGGATTTTTTCAAGTGTTTCTTTGGCCCTGGCAAACCAGGATGAAAAATTCTTGCTGAAAATCCACTGTCCGTAACCTGGATGAATAACGACTTGAGAAGCTCCAAACTGCTTGGCGGTATCAAGCGCCCAAAGTATTCTGTCCGCCGTAAGAATTCTAACTTTCGGGTCAAAAGCCCCGGGATTCAAATCAAAAAATGGAGCGTGCAGAATGGGTTTGAAACTGCGATCAGCGATTTCTTTTTCCAGATCCTTGATTTTTTCCGAAGAAATAGAATCAATGTCGGCACCGGAAAAATATAGCTCGGGCTGCAAACCTTGAACCGCCAGGAAATCAAAATCATCCCTATTCATGTATTTAAAAGCAATGTTGACATGGATGGTTGGTATCACTTTTTCTTTCGGGCTTATTTGCCCTCCTCCGGTATTGTAGCTTCATCGACCAACATGATCGGAATGTCGTCTTTAATCGGATAACATCTTTTGCACTCAACACAATTCAAGGTATTTTTGACTTCGTCATGGACAATATCGCCATGGCAAGCCGGGCAAGCCAGGATTTCCAATAATTCTCTTTTTATAGACATCAAATTCTCTCCTTAAAGAAAGGCCGGAAAGTTGGTTCAGTATAGCTTCGTTGGGGCAAAATTTCAAGACCCGTTTTATATCCATCGAATTCGTAAATGATTTCCACACAAAGTTAAACCTTTCTTTTCATTGTCAGGCAGGTTTAATACCTAGAAAAATGGAAAAAGAAAAGTAATATCGGATTCGATGTATATATTTCCAACATTTCATATTTAAGAGAATGTTGAAGGGAGATCTGAAAATCTGGTATAGTGAGCCGTTTATAATATTCGACGAGAAAAATGCCTGGAGTTGAATCACTTGTGAAAGTAAAACGACATTCATCCAATGAAGAAAAAATGAATTTTCTCGAAAAAAAGATTCGACTTGGGGAAGACATGGATGCGGTTCTTGAACGTTGTTTTATCGAACACAAAGATTTATCATCCGCTCTTGACGTAGTTTTCAAATGCATCGACAGGCATTTGAAACCGATGGTAATGTTCCTGCGAACTTTGAATGAAGACCTTATCATGACTACGTATTCAAACGGAGTTTTTCAAGAAATTCTCAGGAAAACGGTTTCAGAACTTTTTCAGATATCGAAACCGACAAAAATATCTTCGCCGGGGCTTGAATGGTTCGCAATCCCACTGGATATGGCCGGAGAGACTGTTGGTACAATGGGATTTGCATTTTCATCGTGCGAAGCAATGAACGATGAAGACGACATCTTTGAATTGATGAATGTTGTCGCTGAAGAGTTGGATAGCTATTTCTACAGCATCCAGGAAAACAGAAGAAAGCATCAATTTATATTGGAAACCCAAGACGCTCTTCGTTGCCGAGTTTTACCGCAAGCGATCGATTCAGCAGTTACGACTTTACTTGATGCCGTATCCGTCCAAGAGTTGCTGATCCTTTATATGGACGAAGATCTTATAGGAAAACCGAAAATACAATATCATTTTTTTCGAGAAAATCAGAAAATCTTTGATTCCTTTTATGCTCCGATGGATGCATTGGATACAGCCATAGAAAAGGAAGGGAACCGAATTTTTTCACGGGAAACCCATGCTTTAGATAATATATGGTCTATTGATGACAATACCGAGACCGTCGTCATGGAAAGCTTTTATCCGAGCACCCCCGTCGGAATGTTGCTGGTCAGATCTCCTGAAGGCGGTGGTTTTTCCATTGGAAGCCGCGAATTGATACAGGTTTTTTCGGAATCGATCAGATATAGACTTCTTGATTTCAATAGAGAAAAACACATGTTGCGGCACCACTTCTCGCCGAAAGCAACACGAAAACTCCTGTCTATTAAAGACTATTTCGGGCTTCATCTATCACCAAAAGCACATGAAATCGGTATAATCGTAGCCGGTATTTCAGGATTCGCCAAAATTTGCGATCAAGTTTTAAAGCAACCCTGTAGAATCGTCGATTTTATCGATAAATGGTCGTCGGAAATCGTAGAAGCAATTTTTCAAGAAGATGGAGCGCTTGATAGAATCGTTGGAGACAGCGTTATCGGCTTGTTCGGACCTCCGTTCTATAATTTCGAAATCACTGATGTTGCGACCAAATTGATACGAACGAGTTTGAAGATAAGAGAACTCACCAAAAATCTCATAAATGCCCCCGAATATGCGAACATCCGATTATCGGATGACTATCGTAATTTTGGGATTGCGATCGGAATCAACATATGTTCGGCAAACATCGCTCTTATCGGCCCCAATAAAGATCTCGCGGTATTTGGAAGAGGAATGACGGAAACAACGTTTTTACAAACAACAGCAAGAACCGGAGAAATCTCCGCCACGATATCCGTTAAAGATCTTGCGGAAAAATCTCACCCCGGCTTTTGGCGTTTTGAAGGACCAATATATATTGACCGGAAAAACACGGATAAGCCTTTAATCTCCTATAAACTCCTGCTTTAATTTAATAATACGATGGCTGGAATATTGATAATCAGACTCAAGGGCTTGGGAGACATCGTTCATGTCGTCCCATCCTTGGAAGCAATCAGAAGATCTCATCCTCACGAGTCAATAGGTTTTCTTTGCCAGAAACCCTTCGGAGATATAATTCCCCCCAGTCTCGGAATCAAGATATTTCAAATTCCATCCAAAGCGTCACTTTTCCAAACACTTCATGTAATTCGCATGATCAGAAGAGAAAAATACGATAAAGTTTTCGATCTGTTTTCCAATCCAAGAACAGCATTGATTTCGCTGTTTTCAGGAATATCTTGGAAAGCTGGTTTTAATTATCGCGTTAGAAAGTTTGCTTACAATCACATTTTTGTTCCTCAAGATCCTAATCGTCATCTGTCTGAACTTTTTTGGGAATTTTTCCGGAAATTCGGCTTCGAGGGAAAAATCGACCATCCCAATTTGGAACCGGGATACGAGGCTGATGCCAAAGCCGATGAAATTCTTGCCGCGAGTGGTTCAAGCTTCCCCCTGTTAGGTCTAAATCCGCATGCCAGTTATCCATCAAAAGCTTGGCCACCGGAACATTATGAATCGATAGCAAAGAAATGGTTCGATGAAACCGGAAGCAAATCGATTCTTTTCTGGGGACCGGGGGAAGAAGGTGAAACCCAAAGATTAATTCAAAAAATCGGTTCGGCAAAGGTTTTCACTCACCCACCTTTATCGATCAGAGAACTACTTGCGTTGATTTCCAAACTTGATCTTTTCGTAACAGCCGACACCGGTCCCATGAATATTGCTTGGGCACAGCAGACCCCGACGATTGCTCTTTTTGGACCGACGACTAGAAAGGCGGTCGCCCCTAAAGGCCCTCAACATAGAATTCTTTATGCAAAAAATCTTGAATGTCTCCAATGCCATCTGGAAATCTGCCCCCGGAAAGATTGCATGACCCGGATAACGCCCGACGATGTTTTTAAGCTGATTAAAACCGATTACACTTATCTTTTTCTTAAAAATAATGATGCAAAAAGAAAAGCCGTATTCATAGATAGAGACGGCACTCTAAACCCGGACCCCGGTTATATATCCCACCCCGACAGCTTTCATCTTTTCCCCGGCGTAGGAAAAGCATTGGCAAAATTAAAAGAAGCCGGGTATTTGCTGGTATTAATCACCAATCAATCCGGAATAGCTCGAAGGTTATACAACAAAAAAGATCTCTATTCAATTCATGAAAAAATGACCCGAGAATTAATGCATGAAGGCGTTAAACTTGATCGGATTTATTTTTGCCCACACCATCCTGATTTCCCGTCGGAAAACGGAGTAACAAAATGTCACTGCAGAAAGCCGGCGCCCGGAATGTTCTTGAATGCCATTAAGGATTTGAATATTAATCCGAAAATTTCTTATGCGGTGGGAGACAAGAAATCCGACACGGCAGCAGCTCGGCAAGCAGGGGTAGTTCCGATAATGATAGGCGATGTTCAACGCTCGGGAAAAGGCGATGTACAAATCTTTCCATCCTTAGCGACGGCAATAGAATGGATTTTGTACGAAAAAAATTAATTTTTTTTCCCCACACCCCCTTGGTCGTTGGTATAATAGAATAGTTAAACCAAAATTTCATCCAGGGGGAAGAAATAATGATAAAGAAAATATTCATTACCGGGTTGTTAAGCTTAAGTTTACTACTACCAGATTTGGTTGGTGCTCAAACTCCAGCCCCGGCTAAAAAGCATCGGCATAGAAAAGCCGGGTTCTTCACGCGAATCAACCGGGCAATCAAACACAAGGTTAAGATGAGCGCAAAAAAGACGCGCCGGGCCATCGTTAAAACTGGTTGTGCCGTTGAAAACGGGATAATGGACAGTGCGGTGAGCGCTGGAAGGGCTATAACCGGCAAGAAAAAGACTACTTTCGTTAAAGGCCATTACAAAAAAGGGAATAAACATCACACCAAAGGTCATTTCCGCAGAGTCATTCGCCACAAAAAGAAGCCTGCTGCTACGAAAGCAACTGCGGCAGCAACTACAGGTCAAGGTGATTTAGCGCAACCGTGAGTATAACGTCTTAACAACCATATCAAAAAGCAATCTGACTAGCGGCTTTTTGCTTCTCAAAAAGAAGTGGAATCAATATCATAAGAATCCCGCCAAAAGCGGGGTTCTTTATTTTAGGTGATTTATAAGGAAATATCCAAGCATGATGGATTTGTGATTACCGCTTATTTCCTCGAAAAAAAGCCGAAAGGAGAAATAATATGGCAACGGTAGCATCGAAAAAAACAGAAGATTTTATCGGAAATTGCATTGCTATGGCCTCTGATATGTTGAAAATGCCAACCCGACACCTCTGGTTGGATTACGATGAAGAAGCGGATGTGCTTTATATGAGTTTCCGCAAGCCTCAGAGAGCCACCAAGACAATTGAAATGGACGATGGGCTGATAAGGAAAGATGATGGGGATATCGTCGGTTTGACGATCCTGAACGCAAGCAGTAGACACCCGCGCCAATCGGATCAGTGAACGGACGAAATATGGATAGCGGCTCAGACAAGCGGATGATTGTTCTTCGCAGGGGATGATTGGTAGCGGAGTTAGTCTTATAATTAGTTTAAAAACAAAGCGCTTTGGATGCGCGTTCGAGGGATGTGCTATTTTCCATGGCGGACGTTTTCAAACGAGGGATTTTGACAACAAAACGCTTCAACGGGCGCGGAGCTGGGCGTTAACCGATTGAATTGTGAAAAATTTTTATTTCTTTGAAAAAAGTGCAATGTACCCCTTCCGGATTATCAAATATTTATATACAATTACTTTATAATTAGTCCATTTAGAAATTACCCTGGAGGAACGGAAATGATTAGCAAGCTGTATAAGATTCTAGTCGTTACAATGCTTTCCTTAAGCTTATTGTTCGGTTCGGGTGAAATCAGAAAAGCTGAAGCCAAGGGACATCACAAAAAAATCGGCTTTTTCACCCGCATCAAACGCGCAATCAAGAGAAAAATAAAAAGAGCAATTAAAAAGACCAGACGAGCAATCGTTAATGCGGGTTGTGCCGTTCAAAACAAAGTAATGGATGGCGCTGTCAATGCCAAATCGGCAATAACCGGGAAAAAACCCAGATATGTTTGGGTTAAAGGCCATTATTCCAAGGGGCGTCGCCATCACACCAAGGGGCATTTCCGCCGTGTCAACAGAAAACATAAACCCAAGCCACCCACAACTACGACGACGACCACGACCGCAACTCCGGGCCCGAAACCCAATCCGACTCCAACCCCGGTTCCCACCAAACCGGCAGGTGGAGGGGCTCCTCTCCCCACAATTGACGAGGGTCTACCCAAGAAATAATTCAAAAGCGATCTTAGCAAAAATAAAACCCCCGTCCGTAAAAGACGGGGGTTTTTATGATCCAAGCATCTTTAAAACCCACTTTTGACATCCGGAATCGAGCATAGTAGCTTGAGAGCGAAAAAGTAAATTCTTATTATGGGAGGGTTGTACATGAAACAAGTTTCTCGAACTTATTTTTCAGTTTTTGTCATTTTCATTATTTTTAATTTCATTATTGTTTCCGCTGTTTCCGCTCTTTCTGAAATGGAAAAAATCTCTGAATTTCTAAAAAAATCTGACATAACCTTTACCGATAAAGATTTGATAATGATTGAAGAACTCTACACCTTTTGGAACAATTACTCTAAAGACCTCTGGCCTGGAATGAAAATCATAGAAACCCCAATTTCCATAGTCTTCGCGGGTAAACAAAACATTCTCATCGGACACCCCAAACCTCCAGCAGACGCAATTTATCTTTCAGAAAACATTCCCCTTTTGAACAAGAAGGCTTTTCTTTACCCCGACCGGACTTTCATGAACGGTGCAATGTGTTCTCCTGATTTTGAAGGAGTTCCGACTGTTTTTATTAATACGTATGATGAATACAATAAGTTCATTCGTGAATATGCGAAAAAGAATAACCTTCCGGAGTATGAAAACTATCAACGCCCGCTTTTCGATCACCTTGGAGCAATTTTGCACGAACTTTGTCATGCTTTCCAATTTAGGTCATTTGCGAACAAAAAAGAGAATAAAACCACAAAAAACCAAAATTTATCTAAAGCAGATTATCCTTATCTTGACGAGGAAATGAATCTTTTGCTTGGCCTTGAAGGGCTTATATTGGCCGATGCCTTAGATGAATCAAAAAAGGAAAGTTTAAAGGAACTCTGGCAAGATTTCGTTACCGTCAGAAGCGAACGCAGAAAAAAGCTTCACCCTGATTTGGTTAAAAATGAGCAGTTCCTGGAATTTATCGAAGGAACAGCCCAGTATCTTCAATACGCGCTTGCTTACCCAACAGAAGAGCAAATGAATTCTTTCAAGAAGTTAAAGGCTTTTTCCGAATTCCCCAAAAATATCGAAGACACGGCAAAAGGAATGGTCAGAAAGAACCTTCTCAATTTGTGGTCTCCAAACATGAGCATGTATATGCAATATGTATACTACACCGGCGTAGCTCAGACCCATCTTCTCGATTCACTGGTTTCAAATTGGAAAACGGATTTGTTCAGAAAATACGAAAATTTCGATTCCCTGTTGTTTGTGAGATCTTTGACCCGATCAGCCGACAGATTCGAGAATATTAAGAAAAGATATCAGGCCGATCAGATTTTGAATAAAATTCGACCGGAACTGGAAAAAATTCGAGCTAAATTTGAAGCGGCTTTTCAAAAGCATATTTCTCAAAAAGGGAAAAGGATATATTTTCATGGAATAGACGTCATGCCCGAGAATGTTTGCATAGTTGGTCCCTGCTTGCTTGTTGAACACGGAGATTATCGGATTTTTGAAGCAGGAGCCTCTCAAATTCGCTTTAACAATGAAACAATAGGATGGTGTGTGGATGTTATGTTCAAGAAAGCTTTTCCACTTTTCCATCAAAAAAAATCAGGAGAGGTTTTTTTCATATTTGATGGAACTTTTGAACCGAAAGATTTGATTCAAGCTGATTCTGTTAGTGAAGTTTCGGTCGGGAAGTGGGAATGCATGGGGAATGTCCAATTTGATTCTCATCTGTTTTCGATTAAATGCAAAAAGCTTGAGGTTGTTTGTTCAGATACGCAGATTGATTTCAGAATTTTGGAGTAATCGATTTTCGTTGATTTTCAAACTTTTTTCATACAATATTTAGGCAACTTGGGTTAGCAATTTAATAAACCGTCACCGGAATTCCCTGATTGTCCGGAAAAATCACTCGGTCTAAGCAAAAGACCGAGCAATAACGGAAAAGTATTCGTGAACAATCGGAAAAGATTTCCCTGAGGAACGGCGCTGATTAAACATCCGCAGGAATTCCTTCTTCAGTTCATCCTGAAACCGGGGGTTGATGGCCTCATAAAAAGCCGTTCCCGCGCCGGATCTTATAAGGTGCTCAAACGCCGCATCGGCCGTGGGATACCTGAATACAACATTTCCCGAAATGAGTTTCTCGATGGAAAATCCCTCTGCCTCCAAGTCATTTTCAAGCCGACCAGGGCTCTCGGGAAAATCAAACCACACACGCTTCGTCAACACCGAAGGGTCTCGGGCAACAATTTCGTGAAAAATTTCCAAGGGCTCGGCCGGAGAATGGTCTTTATGAACCACGAAAGCCAACATTCCCTCCGGAATCAATGCTTCGCGGCTAGCCTTGAAAAGCGGACGCAAAGGAATATATCCCAGAACCCAACTGGAAAAAATCAATTCAATATTCCTTGTTTCCCCCAGGATTTTCAACGCATCTCCGTGACGGAAGGACACGGAACACTGATCCATGGCGGAAAGCCGTTTTTTGGCTTCCGAAAGCATCCCCTCGGAAAGGTCAACCGCAAGGATCTTTCCCTTCGAGGACATCCGCCGGGCAAGATTCTCCGTTCCATATCCCGTTCCACAGCCAACCTCAAAAATGAATTCAGAGCCTTTCAGAGGAAGAAGGGAAACCAGCTCAGCAACAGGCCTGCCCGCTTCAGAGACCCAAAATTCATTGTAGTCGCCATGAACCTGGTCATAGGCCGACTGAAGTTCGGTCTGGCCAACATCCTTGAGGGTTTCCTGACGAATCTGGAAAAACTTCGGTTCATCCCGGCTTTCTGGAAGACATTCACGGCAAATGGCATGGGATGTTTCAGGCGGTGTGGGAAAACTGGTGATTTTCGGGTTTTTGCTCACGATTTTCCCGATGCAAAACGTGCGGGGCCTTGCAAAATACGGGTTCATGACATCAAGAATGCTTTCGAGAAAGGAATGAAGAATGTTTCCGAATGACATTGGAACCAGATTGCAGGGGCAAACTTCCCCGCTTCCGTCAATATACAAGTGTGTCAATCCCGCACCGCATCCGAATGCTTCGGCGGATTCCAGGTGGGTAAAGGTCGAAAGGGTAGGAAGATTTTCCTCCGAATTTACCTTCTTCTGAAGCTCAAGAATATCATTTTTTCCCACGGCTTTCAGACAGCATTCTGTTTTTCCCTGAAGGCGACCTGACGCCGAAGGCTCGATAAGATGCACTTCCAGTGCGCCTATTTCTCTCGCCAATCGGAGAAAGGGGAAAAATCGCTCCGGTTGAAGAAGTTCATCGTTGCCGACCGTCACAAAATAGGGATACAGTCCAGCCTCATGCGCATAGGCAATGCCCTCGTGGGCAATCCTGAAAGCTCCAGCATAGCTCCGTTTTTTATCGTGTTCCTCCGCGTCCTGAGAATCAAGGCTGATTCCGAGGGCAAACAGCCCGCTTTTCTTTAAAGCCAAGGCTCTCTCCGAAGTGAGTCCAAAACCCGTCGTATTCATGACCACGGTGGTCCGGTCATCAAAAGCAGAAATGACCTCTTCAAGATCGGGACGCAACAAGGGTTCTCCTCCGGTAATGGTCACTATAATTGCCCCAAGGTCCTGAAGAGTCTTGGCTAGATCCGCCAAGGTTTTCAGCGAAAGGTCCGACTGCTTTCTCCCGGCATTGTAACAATGCCAGCATTGATAAGGACAACGATTGGTAACTGCCAGGGTTACGGAATAGAGCCCAGGTCTTCCCTCGCTTGGTTTTTCCTGCATTCTCTCGACAAGACGGGTAAAACTCGGCCCGGGATAGGGCGGAAAATGGGTATTGATGACATATTTACCCTGGAAATCTCGGATTTTTTCGTGAGCGAGAAACCCTTTGAAAAATTCCCCAAGCCGGGGGTGAAGATTGGAAGCCGGGGGCTGTTTCGAAATTTTTACGAAGAATTCAGTTCCGTTCATATACTCATGTTTCCTTGTTAAAATTAGGGGCTGTAATCCCAATGCCTTAACATCTTTGAGGATTGGGCAATTTCAAGGATTAAATTACGGAAAGATCTGCTACCATGGCTTCTTCACAATAACTTCAGGCATTGGGTAATGCTTCGTATTGAGAGTAAAAATGTGTCCTCCAGTTTCAGTTGCAGTTGAGGCAAGGAGTGCATCGTTGACATCCAGTCCGTGGCTAGGATGCCATTTCCGAAAGTATTTTCCAGCGGAATCCACGACCTTCTGGTCAATGGGAGCTGTCCGAAACTGTGAAAGAAAGAGTTCAGTAGCCGCCTCCTCCTTCGGCCTCATAAAAAAAACAATTTCTGCCCTTTGAATGGCTCCAATCCAAAGTTCATATTCTTTGGATTTACTGAGGTTTTTCAAAAACTTGGTAGCTTTTTCCTCCCCCCGAAGATGCCAAATTAAAATGTCTGAATCAATATAGGCCTTCATCGTTGATTCCTCTTCATTGACTCCCGGAACACGTTACGGACTTGAGCGACGGTCTCCGCTGGTGTTTCATTCCTTTCCCAGATACCACAAGTTTCATCAAAAGCGTTTGTCTCCTTTTCTTGCTCATAACGCTGTCCCAGCAAACGTATAGCCTGCTCGACTACCGCTTTTTTTGTGGTGTGCATTTTTGCCGATAAGTCATTGATCTTTTGGTAAATCGCATTATCGATGCGTGCAGAAAAAATTCTATCCATAAATATTCCCCTTCAAACGTAAGTATACATACGTAAGATAAAAGAGTCAATTTTTCGAATTATCTACGAAATCGGAATGCAACAAAGTCCGGAAATTATGGCGGGTTGGTGATTTTACTGGGTTCCCGGAAAAAAAGTCTTTCGTTTTCCACTGGCAAAAAAATATTATCCTATCAGACTGAAACGAGCTTGCAACGCAGTGTGGCGCGGGTCGGACAACGAGGCTGTCGAAAAAGCGGTTTTTCAAAGACAGTACATGGTATTATGGGGTGATACATTTTTCATTTTTAGATTTCGCCAGTCATCAAAGAATGAAATCAGAATTAGCCAGCTGTACCCTCCTTGCCAGGAAAAGACACCCGATATTTTTCCTTCTGGCTTTTGCAAAGGATTACGATCTCAGGATTAAATTTATCGGGTATGCCGGTTCGAGAATGTTGATATTTATTGGATTGATTGCATCTGCCTCCTGGATTGGTCTTGTAGAGAGCAAACATTTTGAAGCCGTATATAACTTTTGTTTCCCGATTTTTCCATATGGACTTATAATTTTCGGAACGGTATTACTTCTTTACCGATTTCTAAAACGAGAATATCTGAGTTATAGACAAGGAAACCATACTCCGGGAGAAAGACATGAATAATTCAAAGACGGCCATTTTTAAGAATTTTGTGGAAAAAGCAAAAAGTCTTGGAGCCTGGAATGCCAAAATAATAAAAGCGAAGACCATCAAGACAGCTGCCTGGACAAAAATTAAATGCAAATATGGATGCGGTGGATACAATTCCAGCCATTGCTGCCCGCCTAATACTCCATCCTATAAAGAAACCCAGGAAATAATAGATTGTTTCACTTCCGCAATTCTCATCCACAGTAAGAGCCATGGGCTTCCGAAAAAGATTGTTGTAAAACTCGAACGGGAAATATTTCTTTCAGGGTATTACAAAGCATTCGGATTTGGATGCGGACCTTGTCGGCTATGTGATGAATGTGACCCCAATGGTTGTCGGCACACTGAAGAAGCAAGACCATCAATGGAAGCATGTGGAATAGACGTGTATGAGACGGCAAGGAAAAACGGCTTCCCTATTGAAGTGGTCAGAAACCGAAATTCCGAGGTAAATTTTTACGCTTTGGTTTTAATAGAATAATATTTCAATCATGAGAAAAGTTGAAGTTGTCCCTTATAACCCGGATTGGGGAAGAATTTTTGAGACTGAATCGAAACTGGTTAAAGAAGCTCTTGGGGAGATTACTGTGGCAGTCCATCACATTGGAAGCACAGCCATTCCCGGAATTTGTGCAAAACCCATTATTGATTTGTTGATCGAGGTCACAGACATCGAAAAGGTTGACCTGAAAAATTCGGAAATGGAGTCCCTCGGTTATGAAGTAATGGGGGAATATGGAATTCCGGAACGAAGATACTTCCGAAAAGAGAACCGGGAAGGTATCCGGACCTACCATATTCACATGTTCAAAGTTGCTACAGATCAAGTTACTCGGCACCTGGCATTTCGGGATTATTTGATTGCTCATCCCAAAGAAGCGCAGAAATACAGTGAATTGAAGATGAAATTGGCAAGAAAATTCCCCACAAATATTGATGGTTATATAGAAGGAAAGAATGGATTTGTCCAGGAAATTGAACAAAAGGCATTACAATGGTTCAAACAATCTGGTCGGATGTGAAAAATTATCATTTCCTTGCCACAATCGATTTCATCAATAAATGTTTTTACGAATATAGACGGTATTTTTTATCGGATCTTCCAGGCTTGGTACACCGGGTAAATGCAGATCACATGCCAATTATCTGCCTTTAAAGCAAGTTCCATTCCAACCCCATTGTAGGCAGACGACCCTTGAAAAAAGCTTTGAACAATGATTCTCCGAACATCTTCTGCCTACACAGAAATATTTTTATTCCCGCCAAAACGCGCATCTGGTCTTCGATTGCTGTTGTTTTTTTGGCCATTTTTCTCTGGAAGATCCGTTACAAGGCGTTTCCACCGGCCAAATCCCGGAAACTTGTTCAACGACTGGAAATTCACTACACTCCAAAACACGGAAGCTGGTTAAATATTGCGGAATGTGAACTCAGCGCTCTGACCAGACAATGCTTGAATAGACGTATCCCTGATATGAAGAGGCTATCCCATGAAACAAAAGCCTGGGAGCGGTGCAGGAATTCCTCGCAAAAAGGCATCGATTGGCAGTTCTCAACCAAAGATGCAAGGATAAAGTTGAAATCACTATACACAAAACTCAGCTGTGACTAAGGACTAGGTCGGTCTATTAATCAACGAATTCTTGTTGTATCCTATACTTATCGGGGACATAGCATTCGGATAATCACTTCGAGAGAAGCCGATCCGAAAGAAAGGAGATTGTATGAAGAAGAAAGAAAAAACGTCTGATGACATGGAAATGCGTTCTCACTACGATTTTTCCAAAGGCATTCGGGGAAAACATGCCGCGGAATACAATGAAGGAACCAATATTGTGGTTCTTGACCCTGATATTGCCAAGGTTTTTCCTGATTCAAACGCGGTCAACAAAGCCCTTCGTGGATTGTTAGATATCATTAAACTCCAGAAAAAAGCCACCAACTGAAACAGTACAAACTCAGCAAAATCGTCATTGCGAGGAGTGGTAACGACGAAGCAATCCCATGAAAGAAAGATTGTTCTTTATTTATATCATGACAAATAAATCAAATCAGGTCCTTTACACCGGGGTCACAAACGATTTAAAGCGGAGAGTATTCGAGCACAAGGAAAAACTGGTTGAGGGTTTTACGAAAAAATACAACTTGAGCAAACTGGTTTATTATGAGGTTTTTAAAGACGCTGAAAGTGCCATAACCCGAGAAAAACAGATAAAAGGCGGTTCAAGAGCCAAAAAGTTAGCGCTGATTGAAACCCAAAATTCGGAATGGAAAGACCTTTGGGAGAAAATTTGTTCGTGAGATTGCTTCGCTACGCTCGCAATGGCGAAGAGTATACCAATGTCTCAGCATCCTACTGAATTTGGCGCGGTTCAGAAACCGCTTATTACCTATGCAGGTCAAATCGGATGGGATTTTGTTTCTCGCGATGATGCCGTTACCCTTCGCAAAGGCGAAACTGGCATTTTGTTCTATGACCTTCTGAAAGCCAAACTTCAGGAGTTTAATAGTTTTCTTTCCCCCTCTGACCTTGATGAAATAGTAAAACGAATCGAACAAATCAAACCAAACAAAGAAGGAAATTTTTCTTCCTTAAAATTCCTCCGTTCTGAATTTACTCACTATCAGCCAAAGGAGCAGCGGGAGCTAGGCATTAAGACGATTGATTTTGAAACCCCCTCCAATAATGTTTTCCAGGTTTCAGAAGAGTGGAAATATACCAACGGAAAATTTTCCAATCGGGCGGATATTGAAAATGGGTATCTCGATAAGTATTCCATCAAGGAAAGAAGGCTGCCGAGAAAAAAGTGGACCGGTTCTTTTTGAAAAATTACTGTGAAGATATTTTTGATGAAGAATCGGCAAGATTCGATTACTCTTATTATTTCGGAGAGGTTCGTATCAAGATTTGTGGCATTTGCAAGGCAACGATGAAAGAGGTCATTGACGCACTGAATTGGTTTTGAAAAATGAAGAAAAATTGAATCATCATAAATGTGATTGAAATGTGAAGCCAAAAATGCTATCTTCTTAGCCGGCAAACTTGCCGGCTAAGGGGGCGTTTGTGATTTCCCAACCGAACCAACAAGAGAATCAAGCTTACCACGAGGTTTCTCTTACTCCAACTGCGGATGAAGCAGGCATTCGCTCTGGCGATAAAGGTGCTCATACCAGCCGGACCATGATGTTCGAAGAATTGGCCTGCCTTCTCGCACATGCTGGCCGAGAAGCTACGAGGGACGACTATCGCTATCACGTCCTTGAACTAAACTGTCTCGAAAAGAGAACGGCGGCAAATCGCCGTCTGACCCTTCAACGACTTTCCGAACTCTACGCGCTTGACCCCAATGTTCTACTGTTCCGAATTATGCGGAATCTGTGGAATGTTGACGATAGTGGTCGCCCTATTTTGGCACTGCTGATGTCTATGGCTCGAGATCCCTTGCTCCGGCTCACTGCCCCCCCCATTATCCAGCTCAGGCCAGGGAAGGAACTTAGCCGGCAAACATTTATTAGCGCTCTTGAGCAGGGAACTGGTTCACGCTTCAACGAGGCGACCCTCGACAAGATCATCCGGAATACTGCCTCCACCTGGACCCAATCAGGTCACCTTTCAGGTCGCTGTCGCAAAGTCAGACAAGCGATCAAGCCAACTCCTTCTGTTCTCACCTTTGCCATGGTTCTTGGGCATCTTCAGGGGATTCGCGGTGCCGGCCTTTTCAGCACGGAATGGGCCCAGGTTCTCGATCTCGATGTTGATAATCTCATTTTTTTGGCCATGGATGCGAAGCGACTGGGTTTTCTCGATGTGAAAGTATCCGGAAAGGTTGTTGAAGTTTCTCTTTCAAGACTCTTTGTTGACCATAAAAAAGGGGCCCGAGAACAATCAATGTCGGCTCCAGCGGGAGGGAAATGAGCCATGGGTCGCATTGATGATCTCGCCAGCCGTTACCAAGCGCATATCTCAGCACCTTGGCAACGCAGTCTGGCCGGCGCGCAACGAACAATTCTCGTTGTTTATGACAAGACTGATGAGCGTAAGCTTCGCGCCAAATTAGATCTTTTCGAAATGGCAACCAGACAATCAAACCATGACTGGAAATCCTTTGACTTCACATTCACCTTTTCCCAGTGGATGGCTTCAATGGAGTATCGGGAAGCTTATTTCGAAGAGCCCTCTGATCTTCCAATGAAACTTGAAAGTGATTTCATCCATTTTGCCGCGGATCAACTTCGATCTGCATTGGCAGCCCCTGACATGACCGACAATACTGTCCTTGCGGTCCATGGGGTGGCTTCTTTGTTTGGTTTTACAAAACTTTCCCTTGTATTAAAGGAAGTTGAAAAGGATATCCAGGGCCGTTTAGTGTTGTTTTTTCCTGGGGAATTTGAAAACAACAACTATCGTCTCCTCAATGCTCGTGATGGCTGGAATTACCTTGCCGTCCCAATAACACTTCATGGCGGAGGTTTCGGTTCATGAAAAACCGTGAAATATTCCAGCGTGATCCGGTTGTAAATAAGTTACTGAATGATGGTGTTGCTGCTGTTTCTGAAGCATTGAGTGAAAAAGAAATCACGACGCTTCGCTACGAACTCGAGCACTTCGTTTGTGAAGGCCAGTATAAAGATGGGTTAGTTCGCATTCTCGAGTCATTTTTGGGCAACGTTGACTCCACCGTCCAACCCGCTGGCTGGATCAGCGGATTCTACGGAAGTGGAAAGTCCCACCTGGAGAAGATGCTCCGTCACCTTTGGCTTGACACGAGCTTTTCTGATGGCGCAACGGCACGGGGTTTGGCGCGACTTCCCCAGGACGTGAAGGACCTTCTCAAAGAACTGACAACTCTTGGGAAACGATGCGGGGGGTTGCATGCAGCGGCAGGCACCCTGCCTTCGGGTGGCGGAAATAGCGTTCGCCTCACGGTTCTTGGTCTTCTTTTCCGTTCACGCGGACTTCCTGAAACCTTGCCTCAAGCTCGGTTCTGTCTTTGGCTCCAGAAGGAGGGTATTTTTGACCGGGTTATCAAGGCGGTCGAAACAGCCAAAAAGGATTTCTTCCGGGAATTGCGGGATCTCTATGTTAGTCCGGTTCTTGCCAAAGCTCTTCTCGAAGCAGATTCCGGGTTTGCACCTGACGAGAAACAAGCACGAGCAACATTGCGGGCTCAGTTCCCAGTAGTAACCGACGTTTCAACTTCTGAGTTCATTACCCTTGTTCGTGAGGTTCTCGCTCAAAACGGGAAAATCCCAGCAACCATCATCGTTCTTGATGAAGTTCAACTGTTCATCGGAGACAGCGCACAGAGGTCCACAGACGTGCAGGAAGTTGCCGAGGCGATTTGCAAACAACTCGACAGCAGAGTCATGTTAATCGGGGCTGGGCAAACCGCTCTTGCCGGAAGTGTCCCACTCCTGCAACGCTTGCGGGGGCGTTTCACGATTCCTGTTGAGCTGTCAGACATTGATGTTGAAACGGTGACCCGTCGGGTGGTATTGGCAAAGAGGGCTGACAAAATTAAAGACGTTCAAGATTGCCTCCTTATCCATGCTGGCGAGATCGACCGTCAGCTCGCAGGTACACTCATCGCCACTCGGTCAGAAGACCGTATGATCGCTTTTGAAGATTATCCCCTTCTGCCAGTTCGCCGTCGTTTTTGGGAGCGCGTTCTTCAGGCTGTTGATGCCCCTGGCACGGCTGCACAATTGCGAACACAATTGCGCATCGTCCACGATGCTGTTGCCGAAATAGCCGATGAGCCCTTAGGCTCGGTCGTTCCCGCCGATTTCATAGTAGATCAACTTCAGCCTGATTTGCTTCGAACAGGGATCATGCTCAAGGAAATTGACGAAATGATTCGCCGTTTGGATGATGGCACACCAGGTGGTAAGCTTGCCCGGCGTCTTTGCGGTCTAATTTTCCTGATCCGCAAACTTCCGCGTGAGGCCGGTATCGACTGTGGGGTTCGCGCCACTCCTGAGATGCTCGCCGACCTACTGGTTCGCGACTTGGCTCACGATGGTTCCCGCCTTCGAAAAGAGATTCCGCCTATCCTCGAAAAGCTGGTTCAGGAAGGAAAACTCATTCGTCTTGATGATGGATTTGGCTTGCAGACCCGTGAAAGTAGTGAGTGGGACCGCGAATTTCGCAACCGGCAGTCTCGACTTCTTGGTGATGGCACAGGAGTGGCCAGCAAACGGGCTACCTTGATATCTGCTGAAGTTGGGAAGGTCATTGGTGGGATCAGCCTTCGTCAGGGGAAAAGCAAAGAACCACGCAAGCTGTTGTTGCATTTTGGTGAGCAACCGCCGCCCTCTAAGGGAAGAGACATTCCCGTGTGGGTTCGCGATGAATGGGGGGAAAGCGAAAAGAACGCTATTGGAGACGCCCGGTCGGCAGGTCCCGAAAGTCCAATCATTTTTGTCTTTGTTCCCAAAGCGAGTGCTGAGGATCTGAAAAGGGCCATCATTGACTTCGAGGCTGCGAAATCTG
>Ga0074199_1001436_pt1 | contig 20837 bp, 19 predicted proteins | sample EPASupsiteSAE347_FD_64528 | JGI IMG/M metagenome (GOLD analysis project Ga0074199, IMG submission 64528) | Bioremediated contaminated groundwater from EPA Superfund site, New Mexico - Sample SAE3-47 | ecosystem: Environmental > Aquatic > Deep subsurface > Groundwater > Contaminated ... | reverse complement strand
GCTGGCGATCCTTTACGAGATCTCCAACGCCATGCGCACCACCCTTAAACTGGATGAGATCCTTTACATCATCCTTACCGGGGTAACCGCGCATATCGGCCTGGGATTCAACCGGGCGGTCCTTTTCCTGGTTAACGAAAAAGAGAATATAATCGAGGGTAAAACAGCCATCGGCCCGGAATCAGGGGAAGAAGCCGGACGGGTCTGGACCTATGTTGAGCAGGAAAAGATGGATATGGAAGACCTGATCAACGCCTATAAAGTATCGGATAATATCCCGAAATCCGGATTCAGCCAGCAGGTCCAGCTGATCAAAATGCCTCTAAGCGAACAAAAGAACAACCTTCTTTCCTTATGCGTGACAGAAGGAATGCCTTTGCATTTGACGCAAGAGACCATTCAAAACTACAAGAATGACCCGGTCATGCAGATCCTTAAATCCGACGAGGTGGTCCTGGTCCCGCTGAAAGCCAAAGATAAGGTCAACGGGATCATCATGGCGGATAATTTCATCACCCATAAGCCTATCGGCAAAGACGATCTGCGCATGCTGCGCATGCTCGCCAACCAGGCAGGACTGGCTATCGAAAATTCCCAGCTATACGAAAAAACCGTTATCAGGGTGCATCTGGATTCCCTGACCAACCTTTGGAACCACGGTTATTTTCAGTACCTGTTGGGCGTGGAATTGGAGAAAAGCAAAGCCACCTCCACCCAATTCAGCCTGCTTATGCTGGATATCGACGATTTTAAAGTGTATAACGACAGCCTCGGGCACCAGGCCGGGGACAATATCCTCAAAGAAATGGCGAACCTGCTCAAGAATCAATCCCGGAAAATGGATTATGTCTGCCGTTACGGCGGAGAGGAATTCGCGATCATCCTGCCTTACACCGACAAAAAAGAAGCGTTCATGATAGCGGAAAGATTCCGAGAGAATATCGCCAAGCATCCCTTCATCCATCAGGAGATCCAGCCTCAAAAAATACTGACCACCAGCCTCGGCCTGGCCACATACCCGGAAAATGGGAATAGCGCGGCAGAACTCATCTCCTATTCCGATAAAGCCCTCTACGAAGCGAAGAAAAAAGGCAAGAACAACACCTGCGGTTAAAAAGGGGACGGTTCCTCTTACTCTAACTAACTACCCTCCAAAGAATTACAACAAGCCGATTGACAGATTTATTGTAAACAATTTACTGTGAACTTGACAAATGTCTCGTTGCAAATTGTTGTGCCGCAATGAATAATAACCGCAGGAACCGTCCCCTAAGCGGCTACAGGCTGCACAGCCGGAAGCGGGATCTCACCTTTCGGCTTTGAGTCCGCGAACTTCACCGATACGATCTTGGATACGCCGGATTCCTGCATGGTAATACCGTACATTACGTTGGCGTTGGCTATGGTCCTCTTATTATGGGTGATCACGATGAACTGCGAAGTACCGGTGAATTCCGAGAACATCCTGCTGAACCGGTCCACATTGGATTCATCCAGGGCCGCGTCAATTTCGTCGAGGATGCAGAACGGCGCGGGCTTAACCTTGAATATGGCGAAGATCAACGCGATCGCCGAAAGCGATTTTTCACCGCCGGAAAGTAGAAGGACATTCTGCAGTTTCTTCCCCGGAGGCCTACAGACCAGTTCTATCCCGGATTCCAGCGGATCGTTCTCGTCGATCAGATAAACCTGCGCGTCTCCCCCGTTAAAAAGCATCTTGAAATAATTCCTGAACTCCTCGCGCACCTTATCGAAAGTCTCCATGAACATCTTCTTGGTGGTATGGTTGATCTTGCGGATCGCTTCCTGTAAAGATTCCTTCGCTCCGGCAAGGTCAGCCTGCTGCTGATTCAGGAAATCATAACGTTTTTTCAATTCATCATACTCGGCGATCGCCACCAGGTTGACCGTGCCGTACGAATCAATGCGCTCTTTAAGTTTTTCGATCTCTTCGGACAACAGTTTCTCGTCTATAACCTCTTCCACCACCGATTCCTGCGGGATCGCCGGTCCGGTTAACAATAAGACAGGGTCGGTGACAACCGGCGGGACAACATCCGCCTGGGTCTGGTTATTATCCGCAGGCGCCGCTTCCGGAGCAGCCGTGTCAACAGGCGCTTGCTCGACAGGAACAACTTGCAGCGCGCTATCCAGCGCGTTGACCGGCTCAGGCCGGTCCAGGTCTATCTTATACGCCGAAGACATCCGCTCTTTTATGGTCTGGTATTTGAACTCAATGTCTTTCTGGCGCATCTGTTCCGCGTAAATATTCTCTTTCAATATTTCATGGTCGTTCCTTTTGGCGTCGATCTGCGAGACTATGCTGTTCACGCTCTCCGACATCTCAGCGTATTTCTTCTCGGCCCCGGAAAGGGTATTGCGCTGCGCCTCTATTTCCCTGACCAGCGCCAGATTATCCGCTTCCAGGTTATTGATCTCCTCTTCCAGCCCCTGCTGCCGGGAAACCGTCTCCTGGATCTTGTTCTCCTGGTTAAGGATATCCTCATTGCCCTGACGGCAGGAATCTTCCAGCGCCTTTAAAGTCTCATCCTCGGAATTCAGGCGCTGCCCGAGATTTTCCAGCTCGGTCTTGACCTGGGTCATCTCTACCAGCACCTCTTCTTTTATCCGCGAATTATAACCGATGCTTTCCTGTTCGGTATGTATAGACGCTTCCAGCGCCTTGCCCTGGTTCTCCAGCCCGGACAATCTGGTCTTAAGATCGAGTATCTTTTCTTCCAGAGTCTTCAGTTCCGCCAGGACATCGGACAACTCCAGGGCGATAAGCTCCTCTTCTTCCTTTATTTTATTGAACTGCTCCAATATGGTGTGATGCACTGTTTTCTTGTTAGCCAGGGCCATTTCCTGGTCCTGTTCCTGCTGATCGAGCGCCTGGTTGGAAGCGGTCAATTCCTTGATCCGGGTTTCCAGAAGAAGCCGGGTCCCGGTCAAAGCCGCGATCTTTTCCTCGATCTCCTTGATCTTCTCATTTACCCTTTGCGCGTCCAGGTCGATAGGCTTGGCCTCGCCGGACATCTTGTATCCCTGTACCAGAGGATCGTTATTCGCCTGGTTCGGGTCAGCTTGCGCGGCCTTAAGTTTTACCACCAGCCCGGTGATATTCTCGGCAGGCAGCTTATCCAGGTAGATCGTCGCGTTCATCGACTCGCTGATATCCTCATACTGGCTCTTCAGCTTCTCCAAAAATTCCTTCTGCGAAATAAGCCCGGTCTTCTGCCTTTCCAGGGTCTCTAATTCCTCTTCCGCCTGTTTTAATTTCAGGGTTTCCGCGTCCAGTTCGGCCTTGGCCGCCGCGATCCTGGCGCAAAGCTCCTGGTGCAGGCTTTCCCCGGCCATCAACTCTTTATCCAATTCCGTGAGATTGCCTTCCACCTGGGATCTTTCCTCGACGATCTTGGCCTTTTCCAGGTCTAATCTCTTCTGCCGGGCGATAAAGACCTGCTCCCGGGAAGCGAAATCAGTAAGCTCGTTCTTCACCTGGGTGGTCATATTAGCCAGGTCCATGATGCTCTTCTTGTCCTGGGCAATGACCTCATGCGACCTTTTTATGCCGTTGACCAGCTCATTAAGCTTGTCTTCATGGGTCTTCAAGGTCAGGGATTTCTCCTCAAAACTCTTGCGGATGGCTTCCTGCTCTTCCTTGAGGCCTTTCAGCTTCTCCTCGTCCTTGACCAGGCGTTCCCGGGTCTGCAGTATCTGGGCTTCAAGATAGGTCTTGGTATTTCCCAGCTCTTTGATCCGCTCGTGGTTGAAAGAGGTATGCTGGCGGTTGCGCTCGATGAGATTCTCGGAATTCATGATCGCGTTCTTCATGTTGGCCAGGTCCGCCTCCAGCCCCTTCAATTCCATATTGCGCTGGCCGATATTATTCTCATCTTCTTTTATCTGGGCCAACAGCGCCTCTTCCCGGTTACGCAGGCTGTCCAGATGCATGGTGATCTCGGAGATCTCTTGTATCAAATTTTTCTTCTGCGCCAGGGCCAGTTTTATCTCCTTGGCTTTCAGTTCATCAAAGCAGACCTGGAACCGGCGGGCCTTGTTCGCCTGCCTCTCCAGATAGCCGATAGAGCGTTTTACTTCTACTATAATATCATTAAGCCTGAGCAGGTTCTGTTCGGTCTCTTCCAGCCTGCGCAACGCCTCTCTTTTCTGGGACTTATACCGGGTGATCCCCGACGCCTCATCAAAGACCATGCGCCGGTCTTCCGGCCTGGAGCTTAAGATCAGGTCGATCTTCCCCTGGGCGATAATGGAATAACTCTCCGCGCCGATACCCGTGCCTAAAAGCAGGTCCTGGATATCTTTCAGCCTGCCCAGGTTCTTATTCAACAGGTATTCGCTTTCCCCGGAACGGAATATCCTGCGGGTGATGACCACTTCATCCTGGTCCAGATTAAAATGCCGCTGTTCATTGTCAAAGGTCAGGCTGACCTCGGCCATGCCCAGCGCCGGCTTGGTATCCGTGCCGTTGAAGATCACGTCTTCCATCGCCGAGCCGCGCAGCGATTTGGCGGACTGCTCTCCCAGCACCCAGCGGATGCTGTCGAAGATATTGGATTTTCCGCAGCCGTTCGGCCCGACCACCGCGGTTACCCCGGGCTCGAAATTCAAAACAGTCTTATCCATAAACGATTTGAAGCCCACGATCTCTAATCTTTTAAAATACATTCCCCCTCCGCATTAAGTTAAATTTAAAAACGCGTATTCCGGAATCCGGATATGATCTATGCATGGGCCTGCGCTTCCATCCATGAATCTATTCTATCTTTTTTAAAACGCCATTGCCCGACGATCTTTAACGCCGGGACTTTATTCTGCTTGAGCCATTCATAAATAGTCCGTCGGCTTACTTTAAGGTAAGCTGCCAGGTCTTCGATCGTCATCAGGTCATTCGCGAACATATGATTTTCCTTGAGTAGAGACTTAACACCAACTATTCCGATTAAGTTGGGTGTCACGTTCGTATAAAACCTACTTGTTTCAATTATAAAGAAAAAGATGTTTTTTGTCAAGGAAAATATTAACATATCTTAACATAGGCACACAACCAGACGCTTAAAGGCACCATTATAGCCATAGCTGGCTATAATAGAACATAATTATGCTAAGACATGCAAAGATATGCAGATTGTTACATGAAGGGTTTTACAGGATTGAGGTGATAGACGGGATTATTTTTTCAAGACTTCCTTGAATTTTTTGGTCAAAGCCGGCACTATCTCGAAGATGTCTCCCACGATTCCATAAGTAGCCACTTTGAATATAGGCGCATCAGGATCTTTATTGATCGCGATGATCACCTTAGAGGACTGCATCCCTACCAGATGCTGGATCTGCCCGGATATGCCGCAGGCGAAATAAAGTTTCGGCGCAACGGTCCTTCCGGTCTGGCCGACCTGATGGGAATAGGGTATCCATCCGGCGTCCACTGCCGCGCGAGAAGAACCTACTGCCGCGCCTAATACCTGGGCCAGGTCCCTTAACATCTGAAAATTATCCGGGCCGCCCAGAGCCCTTCCTCCGGAAACTATGATATCCGCTTCGGATAAATTCACCAGGTTCTCCACTTCTTCAATTACATCGATCAGCGAGGTCCGGGAAGATAGTTCCGAGATCGGGAATGATTCTTTGATGATCTTGCCTTTTCTTTGCTTTTCAAAATCCGGCTGGACAAAGACCTTATGCCTTACAGTGGACATCTGCGGCCGGTGATTCGGGGTGATGATCGTGGCCATGATGTTGCCGCCGAAAGCGGGCCTGGTCTGCAAAAGCAGTTTTCTGTCCGGGTCAATATCCAATCCGGTGCAATCCGCGGTAAGCCCGGCGTCGATCTTGATGGCGATCCTGGACATCAGCGACCTGCCGATGATCGTAGCCCCGCTTAAGACTATCTCCGGTTTGTATTTCTGGATCAATTTCACCAATACGTTGGTATACGGCTCATCCAGGAAATTCGCCAACTCCGGGGAATCCACCAGGTAAACATTATCCGCTCCGCTGGCGATCAATTCCTGCGCGCCCATCTCGACATTGCTTCCTAAAAGCACCGCCGAAACGCCGGTATTCAATTTCTGCGCCAACTCCCGGGCCTTGCCCACCAGCTCGAATGAGACCGACTGGACTTTTCCTTTTTTCTGCTCGGCAAATACCCATACCCCTTTATAGCCGCTGAGGTCTTTCTTTGCCTGGGCAGCCTGAGGCTTCTCCAGCAATATGGCCTTGAACTTACAGGCAGGCACGCACGCCCCGCAAAGATTGCACTTATGCAGGTCGATAACAGCCTTCTTGTTCACGGAAGTAACGGCCCCGAACGGGCAGGCCTTAACGCATAAACCGCATCCCACGCACTTATCAATGATGATCTGGATTCCCATAGTTTTTATTTACCCTATTATCTCGCTCTTGATTAATCCCACCAGTTTCTCAATAATTTCCGGAGTCTCCCCGGCAAGCATCTGGCCGCCCTGGCGCTGCGGCGGAGTGAATATCTTTACCACGTTCGTCGGCGACCCGGAAAGCCCCAGGCTCTGAGGATCAGCCTCGATATCCTTGGCTGTCCAATGGGCGATCTTCGCGGATTTGGACTTCATCATCCCTTTCAAAGAAGGTATGCGCGGCTGGTTGATCTCTTTGACCACTGTAAATAATGCCGGAAGCGGCGTTTCCATCACGTCATAGCCCTCTTCGGTCATTCTTTCCACCCGGGCCTTTTTTTCTTTTATCTCCTCGATCTTCTTGACATAAGTTATCTGGGGTATATCCAGGTGCGTGGATATACCGGGGCCTACCTGCGCCGTGTCCCCGTCTGACGCCTGTTTTCCACAGATCACCAGGTCCATGCCACCGGCCTCTTTAGCGGCCTTTTTTATGGCGCAGGACAATGTGTAGCTGGTAGCCCAGGTATCGCTCCCGGCGAACGCGCGGTCGGATACCAGGATAGCTTCGTCGCAGCCCATGGATATGGCTTCGCGCAAAGCCGCTTCAGCCTGCGGCGGTCCCATAGAAACCACCACGACCTTGCCGCCGAACCTCTCCTTGAGCCGCACGCCTTCTTCGATGGCGTACATATCAAAAGGGTTGATGATGGATTTAACCCCGTCCCGGATCAAAGTATTGGTCTCAGGATTGATCCTGACCTCGGTTGTTTCCGGAACCTGTTTGATGCAAACGATTATATTCATTATTTTCCCGGTTTGTTGTGGCTGGCTATATAGCGGTCGATCTTTTCAATCGCCTGCTGGCTGCCGCCAAAGAACTCAACCCCCACAGTATATCTTTTTGCCTGTATAGTCTCGCTTATCGTATATTCTTTTACCCAGACCACCTTGCTGGCGATCTCGATCGCTTTATCTTCCTGCGGCAGGGATATGCTCAGGTCCAGTATCTCTCCGTCATCCAGCTTGCTGCTGGATATGATGCACAGCCCTCCCCGGCCGATGTTGCGGGTTATCGAAACCTGCCCGGGGTCGTCCGCCACGCTCCTGCGGCGGAATGTAACCTCAGCGAATAATAGCGCCCTGGTGAATTTCCTTCTTTCGGGTACGTTATCCATTACCCTCCATGCTTTATTGCCCTCGCGGAAACCCCTTGGTTACCAAGGGGACGAGTACCCGGGGAATGAAGCAAGGTTTCCCCTTGAATAACCCGCAGCCCCTGCGGGCGGTTTCATTTAGCCAGTTCTTTTATCAACTGTAAACCGATTATATTGCGCTGGATCTGGTTGGTGCCCTCGTATATCTGAGTGATCTTGGCGTCGCGCATATATTTCTCGATCGGATAATCCTTCATATAACCGTAACCGCCGAATATCTGGATAGCGTCGTTAGTAACCCTCATAGCCACGTCTGAGGCGTAAAGCTTGGCCATAGCCGAGGCGCTGCCCACATCTTTGGCTCCGGCATCCACCATCCTGGCCGAAGAATATACCAGTGCCCTTGCCGCTTCCAATTCAGTGGCCATATCCGCCAGCATCCACTGTATGCCCTGGAAGCTGGAAATAGATTTGCCGAACTGATGCCTTTGCTTGGCATATTTTACCGCCAGCTCCAGCGCGCCTTGGGCTATGCCTAATGCCTGGGCCGCGACGCCCGGGCGGGACATATCGAATGTCTTCATGGTCACGATGAAACCCATGCCTTCTTTGGAAAGCAGGTTCTCTTTCGGTATCTTGCATTCGTTAAAAACCAGTTCCTGGGTGATCGAGGCGCGGATACCCATTTTGTCTTCCTTCTTGCCGAAGGTAAACCCTTTGGTACCCTTTTCCACGATAAAAGCGCTGGCGCCGCGCGCTCCTTTATCCTTATTGGTCATCGCCACCACGGTATAAGTCTCGGCCTCGCCGCCGTTGGTAATAAAATGCTTTGTCCCGTTCAACACGTAATGATCGCCTTCTTTTCTGGCTGTGGTTTTTATCGAACCGGCGTCAGAACCGGCTTCAGGCTCGGTAAGCCCGAACGCGGCTATCTTCTTTCCTTTGGCCAGGTCAGGCAGGTATTTTCTTTTCTGCTCGTCATTTCCGAACAATACGATAGGGAATGTCCCCAATGCCGAAGCGGCGTAGCAGACCGCGATGCCGCCGCAGGCCCGGGATAATTCCTCGGTAGCCAGGCAAAGATTGAGCACATTCACGCCCATTCCGCCGTATTCCTCGGGAATGAACAATCCAAAAAGGTCGGATTCGCCGATAACCTTCAATACCTCCCAGGGGAATTCCTCGGTTTTATCGTGCTTGGCTGCCACAGGCCTGACCTTTTCTTCGGCTATCTTATGGGCCAGTTCCTTGATCATCTTCTGTTCATCCGTCAGCAAATAATCCAACATTCAATCCTCCTCGCATACGTATGCGACACCGGCGCACATTCCGATTGCGCCGGGTGCCACTCGTCAGATGCGACACCGGACCATATTCTCCGCCACAGGGCGGATACCGGCGTATTCAAATAACGCCGGGTGCCATTGGTCCGGGTGTCTATTTTTCAAGATACCACACCAGTGCATATTCCGTTTGCACTGGGTGGCACTCATTTATATAAAAACACTTAATTATACTATACCTGTTTTATTTTGCAATATTTTTTAAGAGCGCGGTTTCCTGGCAGTCAGGGAACTTGGGGCAGTTTATGCATTCAGCCCAGATCTTATGCGGCAGAGCCGAATGCTCGATCTTGCGGAATCCGGCCTTACGGAAGAAATCCGGGGCATAGGTCAGGACAAATACCCGCTTTGCCCCCAGAGATTTCGATTCTTTTAAACACGCGTCTAAAAGCAGCAACCCCAGGCCTTTTTTATGGTGCTCCTTATCCACGGCCACGGACTTGATCTCCACCAGGTCGTCCCAGGATATATGCACCGCGGCGCAGCCCAGGATCCTGCCCTTAAGATCTATAACCCAGAAGTCCCGGATATTCTCATACAATTCGTTCAAAGAACGGGCGAGCATCAGGTCCTGCTTAGCGAAAGAATTTATCAATGCCTGGATCTGTTTTATGTCCTTTATAGTCGCTTTCCTTACCTGCGCGTTTTTCATTCTCTCTCCCTTATCTCGGTTTTCTTGGCCACCACCACAATGCCGGATTCAGTGACATAGAACCGCTTGCGGTCCTCATCCTGGTCATAACCTATCACCGTTCCTTCGGGGATGTTCACGTCTTTATCGATTATGCTGCGCTTTATCCGGGAATACCTGCCGACATTGACCCCTTCCATCAGGATAGAATCGTCCACCCTGCAATAACTGTTTATCCGCACATTCGGGGAAAGTATCGAGCGTTTTACCTGGCCGCCGCTGATTATACTGCCTCCGGAAACCAGGGAATCCAGGGCAAGCCCGACTCTTCCGGTTATCTCCTCGCCGGCGAATACGGTCTTGGCCGGAGGGAACTGTTCCTGGTAAGTGCGGATAGGCCAGTTCTTATCATATAGGTTAAAAACAGGCGCGACATCGATCAGGTCCATATTCGCCTCATAATACGCGTCAATAGTCCCGATATCCCGCCAGTATTTGGCTTCTTTACGGTTCTCATCAATAAAATTGTAAGCCATGACCTTGGCGCCTTTCTTGACCATTTTAGGGATGATATCTTTTCCGAAATCATGCTGGGAATTATCCGTATGCGCATCCTCTAAAAGCTCTTCGGCAAGCGCCTGATGCCGGAATATGTATATGCCCATTGAGGCGTACATCCTTTCCGGATGGCCGGGTATCGCCTGGCCGGACTTGGGTTTTTCCTGGAACCCGCGCACCCTGGAATGTTCATCCACCTCAACCACGCCGAAGTGTTCGGATTTAGACCTGTCCATCTCAACCACGCTCAAAGTAATATCCGCATTGGATTGATGATGAAAATCGACCATCGCCGAATAATTCATTTTATATACATGGTCTCCGGCAAGGATCAATATATCGTCCGGACGGTCGATCTCCATGGTATTCAGGTTCTGGTATATGGCGTCAGCCGTGCCCAGGTACCAGGTATCGCCGACCCTTTGCTGGGCAGGCAGAAGCTCGATGTATTCGTTCAATTCTGAAGAAAGGATATTCCAGCCCTGGCGGATATGCCTTTGCAAAGAAGCTGATTTATACTGGGTAAGCACATAGACCCTGCGCAGTCCGGAATTGATGCAGTTGCTCAAAGGGAAATCGATTATCCGGTATATCCCGCCGAAAGGCACCGCGGGTTTGGTCCGGTCTTTGGTCAAAGGCCAAAGCCTTTCCCCTTTGCCGCCGGCCATGATGAATGTCAAAACATTGTTTTCCATTTTTATTTTATCAGATTAGACTGGATAACGCTTAAAACCCCGCGCCTGACCATCATCACCCCTATCGCGGCAAGCAGTATATACATGATCTTGGAAAGCGCGCGCAAACCTCCGGCGCCTAAAACCTTCAATAAGGCGTCGGATTTGACCAGCGTAAGCCAGACTATGGACATGTTCAACAGGAGCGCGGCCAAAGTAGCCGGCATGCCGTAGCTGTCCACCATGATCAATGTAGTGGTCAATACAGCGGGCCCGGTGATCAAGGGAGTGCCTAAGGGGAAAACCCCCAGGTCCTTTTCGTGGGGATTGAAACTGAATCCTTTGGAGCCCGCCGGTAAAAGAAGCCTAAGGGAAATCGCGAAAAGAAGCGTGCCGCCGGCGATCTGGAAATCCGGGATAGTGATCCCGATAAATCTCAGGATCAGCTTGCCGATCAGCATAAAAAGCACAGCCACCACAGTGGCGGTAGTTACCGAATCCCGGACGATCCTGTCTTTCTGCTCTGAAGAAACGCCTTCCACGAAAGAGATGAATATCGGTATATTGCCGATGGCGTCCACTGCGACAAAAAGCGCGATGAATGTAAGGATAAAAGGCTCAAACATATCGAACATATGATTATTATATCCGAAACTGTAAGAAAAGCAATGTCAAATGGTTAGGTTGGCTAATTTGGTTAGGTTGGTTTAGTTAGTTAATAGCGTTTAGCATGTTGAACGGGAATAACCAACCAAACTAACCTAACCAACTAAACAAATTTAATACTTTACTCGAACCAGGCATAACCCGCAGGCAGGGGCAGTAGGCCCGGCAACGGCCCTGTTCCTGGCGGATAAGATCCGCGGCAGATCATCAATGCTCATCTTTCCCCTGCCGACCTCGATAAGCGTCCCGACAATATTCCTGACCATATTATACAGGAAACCTTTTGCCGTGACTTCAATATAGATAAATCCGTTCTTTTTCTTCAAACTGATGCTGCGGATATCGCGCACATGGGTCTTCGGCCCCCTGCTCTCAGTCCTCTTAAAGGAAGAAAAATCATGTTTGCCGATCAAGAACCGGCTGGCCTTGCGCATCGCTTTAAAGTCCAGCCGATGAGGATAAAAATAAACCCGGTCGCGCTGGAAAACGTCAGGATGATCGCGGTTAAGCATAGTATAACAGTAGGTTTTGGAAGAGCAGGAATACTGGCTGTGGAAATCCGCGGGGGCAAGGCGCGCAGCGCTGACTTTTATATCTTCAGGCAAAAGCGCGTTTAAAGCCTTTTTAAGTTTGTTTAAGGGGATCGGGTTATTAGTTTTAAAGTTTACGGTTTGCTGCAGGGCGTGCACCCCGGCATCCGTCCTGCCGCAGGCGATCAAAGATATTTTCGATTGCAGGACCCGGAAAAGAGCTTTTTCGGCTATTTCCTGGATAGTATCGCTGGTATTGCGCTGGCGCTGCCAGCCGTTATACCTTGTCCCCTCGTATTCTAAGGTTAATTTAATATTGCGCATTCGGTAAAAAAATAAGGACGGTTCCCGCATCCGGGGAACCGCCCCATATTTTAAAGAAACGTTCCCCGTTTCTATTTGATCAGTTCTTCGGCGATCTGAACGGCGTTGGAAGCGGCGCCTTTCAAAAGGTTATCCGCGACCACCCACAACCAAAGCCCGTTCTTGACGTAAGGGTCTTTGCGGATCCGGCCGACAAAGGTATCATACTTGCCTTCGACATCCTTAGGCATGGGGTATAATCCCTTCTTGGTATCATCGATCACGATGATGCCCGGCGATCCGGCAAGCAGTTTCTTGACCGCCTCAGGCTCGATGGCCTTTTTGGTCTCGATATAAACCGCCTCGGAGTGCCCTATTCTTACCGGCACCCGGACAGTGGTAGCCGAAACCTTGATCTTTTTGTCGCCCATTATCTTGTGGGTCTCTTTGACCAGTTTCCATTCTTCGCTGGTAAAATCAAAATCCGCGAACCCGCCGATCTGGGGAAAAACATTATACGCCAGCTGCTGCGGCATAGCTTTATTGGCTACATCCGCCTGGATATTCTGGTAATCACTGGCAGCGATCATCTTTAATTCGTCTTTCAACTGCTCCACCGCGGCCTTGCCCGCGCCGGAAGAAGCCTGCAGGGTAGTGACTATGACCCGCTTGATACCGGCTTTCTTATGGATCGGGCTTAAAGCCACGACCATCTGGATAGTCGAACAATTGGGATTGGCGATAATACCTTTATGCTTCTTAATATCCTTGGCGTTCACTTCAGGAACAACCAACGGCACGTTAGCGTCCATCCGGAAATCCGCTCCGTTATCGATAACCACCGCGCCTCTTTTTACCGCCTCAACCGCGTAAGTGACCGCCGCGCCCTTTTCGCCTTCAGTGCCGGCGAACAACGCTATATCAACGCCTTCAAAGGCCTCCGGGGATATCGCCGATACCTGGTATTTCGCTCCATCCACCGTCATCTCACGGTCGGAACGCGCCAGGACCTTTAACTGATCAACCGGGAATTTACGATCTTTTAAGCAACGCAGCATTTCTATGCCTACAGCGCCAGCGCCAACAACAGCAACATTATATTTTGCTTTCTTCTTCATCTACGCTTCTCCTCTATAAATTTTTCACTACCAGGTCTCCGACTTCCGGAGTGGAATAACCCATTTTACCGGCGGCTAAAGACTTCATCTTGGTAGTCGCTACCTTGATCACCGAGTCTTCAATAGCCTTGGCGGCCTTGGCTTCACCCAGGTTCTCCAGCATCATCCCCGCGGCGCAGATCGCCGCCAAAGGATTGATCACGTTCTGTCCGGTATATTTGGGAGCGGAACCTCCGATAGGCTCGAACATAGAAACGCCCTGGGGATTGATATTCCCGCCCGCGGCAATACCCATGCCTCCCTGGATCATCGCGCCCAGGTCGGTAATGATATCGCCGAACAGATTATCGGTGACGATAACGTCGAACCATTCCGGGTTCTTGACGAACCACATGGTCGTTGCGTCGACATGGACGTAATCAGTAGCAATACCCGGATATTCTTTGGCTACCTCATGAAAAGTCCGTTCCCAAAGGTCCCAGGCATAAGTCAAAACATTGGTCTTTCCGCACAGGGTCAATTTATTTTTCTTGTTGCGTTTTTTGCAGCATTCAAAAGCGTAACGGATGCAGCGCTCCACTCCCTTGCGGGTATTATAGGAGATCTGCAGGGCGACCTCATCCTTGGTCCCTTTATCCTTGAATTCGCCCATCCCCTTATATAAGCCTTCGGAATTCTCCCGGACAACCACGAAATCGATATCCTCGGGCATTTTATTCTTCAACGGGCAGAAATCCGGGCTGTAAAGCTTGACCGGGCGCAAATTAATATACTGGTCCAGGGCGAACCTTAATTTCAGGAGCACGCCGGTTTCCAGTATCCCGGGTTTAACGTCCGGATGGCCGATAGCCCCCAGTAATATCGCCGAAAATTTCTTCAATTCTTCGACATCCTGCTCCTCAATGGTCTTGCCGGTCTTTAAGTAACGCGTCCCTCCGAAATCAAAGGTCTTCGATTCATATTTAAAACCGAATTTCTTGGAAGCCGCTTCCAGGACTTTCATCCCTTCCGCAACCACTTCCGGGCCTGTTCCGTCTCCGGGGATTACCGCTATTTTATACATATAAGCTCTCCGTTCTTTACTTAGTTTATTTCGTTATTTACGTTAATTCCGTTCAACCAACCAAACCAAATTAACTATATTAACGAACATAACGCTCTTTTACATAACTCATCAACCCGCCTTTGGAAACCAGTTCCTGAAGGAACTGGGGGAACGGCTGGGTCTTATATTCCTCGTTGCGGGTAAGGTTCTTGATAATCCCGTTATTCAGGTCTATCTGCACTTCATCGCCTTCATTGATCCTGCTTGTATCCGGCAGGGTCAAGAACGGCAGCCCGATATTGATGGCATTACGGTAAAAGATCGCCGCGAAACTCGGGGCAAGAACAGCCGATATGCCGCATCCTTTGATCGCCAGCGGCGCGTGCTCGCGGGATGATCCGCAGCCGAAATTCTTTCCGGCCACGATTATATCCCCGGGTTGGACCTTTTTGACGAAATCCGGGTTTATCGCCTCCATGCACTTGCTGCCGAGTTCTTTGGCGTCCGTGGAAACCAGGTATTTCGCCGAGATTATATCGTCGGTATTTATATCTTCGCCGAATCTATGGACTTTACCTTTAAGTATCATATAGCCTCGTTAGGATCAGTGATCCTTCCGCTGACCGCCGAAACCGCGGCTACTGCCGGGCTGGACAGATAAACGAATGATTTGGGAGAACCCATCCTGCCGATGAAATTCCTGTTGGTGGTAGCCAGGCAGGTCTCGCCTTCGGTGATGATCCCCATATGGCCGCCCAGGCACGGGCCGCAGGTCGGAGTAGAAAATATCCCTCCGGCCTTGATGAATATCTCAGCCAGGCCTTCTTTAAGGCACTCCCTGTATATCTTCTGGGTCGCCGGGATCACGATCAAACGCAACCCCTTAGCCACTTTTTTACCTTTTAATATCTTAGCCGCTATCCTGAGGTCAGAGATCCTGCCGTTGGTACAGGAACCGATCACTACCTGGTCAAGCTTGACATTGCCCAGTTCGGCCGCGGGCTTTACATTGCTGGGCAAATGCGGGCAAGCCACCTGCGGCTTAAGATCGGTAACATCCCATTCATATACTTTCTGATATACGGCATCCGGATCAGATCTAAGCCCAAGCCACTTTTTCTTCAGGCCCGGGGTGATCTTCTTCCCGGTCGATCTTACATATTCCAGCGTAGTCTCATCGCTCTCGATTATCCCTGCCCTGGCCCCGGCTTCGATAGCCATATTGGACATGGAAAAACGGTCATCCATAGCCAGTTTCTTGATAACCGGCCCGGTAAATTCCATGGCGCAATACAAGGCTCCGTCAACGCCGATCTGGCCGATAGTATAAAGGATCAGGTCTTTTCCCGAGATCCATTTATTCGGCTTTCCTTTATATATGAACTTGATGCTCTCCGGGACCTTGAACCAGCATTTCCCGTCCACAAAAGCCCTGGCCAGGTCAGTAGAGCCTAAACCGGTGGAATAACAGCCTAACGCGCCGTAAGTGCAGGTATGCGAATCCGCGCCGATAACCAGCATCCCGGGCAGGACTATGCCTTTTTCCGGGAGCAGCGCGTGCTCTATGCCCATGCACCCCACTTCAAAATAATTCTTGATCTTTTGCTGGGCGGCGAAATCAGCCAGCGCCTTGCACTGATTGGCGCTTTTCAGGTCCTTTGCCGGCGCAAAATGGTCGGGGACCAGGACGATCTTATTTTTATCAAAAACCCTGGTAAATCCGGCTTTTTTAAATTCCGAAATAGCGATGGGCGCGGTGATATCGTTTCCCAGAGCCACATCCACCCGGGCCTCGATGAACTCTCCGGGCTTGATGCCCTTTTTATCCGTATGCGCCAGTAATATTTTTTCAGCTATTGTATGCGCCATGATCGTTTTTTATCTTATTGGACTTGTTTTATTTAAATCTCTTGGTGACCAGGGTAGCGTTATGCCCGCCGAAGCCGAGGGAATTGGAGATGCAGACATCGACCTTTGTCTTACGCGCTGTGTTCGGGACATAATCCAGGTCGCAGTCCGGGTCAGGGAATTCATAGTTGATCGTAGGAGGAACAACGTTGTCTCTTATAGCCAGGCAGCAAACTATGAACTCCACACCGCCCGCGGCCCCCAGCAAATGGCCGGTCATTGACTTGGTAGAACTTATCATCACCTTTTTGGCGTGGTCGCCCATCGCCAGTTTTATAGCCAATGTCTCGACCTTATCGTTCATTTTAGTTGATGTCCCGTGGGCATTCACATAATCCACGTCTTCCGGGTTGAGCCCGCTGTCCTTTAACGCCCATTTTATAGCCAAACCCGCGCCGTGGCCGTCAGGGTCAGGTGCGGTTATATGATATGCGTCGCAGGAAGCTCCGAACCCGGGGATTTCGCAATAAATACGCGCCCCTCTTTTCTGGGCATGTTCCAGGGATTCCAGGACCACTATGCCGCAGCCTTCGCCCATGACAAATCCGCTGCGCTGGGCGTCGAACGGCCTGCTGGCTTTCTCCGGCTCGTCATTACGCAAGGATAACGCCTTGAGCGCGCAAAAACCGCCGATGCCCAAAGCGGTAACGCAGCTTTCCGTGCCGCCGGTGATCATAACATCAGCGTCGCCCCTCTGGATGATCCGCACCGCGTCCCCTATAGCGTGGGAGCCGGAAGCGCAGGCAGTGGTCACCGCCAGGTTAGGGCCGTTAAAACCGTACTTTATCGCTATATGCCCCGATGCCTCATTGATTATCAGGCTGGGGATAAGAAAAGGCGAAATTCGCGAAGCGCCGCCTTTCAAATAAACTTTATGTTCTTCCTCAATTATACGCAAAGAGCCGATGCCGGAACCGACGATAACGCCCGCGCGCTCCTTATCTTCTTTTTCCAGGTCCAGGCCGGAATCCTTGACCGCCTGATTGGCGCAGGCTAAAGCGTATTGGACGAATTTCTCCATACGCATTGATTCTTTCCTGGTCATGCCGAAGGCCTGGGCATCGAACCCCTTGACCTCGGCGGCGATATGGCAGTCAAATCCCGAAGCGTCGAACGTGGTCAACGGCCCCACTCCCGATTTACCGGCCTGAAGGCCGCTCCAGAAAGAAGCGATATCATTGCCCAAAGGCGAAACTACGCCTAAGCCTGTTACTACTACTCTGTTTTCCTGGCTCTTCATTATCCTTTACCCGATGAATTATTAATTGGTTTATTAAAACTTACCCCGCCTAGTGAAAATGGCGGGGTAGTATTCAACTTCTAATATGCTGCATTATATTATTTATTAGCAGTTTTTTCGTCGATGTATTTAATCGCTTCGTTCACAGTGGTGATCTTTTCCGCATCCTCATCCGGGATCTCGATACCGAATTCCTCTTCAAAAGCCATAACCAGCTCTACGGTATCCAGGGAATCAGCGCCCAGGTCATCCACGAAAGACGCCTCTGCGGTCACTTCCTCCGGTTTTACGCCTAGTTGTTCTGCGATTATAGCTTTAACTTTCTCTTCAACTGCCATTCTGTTTCCTCCTTGAATAATCCCCTGAACCTGTTTTCGCTTTGCTCTGCGCGCCGCGAAACAGCGGGGATATGTTGTAAATTGCCGATTATACCATCACCATTCCGCCATCCACTACTATGGTCTGTCCTGTTATATAATCCGCCTCGTTCGAGGCCAGGAATAAACAGGCATTAGCCACATCCTTAGGGCTTCCTAATTTACCTAAAGGAATGTTGGACAGCATCTTCTGTTTTAATTCGTCAGGAAGCTTGTCGGTCATAGCTGTCTGGATGAATCCAGGGGCTATGGCGTTGACATTGATGTTCCGGCTTCCCATTTCCCTGGCCGCGGTCTTGGTCAAAGCGATTATCCCGGCCTTAGAAGCTGCGTAGTTTGCCTGTCCGGCATTTCCCATTATCCCAATGATCGATGCTATGTTGACAATCTTACCCTGGCGCTGCTTTATCAACGGCCTGGCGCAGGCTTTGGTACAGTTAAATGTCCCTTTAAGGTTGACATTTATTACCGCGTCCCACTCTGCCTGGCTCATCCGCAAAAGCAGATTGTCTTTAGTGATCCCGGCATTGTTAACTAATATATCAATCTTGCTGAATTTGTCAAGAATTTTGTTAACCGCCTCTTCCACCTTGGCATAATCGGTGACATCTACCTGGCCGGATGAAGTCTTCCTGCCTAAAGTTTCGATCTCTTTACAGGTATTTTCGGCATCCAGCGGGTTGACATCCCATATTACTATATCCGCGCCTTCCCTGGCAAATAACATGGCTATTTCCTTGCCGATGCCTCTGCCCCCTCCGGTCACTAAAGCTACTTTTCCTTCTAAACGCATTATTTTACCTCCGTTATGTTCTTATTGGACAAAATTCGCGATATCCGCGGCCTTCTCTATATTGAACACCTGTGCGGAAGGTTCGATCTTGCGCATCAGGCCTTTTAACACCTTGCCCGGGCCGAATTCTATGAATTTCGTGACTCCCTGGCTGAGCATATATCTCATTGACTCTTCCCATCTTACCGCCGAATAGATCTGGTAGACCAGGTTCTGCTTTATATCAGCGGTCCTGGACATAGGCAGAGCGGTATAATTGCTGATCACCGGCGCTTTAGGCATGAACATGGGCAGGTCGTCTAAAATGGCTTTTAATTCGCCCGATGCCTCGAACATCAAAAGGGAATGGAATCCCCCGCTTACCGGAAGGTCAATGGCCTTCTTCGCTCCGGCAGCCAGGCAGCGCACCTTGGCCATATCCACATTCTCCACAAAGCCGGAAATGACAACCTGTCCCGGGGCGTTAAGATTGGCTATTTCAGCCTCGGTTCTTTTGCATATATCCCTGATCCTTTCCATAGGGAGATCCAGGATCACGACCATCTTGCCGGGCCGTTTCTTAGCGGCAGCTTCCATGATCTGGCCCCTTTTCTGGATCAATTTCATGCCGTTCTTGAACTCAAAAGCCCCCAGGCCGATCAGCGCCGAATACTCGCCCAGGCTGAGGCCGGCGGCAAAAGCCGGTTTTATATTGTGCTTAGTTTTGAACGCCTCGAAAGCCGCCAGGCTTACGCTGACAATAGCCGGTTGAGATATATTCGTGGGCTTAAGGCTGTCTTCCGGGCCGTCAAAGCATAATTTCCTTAGATCCAGGCCAAGAACCTCTTCAGTCTTTTCAAAAACCGCTTTACTTTCAGGGAATGCCTCGCATAGATCTTTGCCCATGCCGACATACTGGCTTCCCTGCCCAGCGAATAAAAACCCGTACTTATCCATTAAACTCCTTAAGTTTTTATTCAGAGTGGGATTCTGACAGGCTTACAGCAAAATCATTTCCTGATTTTGGCACGTTTTACGAGTCAGGCTGCATACTCTGTTACCACTTGATAATTACCGCGCCCCAAACCAAACCGCCGCCAAACGCGTCCAGAAGCACTATATCGCCTTTTTTGATCTTGCCCTCCTGGACCGCCTCGCAGAAAGCTATAGCCACGCAGGCGCTGGACATATTCCCGTATTTCTCGATATTAAGATAAACCTGGGCGTTGAGGAATCCCAGCCTTTTCGCGACAGCGTTGATGATCCTCAGATTCGCCTGATGCGGGATGATCCAGTTAACTTCCGCGCATTTAAGGCCGGCTTTTTTTAAAGCCATTAACGCGGCATCCGCCATACTGGTGACCGCGATCTTAAAAAGAGCGTTGCCGTCCATCTTTATATAATGCATCCTGTCCTGAACAGTCTGGGCTGTGGCCGGATGACGCGAACCTCCGCCCGGCATGTTCAAAAGGCCGGTGTTGGAGCCGTCCGCGCCTAAATAAGCCGAAAGTATCTCCGAGCCTTTGCTCTCTCCCAGGACCACCGCTCCGGCGCCGTCCCCGAAAAGAACGCAGGTATTCCGGTCCTGCCAGTCGGTTATCCGGGTAAGGGTCTCCGCGCCGATGACCAGGGCGTTCTTGACCGTCCCTCGCGCGATGAACTGCTGGGCAATGGTTATCCCGTAAATAAATCCCGCGCAAGCCGCGGAGACATCAAAACAAAATGCCTTCTTCGCCCCGAGGTTAGCCTGGACAAAAGTGGCTGTAGACGGGAATTGCATATCCGGAGTGACCGTAGCCACGATTATCAGATCGAGGTCCTGCGGTTCCAGGGAAGCGGCTTTCAAGGCCTGCCTGGCGGCTTTAGTAGCCAGGTCGCTGGTAGCTTCCTCTTTAGCGGCTATATGGCGCTCTTTAATTCCGGTGCGGGTGGTTATCCATTCATCGGAGGTATCCACCATCTTTTCCAGGTCCGCGTTGGTCAGTATCTTCTCCGGGATATATTTCCCCAAGCCTAATACGCCTACTTTTTTCATTGAGCTCTTTCTTTTTAAAAATTATTTGTCTGAAGGCACAGCCTGCTGGTCGGTTGTTATGTTCTGGACCAGGCCCTCCGAATTT
>Ga0074199_1001435_pt1 | contig 20855 bp, 20 predicted proteins | sample EPASupsiteSAE347_FD_64528 | JGI IMG/M metagenome (GOLD analysis project Ga0074199, IMG submission 64528) | Bioremediated contaminated groundwater from EPA Superfund site, New Mexico - Sample SAE3-47 | ecosystem: Environmental > Aquatic > Deep subsurface > Groundwater > Contaminated ... | reverse complement strand
TTTGTATATTTTTTGGGTCCTGCCTTTCGAAAACGGATGTTTCGGTGGGGCGGGTGAGCGAAGCGTAACCCGCCGATTTGGCTTGTTATATTCACCCGAAAAGAGCCGTGCCGAGGTTTTTTGCGACATTGAAAAGTTTTCTCGGGCTTTTGAGAATTTTTTTGGAATAGGTTCGGATGCAGTCTAAAGGGTTGCGAATGAGTTGCAGTCCGAATCTTCTAAGATTCAAGATTCTGACCCAGCCGTCCAACTCATCGCGGGACATGGCGTCGGTTCGCATCGAGGCTTGCGAGTCAGCGTTGAAATCGCTCCAATCGACGGCTTCTATCCACCCGTGACGTACGGCGGTTTCGTAAAGTTCCGTGCCGGGGTAGGGTGTCGCGAGCGAAAACTGCAAATAATCGGCTTTGACTCGTTTCGCCAGCCGCCAAGTTTTCTTAATCGATTTTTCCGTTTCACCCGGAAGACCGACCATCAATGTAAGATGAACTTTTATTCCATATTCGCGTGTCAGAGCGATTACGGCTTCGGCTTTTTCAAGATCGAGATCCTTGTGGATACCGTCGAGAATCTTGGGATCGGCCGATTCGATGCCGTATTTTACGGCGAATAATCCGGCGTCTCGGCATTCCTTCAAGGTTTCGCGGTCGAACATGTCGGCGCGGCACATCGCGGCCCAGGGAATTTTTATTCCCTTTTTTCTTATTTCATCGCACAATTTTAACACATGCGACTTGCGTAAATTGAAAGTATCGTCATCGAAATAAACGGCCTTGAACGGCCATCTCTTCAGGCACCAAGCCATCTCTTCGACGACATCGGCAGGATCGCGGAATCTGACGGCGTAATTTCCGTAGCGGGCGTTGATCCAGACGCAAAAAGAGCATTTGTACGGGCATCCGCGTTCGGTAAACATCTGCAGATTGGGAGTCGGCAGGAAAGCAAAATCATCGTTGTATCTCAGCATGGGAAGTCGTTCACGAGCAGGCCAGGGAAGCGAATTGAGGTCGGGCTGAGGTCTTCGCGGTTCGACGATAACTGCGCCGTTTTTACGGTGGAACAGCCCCTTAACCCCGTCGAACGAGTCGCCGTCGCGAACCTTTGAGGCAAGTTCCAAAGCGGTTTCTTCCCATTCGTAGGTCAAGCCCGCATCCATCTCCGGATTGGCTTCGAGCATTTTTGGGCCCCACCCGGTTACCATCAGACCGGCCGCGGCCAATACGGTATCGGGAAGACGCGCTTTCAAAGTTTCGAAAATAGCGCGATCGTTCGGATAACTCGGCGCCACGACTTCCTGAATGTAGAGATCAGGCTTGTATGCGACGGTTTTTTCGATGAACGTGGACAGCGGCATTCCCTCGGCCACGGCATCCCATAGCTCGATTTCAAATCCGTTCTTTTCAAGAAGCGCGGCGGCTTGAGACGGTGTGAAGGGAAAAGGAATCCAGGCCGGGACGCCTTCCCAAGTCAACTCGTCCGTCATGTAAGGAAATCGAGCACCGGAGCGCAATCCGTAGAGATTACCTTTTCGCCACGGCGGATTTGCGATCAATACTTTCATTAAGCCTCCCCGCATTCGTTTAGAGCCTGTTAGAAAATAACCGGATCGTCTGGTTGTTTTCTTGCAGGCTCTTATGGCCGGAAATCCCAGAAATTCGTTACAGTTATTTGCTGACAAGGCCTTAACAGATTAATATCATCCGCGTTTATTCCTGTCAATCGTGATCGAAAACAATCGGCGTTCTATTTTCTTGACATACGCGTGTATTTAAAGGATATGTAATTATTGGAAAAAGGAAATTGCGATGCAGGTTGTCCCATCAAATAAGAGAGTCGGCGTCGTCATGCTCACTTGGAATCAAAGAGAGATGACGATAGAGGGTTTGAGAGCTCTTTCAAGACTTGATGAACCTCATCCGCGAATCATCTTGGTTGACAACGGAAGCCGCGATGGAACCGTAGAAACCGTGCGTGATATGTTCCCGGAAATCGAGATTTTAGCCTTACCGGAAAACCTTGGATTTTGCGCGGCGAATAATCGCGGAACCGAGATTCTTTTAAAAGACCCGTCCATCGAATATATCATTTATTTCAATAACGATATAGATCTCAAGCCCGATTGCCTGAATATTCTCACCCGATTCATGGATATGTCTCCGAAAGTAGGGGCTTGCGGTCCCATGATCTATTATTTCGATCCTTCAGATTTGATATGGGCCGCCGGGGGAAGAACATATCCCGATTTGATGTGGTTCCCCCCGATTCTTAGAAACAAAAAAGACAGTGGCCATAAAATACCGCGACTTGTTGATTACATTCACGGTTGCGCTTTGATGGTTCGCCGCCGCGTGATCGAGGAAGTGGGCATGTTCGACGAAAGGTTTTTCATATATCACGATGAAGTCGATTGGTGCCTGCGAATGAAAAAAAATGGTTATGAAGTTTGGCTTGTCCCGACCGCTCATCTTTATCACAAAGTAACGCAAGCCGTCGGACAGCATAGTCCGATGATGATCTATTACACGGCCAGAAATAAAATTCTTTTTTGGATGAAGCACGGCAAGATCGGCGATTTACCCAAATTTTACGCATTTCACCTTTGGAAGGCGATAAGAATATTTGCAAAGGCAAGATCGTTATGGGGAATTGTTTCGCTGTGTAAAGCTCTTATGGACTCAATCTTAGGTTCGTTTGGTCGCGGACATATCGAACGCGCCGGAAAGAGTTAGCCCGACATGGATCTTGATCGATTCAAGAGATGGATGTGGCTCAGGACCCTTTATTTGAAATCGGTTATACCACTGGGATTTCCTTCAATATTGAACGTAGAACCGACGAATCGCTGTAATCTGGCATGCAGGATGTGCCCGCGCTCGTTCAGTAAAAGGCCGATTACGGATCTGGATTGGAATCATTTCAAAAAAATAGTCGAAGAAATGAAGAGACGCGGTCCGATTTTAAAGGTTTTTCTACAGAAAGACGGCGAACCGCTTTTACATCCGAGAATCGTTGAAATGGTGGAAATGCTTAGTCGCGCCGGTGTCGCCCGAACGATATCCATAATTACGAATGGTACTCTTTTGTCCGAGGAGCTTTTTTCCGAACTTGCGCGGGCCGGTTTGCATGATTTGATCGTCAGTATGGATGCGATCGATGAGCAAACATATCTGGATTTGAAAGGCGTCGCGGTTTTCGCAAGAGTCGTGAAAAATGTCGAGAAAGCAGTCGATCATAAAAGAAAAAACGGATTGAAATTTCCGCGCATCAAGGCAAGGATGGTAGCTCGCCGCGGTCATGAGAACGACATTGAATTATTCAGACAAAAATGGAGCGGAAAAGCCGATTCTGTCGACATCACGCCTTTTCACACCTGGATGGGCTCGGTAAAAGATGAGAGTGGTTATGAAAAATGCGCCCGGTACCCTTGCTCTTTGTTGTGGTATACCGGAGTGATAAACTCCGATGGAGCTTTTTCCCCGTGCTGTATCGATTACAATTGCGACGGCGTGGTCGGAAACATCATTGGAAATTCAATAACCGATCTTTGGAACGGCAGGGAAATGAACCGATTGCGGCGGCTTCATCTGTTCGGTCGCTATGAAAAAACGAAGATTTGCGGGCCGTGCGAATATTGGTTGATAAAAGAAAATCTTGGAAATTGGCTGAGAAGGAAATACAATATCAATCGATGACATTCCTTCGATGACATTCCTTGGAGTTATATGATATTGGAAAACAACATCAAGGTCGCTTTGGTCAATCCGCCTTTTTTGCCGATGTATTCGCGGGGGCAGAGATCTCCGGCGGTGACCAGAAGCGGGACTTTGTATTATCCCATGTGGCTGGCATACGCCGCCGCGCATGTCCGAAAATGCGGAGCGGAACCGCTTCTTCTCGATGCCGTCGCGACGGACATGAATTTTAAGGATGCCGTTACACGCCTGAATGAATTTAAACCAGACATCGCGTTGGTTGAAGTCGCCACTCCCAGTTCGAAAAACGATCTTAACTTCGCGGCGAAACTCAAGCAGATTTGCCCTCGAACCTTGGTGTTTGCATGCGGAACCCATGTTTCCGCGCTTCCCCGAGAATCGCTAAAATCCGCGCCGCAAATCGACGGAGCCGTAATCGGCGAATACGAAATTCCGCTGGAAGAAATGATTTCAGCTCTTAAAGCGAAACGATCGCTGCAAAATCTGGAAGGTGTGTGTTTGAAAAACGGCGTCCCGGAGCTGCGCAGCCGATTCCTGGAAAGTCTGGACGAAAGGCCGTATGTCGCCGAGATTTATAACTCGTTTTTACCGATTGAAAAGTATTTTAATCCGAATGCGCATCATCCGATGGTCACGATTTTGACAGGTCGCGGTTGTCCTTATTCATGCCGTTATTGTGTTTTTCCGCAGACCATGACAGGTCATAAATATAGAAAGCGATCCATCGACTCGGTCATCGCGGAAATCGAATGGGTTGCCCATAATATGCCCCATGTGAAAGGCATATTCATGGAGGACGACACTTTCACGGCCGATAAACAAAGAGTCAGGGAATTTTGCGGTCGCCTTGAAAGTTTGCGTTTGCGGCTTTCATGGACGGCGAATGCGCGTGCCGATGTCGACTACGAAACTTTGATCGCGATGAAAAAATCGAACTTGCGGGCTTTATGCGTGGGTTTCGAATCGGGAAATCAGAAAATTCTCGATGAAATGGGAAAGGGAATCACGCTTTCCGTAATGGAGAAATTCGCTGAAGATGCGGTAAAAGCTGGTGTCAAAGTTCACGGATGTTTTATGGTAGGACTTCCAGGCGAAACCAGGCTCAGCGTTCAGGAAACATTGCAGTTCGCCCTCAGGCTTCCTCTCGATACCGCGCAATTTTATCCTCTAATGGTTTATCCCGGTACATATTCGTTTGCTTGGGCAAAGTCGCACGGGATGTTGACTGCTGATGATTTCCGCGACTGGCTTTCTCCCGAGGGATTGCATCAATGCGTGATAAGAACGGAGGATTTGTCAAGCAGACAGTTGGTCAAGTTCTGCAATTATGCCCGACGACGGTTTTACCTGCGTAAATCATATCTGTTGCGCCAAGCCGGTAAATTTATCACGGATGCCGATGAACGTACGAGACTGATTAAGTCGGCGAAAATATTTTTAGCGCACCTTTTTCTGGACTGACGGCAAATAATGTCATTTGCGTGTAATAAGCACACATTACTATCATTGCGAGGAACGTTAGTGACGCGGCAATCTGTTAAAAACATAATTATTGATAGCATTCAAAATGAAAGCCGGTTTTCGAGTAGGGCGGATTAGGCGCTAGCGCCGTAATCCGCCGAGCTTGAGGAGTTTTCGAAAGGCAGGACTCAATAGGATCGGCATAATATTTCATCTTATTTTCGAGTGAGGTTGTCATGATATCAGCCACGGACAATGTAAATATCTCCTCAGCGGGTGATCCCAAAGGGTGGAAGGGAAATGCGTCGGGATTGCGCGCTTTTTCGGGTATATCGGTAGTTGTGCCGGTTTATAATAAGCCTTCAAGTCTGAATGAATGCTTACGAGCTTTATCTCTGCAGCAGACGGATGAAAAATTTGAAGTCGTCGTCGTGGATGACGGTTCGACCGAAAATCTCGAACCGGTAAAAGCGGAATGGCAATCGTGTCTCAATTTGAAATGGGTGGTTCTTAAGCATAATCAGGGGCCGGCTGCGGCTAGGAACGCCGGAATTCAGGCAAGCAAGGGAGACATAATTCTTTTTACCGATTCCGATTGCAAACCGGAACCGGGGTGGCTCAAGGCTCTGAGCGATGTTTTTACGGACGGCGAGGTTTCAGGCGCCAAGGGAGTTTACAAAACCGATCAAAAGGATTTATGGGCCCGTCTGGCGCAGCTTGAGTTTGAAGAAAGATATGATTTGCTTGAGAGTCATGCCGACATCGACTTTATTGACTCATACTCGGCGGCTTTTCGAAAAAAGGATTTGACCGCCGTCGGAGGTTTCGATACTTCATTTCCCAAACCCGACAATGAAGACGTCGATCTTTCTTTTCGTATAAAAAAACTGGGCGGCAAATTCAAATTCGTAAGACAAGCCGTCGTGTGGCATTCCCACAGGGAAGGTTTTTGGAATTATTTCAAACTAAAGACGAACCGCGGTTTTTGGCGGATGAAAGTATATGATAAGCATCCGGGCAAAGCCGGTATGGAAAGCTATACTCCCAAGACTTTAAAAGCTCAAATGCTTCTTATGATTTTGCTTCCGGTGGTCTTGGTATTCCCCGGCTTGCGGAGAACATGGTTTTTGGGATGGCTCGGCAGTTGTTTCCCGCTTTTTCAAAAAGCTTGGGGGAAAGAAAACGATTTGCTGCCGTGGATTCCGGTTCTTACGCTGACGAGAGCCTTTGCTCTCTCATTCGGAATCATTATGGCTTTCGGACCCTCATTATTACCGCGTCTCCAAAATTGGTTCCAGTCGGAGATCCTGGAAAAGAACGTCCAATCCGTTCAAGAAAACCGGCGGAGTTGAAATCTTTCAAAGCAGCGTCGATTTCGCCGATTGTTTTGGAATTCATGTCTTCCGAGGAAAGAAATCCCCCGGCCAAACCTGAATTTCCATCGGAGCCATCGGTGGCTAGAACGCAGATTTCGAAATCAATCGCTTGTCGATGAAATTTACGTGCTGTTTCAAGAAGCAGCGTTGCCGCCCTTCCGCCTTTTCCGATATGAGTTCCGGGTTTGATGGAGACTTCGGCTTCCCCGACCGATATGATCCAGATGTCAGGTTTATGTGTTTTACATGCGGTTTCCACGAAAAAATCAGATGCTTGCCCCGGATTTGTACAATGCGGAAAAACCGATATTTCGGCTTCGGCTCCTTCGGCTCGAAATATTCCGGCGATTTTTTCGGAGGCGCCGGTGGTACCCAAGATCACGCGAAAATTTGATTTCCCTTTCGGGACATCGTGGGGTTTCAACGTTTCGCGAACAACTCCGGCATCGCCCTTTTCCAAAAAGAGCAGGGCTTCTCGCGGGAAATTGCCGATCCTTGAAGCTATGGCAAGAGCATCGGAGAAGGTCGTAGGATCGGCTGTAAACGGCCCTGATCCGATGTCGTGAGGCAGATCGTGAGGAACATCTGAAAGCGCCAGAGTCGTCGCGTTTCCATCGTTATGTAAAATTTCGCGCAACGCGGCGCCGCCCTTAATGCTTGAAATATGCCTGCGAACCGTGTTGATATCTCCGATTTGGAATCCCGAGGAAATAAGCGATTCATGTACTTGTCTTTTGGTCTCGCAAGATATGCCGTCGATAGGGAAACTCATAAGTGCCGACGCGCCGCCGGATATTAATACCAAGAAATTGTCGCTGGTTTGCTTTGCGCGAACTTTTTCTAAAACGCTGTTGCCCGCCCGAAAAGAATCATTGTTGGGAATCGGATGAGCAGCGATCATTTCTTCAAATGTTGTAGTCGACGTAAAGATGTTGTGTTTTCGCGGAGCGATGATGATGCCTCCGGTTGGTTGGGAACCGGCGGCGAGCAAGCCTTGGGTCATCGCATACGCCGCTTTCCCTACGGCGATCAAGAAATAACCGTCGGGTAATCGAAGACTGCTCATGGCTTCCTTAACCAACGATGTCGGTGAAAGCCTTCGTAGGATTATTTCCCGTAGTAAATAAAAATCTCTTGGATTCATGAATATTATTATATGCGTTTGGTCGAATGCAAGTCGAGTTTTCGGGTACCCGAAAAAGCGCGCCATCCGGGCGCATTTCGGGTATCTACGCCGTCCCTGGGCGATATAGGGCGGATTAGGCGCCGGCGCCGTAATCCGCCGAGCTTGAGGAGTTTTCGAAAGGCAGGACTCAATAATTTATTCGAGAAGAGCAAAGACTATGGTCATACTGAAATATTCTTTCTTCAGATTTTATATTTCACCACCATCGAAGAAATGTACCGAGATAGAACCCGATGATTCCGCCGATCGGCCTTTGACAATGCCCGGGAGAACATTCCGGGTTACGCTGAGATTTCACCAGACTCGTAGGCGCCGGAGATTTGTAAAACAATTTTTCCACACACTCAAAAGACTTTATAAAAGGGTTGGTGAACTCGAAAACCCGAATATGGCTTTTCTGATCCACCGCTTGAGAAACATCTACCCCGAATTTGTCCGTGAATGTTTCGGTGTAGTCGCTACATTCATCATCATCGAAGAGGATGTTTCGCGGACAACTGCCTGAATACGAGGTCAATCCGAGCTTTTTTCCGCTGGTCGGATCTATTTCAAACATCTGTTTGTCGAAAAGAACCCTTATCCATGCGTGCATTGATTTGATTTCTCGATTGTTTGAATACGCGTAATCAAGAAGAATTCCATAACGATAAAGAGGGTTCAATCCTTTGTCCCTAAGAATCGCCTGTGCCAATATGGTGTATTCGTTGCATTCTAGGGGTTGAAAGGGATTCAGAAGAATATACGGAAGTTGTACGTAATTGCTGCGATGATGATAGTCTCCAAAGAAGAATTGAATTCGTTCCCAGAGGTTGCGGAGGTTTTGAATTTCAATTGAAATCCCGCTTGTGATTGTTGAGATATCCTTGTTCGGCGGTAATTGCCGGTTTACCAGGCCCGCAATCGGATGATATTCCGTTGAAACAACTGATGCGATCTTCACTGTGGCTGTAGCCGCCGAATCAAGACGGACTTTTACATGGCTCGCATAAAGGCTGAAAGGGGCATTAGAAACGACGCCTTTCCAATTAACGACCTGTTTTTGCGAACAAGTTATGGGAATAGGGATGCGAACCAAAATCGGAAAGTCCAATAGGTTGCTTGGATTGAATACGTAGTTCTGTACAATGCAAACTCTCCGATTGCTGATGATGCCGTACAGCCTTTTAAGGAATGCGGCATCGTATGGCTGAAACCCGGACAAGAACAGGTTGCAGGCTTGTTTCAGTATCGCTTGTTCAGGATTTCCCAGCAGGACCGATTGAACGATTGATTCATGCGGGAATGAGAAAATATCTGGCATTGGAAACGCCGTTCCCGGCCGATTAAAATTGAGCAACAGGACGAAAATAAGGGGAATTATTTTATTCACGAGAATAGCCCTATATCAATTTGTTTCTTTAATCTCACGATACAGATTTTTAATCTGCCATTTCAATTTTCGTGATTCGTCGTTGAAATGCGTCAATATTGCCGAACTTTCCTTCGTTCGCATTATATCAAATTCACCACGGTCTTATTGATACCTGCAAAATGAAGGCCGGTTTTCGGGTAGGGCGGATTAGGCGCTAGCGCCGTAATCCGCCGAGCTTGAGGAGTTTTCGAAAGGCAGGACTCAATAGGTTGAATACTAATTGTGGGGAAGATCGGCAAGCCGTCGCTGAAGTGTAATCCACCGTGAATTAAACGGAATTTTGGTGCTTTTTCATGTGGTTGCCTGGGGTTTATGTCTCTCTTTAGAGAAGGGGTGTTTTTGTGATATAATATTTTTATGATTTTGAATCCTGATGAAATTATCAAAAAAGCACAAAAGTGTTTGAAGGAAGGAAAAAATCCGGCAAGCGCACTTTCCGCGATCGGTATGGCATATTTCGACAAAGGATTATTGGATAAAGCGATCTTTTACTACCAAAAAGCATTGGAAAATGATTCCCAGTTTGCTCCCGCATATGCGGGCCTTGGAATTGTCTTCGGCAAAAAAGGACTTGTAACTGAATCCATTTTCAACATCAAGGAAGCCATACGCCGATCTCCGAACTGCGCGTTGCTTTTCAACTGGCTTGCAGACGCTTATTTTGATCAGGGCCGGCTTGAGGATGCAATCCGGGAATATGGTCGCGCAACCGAGCTGGACTCCCTTGACTCCAACGCTCACAATGATCTGGCTGATGCATATCGCTTGAAAGGCGATTTTGAAAGCGCGCTGAATTATTACAGGAAAACTCTTGAGATCGATCCGACTGATACCAACGCGCAACTTGAATTGGCGCAAGTTTTGGTACATCTCGAACGCCGCGACGAAGCAAAAAAACATTTATTGGCGATGTTGAAAAATTACCCTGATTCCGAAGATGCAAAAACAGCTAAAGTGATCCTTGGGGCTTTATTTACCCAAGAAGGTGACTTCATCTCGGCTCGTGATTTCCTTATGCAAGCCGCCATGGATTACCCTTTCAATCCTTCGATCCAATTTCATCTCGGATTATGTCATCTTATTCTGGAAGATCAAGAAAAATCTCAAGAGCATTTTCAGCGTGCATTGGATCTCGATCCTAATAATACACGTGTAATCAAACTCATACAACAATTGAGGAAGCAGAGGCAGGCATGAGCGGTGTGTCGTCCGCGGGTCACGTAGATACTCCTTCTGAGGGCAGGCACAATTGGCGGCTCCGAAATGCGCCTCGAAGATGCGCTTTTTCAGGGGCGCCGTCTCGTCGTGGAATGATCCTCGTTGTCGTAGTCGGCTGCTTGATCTTTGTATCCATAATATTTTATTCGATGATTGATCGAGTCCGGCATGAAAGTGCTGTTACCGCAAGAACCTCCACCAACGAAAATCTCTACCAGCTTGCAACGGCGATCGGGCGCTTGACGATCCGTAAACTGCAGGGCGATATCGAAACACGTGACAAGACCTTACCACAAAATGTATTTGACGCTGTTTTCAAAGGACAGACCACCGCTATCAATAATATCGACTATTCAAGCATTATAAACAAAATGGATGTCGTTAAAGAGATTGTTTCGCAATTTACACATCTGCGGGGACCGCTCGAAATTAAAGTTGAATACGGCATTGATATGGGCACGCAGTTTCCGTTTAAAGAAGAATTTCCGGGGCTTGAAAGATCGAACTATGAAAGGCGCGGCTCGATAAATGTAGAAGTTACATTGACACATAAACCCGGAAATAGAAAATACGTGAAAATCTGTAAAATTAAAAAGGAATTCTTTCTCATTCGACTCTTGGCTCCGCCTTTTCATAAATTTACCCTCTTTTGCCCGAGAGGCGCCGAACTTAGTTCCCAACAAGCAAATCGTCTTGAGACTGACGAAGAAGGGATATTGGCGCCGGGTAAAAAACCGCCCTTGGTGCTTTATAATCGGCTGTTGAGAAGCAAATCAACCAATCAACCCGGCCTGGATGCTGTGAAGTATCACACTCCCAACGGTATCGTTAACGGAAATTCCTTTGTTCAAAATGCTTGGATATATCTCGGCGGCGTCGGCCGATGCTGGGCTAAGGGCGGTAGGGCGACAAAAGCCGATAGTCTTATCTTAAACATGTGCTCGGGTCTTATCGATGACTATACTGCGAATAATTTCGGTTACGGCGAGTTTTTTCATTTTTACTATAACCCGCAATCCAACGGATGGCTGGAAATTCCCGCATGGACAAAATGGTTGAATGATGTCAACGCGAAGGGCAATCCGCGAATAAGAGATAACGCTCCCGATGGTAAAAAGATGAGAGTTGCCGTTCTGAATTATGGATTGTTTTCAGTTGGGAAAAATGGAGACCCGCCTTTAAAAGATTGGGAATTCAATGGTTCGAAACTCTTTTCAGGAATTATACGACCTCCTTCCTCTAAAAACAATTATGAAGTCTTAACATTGGGAAGCAGTATAAGGTTGTGGGGTACTCCCAGTCTTTGCACTCCGACTTTGGTCTTTGGCCCGGTAAAAAGAAGATTCCTTTATGTCTATTCGTTCTTCTATCCGGAAACTAGGTTTGTCTACCCGATTCCGGCTCTTCCCGATGATCGTCCGACTTTTAGTAATTGGGTCATGCAAATGGAAAGTTGGCGTGCCGCCGGTAAGTTGCCTAACAGACCACCTTACAATGATACTGATTTGAATGATGATATAGGAAATCTTTTCTTAATGGGAGAATTAACATATCCCATATATTCGACTGGTGTGACCGGTACTAATATTTGCCCGATTATGCCGCATTTCAGCGATGCGGAACCGTATATGACGGGTCTTAAAACCATCGCCCACCCTGAAGATGCGAACCTGGATTGGAAAAATGCGTTTGCCTCAAACGATTATACCGGCGACAAGCCTGATAAGCTATGCGCGAATGATTATTGCTTCAACAACGACAAGGAAATCCACTATTCCGGCTCAATCAATAAATTGGTTCCCAAAGCGGATTATCTCAAAGATAAAATGAGTTACTACATCCCTTCAAAAAAATACGGAAACCCTATTAAGTTGAGTAAATGTACATTTTTTGATCATTTTGTCGATAAAACATCAGGAAAAAATGAAGTACACCTGAATCAAATCATCGGATTCGATGGCGATCTTCATGTAGATATGCCCCTCGAAGTCAAAAAAGGTGGAATCATTATCGTTAACGGTGAAATTACCATCGATCAACCGATTACCAATTCATCGCTGATAGAACCGCCGCAAACACCGGATTGTTTCGGTTATATAACATTTATTTCACGAAAGAAGATAAAAATAAATGTCGGAAATCCTTCTCCACCTTTCCCGCAGATACACGGGTATTTCATCTGCTTTTCCGATACTCAGAACGGTGAAGTTGAAATAGTCAATCCTGTCCACATAATAGGAGGCGTCGCCGCCGATAAAATCGACAAGCTTGTTGATGTCGGCGGTATAATCGAAGCCGGGTACGAAATTTGTGCGGATGGTACGTCGGAAATAGGTAGCGGGAAAGATATGACAAACCCGGATTTCTATGGCCTGGCACTGGGACCTCGCGATACCGAAGTCGTCGTTGAAGATTGATAAAACTAATCATGGTTTGATCGTGGCTGAGAGATACATTTCGATATGTTAATCTATTAAAAGGAAAGGGTAAATTTAAGTCATTGCGTGGAGACGAAGATCTTTTAAATGGAATCTATCTTATTAAGGAAGACAAGATTTTATTGATGGAAACCAAAGCCGAAAATAATGTTCCAGCAGCTGCGGTTGCCGGTAATTCCGTCGTCGATCGACCGATTGTCGTTAAACCCCTTGTTACTCCCAAAAATCATGGAGATGAGAATTCCATTTATGATTCTTCCGTTGCTACGGAAACTCCGATTGATACCAAGCCTATTGATGGGCTCAGGAACCCGTTTTCCGAGTATCCTATTTCACTTCCCGCCGGCGGAGGTCGCTAATGAAGCGCTCAGCAGCTTTTTCCATGGTAGAGATATTACTTGCGTTGGTTTTCGTAAGCTTTGCGTTTCTTCCGATTTACAATCTTTTTAGATTCGGACAGCGCGGAACCTGGAATAATGAAAAAGAAATCGAGTCGACGAATTATGCATCCGATTTAATCAACTTCATGCGGGATCGAAATGCCTCCGAACTTGACAAGGTTTTTAAGAAATCAACGAAAACTTTACTTTTACCCGACGATAACGTTATTGAATCAGAGATACAGAAAATTGATAAAAACTTGGTTCCTCCCCCGAAAGTCGGTCAAGAATACACCCGAAGTATGGAAGTCACATGGTATAATGGAAATACAGGCTTAATCTCGGCAATAATCGGTTGGTTAACAAAAAAAAGGTCGGTTCCGAATTATCTGATCAAGGTAACGGTAAAATATAACGTAAAAGGGCAAATGATGGGAGATGACGAGGTATCCCTGTTTACCATCGTCATGGATTAAACAATGAACAAAAAGGCTTTTACGGTTGTTGAAATCGTCTTTGTCTGTTTGATTGTTGTAATGCTGTTTGGTATGATTCAAAAGATATTTTCCGGTACTTTCTCCAATTTCTTTAAAAGCCAAACGAAGCTTACAAATCTACGCTCAGCCAGCCTATTATTGGAACACCTGAAATATGATTTGAGATTGGCTGCGGTTCCCCCTGACAATTCGCCACCATGTACAATCGCCAGTACTGCCGACACACTGAATTTTAAATTTAAAATTAGAGAAGAGAATCTCACCAAGGAAGTCGTGTATGATTTTGCTAAAGGTATCGTGACGCGAACCGAAGACGGAAAAGCAACAAGAACCATCAGTCAAGCGAAAGTTTCGCGGTTTGACATAAGCCAGGCTGAAACCGGGAAGAGCAAATTCATCAAGATAGAGATCGAAGTGGATGCCGAAAAAGATGAGATCAAAAGAAGTGCTTCGAGTAAATCCAATCATGTGGTACTTAGGGCTATGTTGTTCCCAAAATTTTTCAAGAATTTTGCGGACGAAAAAGAAGAATATTGGAACAAAGCTCGACAAATATCAGGAGGTTGATATGAAAAAGGTTTCTAATCCTCTAATGGTGTTCGTGCTTATCGTTTGGGGTATCGCATGTGCCGGAATGCTTTTCGCCGCGGAGACCTACACAATGAAAAAAGGCGACACCCTCTGGGATCTCGCGGCGACAAAGCTTAAAGACCCCACGCTATACCCGGTTTTTCTTGAATTAAACAATATTTCAAATCCTCGAACTATTTCGGTCGGGACGGTAATCATCATGCCCTCGGAGGATGAAGCCAAGCAACTTGCAAAGTTGCCTAATCCTGCTGATAGAAAGGAGCTGGCTAAAAAACTTTTCGGGAATATCCCGACAAGTTCTTCGACCACGTCGTCCTCCAATGCAAATCCTTCAACATCCGCCGATAGTGCCGACAGCAACACGCCCGACAACACTGCTTCTACCAATGATTCCAAACTTGATCCTTCAAAGGTTTCCTTGAAAAATATACTTAATTCCAAGATTTCAAAAAACAAACTGAAGGCACTAATTTCATCTCCTGAAGAAAAACAATAAAAAACTTACTTTTTGTCTTTAATTTCAGTCATGTTATAATGAACCATCGAAAGGTGGTTCTTTTCTTTTGCTATGCTTGAAAATACGACGTTAAAAAACATATCGATTTTCACCGGTTACAGTCATATCGGTTTCTGCCGTGAATTTGTCTGGATTCCCGGAGATATCATCGGGAAACAACGCATGCCTTCGACATTCATTATCCGTGGATTAAAATGCGAATACGACGTTGAAGCGTTGATGATTCGAAAAGATTTATATTTGCGAACCGAGGATGGAAAGGAATACGTAGTTAACAACTTCCAAATTACGGACATTACCGATGTCGAAAATATTTCAGGAATCGCTGAAAGCTGCGTTCTGTTGTTTGAGAAATTTCCCGAGATGAAAACGATAACGGATGGAGAAAATGTTCTAATCTCCAAGCAAACCCAGGTCATGGCGTTCAAAGCTGTTTCAAATGTCATCAACAATGTAAAAATGGGGCAAAGCATCGACCCAAAAGGGACAAAAGAAGTTGTTGCCCAGATGGTTCAAGAAATAGTCAAAACGCCCGATGCCGTCATGAATTTGATCGATATCAAATCATTCGATGATTATACGTTTACGCATAATATAAATGTTTCAACGATATCGATAATCATCGGGCAAGCAATGAATCTTTCATCTGCTGATCTTTATGAACTTGGCACGGGAGCTATCCTTCACGATATCGGAAAATTGAAAGTATCTTTGGCGATATTGAACAAGGAAGGAAAACTGACGGATACCGAGTTCAGCGAAATGAAAAGGCACTCGATATACGGATACGAATTACTCTGCAAATCCAACGAAATAAGTGAAAAAGCGAAAATGGTAGCCTTGCAGCATCATGAAAAATTTCAGGGAAAAGGTTATCCCAAAGGTTTGAAGGGGAAGGAAATCTCCCTTTTTGCCAGAATTTGTTCGATTGCCGATGTTTATGACGCCTTAACAACGGATCGTCCATATCGAATTGCCATGATGGCAAGAGATGCCGTTAAAATAGTCATGAGCGGCTCGGATACTCAATTTGATCCCGAAATACTTGGGGTTTTCATCCGTAAATTTTCGATTTATCCTTCCGGGAGTTTGGTGTTCTTGAACGACGGTTCCATCGGGTTGGTATTGAGAACCAATCCCCAAACCGTTATGAGACCGATTGTCAAATTGTTGAAAGATTCGACGGGGCAATTGGTAAAAAAAAGATTGGAAATAGATCTGATGGTTGAAAAAAGTCTTTTCATATCTCGATCAGCCATTCCGAGTGATTTGAATATCACCTCGCCGATAAAAACTTTTTGAAACTTTCAGTCCTTAAATTCCGTCAAATAAGATGATGAAATTCTACTTGCCGGTTTTGTTTTTGATGGCGCTGTGTCTATTTGTTTCCCCGCAATCTGCTCCTGGGGGAGACCTTGTATCCGCTTCCGCCAAAACAAGATTGGAAGAATTTTTAAAGATTCAAAATGGTGTGATTGCTTCTTCAGCCTCGGTTGCGAAGAGCGCCTCACAAACGATTTCTACAATAGTTGCAACATCAAGCGTATCGATCTTGGCTTCGACAAGCAGTTCCATTAGCACACAGGAGGCTAAGTTACATGATATCGCGTCCGGAGTTGTTGTTGCCTCATCATCTTTCGAAGGCAATCTTACCGATCTTCCGATTCTTTCAACAGTTTCGGATAAGGCCGAAAATACGCCGGATCAAAAAACGGGAAAGCTTCTCATAACCATTGAGACTTTAATGGAAAAAACACCGCGAATGATTTCCCGAAACGCCACTAAGGTGGAAATATGGACGAAAGACAGTTTATTGGCGCAATTATCAAAGGGAGAGGAATCGGTGGAGGATTCTTTCCACAAGCGTAAATTCAATTTTCCGCCGATCAGGCTTCAGCCTGGGTATTATTTCATTACTATAAAAGTATTTGCCGAGGGGCTCATTTCGCGGGACGTTAAATTCAAGAAACGTATAGTTCAAGTCGGCATCCGTCCGGGAAAAACTACGAAAATTCAGAAGGTATTTCCGTTTTTCGTATGGTAGAAAAAGAAAACATTTTGGGAACTTTTACCGCCCAAAGAATGTCTGAAGATATGAGAACCCCGGAGTCTGAGGAAATCGAGCTGGTCAGACTTGCTCGCTCAGGAAATCGTAAAGCTTTCGACAGACTTGTGGAAAAGTATCATGGTCAAGTCTATCAACTTGCTTTCAGATTCTTCAACAACAAGGAGGATGCCCAAGACGCCACACAGGAAGTTTTCCTTAAAGTTTACCGAGCTCTTGGAAATTTCGAAGGCAGATCGAGTTTCAAAACCTGGATTTTTCGGATTACGTCAAATACTTGTTCCACAATCTGCCAAGAGAAGACAAAGAATAAAAAAACGTTGCTGCAGGCTCTCATTGATTGGTTTTCCAAACCTCCGGTTCAGGATCCTTCCCGTGTAGTGACTGAAAAAGAATATCAAATGGAGCTTCAGAGTGCGATTACGGAAAAAATTTCAAAACTTCCCGAAGCATATCGTATGCCGTTGATTTTGCGGGATATTGAAGGTTATTCACATGAAAGAATATGTGAAATCCTTGATTTAAAAGAGGGAACGGTTAAGTCGAGAATAAATCGGGGACGAAGAATATTGCAGGAATCCTTGGAATCTTTCTTTCAAAGGAAGGAAAGCTTATGAAATGTGAAAGAGTGCAAAATTGGCTGGAAAACCACGGTGAAGAACCGCTGTCACAGGAATGGCAAGAGCTTTTGATTCATTCCAAAGGATGCTTCGATTGTTCTTTGATTTTGAAAAACAGAGCCGGGATGTTCGAGGCTATGAAAAACCTTCCTCCTCCCGAAATTCCTGCGGATCTTCGTCAAAAAATATCAATTTCAATCGATCTGGTAAAACCTGAAGAGGATGTGGATGTTAAGCCGTCATTCGTGGACAACATGGTTGATTTCATCATCAAGCCTGTGCAAATTGCGCTTTCGATAGCATGCTTGATGATGATTGTTTCAATTGTTAATCTGCGGGAATCACCGACCAAGGTGGGCTCGCCGGCTAATATCGCCAGGATTGCCTTGAAAAAGCCTCAGACGAAGCCGTTCAAAAAATCTCGTTTTGAACCGGAAGATCAATTGGTCAAAGTTACGCGGGAAGATATCTCGGATTTCATGAAAAAACTTCAGGAGTATCAAAGAATGCATCCGGAAATGAACGTCTCCGCACAGCCGGTCATGCCCGGTGAATTGGCGGTTTTTGGTCAAACCCCGTGACGCGGTTTGTGGAAATAACCATTCAAACATGAGGTGCAAACATGCAAAAACAAACGTCATACGTCGTTGCGTTTGCTTTTCTGATAGTCGCTGCTCAAGCGTTGTCCGCGATGCCGGCAGAACTGTTTGGTACGAGTTTAATCGCCGATATCGCGGAAAAAGTCAGTCCGGCGGTTGTGGCCATTGAATCGGTACATTATGTCAGGTCGAGACGAGGATTTGGCGATCCCTTTTTCGATCAGTTTCTTGGGCATCTTTTTGACGATAATTTTGAGGGATTTAATAATGTCATTCCAAAAAGAGGCAGCGGCTCCGGAGTACTTATAAGTTCGGCGGGCCAGCTTCTGACAAATCAGCACGTCATCGACGGTGCGGATGAGATCGTAGTAAAATTAAAAGACGGTAAAAAGTTCAAGGCTTCGATCGTGGGCCAAGATCCGCGAAGCGATCTTGCGATTTTAAAAATCGATTCTCCGAATCCCCTGCCGTGTGCCCCTCTTTGTGATAATGAATCGCTTCGAGTCGGGGAGTGGGTCGTCGCCATCGGAAATCCTTTCGGTTTGGGTATTACGGTTACGGCGGGCGTAGTTTCAGCTATAGGTCGCGAACTTTCAGTTGACAAACAAAGAACTTATCGTAATCTTATTCAAACCGATGCTTCCATCAACCCCGGTAATTCCGGCGGTGCACTTGTGAATACAAAAGGTGAAGTTGTCGGCATAAATACTGCAATCATGCCTTATGGACAGGGAATCGGTTTCGCGATTCCTGTTGGTTCGGCTAAAAAAGTCATCAGCGATTTGATCGCATACGGAAAAGTCAAGAAAGTATTTATCGGAATCGCGTTGCAGGAAATAACCGATAGCTTGGCGGAATATTTTAATGTTCCTCGAGAAGGTGTCATGATAACCGATGTTGTTGCCAATTCCCCTGCGGAGAAAGCAGGGTTGAGTCCCGGGGATGTTATTACGGCCATAGATGGAAAACAGATAGCCGACTATTCTCAATTTCAAGAACTCATCGACCGCCATGGAATAGGTGAATCCGTTACCATCTCTCTTTTCAGAAAAGGTAAGATCGGAGAATGCCGGTTGGTTATTCAAGAAATCCCCGGTTCCGGGAAGTCCGATCAAAGTAAAGAGCGCAACATTATCGGTGTAAGGGTAGATCAAATCAATCCCGCGAATATTAAAAAGTTCGATTTGAAAATTGCATCCGGTATCGTAATTACCGGAATAGATTCCGATTCCCTCGCTGAAGCTGCGGGATTCGAACCCGGCGACATAATTCGCTCTATAAACGATATTCAGGTTGATTCTCCGCAGGAATTTCATAGACTTCTAAGTCGGGTTAGATCCGGAAACCGCTTGTTGTTTGAAGTTGTCAGAGGTCGGATAGCCAGAATGCTTATCTTTGTCATCCCGTAATTTTTTTTATTCTTTCGATGAAATTACAATATGATCGCGGAATAGCGGTCTTTGCAACGTAGATGAAGTGCCATGTTGTTCCCTAATATTTTGATTTGGGATAAATAATATATTTAAAAAATTTATGGAATGTTGCAAACCCGAAAAGTTGTGCGTATAATCTAAATATCCTAGGCTTTGCAGATAAACACGGAGGCAAACCCGATGCAATTGGCCGATGTTTTTAAGGAAAACATGATTTTCCTTGATTTTACCGCTGACAATAAAGATGAAGCAATCAACAAGTTCGTAGGTTCGATCGAGAACTGTGGTTTTATTGAAGAACCACAAACAATCAAGAATGCCCTATTTGAAAGGGAAAAATTGGGAACGACCGGAGTTGGCGGAGGAATTGCGATTCCCCATGCCCGATGTGGTGCGATTAAAGATTTGGTAGTTGCTTTTTTTCGCTCTTCGAAGGGTATCAACTTCAGTTCCATTGACGGCAAACCCGTAAACCTGATTTTTATGTTACTTGCGCCGATTGCCGCCGGCGGACCATATTTGAAGCTGCTTGCAAAGATTTCGCGTCTTTTACGTAGCGATGAATTTCGATCTTCCCTCATGGAAGCGAAAAGCTCGAAAAGCGTCTTGCAAATCATACAGGACAGTGAATAAGATCCAGTTCCCTAATCATAACCCAAAGGGCTCTTTTTTCTTTTTTTTCAGCTGTTTCAAAACGAGCAGATTATGTTTGCTCGTTTTCTTGCTTGGTTTTTTATTTGCCGGCATTGGGAAATCTCCGCGAATTCTCATTGCGGGTCAACGGGTTCAACCGCGAGGAGATAGTCTTCCCCAAGAGGGAAAAAAAGTCCGGGCGGTGAGCGGATCGGGAAAAAAAAGAGATGCCGCTGAAAAAGCTGATAAATCCGATAAATCTGACAAGGATAAAAAGGATACCGCCGAGGAGAAAAATGAGTTGTTTCTTCCCGAAGTGGAAGAGAATCAGGAGTATATGTCGGAGATATACAGATGCGGCGAATGCGGATACGAGCAGGATGAGCCCGGAAACTGTCCCGACCACGACGATGTTGAACTCGTTCTGGTCGCTTCAAAAGGCAGAAATCCGCTTGAACCTCCGGAGCTTGATGGTAATGAAGACCTTGTTGCGGATATGCCTCTGAAGGGTCTCGAATTTCGCAAAAACAAACAACCGGAAAATGCCAGCTCAACGGCAAAAATAGGCGTTCCACAAGATAATAAAAAAACTGAGAAAAAGTGAGGTGATTGCTGAATAAAGTTGAATATTTTTATTGAATTTTTCTGGAAAAATTCCCAAACTTTTTTTAATCGATATTTGAAAAAGAATGGGTTTTTTTATTTAATCATAATCTT
>Ga0074199_1001434_pt1 | contig 20870 bp, 18 predicted proteins | sample EPASupsiteSAE347_FD_64528 | JGI IMG/M metagenome (GOLD analysis project Ga0074199, IMG submission 64528) | Bioremediated contaminated groundwater from EPA Superfund site, New Mexico - Sample SAE3-47 | ecosystem: Environmental > Aquatic > Deep subsurface > Groundwater > Contaminated ... | reverse complement strand
CCGGCGGAGATGCCCGCCCAGCTCATCGCCTATGTGGCCCATGCCTTCGGCAAGCCTCCCCGGCTCGCTTCCGCCCCGGCGCCCAAGGCCGAGACGGCGCTGAAAAAGATCTTCGTCCTGGTGCGCGCCCAGACGGGCCACGACTTTTCCCAGTACAAGCCCTCCACCATCCACCTCCGCGTCGAGCGGCGCATGGCTGTCCACCAGATCGAAACGATTGACAGATACGTCAAGTATCTCCAGCAGACGCCGGCAGAGGTGGAAGCCCTTTTTCGCGACCTCCTGATCGGGGTGACCAATTTCTTCCGCGACCCGGAGGCCTTCAAGGCCCTCGAGGAACAGATCATCCCCAAGCTCTTTGCCGGCAAGCCCGCCGACGCCGTAATCCGCGTCTGGGCTCCGGGTTGCTCCACCGGCGAAGAGGCCTATTCTCTCGCCATCCTCCTGGCCGAACGTCAGGAGGCGATGAAGCAGACCTTCAAGGTTCAGGTCTTCGCCACCGATATTGACAATCAGGCTATTGCCATGGCCCGGGCCGGCCTCTATCCCGCCAGCATCGCCGCCGACATCACGCCGGAGCGGCTGGCGCGCTTTTTCACGGCCGCGCCCGACGGCAGCGCCTACCGGATCCTCAAAAGCATCCGTGACATACTGGTATTCTCAGAACATAATATCATCAAAGACCCACCGTTTTCCAAGCTCGACCTCATCTCTTGCCGCAACCTCCTGATCTATCTGGGCGGGGACTTGCAGAAGAAGCTCATCCCCCTATTCCATTACGCCCTGAACCCGGGAGGGGGGCTCTTCCTCGGCACCTCGGAGACGGTGGGCGAGTTTATGGATCTCTTCACCGCCCTGGACCGCAAATTGAAGCTCTATCAGCGCCGGGAGAATATTCACAGCGCCCGGCGCCCGGTCCTGGGCCGGTTTATGCCGCCCATGACGGCGGTGGATATGGTGCTCCCCCGGTTCCTCGAAAAGGCGGCCGGGCCAAGGAAACTACCCTTCCGCGAGCTGACCGAACAGGCGCTGCTGCAACAACTGGCCCCGGTCGGCGCCCTCGTCAACGGCCAGGGAGACATCCTCTACCTCCATGGCCGCACCGGCCTGTACCTGGAGCCGGCCCCAGGGGAGACAGTAACCAGCAACATCCTGAAGATGGCCCGGGAAGGTTTGCGGCGCGACCTGACTACGGCCCTGCACAAAGCCGTGGGGACAAAAGATATCGTGCGCTACCCGGGTCTGCGGGTCAAAACCAACGGCGAGACGACAACGGTCAACCTGACCGTCCGCCCGGTGGCGGCAGGCCCTGCCGCAACGCCCGAGCCGCTCCTGTATCTGGTCATCCTGGAACAAGGGCCGCCCTTCGACCCCGAGGGAGCCCACACGGCTGCCTTGCTTGCCGGTGCCGGCGCGAACGGCCCCGACATCGACGCAGACGAGCGCGTCGCATCGCTCAAACAGGAATTGCGGGCCAAGGAAGAATATCTCCAGACCGCCAACGAGGAACTGGAGACCTCGAACGAAGAGCTCAAGTCTTCCAATGAAGAGATGCAGTCGGTGAACGAAGAACTGCAATCCACCAATGAGGAACTCGAGACCTCCAAGGAAGAATTGCAGTCGGTGAACGAAGAACTGGCTACGGTCAACGCCGAACTGCGGACCAAGGTGGCCGATCTGTCCCGGGCCAACAACGACATGAACAACCTCCTGGCGGGCACGGGCATCGCCACTGTCTTTGTGGATCATGGGCTCCACATCCTGCGCTTTACCCCCGCTGCCACCCGGATCACCAACCTGGTCATGAGCGATGTGGGGCGTCCCGTGGGCCACATCGTTTCCAACCTGGTTGGCTACGACCGTCTGGTGGCCGACGTACGAGCGGTTTTGGACAGCCTGATTCCCAAAGAGGTGGAAGTGCAGACCCAGGCGGGTGATTGGTACTCGATGCGCATCCAGCCCTACCGCACTCTCGACAACGTGATCGAAGGGGCGGTGATCTCCTTTGTGAACATTACGGAGATGAAGAAGGTTCGGGATGAACTACGGGAAGCCAATGAACTGCTCCGTTTCGCAGGCGAAAGAATTCAAGGAACAAAACCATGACTGAGAAAAAGACACATTCAGGCCAGGACATGGATTTACACAATCAGGCCGAAGAGATCATCCGGGGAAAGGCCTCCCGTTTTCCTGAGAACCTTGCGGCCCTGTCGCCCGAAGATGCACGCCGGCTGCTCCTCGAACTGCGGGTGCATCAGATCGAGCTGGAGATGCAAAACGAGGAATTGCGTCGAGCCCACGGGGAGCTGGACGCCGCACGGATTCGGTATTTCGATCTCTACGACCTGGCGCCGGTGGGCTATTTCACACTCAGCGAGGAGGGGTTGATCCTCGAAGCCAACCTCACTGCCGCTACGCTGCTCGGATTGGCAAAAGGCGTCCTGATCAGGACGCCGTTGACTCGTTTCGTCCTCCCCAAGGACCAGGACATTTATTACCGCCACCGCAAACTGCTTTTTGAAACGGCCTCGCCTCAGGAATGCGAGCTAAGAATGCTGCGCCAAGACGGAAAATCATTCTGGACGCGAATGGAGGCCACCGTACCCCGGGACGTTGACGGGGCGTCCGAGTGCCACGTAACGATCAGCGAAATTACCGAACAGAAGCAGGCGGAGGAGATTCGGATTCAGAACGAGAGACTCTCTCAAGTTTTAAACGGCCTTGACGCCCTCGTCTACGTGATTGACATGAACACCTATGAGATCGTTTTCATTAACACCTACGGGCAAAATATCTGGGGTGACATCAAGGGCAAAATCTGCTGGCAGACGATTCAGGCCGGTCAGACCGGCCCCTGTGAATTTTGCACAAACAGTAAACTCATTGGGCCGGATGGAAACCCGACGGAAGGCGTTGTATGGGAATTTCAGAATGCTTCCGACCAAAGATGGTACGATTGCCGGGACAGGGCCATTTTCTGGCCCGATGGCCGTATCGTACGCATGGAAATTGCCACCGACGTCACCAGACGCAAAGAGGCGGAGCAGGCGTTGGCTGCCGAGACTAATCAGCTTACGGAGACCAATACGGCCCTGCGGGTGCTCCTGCAGCGACGGGAGGAGGATCAGAAGGAAATGGAAAGGAAGATCCTGACCAATATCAAGACCCTGGTGATTCCTCACCTGGAAAAGCTTAGCCGTCTCAAATTGAATGAAGTCCAGGCAAACTGCCTCGATATGGTTGCCGCCAATCTTCGGCAGGTCACATCCCCATTTCTGCAGAATATTACCGCTTGTTTTGCCGATTTCACACCCCGGGAGATTCAGGTCGCCAATATGGTCAGGGAAGGAAAGTCCAGCAAGGAAATCGCCCACCTTTTCAACATTTCCATCCGCTCCGTCGAATTTCACCGGGATAATATCCGCAAGAAGCTCGGCTTGAACAAAAAAAACTGCAACCTCCGCGTCTTCCTCATGAACCTGTCTAATTAATGGGATAATGGTGTTCGGGATGAAATTTGATCGCCCCGAATTAACCCGCATTTTGCGGGCTCGACATGGGGGCAATAATTATTTGACATAAAAGGGCGTTCCTCTTATAGTTTCCCTATCAAAAAATCAAGGAAAGAGACCTTTGAATTATGTCGTTTCATGGAACGTTAGCGATGAGCAATCTTTACGAATTAAGGTATCTAAAGATTTCTCCCGACCGTTGAAATGACATTATCGATGTTTTCAAAAGTCTCAAAAGTGCACGTAGGGTGATTTGGGCGATGTTTTTCTGTAAGGAAAAGGCTTAAGCGAATATGGTTACGGACATAGATGATAAGGTGAATAGCGAACAATTCCGCATGCTTGTAGTTGATGATCAATCGACGATGAGGCAAATGATCGGGGAGGCCGTCAGCGATCAGGGCTATGATTGCCTTGAGGCCGCAGATGGTGTCGAGGCCTTGGAAATCCTTGATAAAGAGACGATGGATTTGGTGATCACCGATATCGCCATGCCGCGCCTTGATGGTATCGCCCTGATGCAGGCCATCAAAGAGAAGTACGACAGCAATGTCATCGTGATGACCGGCATGGGCGGCCAATTTACCTACGAGGATGTCATCGCCAAAGGGGCCAGTGACTTCATCCTGAAACCTATCAGGATCGAGGAGCTTCTCGTGAGGATAAAGCGCGTCCTCAGGGAGAGGATCATCATTGGGGAAAGAAACCGCATGGAGAACGCGCTACGGGAGAGCGAACGGCGCTATCAGGAGCTGAGCATAACGGACGATCTAACAAAACTATACAATTTTCGATACTTACATGACAAGCTTGCCACGGAGATCGATCGCAGCGTGCGTTATAATCGACAGATTTCGCTCCTGATGCTCGATGTAGATGATTTCAAGAAATACAATGATTCCTTCGGTCATTTAGAAGGTGACGGTGTCTTGATTCGCTTGGCCGAGGTTATCCGCAGTAGTCTGCGGCGCTTGGATCAAGCATGCCGCTACGGTGGGGAGGAATTTGTCGTTATCCTTCCGGAAACAACAGGCGAACAGGGGCATGTCATTGCCGAACGTATCCGGGAGGGCTTCCGGCAGGCGACATTTACACCGGCGCCGGGAAAGATTACTCAAGTAACGGTAAGCATCGGGGTGGCGCAATTGCAACCCCTAGAAGACATGCTGCACTTTATCAACCGGGCGGACAAGAATATGTATGCCGCCAAGGCTGCGGGGAAGAATAAAGTGGTTTTTGCATAGGCGCAACGTCGTTATTCCCGCCGTTGCGCGACTTCAAACCTTGTTTAAGAGCTTGACGCCGTATTTAAGCCTCTCCGCCCACGGGATTCGTCAAATTAAGATCAATCATCATTGCCGGATTATCGGGATGCTGAATGCGAGGATTATGCATTTCCGGAGGCAGCAACTCTAAATATACGGCTTTTATTTGCCTTATTGTTTTATTCTCCATTCTACCGATCATCTCTTTCAGCTCGTTTTTAAGCTTTATATTTGCATTCAAGAAATTCTCATAGCCCATCTCGGCCAGGCGAGAGAACTCAAGCGTGTAGGCAGCAAGATAATCGCAGATCCGATTGGCATTTTTTGAGAGTAATCGATCCCCCGGGTTGACTTTAATTTCCGAGCGGATATCGCAGTCGATTTCCTTGTTAAAGAGTTTTTTGATATCCTCGCTGCCAAAGTATGGATAAAGATCCCAATCGATTAAATTTGGCGTGCAGTGTTCATATTGCTGGAAGTGAGACCTCAGGCGCCTCCGATAGTCAATGACTGTTTCTCCCGTGGATAACTTAACAGCGCCAAGCCTGCCTTCATAGAGCATTGCGGCCTGGTTTGCCCTGAGATCGCCATTGGCCCATTGTTCCGCGGCGCCCGTTATTAATGAGACGGCGCCAAAGCAATCCAGGGCATCCTCTACATTATGAAAGAGGCTGATAGCCGCCGAATGGCGCCCGGCAACATTTGCGTCCGAAACCGTTAAAATAAGAAAGATCAGGTGATTGGCAATCGCATATGCCGAAAATTGCGCAACCTCTGTGTCAACCTGGGGTTTAGGATGTTTACTGATTATCCGGGTCAGGGCATCTAAGGACAAAGTGGATACTGCAAATTCTTGCCTTGCAATCATGAGTAGCCTCCAAGGGGTGCGCCGAAAAAAGTTCGTAATGCCGAACCGAGTTAAACTACCGTTATAATTAAATAATCAAACGACCAGTTTTAGTTTTTCGGTTTTTGGAGCAGCCGACGATATATCAGCAAAGCATTCAAAAAGCTGAATCATTAAACCACTTTCGATTTCCCTTGTCAACGATTTTATAGATCGATGATATCATGAGATTAATTGTCCCTGGACGGCAATTTTGGTGAACGTCGCCGGGATCTTTTTCCCCGCCTGCTCCATCGCCGTCTGAACGATCCGGACGAGGCCGCCGCAACAGGGGACTTCCATGAAGGGGACCTCCAGGGACCGGATGTCGTTCCTGGCAAACATCTCCGTTAGTTTGTCCACATAGAACGCCGCATTGTCCAGCTTCGGACAGGCGATAATCAGGATGCGGTCCTTTACAAAACGGCGCTGAAAGTCTCCAAAGGCGCAGGGGACGCAATCGGCGGCGATGACTACATCCGCCCCGGCCAGATAGGGGGCGTTGACGGGCAGGAGCATCAACTGGACCGGCCAGTTCTTTAATTGCGACGGTTGTGGCGCACCACCGGCCATCTTCCCTTCCGCGGCCATAGCCGGCCGCAGTTCCCGGATCACGGAACCCGGACAGGCGCACGGCGGTTCTTCCCCATGATGCAAATGGCTTGCTGCGGCCTGCTCATCAAAGACATCGGCCTCTCTTTCAATCATGTCGATGGCCCCCTGGGGACACTCCCCGAGGCAGGCCCCCAGGCCGTCGCAATAGGTTTCACTGATCAGCTTTGCCTTGCCGTCGATGATCTTTAGGGCCCCTTCGGCGCAAGCGGTTACGCAAAGCCCGCAACCGTCACATTTCTCTTCGTTGATTTCTATTATCTTTCTTTTAATCTTCATCTTGACTCCTTCCTGAGGCATTTGGAATTGGAATTCGATTTTTCTTTTCCATCACGTTGTGCTATGGATAACGAAGTTTCCAGATAATTGCCTTGACTTAAGTCAACTAAGAGGGGCTTTTTTACAACTAAAATATATGGCTTCCGGGAAATTATTGCCGAGCATTTCTTTTTTCGAAGGGCTGTCCGGGCCGCAGCAGGCGGATATGCTCGCCATCGGCGTCTCCCGCCGGGTCGAAAAAGGCCAAACCATATTCCTGGACGGGGACAAGGCGACAGGCTTTTATATAATTTTAACGGGAAAGGTTAAAATTTACAAGCTTGCACCGGAAGGAAAGGAACAGATCCTCCATGTCTTCGGTCCCGGCGAGCCCTTCGGGGAAGTTCCCACCTTCGCCAATGCCGTTTTCCCCGCCCATGCCGGGGCGGTCGAAAACACCCGCCTCCTGTTTTTCCCCCGGGAGAGTTTTATCAGGCAGATCCGCCAGGATCCCGATCTGGCCATGGGGATGCTTGCTACCCTGTCCCGCCGCCTCCTTCACATGACCAAACTGGTGGAAAGTCTGTCCCTGCAGAACGTCTCCAAGCGTCTTGCCGCCTATCTTGTCCAGTTGAGCGAAGCTCAAATGCAGGCAGCCACCGTGCAACTGGATATGAATAAGGGACAGTTGGCCAGCTTCCTGGGAACTATCCCCGAAACTCTCTCCCGGGCCCTGAACCGCTTGACCAACCAGAACCTGATCAAGGTCCAGGGGCGCCGGATCACGATTCTCAATAGAGCGGGACTGCAGGGATGGGAAGAAAAAGGACTCTGAGGACCTTTATGAAGCCTTCGCGAATGACCTGGACAGTCCACCGGCTGCTGATCCCATTGATCATCATTCTTATTTCCCTTCCCCCTCAGGCCATAGGGGCAGAGGGGGATCGGATTATCGGCGCCGTGGAAGATATTGTGCTTATGCCCTGGAAAATAACGCTCCCTGCCCGGATTGACACGGGTGCCGCAACAACGTCCTTAGATGCCCGGGAATTGGTGGTCAGAGGTAACATGGCGGAATTCCTCTTGTCCGAAGCCTGGGGTGGCAAGAAGATGAAACTTCCCGTTAGGAGCTGGAAGCAGATCAAGAGTTCCGGAGCCGAGCAGCGCCGGCCGGTGGTGGAACTGGATATCTGCATCGGCGACAAGCCCCTCCGCGTCGAGGCCAACCTGATGGATCGCTCGCGGCTCCAGTACCCCCTCCTCATCGGCCGCAATGTCCTGGAAAAAGGATTTCTCGTTGATGTAAGGAAAACCCGCGCCCTGCCACCCCGCTGCCCGGAGCTCGCCGGACCATGAAACACAAAGCCGCTTATCTGAGCGGACTCCTGCTCCTTGTCACCGCGATCATAGCGGGCTATCGAATCCTCTATCTCCATTATCCCCTTTTCCCGAGTGCGAAGGTCAAGGCCTGGCGAATTGTTGCCGAGTTATATTTCCAACCCGAATCCATAGGGAGACCGGTATCGGTCAGGATTGCCCTGCCGCAAAACCGTACCGATCAGTCGGTGATCGACGAACGGTTTATCTCGGGGGAGATGGAAATCAATCTGGCAACGGAACGGGATGCACGTTTCGGTCAATGGTCGGGCGTTATCGCCAAAAAGGAAGAATACATCGGTTATGAGGCTACCGTCGTCATCCGTCAACGGCCTGGAGAGGCGGAGCCCCCTCCTCCTCCCGCCGCCCCCTTGCCTGGCTCGCTGAGCGCCTCCGAGCAGGCGATGTTGAACAATCTGGCCGCCAAATTTTTTACCTATCCGGTAGAACAAAAAATAGCGGCTATCGCCGGGATCGCGAGAGGCCAATGGGTAGGACCGGCCCCAGCCAACGAAGAAGTCGTGGCATGGGCCGCTTTCCGAAAAAAATATGGCCCCCCCCGGTCGCTCATGTATCTGTCCCAGGCAGCGGGCCTGCCTGCGAGGGAGAGCATCGGCTTGATCCTGGCGGAAGGCGTTGTTTCCACCCCGGCGCCGTGGCTGGAGATATGGACGGGCAAGCGCTGGGAAGGACTGGAGCCGGAGACGGGAAATCCCTCTCCCCGGGACGAAAGGGTGCTGGTTTTAGCGTCCCGGGGGATGGCCGTCGCAAGTGTCGCCGGCGGCCGGCTTAGGGATGTCCGCTGGACCCTTAGCAAACAAATAGTCTCGCCCTGGCGGATGCACCTGGAGCCGGGTCAGCATAGCGATAACTTTCTCAATCGCTGGTCCCTCTTCTCCCTGCCGCCGGAGTTTCAGAACACCTTCCGGATCATTCTGCTCGTCCCTATCGGCGCCCTGATGATCTGTTTCCTCCGCAATGTCATCGGCTTTCCCACCTTCGGGATTTTCATGCCCGTCTTGATGGCCCTCGCATTTCGAAGCACGGGGCTCATTTACGGGTTAGCCATTTTTGCGGGGGTAGTTTTCATCGGCTACCTGGTTCGCTCCCGGATCAACGCGCTCAGACTTCTTTTGGTCCCCCGCCTGGCCGCCATCCTGACCCTCGTGGTTATCTGCTTTTTGGTCCTCTCGCTGATCGGCAATAAGTTGGGGTTGCGCAACATGATGGCCGTGGGCCTGCTGCCTTTTGTGATCCTGACCATGACCATCGAGCGGTTTTATGTGCTCATCGAAGAATCAGGGGTCAAGGAAGCCCTGATTACCGCCGCGGGAAGCGCCGCCGTCGCCATCCTGACTTACGGCGTCCTGCAGTTGGAACGGCTCCAGCTCCTCTTCTTTGTCTATCCGGAATTTTTGTTGGCCGTGGCGGCCTTTCAGATCATGCTTGGACGTTACACGGGCTATCGCCTGTCGGAGTACATCCGCTTTCGCGCCTTCAAGGAACGGTCATGATCGCAAACCCCTTCTCCTGGCTGAGGAACGCCGGCGTGCTCGGAATGAATCGGCGGAACGCCGAATACGTTATGCGCTGGAATCCCCGTTCCCGCTATCCCCTCGTCGATGACAAGATCATTACCAAAGAACTTGCCGCTCGCCACGAAATACCCACGCCGCCTCTTATCCATGTCATCCGCCATCACGGCGAGGTAAAGGGATTTGGGGATGGCCTCGCCGCGCGACGGGAATTCGCCGTCAAACCGGCCCGGGGCTCGGGAGGAGAGGGGATCGTACTCATCAGGGATGTCAGCGACGAGGGCTACATAAAACAAAATGGAGATATCCTGACCAAAGATGACATTTCTTACCATATATCGAGTATTCTTTCCGGGATATACTCCCTCGGCGCCCTGGAGGATCGGGCCATCATCGAGGAGTTGATTCATCCGGATCCCGTTTTTGCCGCGGTGACGTATCGCGGCGTTCCGGATATCCGTATTATCGTTTATCGCGGTATCCCCGCCATGGCCATGGTCCGCCTGCCCACCCGGGCCTCGGACGGCAAGGCCAATCTCCACCAGGGGGCTATCGGCGCCGGTCTTGACATGTGCGACGGCGTTTTGCTAAAGGCCGTTCATCACAATGAGGTAGTAACCCATCATCCCGATACGGGTAATCCCGTGACGGGAATTGCCGTTCCTCATTGGGAGCAGATCATGATCATGGCCGCCCGGGCCTTTGACATGACCGGCCTTGGTTACCTGGGGGTGGATATGGTGATGGATGAAAGGCGCGGGCCGCTCCTGCTGGAACTGAACGCTCGGCCGGGCATTCAGATTCAGTTGGCCAACGGACTGGGTCTGCGGAACCGTCTGGACAAAATCGACGGGGCGCCGGAATACGTCTTTATTACTCCGGAGAGTCGGGTGCGCTGGGCGAGAGAAGCATTCTGCGGAGATTCATGATATATAATTACGATCAAACCGCTGAGAATTACACACGCTTGCAAGCCCAATCGGCGCATATTGACCGCCTGAAGATGGAATCCTTTTATTCCCCGGATTTTCAAGCCTGGCACCGCCGTACCGGTGAGCTGATCGAGAGCATTTTCGGCAGAAGTTCACACTTTTACGAAGCATTTCAGGCTGTTCTCTATACCCCCCTTTTTCTTTCCTGCCGCTGCGGCGATACTGTCTTTACGGATGCTTATGAGCAAGGTCTGGAGGAAGTCCGCTCCCTCCTCGCGTCGTGCCTGAAAAAAGCTTAACCCCATCCCCACCCTGGCCCTCCCCTTGAAGGGGATAGAAAAATGGGTTGCTAATCGTCGATTACACTTTTATCTTGTACTTTTCGATACGATAAATCATTGTCGGTCTGGACATGCCAAGAAGTTTTGCAGCCTGCGCCTTATTGCCATGGGCCATCTCGATCGCCTGAAGGATCAACTTTTTTATCAGCTCATCCAGATCAAGCCCCGTGGGAGGAAGTTTCAGTTCCTGTTCTTGTACATAATTGAAATGATTGTCGATCTGGTGGCGCAAAAACAAAAAGTGTTCTGGTTGGATTTCGGAATCATTCTCCACAAGAATCACCCTCTCAACAAAGTTCCTGAGTTCACGAACATTGCCAATCCAGGGATAATGAAGGAGCATTGCCTGGGCTTCTCTGGAAGTACTGCGGAAATTCTTACCGAATTTCTCGTTGAATTTTGACATGAAAAACATGATGAGAGGCATGATATCCTCCTGCCTTTCACGCAACGGCGGAAGAAATATCTTCGCCACATTCAACCGATAATACAGATCCTTTCTAAAAGATCCTTTACTTATGGCCTCTTCGAGACTCTTGTTCGTGGCGGCAATGATGCGGACATTTACCTTTTTCGTTGCCGTTCCCCCGACTCTGTAGAACTCCTTCTCTTCCAGAAATCTAAGGAGGCTGACTTGAGATGAGGGGAGCAACTCACTGATTTCGTCCAAGAACAAGGTACCGTTTTCGGCAATCTCAATTTTCCCCTTTTTCCCTTCCTGAAGCCCCCCCGTGAAAGTTCCTTTTTCGTATCCGAACAACTCACTCTCGATGAGTTCCTTACTGATGGCGCCACAATTGATACACACAAAAGGTTTCCCGAAACGGCTGCTACGGCAATGGATTGTTCTGGCAATCACCTCTTTACCCGTTCCCGTCTCTCCCTCCAACAGTACCGTGGTGTCGTCACTTTTAGCGAATATATTCGCTAACTTAAATGCATTCCGGATGCCTTTACTTTCAGCGACAATATTATCAATATCAAACTCCTTGATATATTGCGCCCGGAGTTCCTCCACCTCTCTCTTTAACTTGATGTTTTCCAGCGCTTTCTCAATAATGATTTCTAATTCATCGATGTCGAGAGGCTTAACAAGATAATCCGATGCGCCAACCTTCATCGATGTGATAACGGTCTTGATATCTTCATAAGCTGTCATCATGATAATGTTGGTATTATTTCCCATTGCCCTGATTTTTCGCAGCGTGTCCACACCGTCGATTCCCGGAAGCCTTATATCCAGAAGGATCAGATCGACTTCCTGCTTCTTGAGCGTTTGCAGGGCGGCTTCTCCGCTACCGGCAATGACGATATCATAATTTTCTTCCAGGATATTTTTTAACGAATTCTGGAGAAGCCGGTCATCATCAACAATGAGAATTTTATAACGATACATTCTTATTCGCTCATTTTCACGGGGAACCGAAGGGTGAATGTCGTCCCCTTGTTTTCTTTGCTTTTTACTTCGATCAAGGCATCATGTTGTTCCATGATTTTGTGTACAATTGAAAGCCCCAAACCTGTTCCCTCTGCCTTGGTAGTAAAGAAAGGATCAAAAATCTTTGACAGATCTTCCTTTTGTATTCCTTTCCCGCTGTCCGTAATGGAGATCGTCAAGCGTTTCGTATCGTACTTGCGCTTTTCCAACGAGCTGCGAATCTCTATGTCGCCGCCACTCTCCATGGCCTCGGCGGCGTTCAGCAACAGATTCACGAAGGTCTGCTGAATTTGATTAGGATCAAAAACAACATCCGGGATCCCGTCGGAGAAATATTTTATAATTCCAACTTTTCTCTTTTTGATCTGCGGTTCGATCAGCGCAATGGAATCATTGATAATATTGTGAATATTACCCTTTCTAAAAGAGGGGCTGCCTGTCTTCGTAAAGTCGAGAATTCTCTTGACCAGGACCTTAATCCGCGCGATCCCTTCATAAGTATCCGACAATATCCCTTCCGTGGCTCTATCCAGCAAGAATTTTTTTGACAGCAACTGGACGTTGAAGTTGATGCTGGCCAGAGGGTTCCTGATCTCGTGAGCGATACCTGCCGAAAGCTGGCCGAGGGAAGAAAGGCGATCCATCCGACGAATCAACATCTCGGTTTGCTTGGTTTCCGTCAGATCCCGAATGGTAATGATCATGGCAGGCACGCCTTTTTCATCCATCTTCATCGCGGAAGAGCTTAATCCCAGGATGGCATTCGATCCATCCTGCCTGCTAAAAGTCAATTCCTGATTTTCAATGATTCTTTGATCATCGATTGTACTATTTAGGACCTCCAGGATTTCTCCCTCCTTGAATACCTCCGATATCTTTTTGTCCAAGATGTGTTTTCTTTTAATTCCAAGTATTTCTTCCGTTTTACGATTCAAGGCCCTGATCCTTTTGTTTTCATCTATCGTGATAATACCGTTAGGCGAACTTTCGAGGATGTTGGAGGTGTAATTCTTTTCCGTCATGACCTGCCCATAGAGGCGGGCGCTTTCGATTACAACGGATGTATGACTGGCAAAGACCATCAGCAAATCGAGATCATCCAGGGAAAAGGCCGATTTTTGATAACTGTCGACAACCAGGACCCCCAGTACTTTTTTTTCACTGACAAGAGGAACGGCAAGCTTCGATGCGGTACCCGGTACGAATTCCATATAACGTGGTTCTTCCTTGACGTCGCCGACTAATAACGGCACCCCCTTTTCGGCAACCCAGCCGGCAATTCCATCGCCAATCTTCATTTTGAATTTTTCGGCCTCAATCCCATCATGTCCTACATGGGAAACTATCTTGAGATGATCCCTTTCCGTGAGAAGGAGGATGCAAACAGAGGCTCCCGTAATCTTTAGCGCATTGGCCGTTACAATATTAAAGAGTTTTCTGAGGTCAAGCGTGGAACTGGTTTTCTTGGTGATCTCCTGTAGAGAAAGAAGCTGGGCGATCTTTTTCTGATGCTGCTCCTGAAGCCTGGCATTTTCGATAATGATACTGGCATGACTCGCGAAGGTTGAGAAGAGCTTGATATCACTCTTGGAGAGTACCAACTCCTTTTCGGTCTGGTCTCCTTGAATGACGCCGATGATTTCCCCCTTGATCTTGAGGGGCATGGAAATACTTGAGGTACGGTTCCAGATACGATCCATTTTAAAATCGAACTCTGTTATGATTGGACTGTTTTTACCATTACGTATATATATTGTTTTCCCCGTTTTGGCAACCAGCGTCTCCCGGCACGCATTCTTGTCCATGTCCAAGGGATACTTGAATGCCCTTTTGCACTCAACGGAAGAAAAGCCGATGACGTATTTTACTTCGAGCTTATTTTCTTTTTTGTTTATCAAAAAAATGAGGCTTCGCTGCAGATCAAATGCCCGTTTCATTTCCTTGACAAGGGTTTGAAGAATCTTATCCCTGGTAATCGGCTTGTTTAGAAGCTGGCTGATTTTATAGATGGAGGATAATAATTTGTCTTTTTTCTTGAGGTGTTCCTGGTAGCGGTTGTACCGCTTATCGAGAGACTGCTTCTCTTTAGCCATCTTGCCGTTGCTTTTCGTTAATTGCCCTCCTCGGCTCATGAAACCGAAGGTATTTCGATACCAGCCATCCTTCCCCGATTTTGTATTGTATCAAGGCACCGATAATGATCCCAGGCGGTGTTGATCTCCCTGAATATATCATCCCGCTGGTCCTTATTGCCGTGTTCGATCAAGACATTATTGTCCGGATTTCCATTCTCATCCCGATAATTGATTACGATAAAATGCCTGATCTGATCTTTGAATAAAACATTATTGAAGGGCCCCCAGGTTATCATGCTCCTTTGTTTCACATCGTGCTTTCGAGAAGTAGTGAATTTCTCAACTTTCAGCCAGTCTTGCATGGACAGTTTCGCTTTTTCACCTTTATCGCTTACCAGAAACAGGGCAGATCCCGATAAGGCTAAGGTTAATTTCCGGGCCTTGGGAAGAGCTGTTAACCCTCCATGATAAGATACATATGATATTTCTCTGATATTTTGATTTTCATTCCGGACGATCTCTGCGATCTTCTTTTTTCTCTTCTGCAATACCCGATGGCCATAAAAAAACAGGACCCCAAATGTGGCCATAAAAACGATCACAGCAATAGTTGCGGCATTCATCGAATCATACCACCCTTTCGTTATTTGTCATGCAAAAGAAAAAACGTAAATTCCGTTATTAGTCTCTGTGTTTATTTACAGACCTCGTGCTTATTTTTCTTAATAACAACAAATCCCTCGCCATGCAAGGGGTTATTCCGCAGTCACAAACCCGTCTTGATCACAGACTAACTCTACCCATGCAGCTTTTTTAAAAGCCAGGCCATATTCCTTCCCAGGTCTTTCATGGTCTGAATCCCTTCGGTATCCTCGGCAACATCACCGGGGTTCATACCAATCCCCACATTCCAGTAACTCGATCCCGGAATAATCATTTGCCCGTAAAGGAAGAAGAGGTTAAGCGAGTTGAAAGCCGGAATGGAACCCGCTCTCCTCACAGCGATGACGCCGGCGCCGACCTTTCCCTTCAGCATGTATTTGTTGGCCCTTGACACCAGGCCCCCCCTTTCGATCAAAGACCGCATGTTCGCGGAAACGTCGGAAAAATATGTCGGGGATCCCAACAGAATTCCTTCCGCCGCTACCATCTTTGACAGACATTCATTCAGCATATCCTTTTCGAAGGCGCATCTGCCATCCTTTTTCTTGAAACACTTATTACAGGCCATGCAACCCTGAATATGTTGTCCCGCCAATTGTACCAACTCCGTTTCGATTCCCTCGCCATTCAGTTCGCCTAAAACAGTATTAAGCAGAATGGCGGTATTACCGTCTTTTCGGGCACTACTGTTTATTGCCAATACTTTCATTTCTACCTCTCGCGTATGCTGTTTATTCGTTACTCACATTGAGAGAATGGCGGAATGGTTTTGCCATCCAGCCATTCCCTCAATGCTATCTGAGAAGGACCTTCTTTTGCTACCTTTTTATGTAGCCATATTTATTTGTTTTTCCTCGCTGCCGCCAACTTAGCCTGCAAAGCGTCGATTCTCTGGTGATTGTCCTCGGAGCCGATGTAGGTTCTGAAGAGCCATTCCTGGACCTTCATGGCGCCGTCAAGGTCTTCATCGAGAACGTGGTTGGAAAGCTGTTTGGTTTCCTTCAGACACATCCTGTCATAGGTGGCCATTTCCTTGGCAATGGCCGTGACGGATTCGATCAGCTTCCCCTCCGGGAAGACCTTGCTTACATAACCCATCTTTTCCGCTTCATGGGCATCGTAAATGCGCCCCGTCAGCGCTACTTCCTTGGCGCGGCCCAGACCGATGATCCTCCAGAGAGGATCCATAATGGGGGTCAGGGAGAGGACGATTTCTCGCTGCCCGAACTTCGCCCTTTCCGAGGCATAGCGGATGTCACACATGAGCGTAAGATCGAAGCCGCCGGCAATAGCGGGGCCGCCGACGGCACAGATGACCGGCTGATCGCAGTATAAGATCGCGCGGTAAGCCCGATGGAAAAGCGCCGTATAGTCTTCGTTGGAGACCTTCTCGAGTTTCCGGATGATCGTGAGATCGAATCCGGCTGAAAAGTATTTCTCGCCCCCCGTCAGCATGACAACATTCACGTCCTGCCTCTTGGCCAGTTCAGTGAAAATATATTCTACTTCCTCAAGGACTTCCGGCGCCAGGGCGTTTCCTTTATCGGGGCGATGAATCGTCACCGTCGCCACTTTATCCTCTACCGACAACAATAGGTATTTCATGTCCATAAATATTTACTCCTTTCAAAATGTTAAATGTTAGCGAAGGACTCCCGCTGCCGCCATGACCCGTTGGATTTCATTGACCCCTTCGTAAATTTCCGCCAGCTTCATGTCCCGGAAAATCCTTTCCACGTTGAATTCTTTTGAATAAGAGAAGGCGCCCAGGACCTGCATGGCGTTACTGGCCACGCGATGGCAGGCCTGCGAGGCAAACAGACGAAGCCTGGCCGAATCGAAGAGAATGTCCTTCTTCTGAGATTTCCAGTATGCCGTGGCATGGGTGTAATAACGCGCCGCCTCCACATCGGACGACATCTCACCGAGCAGCCACTGAATGGTCTGAAAACTGGAAATAGGTTTACCTCTTTGCACTCGTTCTTTGGCATACTTGATCGCCTCTTCGAGGGCGCCCTGGGCCATGCCGACACATTCAGCCGAAATGCCCAGCTTGCCGATGGCGATTTCCGTGGTGAGGATATTGAACCCTCTGCCTCTTCCCGCTTCGCCGCCGGTAGCGTTTTCAAAGGGCACGCGCACGTCTTCCAAGACGACATCGGCCACTTCCATGCCATGCATGCCCATCTTTTCCACCAGCTTGGGTGTGGAATACCCCTTTGCATCCTTGGGCACGATGATGTTCGTAATCTTTCCATCCTTTTCCACGTCCTTGCAGAACACCACAATGTAACCCGGCAGGGTGGAATTGGTGATGAAGATTTTTTCTCCGTTGATGACCCAGTCGTCGCCGTCCCGGACACAAGTCGTCCTGACCGCGCCGGGATCGGATCCTGTTGACGGTTCGGTGAAGGCAAAGCTGCCGACCGCATCTCCCGCCACAATCTGGGGAAGATATTTTTTCTTCTGTTCCTCCGTGCCGAAATCATTGATAGTGCCCGCACAGAGGCAGTTGACGGATATATGACCGCCGATTGAACAGTACACGCGACACAGCTCTTCAATGACCATGACATATTCGAGATAGGTACTCCCCACACCGCCGTATTCACAGGAATACTGGATTCCGTAAAAGCTAAGCTCCCGCATCTTCTTGATCAGCTCGCGGGGGGTACGCTGTGTTGTTTCCATTTGATGAATAAGAGGGGCAATCTCCGTCTCAGCAAATTTTCTCGCGGTCTCCTTAAACATGGTTTGTTCGTCTGTTAAACAGAACTCCATAATAATCTCCTTTCCTCCGTTTATTTCATGCCTGGTTCCGAATTTTATTTTTTATAAATCCTTTTCCTTGGGATGTAGGCGATCATAGCTGTTGAAGATATAGAGAAATCCACCTATAACCGCAAAGGCCGCGCAAAGTCCGAAAGCGCCGTCAAACCCATAGGGCGTCTTCTGAACAAACCAGCCGGTAATCATTGGGCCGAAGAGGGCGCCGAAATTGCCGACGAAATTATAGACGCCGCCGACACCGCCCGCTTGGCCGTAAGGGGCAATATCACTGGGAATGGCCCACACATTGGAGGCACCGAAAGAGAAGACCCCCATGAAGGCACTCAGCCAGAAGACCGCCCAGAAGGCCGTGTTCGACTGCATAAGGCAGTAGATGAAAATGGCGGCCCCGAACATGGCGACGCCCATTCCCGTCCGACGCAGGTTGCTGATGGTTGCTCCTTTGTCATACCATTTGTCAAAGACCTTGCCGCCGATAAGTTCCATGAGGACGCCGACAATATATGGAATCGAGGCGGCAATACCCATTTCTTTCAGGGACAGGCCCTTGGCTTTCATCAGGAAGGTGGGAATCCAGAAGGTGAAGACCACCCAGACATAGAGATAGAGGGCATAGGCAATGGTTGCTTTCAGGATAACGGGGTAGGTAATCAACCGGTACATGGGAATAGGGTGGCTCTTGATGGACCCGTCTTCATGAACTACCTCGTCCTGGCGGATGTAAGCCAGCTCCGAATCGCTAATTTTGGGGTGGTTAGCCGGTTCGTGGTAAGTCATGAGCCACCAGATGCCCCAGACCACGGCCAAGGCGCCTGTGCAGACAAATGAAGCCTTCCATCCCCACATGGCGATGATATAGGCCACAAGGGGCGGCGCAAAGGCATTTCCGGCCCTGGCACTGCAGTCAAACATGGCCGATGCAAAGGTTCTTTCTCTTTTCGGTACCCAGACGGACACCACCCGGGCATTGGCCGGAAAAGCGGGCGCCTCCGTGAGTCCCAGGCCAATGCGGATAGCGATAAAGGAGTAAAACCCCTGGCAAAAAGCCATCGACATCGTGACGGCCCCCCAGGCCACCCCGGCGGCGCCCAGGACCTTATGGGGCCCGATCTTGTTCAATAATGCCCCCGTGGGGATCATCGCCAAGGTATAGGACCAGAAAAACGCCGACATGAGGACGCCCATTTCTACGGCGCCCAGACCGAATTCCTTCATCAAAGTTGGCGTCGCAACGCCGAAGTTGACCCGGTCAATGTAGTTAATGACCGTACCCAGGGCCAGCATAAAGACGATATACCAGCGGGTGTTGGTCGCAGGTTTCGCAATCGATTGTGCTACTGCTATTGATTCGTTCGCCATAATCCCTCTGTCTCCTTACTTTCTTATTTTTTGAATAATCATTATCGTCATACTTTTATTAATAAAACTTTCTTATATCCTACAAAAATTAAGGCACTGACCGTAATACGGGAATCATTCGTCACATTAGTGGATCACTGAATTCATCGGGTACAATTTCCGGATAACGATAGATTGTGTAAGTGGTATCTCCAATACCGAGGGCATCAATTTTTTTTTGCAGGGAATTTCTCTCCTCACTGTTCTTCCAGCACTCCCAGTCTTCAAGGGTCCGCCAGGTGCTTATGACCAGATATTCATCCGGATTTTCCACGCCCCACAATGTTTCTCCGGAGACATATCCCTTTTTTCTGGAGGCGACGATCCTCATCCGGGTAATGAGGTTTATCAACGCCTGTTCCATTTCCTTGGGAATCCTCCTTTTGATCATAACCTTAACAGTCATGGCACTATCCTCCTTTTCATTAATTAAAGGGCTTCCTGCCTCTGGCGTCGCGAAATGCCCGCAGAGGCAGGACAGCTTCTCGTTTCATCTCAAGATCTGATTGGCGATAATAATCCTTTGGACCTGATTCGTTCCTTCGTATATTTGGGTAATCTTCGCATCGCGCATCATTCTTTCTACCGGGTATTCCCTTGTGTAGCCGTAGCCGCCGAAAATCTGCACGGCGTCGGTAGTTACCTTCATGGCCGTATCCGAGGCACACCACTTTGCCATGGAACATATTTTGGGAATGTCGGGATTATTGGGTTCGGTGTCGATCATCGCACCGGATCGGTAAACGATGGTACGGGCTGTTTCCACGGCAAGGGCCATCTCGGCCAGCATCCACTGCATACCCTGGAAGGATGAAAGAGTCTTGCCGAACTGCATGCGTTCCTTCGCATAGGCGATGGAGGCGTCGAGGGCGCCCTGGGCGATGCCGAGAGCCTGGGCGGCGATATTGGGCCGTGAGAAATTAAAAGTTGTCATGAGAGTCTTGAAGCCGCTCCCTTCGGGTCCGATAAGGTTGCCGTCAGGAACAAAGCAGTCTTCAAAAGATAACTCGCGGGTATCGGAGCCCCGGATACCCATCTTGTGCTCCTGATTGCCGATAACCAGTCCCTTGGCGCCTTTCTCGATGGCAAAGATGCTCATTCCCTTGTTACCCTTCGTGCGATCGGTATAACAGATTACACAGGTAATCCCCGCCACGCCCGCCTGGGTAATAAAAATCTTTGCACCATTGAGGAGGTATCCCCCATCAACTTTCTTCGCCGTAGTCTTCATCCCGGCTACATCGGAGCCGGCATTGGGTTCGGTAATGGCCATGGCGCCGGGGCACTCTCCCGTGGCTAAGCGATAGAGGAATGTTTTTTTCTGCTCTTCGCTTCCGGCAATCATGAGGGGTTCGCTGGAAAGGCCCTGGTTTGTCAGGATCACCGATGTGGAACCGCAGGCTCGGGCCGTTTCCTCAAGAACAAGCAGCAACGCCAGTTGCCCGGCTCCCGCTCCTCCGTATTCCTCGGCTACATTAACGCCGAGGAGGCCGTTGTCTCTCAGGATCTCGAAGTTATCCCAGGGGAATCTTTCCGAGGCATCAATCTCCGCCGCTTTCGGCGCGAACTGTTCCTGGGCGATCCTCCTTATGGTGTCCCTTAACATCGTTTGATCATCATTTAATTTGAAATCCATTTTTACCTCCAATACAGTTGATATATTTTTACTTCAGAAGTATTTTTATGTATTGTTTTCAGTCATGATTTTCAATAACGTATCAACGTTTCAGGTTTTCGACGATAGTAGCTACACCCTGCCCACCGCCGCAGCATGCTGAGAAGAGTCCA
>Ga0074199_1001432_pt1 | contig 20886 bp, 15 predicted proteins | sample EPASupsiteSAE347_FD_64528 | JGI IMG/M metagenome (GOLD analysis project Ga0074199, IMG submission 64528) | Bioremediated contaminated groundwater from EPA Superfund site, New Mexico - Sample SAE3-47 | ecosystem: Environmental > Aquatic > Deep subsurface > Groundwater > Contaminated ... | reverse complement strand
CCCAACACGGCGCCTATGGCTTCGCACCGGTCAAACCGTAACACAACACGGTATTTGAAATTTTAAATCTCAAATTTCAGACAATCTCAGGCCAGGGTTTTACCATCAACGGAGCCGACTTTAATTAAGAATTGAGTATGCGAATTGTTTCCCGGGCGATCATCAATTCTTCGTTGGTAGGGATCACCATGACAGCCGGCTTTTCATTTTCGACTGAAATTATGAGCTCTTTTGACTTGTTGCGGTCTTCGTCGATTTTGACGCCGAGATAAGCGAGCTTTGAGCAGACGCGCGAGCGGATGAGCGGAACATTTTCTCCGATGCCGGCCGTGAAGACGAGGGTGTCGAGGCCGTTCATCACGGCCACATAAGCGCCAACGTACTTTACCAGGCGGTGCACGAATACATCCAGCGCCAGGGCCGCCTGCTCGGAGCCGGATTCAATGGCCTTGATGATGTCACGCATATCATTACTGCCGATGCCGGCCAGGCCGAGCAGTCCGCTCTGCTTGTTAAGCATTGTGTCAACCTCATCCAGACTGAACCCGATGCGCCGCAAAAAGATGACCATGGCCGGGTCAATGTCGCCGCAACGCGTTCCCATAACCAGCCCTTCCAGCGGGGTAAGACCCATGCTGGTATCAACCACATGTCCGCGCTGTACCGCGGCAATACTGCATCCGTTGCCGAGATGCACGGTGATGATTTTTAATTCGTTCATTTCCTTCCCGAGAATCGAGGCGGCCGTCAGCGCCACGTAATTATGCGAAGTCCCGTGAAAACCGTAACGGCGGATTTTATTTTTCTGGGCAATGGTCTGGGGGATGGCGTAGGTATAAGCGGCCGGCGGCATGGTCTGGTGAAAGGCGGTGTCGAAAACGGCCACCATGGGAATTTGCGGCAGGAGATGTTCGCAGGCTTCAATACCCTCGTAGTTGGGCGGGTTATGCAACGGCGCCAGCGAAAAGCAGTCAACAATAACCTGCTTGATGGAGCCGTCAATCCGGACCGCGCCGGATATGTCCGCGCCCCCATGTACAACCCGGTGCCCGATGCCCTTGATTTCCATCAGGTTGTTGAGCACGCCGATGTCCTTGTCAATGAGCGCCAGGCATATCTCGGAAATGGCCGCTTCGTAAGAGTTGGCGGAAACATTCTTGTTCACCTGCTGGCCGCGGATATTGCTGTAGCGCATCGAGCTTTTCGGCGAATTGATCCGCTCCACGATGCCTTTGGCAAGTTGTTTTTCGCCGGCGCTTTCAAACAAAGTGAATTTAATCGAGGAACTGCCGGCGTTGATAACGAGAATTTTCATGGCTTTGATTTCTGATGAATTTTTATCAATTGTTCCAAAAATGCACAAGTTTCTTTACTTCTGAAAAAAAGCATAATATTATTTCCGCCGTCGTTAAACAAGATAAGTTTTTTGTAAAATAGGAGGAGACCCATGAATCTTGAGCTGGTTGCCAATACAATCCGCGTCCTGGCCGTTGATGCCGTCCAGAAGGCCAATTCCGGCCATCCGGGCATGCCGATGGGAACGGCCGATTTTGCGGCGGTGCTTTTCTTGAAACACCTCAAGCATTACCCCAGGGATACCGACTGGCCTGACCGCGACCGTTTCATCCTTTCGCCGGGCCACGGATGCATGCTCCTTTACAGCCTCCTGCACCTTTCCGGATATGATCTTGCAATGGATGAATTGAAGTTGTTCCGCCAGTGGGGCAGTCGCACGCCCGGCCATCCGGAGCATGGCCTGACCCCGGGCGTTGAAACCAGCACCGGCCCTCTCGGCCAGGGCTGCGGAAACGCCGTGGGCATGGCGCTCGCCGAAGCCATGCTGGCCGAACGGTTCAATACCGGCGCTGAAAAAATAGTGGACCATTACACTTACGGCATCTGCAGCGACGGCGACCTGATGGAGGGCGTTTCGCACGAGGCTTTTTCACTGGCCGGCCATCTTGGTCTGCATAAATTGATTTTCTTTTATGACTGCAATCACATTACGATTGAAGGCTCAACCGACCTGGCCTACAGTGACGACGTCCGCAAGCGCTTTGAAGGTTATCACTGGAACGTGCTTGAGGTGGATGGCCACGATTATGCCGCCATTGACCAGGCCCTCACGCAGGCCCGGCAGGAGCAGAACCGGCCAACCATCATTATCGGCCGCACCATGATTGCCAAGGGCAGTCCGCATATGGCCGGCAATGCCGAGGCGCACGGCGCCCCGCTGGGGATAGAGGAAGTAAAAGCCACAAAAATCAATCTCGGTTTTCCGGGCGATCAGGAATTTGCTGTCCCCGATGAAGTCCGCGCCGTCTTTTCCGCAAGATTGGAAGAGTTGAAAAATATTTACCAGAAATGGCAGAATGATTTTGAAAACTACCGTCGGGCCAATCCGGAAAAGGCAAAACTATGGGATGATTCCCATGGCCTGGTCGTGCCTGAGAAACTCGAAAAATGCCTGCCGGTATTTGAGGCAAGCAAGCCGGTTGCCACCCGGAGCGCCTCGCACAAGATTATTCAAAATCTGGCCAAGGCGGTCCCATATCTTGTCGGCGGCTCGGCCGACCTGGCGCCGAGCACGAGGACAATCATTGACGGCGGAGGCGATATCGGCAAAAACGCGTTTGCCGGACGCAATTTCCACTTCGGCATCCGCGAGCACGGCATGGGCGCAATTTTGAACGGCCTGGCGCTCCATAAAGGGTTCCGCGTGTATGGCGCGACTTTCTTTGTTTTCTCGGATTATTTCCGTCCATCAATCCGGATGGCCTGCATTATGAAACTGCCGGTCATTTACGTGCTTACCCACGACAGTTTCTACGTGGGTGAAGACGGCCCGACTCATGAGCCGATAGAACACGCCATGGCCCTGCGGCTCTTGCCGGATATGACCGTTATTCGCCCGGCGGACCCCACCGAAACCGGCGCGGCCTGGATCGCGGCCTTGAAAAATACGACGGGACCCACGGCGCTTCTGCTGACCCGCCAAAACGTGCCCGTGCTGGACCGCGCGCAACTGCCCCCGGCCGACAAACTTGAACAGGGCGCTTATGTTTTGTGGCAAAGCGAAAAAGGAAGACCGCAATTTATAATCATTGCCACCGGATCCGAAGTTCAGCTCGCCCTGGATGCGGCGCGCGAATTGGCAAAAGAAAAAAAGGAAAATCTGCGCATTCGCGTGGTGAGCATGCCTTCCTGGGAATTGTTTGAACGCCAGCCGGAAAAATACCGGCGGAAAGTCCTGCCGCCCTCGTGCAAAATGCGCCTGGTGATCGAGGCCGGCCGCACCGCCGGCTGGGAAAAATACTCCGGCGCCAGGGGGCGCATCTTCGGCCTTGATCATTTCGGCGCTTCGGCTCCCTATAAAGTGCTGGCCAAGGAGTATGGATTCACGACCGAGAATATCGTCCGGATTGTCCGGGAAATGACAAATTCCATAAAATAGTCAAACAATGACAATTCTACCCACCCCGGTCTTCGGCCACCCCTCCAAAGGAGGGGAGCTGAATATGATCCCCTCCATGGAGGGGTCCGCGAAGCGGAGGGTGGGTCCGCTATAATGGCGCGATTTATCATCAACGGCAAACGGAAGGTGGGCGGCGTGTTTCAGCCCTCCGGCAATAAAAATGCGGCCCTGCCGATGCTGGCCGCAAGCCTGCTGACTGAAGAAAAAATCGTTCTCCACAATGTGCCTGTAATCCAGGATGTGCTGACCATGCTCGCCATCCTTGAAGATCTGGGCGTGAATGTCAGCCAGGCCGGAAACAACGTTGAATTGTGCGCCGCCTCCGTCCGGAAAAAAAAGCTGAAGCCTGACCTTTGCGCGCGGGTGCGTTCCTCCATTCTTTTTGCCGGGCCGATGGCCGCCCGTCACGGACGGGTTGCGATTTATCCGCCCGGCGGCGACGTTATCGGCCGCCGCCGGCTGGACAGCCATTTTGCCGGATTGCGCGCGTTAGGCGTTGAAATTTCCGGCGGCGATCATTTCACCTTCCGCGCCAAAAACCTGAAGGGCGCTCCAATCCTGCTGGACGAGGCCAGTGTTACCGCCACCGAAAATGTTGTCATGGCCGCCGTGCTGGCCGGCGGCAAAACAACTGTTTTTAATGCGGCCTGCGAGCCGCATGTCCAGGACCTTTGCCTTCTTCTGAATAAAATGGGGGCGAAAATATCGGGCATGGGGACGAATTTGCTGAGCATTGAAGGAGTGGCCGAATTGCATGGGGCGGAACATCTGGTCAGTCAGGACTATATAGAAATCGGCAGTTTCCTGACGGCGGCGGCGGTAACCGGCGGTGAATTGACAATTCAAGGCGTTGACGAAAGACATATTACCCCGATTCTCAGGCCGTTCCATACCCTGGGCGTTGACCTGCGGCTGGAGAATGAAGCTTTGAAACTTGTTCCGCGGAAAAAATTGCGCCTGCGCGTTGAGCACGGCCTGACCATCCCCAAAATTGAGGATGGAACCTGGCCGGGTTTTCCTTCCGACCTCATGAGCATTGCGATTGTGCTTGGGACGCAGACAAACGGCACCGCGCTCTTTTTTGAAAAAATGTTTGAAAGCCGGATGTATTTTGTTGACCGCCTGATTGACATGGGCGCCAAAGTCGTGCAGTGCGACCCGCACCGGGTGGTGGTGATCGGTCCCGCGCGCCTGCATGCCATCCCGCTTTCCAGCCCCGACATCCGCGCGGGCATGGGACTCCTGATCGCCGCCTTGTGCGCGAAGGGAACAAGCATTATCCACAATGCCGAGATTATTGACCGCGGTTACGAGCGGGTTGAGGAAAGATTAAGCGCCTTGGGCGCCGATATTATCCGGGAGAAATGAAAGATTTTAAAAGGGGCATACTCGAAAAAAGGTAGGGCCGGACTGCCAGTCCGGCCGTCCGAAGGGCGGAAGCACGGCGGCCCAAGGCTGTCCCGCCCTACCATAAAAAAATCAATCAGAGTTGCCCGCCCCGGTGGGCGGCCATTTACATCAGCTCCATGATCGGCAGGGCGGTCTCCCATTGTCTCATTTTTTGCAGGTCATAGCCGAGCTGACTGTATTCAATTTCCAGTTGTTTCCGTTCCGCGTCAGCGGTGTCACTTTGTTGCGCCAGGCGCGCGGCCTGCAATTTTATTTCAATTTCCTTGCGTTGTTTCATGAGCGCCTCGCGGCGCAGCGCCAGAATCAACGACTTGACCGCTCCTTCATGCGTGGCAAAATCGCTCTTTATTTTTTGGGGCGCGCCCAGGGCGCGCGCCGCCAGGCTTGAAAACTTTCGTTCCTGGTCGTCCTTTTCAGCGATAACGCTCATGACTTCCCTCCCTTTTTCCTCAGCTTCCAGACAAAAGGCGATAATCCGCCGGCAGGAATCATTCGCGAGAAGATCAAGGGGAAAATATTTTTTGACGAGTTCGGAAAGTTTTTGTTCGTAAAGCAGATGTTCAACGAGCGCCATCTCTTTTGGCGGCAATTTATCGCCGGCTGGCGCGGTTTCCTGCGCGGAAAAAGTTCGCTTGCGTTTCTCGGAGCGGTTCAACTCGACGGATAAGGTATTTTCCGGAATACCGAGCCGTTCGGCCGCATTTTTCAGCATTGCCGAGCGCAGGACGGCATTGGGCGCCTGTAAAATCGTATTGATGACCGTCGCGCTGATCCGCATCAAGGCCGCCTCCGTGTCCGGCTTTGTTTCGGCGCTTAAGACATCAATTTGAAAATCAACCGCCGATTTGGCCTTGTCCAGAATGTCCCTGAATTTGGCCGGACCTTCGGTTTGCCTGAGAAGCGCATCCGGATCCGTTCCTTTTGGAAGCGCGGCCACGCGCACCGCCAGGTCCGAGCGCAAAAAGATTTCCGCCGCGCGCACGGCCGCCTTCCGGCCGGCGGCATCGGCGTCAAAGGCGAGAATAACGCCGTCGGCATAACGCTTTAGAATGCGGGCATGGTCATCGGTGAAGGCGGTTCCCTGGGCGGCCACCGCCGTGTTGAATCCGGCCAGGTGACAGCGGATCACGTCAATCTGGCCCTCGCAGACAATGGCTTCGTGCTGTTCAACGATGGCCCGCCGCGCCTTGTCCAAGGCATAAAGCAGGCGGCCCTTGTGAAAGAGCGGAGTTTCGGGCGTGTTGACGTATTTTGCGGCCTGCGGATCATCTTTCATGATTCTTCCGCTGAATCCAACAACCCGGCCCTGCTCGTCGCGGATCGGAAACATCAGCCGGTTGCGGAACCGTTCATACCACCGTGTGGCATTGTTGCCACGAACGTCCTGGCCGCCTTCATTATTGTTTTCGTTTTGAAAGCCTGCTGAGGACAAGACCAAGCCGGCCGCCTCAAGCTGGGCGCGCTGGTATTTTTTACCGGCCCACTGCATCACGGTGTCAAACCGGTCGGGAGCGTAGCCGATCAGGAATTCTTCAACTGTTTTCTGGTCAAGGGCGCGGGTTACAAGGTAATTGCGCGCCTCCTCCGCAACCGGATTATGCAGGAGAATTTTATGATAAAGCCGGGCCGCGCCGGACATTATTTCGTAGAGGACGTCCTTGGCGAGTTTGTCATCTTCCGTTCCGGCTTCAAAAGACAAACGGATATTCGCCTTGCCCGCCAGCATTTTTACCGCGGTCATGAAATCAACTTTTTCGTAATTCATCACAAAGCGAAACACATCGCCGCCGGCGCCGCAGCCAAAGCAATGAAATATCTGCCGCTGGGGATTGACCATGAAGGAAGGTGTTTTTTCCTTATGAAAAGGGCAGAGCGCCTTGTAATTGGAGCCGCTGCGCTGGAGCTGAAAATAGGAGCCGATTACATTGACAATGTCGTTTGCCAATCGGATTTCATCAAGCACGGCATGGGATACAAGCGGAGACATTTTTTCCTACGGCTCGGCTTTTGGGTCATGTTTTGTCGGCCGGCTGGATGGCAGGGGCTCTTTGTGAAACTCGCCGGAATCCCGGGGGCTGGCGCTTTGGGACGAAACAGGGAGAATATTCAACGAACGGATTTTTTCCTTCGCAAGCGGGGCGAACTTGAAAACAGCTTTGCCGGCATATGAATTGACCTTGATCCACGGACGCAGCTGCTCGTTCGGCCAGAGGCCGGCGGCGAAGAGGAACAATACGGCAATCAGGCATCCGCGCAGAATCCCCGTCACTCCGCCCGCCGGCCGGTCAAAAGCGTCGTTAAATTTGATGTTGACGAGGAGCGCAAATACAATGCGGAGAAAGAAAAAACAAAGGCTTAAGCCGGCGACGATCAGCAGGAATGCCAGGGCCGCGGCCATTTCGTAATTCTGGGTCAACCGGGAATGACTGGCAATCATCAGGCCGAAATCTTCGTAGAAACCCAGCCCGGCGGCCAGGACCAGACCCGTGCCCAGAAATCTGAATAATTCCCCCGAAAGGCCGCGGCGTAATCCCATCAGGAATTCAAACAGGATGATGACGAGAACAATCAAGTCTACTATATATGGCTGTAATGCCTGCATCTTTACTTAATCCTGACTGATTCAGAATTCCCGTTAATTGGTAACGGAGGATTTATACATTCTTTGCCAGAAAGGACGCGATTTTTTGTTTTGAACAGCAGGGGCTTTTTCCTGCGGTTTCAATTCGGGGTTTATAATTTTCAGGCGGCTCATGGCGGCATCGGAACGGCGGTCATTGGGAAAACGCGTGGTAAACTGAGCATAGACCGCGGCCGCGGCGTTGGAAATGCAAAGCTGGCGGTCATAAAGCTCGGCCAGAAGCCAGAGAGCTTCCGGATCTTCGGGCTTGATCTGGTCGGCTTTTTTCAGGGATACGATCGCAGTGTCGAATTCGCCCTTTTCAAGAGCGAGCTTGGCCAGGGCCATGGAGACGGGGTATGGATTTGTATTCTGGTTCACGGCCGACTTAAAATAAATGAGGGCTTCATCCTTTTTATTTCTCTCCATAAAATAAACGCCGAGATCATAGGCGGCTTGAGGATTGCCGTCGGCCAGGGGGATTGCATATCTGACGGCCTGGTTCCGGATGGGGGCGTTGCCGGCCCGTTCGGCCGCCCGCGCTATGCGCAGGTAATTGTTGAAAGCGGCTTCCCTCCGTCCCTGTTGTTCAAGTTTTTTAGCCACCTGCATCAGTTCCTCAAATGACGGCGGAGACGCCGCGGCGGCCGCGGCTTGTTGGGTTTGGACGGCGGGAGGCTGGGGCGGGCTTTTTGGTTTTTCCTGGGGGATAAGCGGCGCGCCGGTGTTTTTTATTTCCTTGATTATCAAACGCGCCTGGTCGGTTTGCGGTCCTGATGGCACAAGACGGGCATACTCGGTAAAGAGCGGCAAGGCCTGGTCATGTTTATTCAGATAGCGCTGGTTGATTACGGCAAGATTATAAATCGCCGGGGCATAATGAGCGTCCTGTTCAAGTGCTTCCTGCAGCAGTTCCAAGGCCTGATTGATGTTGTTTGCCTTGACTTCTGTTGCCGCCAGGGCGGTGAGAATGCGCGGCGAACGATGGGTGAGCAATGAAGCCTCGTTTAAAACGCGTTGAGCATCGTCCCATTGCTGGCGCCGGCAATAGATGACGGCAAGAAACTCAAGCGTGCGCGTATCCCGGTCCGACCCCGCCACGGCCTGTTCCGTTAAAAGGGCCGCTTTTTCAAAGCAGGCGACGGCCTTGTCTTCATCCCCCGCCTCAAAGGACGCAATGCCCATATTGTAAATCGGCTCCACCGCGCCGGGATTTGCCGCGACAGCGTCTTCAAATGAACGCAGGGCGTTGTTTTTCTGCCCAAGTTTGTGGTAGGAAATTCCCATGCAGTTTAAGACGATTGAACGCTCGTCATTGGAAGCGATATTGGCCAGACTGCGCTGAAACCATGATATGCTTTCCGCATACTTGCCTTTTTCCAGCGCGCGCATTCCGCGCTTGAGCGCCTGATGTCCCGTGTCCCCCGAGCATCCGCCCAGGAACAGAATCAATGCCGTATAAACCAGAAACCGCTTCAATGTTGACGCCTTTCAAATATTTCAGCCATCCGCCCGGCAATTATATTTCCTTGATTTACATCTGTTCTATACTATTTAATTCTGCATTACGCAATGCAAAATTAAAATTCACGAGGAGCCGGCATGGAAAACTGTTCCAAACGCATTCTGATCGTTAAATTGAGTTCCATGGGCGATTTACTGCATGCCTTGCCGGCGGTGCGCTGTTTGAAGGCCGGTTTGAATGCCGAAGTTGACTGGATTGTTCATCCCGCTTATGTTGAACTGGCGAAATGTTTTTCCGATGTCAGCCGTGTCCTTGCTTTTCCGCGCCATGCCGCTCCGGCTGAATTTATCCGGCAGATCCGATTGCTGCGCGCGGAACAATACGAAATGATTTTTGATTTGCAGGGTATTTTGAAGAGCGCTTTTGTCAGCCGTCTGGCGCACGGAAGGGAACGCATCGGCCCTTCATTTCAGCGCGAAGGTTCTTTCCTGTTTTATTCGGCCGTGGCCGGCGCCCGGAACAAAAACCGCCATGCGGTTGATGAAATCATGGATGTGGTCCGCTATCTTAATTTACCGGCGCTTCCGCCGGTGTTTCCGATGACCGTTCCCCTTCAATTGGTCAGCGAGCCATCGCCACGGATTGCCCTGCTTCCTTTTTCGCGCTGGCCAAGCAAGAATTGGCCGCTTATGTCGTTTGTCCGCGTCGGGCGCGAACTGCAGGAAAATCCGGGGGCTTCCATATATATTATGGGCGCATCCGGCGAGCATGCGCTCTGCGCGAAAATCGAAAAAGAATTAGGCGGCCGGGTGGTTAATTTTGCCGGCAAAACAAATTTACCGCAGTTGGCCGGATTGTTGCGCGAAATGGATCTGGTGATTACCAATGATTCCGGCCCAATGCATCTGGCCGCGGCGATGGGCACGCCGGTTTTGGCCATGTACGGTCCCAGCGATCCGCTGCGCACCGGACCGTACGGTCATAAACACCGGGTGTTGAGAGGAAAATTGCGGTGTCAGCCGTGCTTTTCGCGGCGCTGCCGGTTCCGCGATAATTCCTGCATGCTTACCATAACGCCGGAATCTGTCATCAATACCGCCATGGCCATGCTGTCTGAAAGCGCGGAAACTGCGAGAAAATCAGGTCGTTCATGCGTGGTATAATAAGCTTGACTGGCGGATGCGGCGTGTTATAGTGGCAATATTATATAAATGAGTCATTCGGATGCGGCGCATCGCGTCTCTAATAGCTGCCCTAGAGCTTATAATACGGAAGATTAACCGTTATGCGCAAAATATTTGAGTTTTTGGGTCTCACCAGGGAATCGGACGGCGGAATCCTTCAATCGCCCCTGCAGAACACGGTTTTACCGGATCAGCAGAGGGATAAACTGGAAAAGGATATTCTGATATTGGACGATGAATTCGGCCTGAAAGAAAAGCGTTTGCATAAGGAGGCCGAAAAACAGGTCCAGTATGCCGCCGAAGACTCCCTCAAGCAACTGCACGTGATTCAAATGGGGCTGTGCCCGCGCTGCGGCGAGCATTTGAACGAAAATCTCTTCGCGACCGTCTGCGAGGCCTGCGGCTGGAACACCTACGAAGTGCCGGAGCGCGGTCCGGTCCGTATTCATCTTCGCACGAGCCAGGCGCCGATTGAAGGCGACCGCTGTTACGTTACGGCAACCGGTGACGTATTCCTGCTAAAGAATGACGTTGTCATCGCCAAAATCAACAAAAATGCGGTTGATTGGATTGAATATGTCTGGAATGAGGCGGAGATTGCCCAGCGTTACCGCCAGGTTGTTGACCGTCTGAAAATAAAATGCGGCTGGTGCGAAAAGGATGCCGACCCCCAGCAGGAAGGTTTCAGCCTCGTTCAGGTGGCGTTCGGCTCATGCCAGGAGCGCCATGTTTTTTGTTCCAAGGAATGTTATGAAGCCTTCAGGAAAATGTACCCCTCCCGGGTGCACCGCAACTGCTATGAACGCGAATGCGCCGGATGCGATCTGTGCACCAAGCGCTACGATGATGAATCTGAGGGCATCAGAATGATTGCCAAGGATTTTATAAAGATTAAGAATCTGGAAATTTCACGCAAGGCTCGCGCCTGATACGATTTTTGATTTTGGATTCCAGATTTTAGATTTCAAATCGGCAATCCAAAATAGCGGGGCTAGATATGGGGAGATATGGGTGATTTCCGCGTAACGTCCGCCAATAATCTGCCGCCGACTCCAAAAGAGCGCCGTCTGCGTCGGGTGCGCTTTCTGGTGGCAATCATTATCGGCGCTTCCCTGATCCTATTGGCCGGTTTCGTCATTCCGGTCAAACAGCGTGTGCTTGCCACGGGATATGTGACCACGGACCAGTATGCTGAAATAAGGCCGCCGCTGGTCGGCACAGTCAAACAAATTTACGCGCAATCCGGCGCGCGTGTCAAACAGGGCGACGTGCTGTTGCAGCTTGACAGTTCTGAAGAACAGGCCATCCTTGAAGAGGCCAAAAGCCGGATGCAAAAGGCGGAAGACGAGCTTGTGCGCCGTGAAGCCGAAATCATGGAGGAAAAAAAGAGGCTGAGCGAGGATATTGTCGTCGCCCATCTGCGTTTGTCAAATGCCGTGAGCCGTCTGGCGCGTTCCAGCGAGCTTGTTGAAAAGAAGTACGTTTCGGAAGCGGCATTGGAGGATGATGTCTTGAAGGAAAAGATGGCCAGGGCGGAGTTGGGGGCGCTGACCAACAAGGATTTGAGTGTTTATGATAACCAGATTATTATTTTGCGGCGGGAGCTTGAGGCGCGCCATGACGCGGTTGAACTCGCGGATATTAATGTCCGCGCGAAGGAAATCAGGTCGCCGATTTCCGGCCAGGCGCTGCGCTATGAATTTGTGATCGGCGAACTGGTGCGGCCGGAGACGATTTTATATGAAATTTTCGGCGGAGACAGGCTGATCTTGAAATTGCGCGTTCCGGAACAGCATGCGACCCGTGTGGCGGTGGGCAACCGATATTCGGCGCTGCTCATGTCATACCGCGGCCTGAAAGACGTCTACTTTGAAGGCAAAGTGGAGCTTTTGCGGAACGTGATCCAATCGGAGGGCCAGCAGACCTATCGGGTCGCTTTCTGCAGTTTTGACCCCCAGAATTACAAAGTTCCGCCCGGAACCACGGCCGAGGCCCGAATTTATTACGGCAAAACATGTCTCTGGTTTTTTTTGCTCGGGTTGCACTGAGCCAGAAAGAAGGCAAAAAGTGGTAAAGGCCAATAGGCGCAAATTTTATTTGTTTGTCTCTGAATTTCTTCCCTTTGTCCCTTCTGCCTTTGTGCCTGTGTGCCTATCTTCCAATGTCTGACAGGCAATTAACATCCCACGCGCAAATTACGTCTTTTCTTGCGCCTTACCGCCGGCAAATGCTCGGGCTTCTGGCGTTGACGGTTGTCCTTTCAATTCTGAACATGTGCGCGCCGCTCGTTTCCCGCGCCTTCATTGATAAAGTCGTCAGCCTGGGCCGGCGCGATCTTTTCGCGCCATTGAGCGTTATCCAGATTATCCTTGTTGTGATTATTCCGCTGGCCGGTTTTGCGCAGAATATTTTGATGACTTCCGTCGGCCAGCGGTTTGTTTTTGATCTCAGCAACTTTCTTTACCGGCATATTCTCGGCCTCTCACTGCGCTTTTTCGGCAAAAACAGCTCCGGCAAACTGGTCAACCGGATCATGGGCGACACCGGCACGGTGGCGCGCATCCTTTCCGCGCAGACCTTCGGCGCGGTCTCGGATGTTGTTTCCTGCGCCTTTGCGGTTACGGTCACTTTTGCCTTGAATTGGCGGATGGCTTTATTGCTGGTGTTCGTCGTCGCGGCCTTTGTGCTTAATTATATTATCAACGCCAAGAAAATGCGGCGTTTATCGGAAAATTACTGGTGGTCATATGACCGGCTTTCGGGCGGCGTGCAAAACCGGCTGGTTGCCAACATTGCGGTCAAATCGTTCGGAATGGAAACGCGCGAACAGGGTATTTTTCAGGACCAGTCGGCGCTGGCCATGGATTTGCGCGAATCGCTTGGCGTGGCGGGCATTTCATTCGGGCGGAATACGGCGCTTGTTCAGAATCTTGGCCGGGCACTGCTCTTTTTCATTGGATGCGATCTGGTTTTATCCGGCGAGATGACTTACGGCGATGTTACCGCTTTCGTCGCCTACGCGATGCAGCTCTTATGGCCGGCCGTCCGTTTTTCCGAGATTGCCCTCCAGCTCCAGGATGTCCGCATCGCCCTGGGGCGCATCTTTGAGGTCAGCCGCGAGAAGCCGGAAGTCATCAACTTGCCGCATGGATCAGGCGTTTCGGCTTTGCGCGGCCGGATTGATTTTCAACGGGTCAGTTTTGAGTATGATAAAGATCATCCGGTCATCCGCGATTTTGATCTGCATGTTGAACCCGGCGAAACCGTGGCGCTGGTCGGACCGACCGGCTGCGGCAAGAGCACGCTTCTGCTTCTTATGATGCGTTTTTATGACGTGACCGGCGGCTGTCTCAAGATTGATGGAGCGGATGTGCGCTCCTTTGATCTCCATGCCCTGCGCCGTGAGTTCGGCATTGTTCTTCAGGATCCGATGCTTTTCAGCGTCAGCATTGCCGATAACATCCGCTACGCCAATCCGGATGCCGCCGAAGCCGAAATTGAGGAAGCCGCCCGCATTGCCGAAATCCACGATTTTATCATGACGCTCCCGGATAAATACCGGACATTGATTGGCCAGGAGGGACTGCAAATATCAACCGGCCAGAAACAGCGGCTGACCATTGCCCGCGCGATATTGGGCAAGCCTTCCATCATGATCATGGATGAGGCCACCAGCGCCCTGGACAGCGAATCAGAGCGGGCGATCCAGATTGCCATGGAGCGTGTTTTGCGGAACCGCACCTCGTTTATCGTCGCCCACCGTTTGAGCACGATCCGCAACGCCAGCCGGATTGTGCTGATTAAAGACGGGGCAATCCTGGAAATGGGAACGCATGCCGAGCTGATGGCTTTGGCCGGCGGCCGCTACCGCGCGCTGTATGACCGGCATATGGGCAAGGATTTTATTGAGGACGACAAAATCAAGGTATGAAATTCCATCACCGCCATTACGCTTTTCGCCCTCCTTACAAGGAAAAAGACCGGGAAAAGGGCCGGATGGACCTTTTCTTCAGGTTTGTCCGCGTTTATCTGAGGCCGTTCCAGAGACCTTTATTCCTGTGCGCGTTGATGGCAGTTCTTAACTATTGCGGCTCGTTTTATCTGTTGGCGTATTACAGCAAAGTCGTCATTGATTCAATCCTGGTCGTTGCCCCGCCGGCGGCAGAGGTTTCCATCCAAAGCGGCCGAAACGAACGGAGTTTTGCGGCGCAGGAGCGGGACAAGGAAAGAAACGTGACAAACAAGCCGGTTAAAAGAGAAGATGAGAAAAAAGAATATTTTTCAATACGGCCCGCGGGCGCGCGCGGAATGTTATGGGGGATTTTTTTGCTGTATATCGGGACGATGATCGGCGGCAACATTCTCTCCCGGATAGCCGGCCGCCTGGGACTGCATGTCGGGGTGCGGGTAACGAATAAATTACGCGAAGACATGCACGCGCAGGTTATGCGGCTTTCAGTTGCCTATCACTCCGCGCATACTCCCGGACGGATGCTGGCCAGAATCGTATCCGATACCAATGCCGTGCAGGAACTGGCGATGAATATATTCGTTGACGGCACTTCGCAGGTGATCCTTGTCCTGGTGGGCGCCGTTATCCTGCTGATTATTAACTGGCAGATGCTCCTGATGGTGGCCTTGTCCCTGCCGTTTTATGTCATGATCTATAAATTCACCAACCCGCTTTTGCAGAAATTGTACCGTGAATCAAGCCACACCAATGCCTGTCTCTGGGGATTGGTTTCGCAAAAACTTGACGCGGTCCGCATGATTCAGGCCTGTAATCGCGAAAAACGCGAACAGCTTTCCTTTCACCGCCTCTGGGCCTGCTATCTGCGCGACGCCCTGCTTCAGAACCGGATCGGGGCCGCCACAAACAGTTTGGGCGCAAGCCTCAGCGGTTTGACGACCGGCGTGGCCATTTTTCTTTATGGCATTTATCAGGTTGTCAATAATAACATCAGCCTGGGAGAGATGATGTATGCCTGGGGAACGGCCTGCGCCCTTTTTGGACCTATCCTGGCCATCAGCAATATGAATACAACTTTCGTAAATATGCTGGTCTATCTGCGCCGCCTGGCGAATGTGCTCGACGAACCGGTTAAAATCAGCGATGCGCCGGACGCCGTTGATTTTCCCGCGTCTCTGCGGCAGGGGATCGGTTTGCATCACGTGCGTTTTGGTTACGATCCCGAAGCCGGGCCGGTCCTGAAGGATATTTCTTTTGTTGTTCCTTCCGGCGGCTGGCTTTGTGTGATGGGCGCAAGCGGGTGCGGCAAAACAACCTTGCTCCATCTGATTGACCGCCTTTTTGAGCCGGATGCAGGCGTTATTCAATTTGACGACATACCGCTGGGAAAAATCAGGATTGCATCTCTGCGGGACAGGGTGGTGCTTGTGCCGCAGGAGGCCCAGATTATCAGCGGGACAGTAAGGGATAATATTTGTTACGGGCGGCCCGAGGCCGAGCCGGCGCAGATCATTGCCGCCGCCAGGGCGGCCGAGTTTCATGACTTTGTCATGACCATGCCGGCAAAATATGAGACCATGCTCGGCGAAAAGGGGGCGAGCCTTTCCGGAGGACAGAAACAGCGCCTGTCGCTGGCGCGCGCCCTGTTGACCAATCCGGAAGTGCTCCTGCTGGATGACTGCACTTCGGCGCTTGACGCTGAAACCGAAAAGAAAATCCAGGAAACGCTTTCCAGAATCATGGCCGGCAAAACGGCCATCATCGTGTCCCAGCGCGTTTCAATGGCCCGCCGCTGTCAGCGCATCTGTGTCCTTGAAAACGGGCTGATTTCGGAAATGGGCACGCACGCCGAACTCATTGCGCGGGACGGTTTCTACGCCCGGCTTTATGCCAGGCAGACGGAGTGAAAAGATAGAGGTCGGCAGGCCAGAGGTCAGAGATCAGCATCAGATTTTTCGGCCAATATGATTTTGAAAGAATTCATCAAGGCAGGCAGTATTCTCAAAGGCCGCAAATGAGGTCGCGGAAATCAGATCGGAGCCATTTAAAATATTGTTTTGAATTTGTGCGCCCCCGACCGTTTCCAGTTCAAAGGCCTTCATGGTCTCATCCGAATTAAAAATGCTGTAATTATCGGCGGCGGAGTACGTCCCTTGCGGTTGGTCGTTATCGGCAATATTAAAAAACGCCCCGCCTTTTGGGGTCAGGTTCTGCCGCAGACAGATCAGGTTCCGGCTCCGGTCAATAAAGCCGATGAATTTTGCCCCGGCCGATTTTTTTATGCCGATCTGGCCCTTGCGTTTGCCGTCGGTGCGGTAGGTGAAGCCTTTCGCATGACAAGTGATTTTATCGCCCGGATGGTCATAAAAATCAAAGTTGATTGCCGATTTTGGATCCGGCACGGCGCAAAAAGAAAGCGTGTCATCCGCGGCTTCAAACTGTTCCAATGTCCAGGCGGCAATAAGCGCCTGATCGGCGGCGACGGCATTGCGCACCCGGAATGAATCAACCGTGGTGTAGGAGAGCAATCCCTTTAATAGTCGCTTGTTGAAACATTCCGGCGGCTGGGCACGGAGGGTAAATTCGCGCCGCATGCTTGTCTCCAGCTCCGTGCCGGCGCGGTTGACAAGTTTTATTTCCTTGCCAATGACAGCTGATCGTTTGTCGGAACTTATGACCCGAAACGGCTGTTCATTGATGCTTTCCTGAACATACCATTCGTTTCCGCGGTAGTTAAAACCTAATTTACCGCCTTCCGGCGCCGGCCAGAAATTATTTCCACCGAAGTTATTGAATGAAGCCGAAGGGTGCGCCGCGCAGTCAAGATCAATCCGGTGCAAATTCATTCCACAGCACTCGCCGAATATCCGTCCGCCCATGTCGGGGCACAGGATGCATTGAGACGCTCCGGCTTTGAATGCCAATCGTGTCTTCTGCTTGAGGCAGGCAAGTTGCCGATATTTGTTTTCAGGCATTGGTCATATTTGTCAGTCCAGCAGGCCTTTCAAATAAGCCGCGTCTTTGCGCAGGACTTCCTTCTTTTGGCCGGCGTCAAGCTTGCCAAGGCATTCATCCTCAATGGTCAACGGGCCGTTGTAACCGGCGTTTTTCAGGATGGCCACCACCTGTTTGTGGTCAATATCGCCCTCATAAATCGGCGAAACGTATTTCCCATATTCCCATCCGTTTTCCCGCTTCTGCTGGCGTGTTTCTTCCGGGTAACGGATGTTCTTGACATGCGTATGCTTGGTAGACGGGGACACTGAACGCAAAATGTCATAAATTTCGCCCAAGGGGAATCCGTTCCAGTAAAAGTTGCCCGTATCCATGGTAACGCCCAGGCGCTCGTTGCCGACCCGTTCAATAACCTGTTTTAGAAACGCCGGATCATTCCCCTGGATACCGTGATTTTCAATGCCCAGGACAACCTTGCTTGCGCTTGTCGCCTCAAGCGCCTTGCGCATGCAGTCAACAAAGCGGGTGACTCTGACTTCAAAAGGTTCCTCCTTTTCGCCCTTGGTGATGGCGTCAATCCGGATGGCCGGAATTTTCAGCTCCTCGGCGGTCTTAATAACGTCAACGACCCATTGCACTTCCTTTTGAGGTTCCGGGCAGTTGAAATTATTGTGCAAAAGGAAGGCGCAGATTTTTATTTTCCTTTTTCCATACGCGTTCTTGATTGCTTTGGCGGCATCGGCGGGGGTGAATGAAATCTTGTTCCAGCCGGCCGTATCCCAGACGCTGTAATCGTGACAAAACTCAACTTCAACGCTGTCAAGCTGCAAATCTTTCAGGCCCTCGGCAATACTCGGATATTCGGCCAGTCTCAAAACATCGTCGCGGATTGCAACATACATGGGTCATCCTCCTTTTTAGCAGGGTTGATTTTAAAACTGTTTCTTTTTCGTTCCATTTCCGTCATTCCCATGAATCATGCCGCCGGCAGATCCGCCTGTGGCGGGGATGACAATCAAACTTCAAGCTAGGGGCATTTATATTCGCTGCGGCCTTCCAATTCAAGAACATTTTTGCAGAGCATCGCGTTGGCCGGCGCGGCCATGCCGAGTTCGGCGGCGGCGCTGAGAATTACGCCGTTGATCGCCATTATTTCCGTCTTCCGCCCGCGCCGGACGTCCTGAAGCATGGAAGAAATATTGGCGGCGGTCTTGTCGCACACTTCCAGAACGGCTTTTGCCGGATCATCGAACAACAGCTTGATTCCTTTGGCGGCGGCCACAGCGCCGGCTTCTTTCGCCGCCCTGCCAAGCAGGGCGCGCCATTTATCGTTTTTAACGAGCTCGCCGTTGGGCAGGTTGGCCAGGGTCGAGACCGGACAGATTGCCGCGTTGATTACCAGCTTGCTCCAGAGCATACCCATCGTATCCACTGTTGCCGCCGCCTCGAGTCCGGCTTTTGAAAGCATCTTTGTCAGTTTTTCGGCGCCGGCATTGTTATTGCCGAGGGGGCCGATAAACGTTGATCCCGTGCCCGCATGGCGGATGTGATTCAATCCGATCACAGTCGCGCCCATGGTTGTAATTCCCGCAAAAAGATCACGGCTTCCAACGATCCGTTCGATGGCTTCCAGGTTTCCAAGTCCGTTTTGCAGGGAAAGCACGGATGTTCCTGGACCGGAAAGGGCGCGCACGCTGGGTATTGTGCCGGCGGTTTCGTGTGATTTAACGCAGAGAGTAATCAGCTCAACCTGGCCGATATCAGCTGGATAGGCAAAGGCGCGTAAGGGCACTTTGCGCAGACCGCCGTTACTTTCAATTATAAGTCCTTCCCGGGTGATAAGCGCCGCCCGGTCGGGACGCCGGTCAACCAGGCAGACGTCATGACCGGCTTCTGCCAGCAGGCCGGCGAACAGGCATCCTATTCCCCCCGGGCCGATGATGGCAATGCGAATTTTCGATTTTTCCGCCTCGGGCGGACCAGCCTGTGGCTGGCGATTTTCTATTTTCGACATCAGAATTTATGCCGCTGGATTACCGTTTTTACGGGATGACAAATGGTATCCTTCCCTCTGACTTCGTCCCTTCTGTCTCTGTGCCTATCTTTAGTGCTTGAAACAGCGCTGACCGGTGAATACCATGGCCACGTTTGCCTCGTTGCAGGCTTCAATGCTTTCAAAATCCCTTTCCGACCCGCCCGGTTGAATCACGGCCGTAATTCCTTCCCTGAGGCCGACATCAACCCCGTCCCGGAAAGGAAAGAATGCGTCGGAAACCATGCAACAGCCGATCAATCCGCCTTTTTTCCCGGCGACTTCCCTGTCAATTTCTTCTTTAATCGCATTATCTTTGATATTGTTATAGGGGATTTTGTGCCGTTCCCATGCAAATCGGTCGGCCAGTTTGCGGTAGGCCTTGTCGCGCGCGATTTCGGCCACGCCGACGCGGTCCTGCTCGCCCGTTCCGATTCCGACCGTAACGCCGTCCTTGACATAAATGACGGAATTGCTTGTCACCCCGCATTCCACCAGCCAGCCGAAGAGTAAATCGTCATATTCGCGCTCCGTCGGCAGGCGGTTGATTTTATATTCCTTTCCTTTGTAGACAGTCTGGGCCGGGAGCAGTTTTTCGCGTGTGCGCGTTTCGGGCGCAAACGACCACTGGGCGACCAGGCCGCCGTCAACCAGCGATTTGAAGTCAACGAATCTTGTTCCCGCAAATTCCTGGAGGCGGCTTATGTTGGCAATCCGCATGACGCGCAGGTTCTTTTTGGCGGCGAACATGTCCATAACACCGCCGGCAAACTCAGGGGCGGCGACCACTTCGGCATACTGCTGGAGAATAAGCTCGGCTGTTTCGCGGTCCACTTCGCGGTTGAGGACAATCGCGCCGCCGAAAGCCGCCACCCGGTCGGCCATATTGGCGCGTTCATAGGCTTTGGCGAGCGTATTTGCTTTCGCCACGCCGCAGGGATTATTATGTTTGACTATTATTGCGCAGGGGGTATCCATAAGATAGCGCATAATATTGAGCGCATTGTCAACATCGGTTATGTTCGTCTTGCCGGGATGTTTGCCGGACTGCAGCAATTCAATATCCGAAGCCAGGTAACGGCCGGGCAGAATGCTTTTAACCTCGCCCAGCGCCAGGTTGCCATTCGTCAATTTATAAAGCGCGGCTTCCTGCCCGGGATTTTCGCCGTAGCGCAATCCCTTGTTAATGCCGTCAATCAGCCAGCTTTGTTTTTCATAAAGAAGTGTCTGCCGGTTTTTCCCGTCAACAAAGTTGATTTCCAGCGCGGGCGGAAAATGATCGTCCATGATTGTTTTATAAGCTGATTTGAAATCTTTGATTGTCATTCTTTCCTCCTTCAGCAAGAATCCGCCTCTGTCATTCCCGCGAAAGCGGTCCGCCAGTGGCGGATGGATTCCCGATCGGGTCGGGAATGACAAGCGGCAGAATTTATTCTCACAATTAAGCCCGCAATGCCAGGTCTTATGCTCTTAACTTTGAACTCCGAACTTATTTCATCTTATAGCATGATTTAACCGATTCAAAACTGGTTTTGCTCCAATAGCCGGCAATGGCGGTGTCGTAAGCGGCGGTGTGGGTGAAAGCTTTTTTGGCCAGCTCAAATCTGGCGCGCAGGGACAAAACGCCGCCGGAGCGCCGAAGTTCTTCCAGGATGGAAGAATAATCCGCCGGGTCGGTGACAGATGCCACCCGCAAAAAGTTTTTGGCGGCGGCGCGCACCATGCAGGGGCCGCCGATATCAATGTTGGCCCGGGCCGCCTCGGGCGATGATCCG
>Ga0074199_1001431_pt1 | contig 20893 bp, 21 predicted proteins | sample EPASupsiteSAE347_FD_64528 | JGI IMG/M metagenome (GOLD analysis project Ga0074199, IMG submission 64528) | Bioremediated contaminated groundwater from EPA Superfund site, New Mexico - Sample SAE3-47 | ecosystem: Environmental > Aquatic > Deep subsurface > Groundwater > Contaminated ... | reverse complement strand
GAACCATGCTTGTATCTTTGTGGCGGGAGGAGATGTCTCTCTGGGAAGACGATCTCCGGGAGGCCACCCGGCGTGGCGTAAAGGTTGCGGTGGTACATTTCGGCATGTCGACATCCACAATAGAGCAGATATACCAACACCCTATCGAGGATACCATCTACCAGGAGAAGGGGGGAAGGGGTATTGTGCTGATTGCCGATGCGGCGGAAGTGTTGATCGGCACCGTGTTCAACGAAGGCAAGGTGGAAGGCGCCTGGAGTTCGAACAGGGGCTTTGTAACGCTTGCCGAGGATTATGTAAAACACGATATCTATATCATGAAAATTGTCAGACGCTTCGATGTGACCCTTGTGAAGCGGTTCGGACCGGGTTATGCAAAGTTACGGGATATTTTCAAGGACGAGGAGGCGGGAAATGAAAGTCTATATTGACGGGAAATTTTATAAAAAGGAGGAGGCCGCCGTCTCGGTCTTCGATCACGGTCTTCTATACGGCGACGGCGTGTTTGAGGGCATCAGGATTTACCGCGACCGGGTTTTCAAATTAAAGGAGCATGTGGCACGCCTCTATCGGAGTGCCCAAGCGATTCTCCTCAAAATCCCCCTCGGCGAAGAGGAGATGGAAAGGGCGATCCAGGAGACGGTCAGCGTCAACAATAAGAAAGACGGCTACATCCGGGTGCTGGTCACAAGGGGGGACGGGGAACTCGGTATCGATCCGTCGTCGTGCCAGCGCGCGAAGGTGATCATCATCGTCGGCGATATCCAGCTTTATCCGCAGGAATATTATGAAAACGGGATTGAGATCGTAACGGCCGCATCGCGCCGCATACCGTCGGACTGTCTTGATCCCCGGGTGAAGTCGCTCAACTATCTGAACAACATCCTGGCCAAACTGGAGGCGAAGCAGGCAGGGTGCCTGGAAGCCGTCATGCTCAATAAAGAGGGATTCGTTTCGGAGTGCACGGGCGACAACATCTTTATCGTGAGAAAGGGAGAGTTGTACATGCCCGCCCCCCATCACGGGGCGCTGGACGGCATTACCATGGGAACGGTCGTCGAGCTGGCCGCCGCCTTCGACATCAAGAGCCATCAGGCGTCGCTGACGCGTTATGATCTCTACACCTCTGAAGAATGCTTTCTTACGGGTACCGGCGCGGAGATCATTCCGGTCATCAGGATCGACGGCAGGACAATCGGAAGCGGCAAGCCCGGAACGACGACCAAGAGGCTGATAAAGGCATTTCATGAATTTACCTAAATATCCTCGATGTGCAAACCGCGCTTCATATACTTCACCCGCGCCAAGGCAATATCCCGCTAAAAACGTATTGACATGAAGTGAGCCTTGTGTTTTCATCGGCCACTAAAGTGGCAAAGGAAAAGTTGATGAACGTCCTTCCGGATATTAAAAAGACTTTTGGCAAGAAACAGGGGATAAAGCGGTTGGGGCTACCCATTGCTTTGAGGGCGTTCGTTTTGTGAGCAGCGACATATAGTTTCCTTAAAGCCATGGGTAAGCCCCATGGCTTTTTTTTTGGTCCGAGAGAACATTTGCCGGGATCAATAACGATCCATCTAATAGAAACAGAAAGGAAAACATATGCAAACACAATCCTGGGCCGGATGTCATGTGCCCATCATAACCCCTTTTAGAGACGATTATTCCATCGACGAGGCGGGGCTTCGTCAACTGGTAAATTACTATATCGAAGACGTAAAGTGTGACGGCATTGTCCCCTGCGGGACGACCGGGGAATCCCCGACCTTGGATCATGAAGAGCATGCCCGGGTCATTAGCATAGTGATCGACGAAGTCGGGGGCAGGGTGCCGGTGATGGCCGGCACCGGCTCCAACAGCACCAAAGAGGCTATCGCGATGACAAAGCATGCCGCGGATATGGGCGTCGCGGCAAGCCTGCAAGTATGTCCCTATTATAACAGACCCACTCAGGACGGTCTGCTGAAGCATTTCGAAACGATTGCCGAGGCAACAAAGCTGCCGCTTTTTATCTATAATATCCCGTCGCGGTCGGGACGGCTCATTGAGGCAAAAACCATGATTGCCCTCTCCCAGATGGACCATATCATCGGCATGAAGGATGCCTGCGGGGATTTGATGGTCACCATGGAGATCATCCGGGGCACCCGTGAGCGGGCAAAGAAGTTTTACGTCCTTTGCGGAGAAGACGCCCTGACGTTCCCGATGATGGCTTTAGGCGGCGATGGCGGGATCTTGGCCGTGTCCCATATTGTCGGGAAAGAATACTGTGAGATGGTCCATCTCTATCTTGCCGGGGAAATCGAGGCCTCACGGGAGATTCATTTTAAGACCCTGCCATTGGTGAAGGCGCTCTTTATCGAAACCAATCCCGTGCCGGTTAAGGAAGCCATGACCATGATGGGGTTGCCTGCGGGGAAGGTGCGACTGCCCCTGGTCCCCCTGCGGCCGGAGAACCGTGAGTTGTTACGTCAGGCTTTGCAGCAGTTCGGTATCAAAATTATGCAGCGGATTCACGGATTTCCAGAATCCGGTCCACATTGAAAACGCGCTTTTCCCGGCGGGTCAGGCAGAAGGCCGTGAGCCCCGTAAAGGGATGGCCCTTGTATTCCATCTCTCCCATGAGGAGCGGCCGGATGGTCCGCCGGGATTTTTCATCCTTCGCCTTCAGATAGACGATTTCCAGTTGTTTTTTGTCCCGGATGGCCTCCGCAAGGCGCCGCACCTTGTCCTCTCTCGGCTGTTGGCGATCCGCCTGGGCATATTGAAACTGCGTCAGAAATTTCACCACCTGCCAGTCCAGCAGGATATGACCCTTCCGGAGGGGCTGCTTGAGGACAATCCCCTCCAGGCTGGTGCAGCGGGAAAGGGCCACGTACATCTGCCCGTGGGCGAAGGTGCCCCGGCCGACATCGATGACCGCCTTCTCGAAGGTCTTCCCCTGGCTCTTGTGGATCGTTACGGCGAAGGCCAGGCGCACCGGGTACTGGGTGAAGGCGCCGACGGTTTCCGAGGCCAGTTCGCCCTCCTTCAGGAAAAAGCGGTAAATCTCCCAAGTGTTCGGGGCGATCTCCACCTTTTCCCCGTTGTCCAGTTTCGCCTGGATGAGCGTCTCGCCCTCTTCGTCTTTTTTGAAGCCCGTCACTCGCCCGATAGTCCCGTTGATCCAGCGTCCATAGCTGTCGTTGTTGAGCAGCATGATCTGGGCGTCCTTCCTGAGCTTCAGTTCCGGGGCCGTGGGCAGATATTCCTTGCCGAATTCCCCTTCAATGAGTCCCTTGAATTTCCGCGCCCGGCCGGGCAGCCCGGCAAGTTGCTCCTCATTGACGGCGTCGGCCAGGTCGTTCGTGCTGGTCAGATGGATGTAAAAATCCCCGGGCGGCGCGACAAAATCAGGGTCGTGCCGCTGATTGAACAGGGCGATATCCTCGTCGGTGACGGTGCGGTTGCGGATGGCATTGAGGAGACGGATGAACCCGTCGTCCTGCTGGCGGTAGATCTTTTCCAGCTCCACGAAAGCGATGTCCAGGCCGGCAAAGACCTGGGCACTGAAGAAGTAGGGGGTTGCGTAATGGGTCCGGAAAATCTCCCGGGTGTGGCTGCCGACGACGGGAGGCAACTGGTAGAGATCGCCGATGAAGATCATCTGGATGCCGCCGAAGGAAAGGGTCCCGTCGGGGCCGTTCAGGCGCAGAAACTTGTCCACGCAGTCGAGGAGATCCGCCCGCACCATGGAAACCTCATCGATGACGATCGTTTTCAGTTTTCTGAAGATGTTCTTTTTCTGATCCCCGCTCCGCCGTTTGACCGCCGCGGGGGTGACATCGGGCTTGAACCCGAAAAAGGAATGGATCGTCTGCCCGCCCACATTGATGGCCGCCACCCCCGTCGGGGCCAGCACGACGACGGTCTTCCCCGTATGCCTGCGGAAATAGGTCAGCAGCGTCGACTTCCCCGTCCCCGCCCGCCCGGTGATGAAGATATGTCGGTGCGAATCCTCCATCAAGTCCAGGGCCTTCCGGAACTCCGGATTGATTTCGACGGTTGAGGCGCCGGCAGCTTCTTTCTTGATCATCTATTTCTTCCCCTCTTCCGGCTCCCCCCGGGGCTTCATCAAAAGCAAATCAAGGGGACTTGTCGGGGCATTCGCCATATCCCGCATTACATGGGTGTAGATCATGGTCGTTTCCACATTTTTATGTCCCAAAAGTTCCTGAATCTCCCTGATATTGACGCCGTTCATGAGCAGATGGGTGGCGAAACTGTGTCTCAGGGTATGAACGGATACATGCTTGGCAATGCCGGACTTCCTGACTGCTGCCGCTATGGCGTTCTGGATGGATTTTTCGCTCAGATGATGCCGCCTGACCTTTCCGCTCCGTGGATCTACGGAGAACTTCGCCGAGGGGAAAGCATACTGCCATTTCCATTCCTTGGCGGCATTCGGATATTTTCGGGCAAGGGCGTCGGGCAGATAAACCTCTCCGAAACCCGCCGCGATATCCCGCTCATGGAGCGCCATGACTTCATCCAGATGCCTCCTGAGGGCCTCCCGGATGCTTGTGGGCAAAATCGTCGCGCGGTCTTTGTCGCCTTTGGCTTCCCTTACCAGGATCAGGCCCGCTCCAAAATCAATATCCTTGATCCGCAGACGAAACAATTCCATGAGGCGCAAGCCGGCGCCATAAAGTAGCTGGCCCATCAGCAGCGATGTTCCTTCCATAAAGGAGAATATCCGGCTGACTTCTTCAACGGTCAACACAACGGGTAGCTTCGGCCCCCGTTTCGCCCGGACAGTGCTACTCAAGTCACCGATTTCGATTTTCAAAACGCTTTTGAACAAAAAGAGGAGTGCATTGAAGGCTTGATTCTGGGTTGAGGAAGAGACATTCCGATTCACCGCCAGGTTGGACAAAAAATCCCTGATTTCATCAACGCCGGGTGTTTCCCGGATTGCCCCTTCCTTGACTTTAGCCGTGTACTCGAAAAATCGCTTAACCCAGTCCAGGTAAGTTCGTTCCGTACTGTAAGAATAATGCTTGATGCGAATGGCCTCCCGCATGTTTGCCATGACAATGTCCGGATCGAAGACATTAGATGATGCCTCCGCGCTTACTGTCCTGACATCGGAAGCCTTGCCGGCAAGAAAATGGTTTGTGTAGAGCTGTACGGCTTCCCTTGCCTGCTGAACCTGCCAGTCGGCCAGCGGTTGCCGGGCTTGCAGATCGTCAAGGAACCTCTGGAGTATCTCTGTTTTGTCAAGCTTTGCCAAAGGGATCGAGAATGCTAAATACCGTTTGACCCAGTAGGCGAAATAAGGGGCATTCTTTTCCGGAACGAGCTTTCTGGAAAGGAGATACTGCTGAAATTCAGGAAGCACCGGAAGAGGAGACATTGATAGCTGATAAATCCTTTCTTAGTAAAAGCGTATTTCGTTTAAACTGATATTATAGATCAATGACGGATGTCAATGGGAATTTCTTTTATGATAATACTTGATTTTTACATGAATGTTTGTCACTGTAGCCAAAATACATTGGTAACGCAGGTCTTTTCGTGTATTAATTGTTGCCGCCACGCTGCGCGCGTCGGCAACGGCGGAGCTAAGCTAACGCTTTTCGCTCTTTTTATGGCGCCTATGATCATGAACTCCGGTCTTGATTGTGGGTAAATAAAATACGGTAATATAGCCTCGCGCGCTGATTCGCGCGGCGCCAACAAATCGCTCAAGCGGTCGTCACTTCACCTGCATAGGACGCTCTGCGTCCCAGCAGGCTCGTGCCTCCGCTTAGCTCCGCCGTTAGGAGGACATGAAACATGATCAAAATCTCTCATAGTGTTATTTTGAATATCACTCCAAACTCTTATTTTTGGAATCTCTTTGAAGAAACCGGCAATGTTGTATCTCTTGAAGACGGGAAGGATGCGATATGTCTGTTTTGTTCTGTTCTCGATTTATCCTTGCCAAATTATCTTCATGTTGTTGTGCATAAATCTTCCAATGTAACGGATATAAATGCAGATATGAGTCAGGGACAGGAAATGAGCCTTCCGCATAACCTAATATTAGCGATTGATCATTATCATTTTGCTCAGAATCAAATTGGTTTTGAAACATAAAACTCCTAATAATTGTTATGAGCGAAAACAAAACCCGAATAAACGACGACGGAGGAGGATAAGATGAATCCGAAAAATCAAGAGCCCATCTCTAATGAGTTCCAAAATCCAATATCTAAGCCTCAAAATGATATTTTGAAACTTAATAATCTTATAAAAGAACTCCAATCTGAGAATCTTAAACTTCAAAAGAAGATTGCTCGAAAGGATGCTCAAAATATCTCGTTGAAGAATGAAAATAGATCCATGAAGAAACTTATTGTTGCCGCTCAAACCGCAACCAGGGACAATAATCTTGCTTCCCTGACGGATGAGGAATTGCAAACCGAACTCGATCTCCTTGAAAGAAAACGACATAAAACCTCCTAACCAGTCACTACAGCGGATTGCTTCGCAACCGCTGACCTTTGCGTTGGGCATCATAAGAAAATGTTCAAAATGGATACCCCTTCCGCAAGCGCCGATGAATTCAACACAATGAGGCAAAGCTCTCTTGTCACATACGTAATCTGCGCGTCCATACTAATAGTGTGGGTGAGCATCATGATTTCCTCTGGCCGGGGAGTCACCGAAGCTCAGCACTCATTCTTGCTGTTGAACTATGGTGCGCTCACAGGCACCAATATGGACAACGGAGAGTATTGGAAGCTCGTCACTTCCCAGTTTACCCACGTAAGATTCCTTCACATGCTCTTGAATGTCGGCTTTATATTCGTATTAGGCAAAACTATTGAAAAGAAGTTTGGGACTATCTCTTTTGCCTCAATCTACATACTAAGCGGATCCGTTGGGCAATTTGCGAGTGTCACTTTACACCCCGATCTTGTCAGTTCTGGTGCGTCTCAAGCTCTCTGCGGGTTGGCCGGCTTCTTGTTGGTTTTCAGTAAACAGTTGCTTGCAACGCATAGAATCACGGTTATAGCCGTAGCCGTCTTTATGTTGATTCAAATTAGCCTCGATCTGTATTTTGCTGGCTATCTCAAAGCAGGTCATACAGTAGGCTTTTTGTCGGGCGTATTTTTGGGTTTAGGTGGATTATTCATGCCTATCAAAGCCAATCTAGCCGACGCCAGAAAGCAGAACGGCTGATTTGCTATCCTTATTTATGTCAACCATGGCCGATATAGCACGCTCATTTCGCCGTCTTTTTCCCACAAGGTCGTTGATGCTTCTCGGCATACTGATTGTTCTCGCAACAGTGGCATCGGCTGGTTATTACCTCAATGAAGTGCGAGTGGCTCGTGACGACACGCCGAGACTCGTTGCTCAGGCGTGGCAACGCCATGACAGACAGATTACACTTCGCGATTTAAAACCTGATCGGTTGAAGCTGCTTCTTGCCATCGAGGATCCCGCGTTCTTCGAGCACCACGGTGTAGACCTCTATACTCCAGGCGCCGGGATGACCACGATCAGTCAGGGTTTGGTCAAGCTTCTTTATTATCCGAATGGCTTTCATCAAGGTATCGCCAAGATTCGACAGACCTTGATCGCGCAGTATGCTTTCGACGCCCACGTTTCCAAAAACGAACAGCTCGAACTTTTGCTGAATATCGCCTACTTGGGGCACTCGAATGGTGTCGAGATCCGCGGCTTCTCGAATGCAGCACAAGCCTATTTCGGCAAAGAATTTGGTACACTGTCCGACAACGAGTTCAAGTCATTGGCGGCAATGTTGGCTGCGCCCAATCATTTCGTTCCCGGTTCGCCCGCCCATGCCATGCGCATGAATCATATCAATGCATATTTGTCTGGCTCATACCGACCAATGTGTGTTCTGGATGTCGAGTACGATGGCAAAACCCGAGGTACTGTTGCCGAGGAGGCTCTCATGATCGTTCTGCGTATCATCACTGATGCACAGCCACAAACTCATTCAGTTACGGTGAGCACGGATGCCCAACCCATCATTCAACCCGGACTGGCGCGATAAAACCGCGCCAGCCGGTTAATTCAGACGTTAGGCTCAATATAATTGACAAACCTACATCGATCGTGATATCGTAGCACAAAATACATCGATGGAGATATTGGCATGCAATCAGTCACCGTATCACCAAAATACCAAGTCGTTATACCTAAGACAGTCAGGGAGGCTTTGAAGCTTTATCCGGGACAAAAAATGCAAATTGTTGAATATGCCGGGCGCATTGAACTGATACCGGAACGCGATATCAAAGAACTCCGTGGATTCCTTAAGGGCATCAATACGGAATTCAACCGCGAGGGAGATAGGGTATGAATATCGTCGATTCTTCCGGCTGGCTTGCCTACTTCGCAGACGAGCCTAATTCTGAGCATTTCTTAGGCCCGCTCAGTGATTCAGCTTTGCTTGTCGTTCCAACGGTAACGATATACGAGGTATTCAAGGTCATACTCCGCGAATCCAGCGAGAATGAAGCACTGCAGGCGGTTGTGGCTATGCAAAAAGGAACGGTTGCGGATATGACTGCGCCATTGGCAATCGCTGCTTCAAAGCTAAGTTTGGAGCATAATCTTCCGATGGCGGACAGTATCATTCTCGCAACGGCCCAGGCATTCAAAGCCATTCTCTGGACTCAGGATTCAGATTTCAAAAATATTAGTAATGTGAAGTATTTTCCCAAAAAATAAAACCCAACCAGTAGATGAACCGGATCGCGGCCCTGTCGGGCCACTCCCGGTTATCTTTGTGTTGCCGCCACGCTGCGCGCGTCGGCAACGGCGGAGCTAAGCTAACGCTTTTCGCTCTTTTTATGGCGCCTATGATCATGAACTCCGGTCTTGATTGTGGGTAAATAAAATACGGTAATATAGCCTCGCGCGCTGATTCGCGCGGCGCCAACAAATCGCTCAAGCGGTCGTCACTTCACCTGCATAGGACGCTCTGCGTCCCAGCAGGCTCGTGCCTCCGCTTAGCTCCGCCGTACGGTAATATAGCCTCGCGCGCTGATTCGCGCGGCGCCAACAAATCGCTCAAGCGGTCGTCACTTCACCTGCATAGGACGCTCTGCGTCCCAGCAGGCTCGTGCCTCCGCTTAGCTCCGCCGTATGGTCGCGCTGCGCGCGACCATACGGCGAGTTGTGCTTTCGCACTCGTCAACAGCCTTGCCGAGCAAGCTCGGCAGCCTGCCGGCGAACCGCTCAACTCGTTATTATACATATAAATTTATATGAATGACATGATATTTAAACTTCCTCAGTTCATAGATTTTAAAGAATCGTTTATTGCGTTCGTAGATATACTTGGGTTTAAAAAAAAAGTTGAAAGTATTAAGACCCAAGATGATTTTGACAAAATAGCTACATTAATGCTGGCAATAAAAGAATCAGCGATTAGTTTTAACCAAGAAAAAGATCTTTTTAGTGGAATTGAAATCATTGCTGTTTCAGACTCACTGATAATTACGATTCCATATACAGATGCTGCAGCTTGTTTCAAAACTATCGAATTGATGAGATATTTCCAATACCATCTACTTGTCAAAAGCTTCAAGACTATAATTAGAGGCTATCTAAACAAGGGGCTTGTACACAACAAAGACGGAATTATTTTCGGTCCCGGATATATTGCTGCATATGAACAAGAGCGTAAAATAGGTGGCGCTCCAAGGATAGTAGTCTCTCCTGAAATCATAAAATTAGCTGATAAAGCTGTAAAAATGGATAAATCAAACAGAATTTCAATATTTGACCGCCTTAGGAAAGATACTGATGAACATTATTACGTTGACTATTTATTACCTTATGGGGATGCCGTGGAATCTAGTTACCCAAAGTCTGATCAATTAGAAGATCTCTCTTCTGTACCTAGTTTTATTGACTATAATATAAAGAAATTTCAAGAAGAACCGAATATTCAGGAAAAATATATTTGGTTAAAAGAATATTTCAAGTGTACAAAAAACAGACTTGAACAATTGGTATGACAACAAAATCAACGTGACCGGCGAAAAAAATCTCGCCAGCTCGTTATTTTCAGCGTTAAATGTAAAGACAAAAGCACATCTATCACAACAAAAGGAACTTATTATGAGCGAAATGATTTTGCTAAACGATGTCACACCATATGAATTTGTTAAAATCAAAACATACAAGCCTCTTTTTCGTGCGGAACAATTAATTGGCATCACAATAAGAAATCCTAAAAATTTATTTAGTGATGAAATCATAGAGATTCAAAATATTAAATCTATAGAGGTAATTGGAACAGAGTCAGGTAGAAGTGTTGGCGGGGCAGCTGTAGGCGCTGTAGTTGGCACAGCTCTAACCGGTGGCGTTGGCGGCCTCTTATTAGGTGGTGCAGTGGGTGCAGGTAGAAACAAAATACCAATATTTATTCATTTGACCAATGGTGATAGAAAGTATGTAAATATCAAAAAAAAGCATATTGGCGCTCTAGAAGCATTAATTAAAGTATTGCAACCGCTCACAACTAATGGTGAATCTGACTTGAGAGATGAAATCGATTGTCCGTGGTGCGCTGAAAGAATATTAGCTAAAGCTAAAATATGTAAGCATTGTGGCAAAGAAATGAAACAGATAATTTAACAAGATCAATACAGCCGATCGTTGCGCTCCGGCTGATTTTTTCATTATGATCCTTTACTCGCACAAAAATAAAATGAAAAAGCAAGAATTATTAAGACTATTAAGTTCTGATGAAGTGGCTGGGAGAATAATTAGGGACGTAGCGACCTTAGAATGGGAACTGGATTTGATGCTTACTCGATATTTTACGGCACAAGAAAGATTTGAAGAGTTCCATGAAATAATCTTGAATAGATTTAGCTTCCAACAAAAGATTGATATTTTGAACAAAATGTCCTTTCCAGCACGGATGAAGTCGCAACCGAATGCCGTAAAGTCATTGATGAAATTTAAAAAGTTGAGAAATATTCTCGCTCATAACTCCTATATTTCTGATCGAGAATTGGAAACGATTTATAGTGATAACGAAATTATGGAGATTTTGTCTGGCTACCCCAAAAGCTATCTGAAGGAATTTAGAGCAAATAAGACAAGAATCAATCGTCTAATGTTTAGCTGGATTGCAAGAAAGAAAAAAACGAAATCCTAACGCTGCCACTGCTGCGGACTCGGTTCCCTCGCCGCAGAGTGGCAGCGTTAGGCGAACCATCACAATCATAAGGAGATAAGCATGAAAGAGTACAAAGTTCTCACACAGAAGGGAATGAAAGGGACGGTTCTCGTTAATCATGGGAACATAGGGCACTTCTCATATTTATGCTTGACGATTTGGGCAATCTGGGACGGGTTCATATTTTATATAACGAACAAGCGTATTATTATCAAAACAGGCTTTATGAGGTGCTCGATGCCGGCCAACTCAAAAAGTACCTACGCGGATGGTAAGGAGGGAAAATGAAATTCGAGCATTTGCTGACTCTCTTTCAAGAAACTCACCGGGAGTTGCAGAAACGGGCAGCCCGGTCGGTGGATATTGCTCTTGTTATTCGAAACTGGCTCTTTGGCTGGTACATTGTGGAGTTCGAGCAAGGCGGGGCCGACCGAGCGGAATTGTATGGGAAGAACCTGATCAACCGACTGTCAGAGGAGCTCAAGAACCGTGGTCTGAAAGGAGTTTCTTCTACCAATCTCAAACAATGCCGTATTTTCTACTCCTCCTACAAGGAGATTGGTCAGGCATTGCCTGACCAATCTTTGGATCAAAGCACAGGGTGGCAAAAGATTCGTCAGGCAATGTCTGGCGCATCTCCTGATCCCCTTTCGGATGCCGCCAGCACCCTGCAGGCGCTTTCTGCTGAATTGGCAAGCCGCTTCACTCTCGGATGGACGCACTATGTCGCTCTGTTGACCATCTCCAATCCTGACGAACGACGATTTTACGAGATTGAAGCCCGTGAAAACAGTTGGGGTGCCCGTGAACTGGAGCGGCAGATCGCATCCTCCCTCTTTGAGCGCTTGGCATTAAGCCGTGACAAGGCAGGCATCAAGTCGCTTTCACAAAATGGCTTGGTGATTGAGAGTTCCTCCGATGTGGTTAAAAATCCATATATCCTTGAGTTTTTGGATTTGAAAGAGAAAAGCGCCTATTCCGAGCACGAGTTGGAAACCGCCATCATCAATCGGCTTGAGCATTTCCTGCTTGAATTGGGCAAAGGGTTCCTGTTCGAGGCACGACAGAAACGGTTTACCTTTGAGAATGACCACTTCTATGTGGATCTAGTGTTTTACAACCGCCTCTTGCGATGCTATGTCCTCATTGATCTCAAGCGTGACAAGTTGACCCATCAGGATTTGGGGCAGATGCAGATGTACGTCAATTACTTTGATCGTTATGTCAAGACTGAAGACGAACTTCCGACTATCGGTATTGTACTTTGCCATCGCAAAAATGATGCGTTGGTGGAACTGACTTTACCAAAAGATTCAAACATCTTCGCATCAAAATACCAGCTCTATCTGCCCTCAAAAGAGGAATTAAAGAAACAATTGGAAGAGGCAGCCGGGATTGAACATAAAGAAGTTGCCACCGTGGGGGATTGACAGATGTTTGACCTCTCCAAGTGCAACCGGGTAGCCGAACTGGAAGATGAACTGGCTGTCCGAATCCGTTGCTGCACCTGATCGCTACCCTGTCGGGCCATTCCCGGTAAGCATGTCTGACAAAATTCCCGGATACTTTGTTTCAGTAATAATAACGCCTATCACATGCAAGATTATAAAATGGTTGCCTCCTTGAGTTCCCGGGCATAGGCGGCGGCTTGCTGGAGGAAGTCCTGTTCCTGGCTGTGCTGGGCGATCCATTTGACGAAGGCGCTGCCGATGACGACCCCATCGGCAAGAGTGGCGAATTTTCTTACCTGGGCCGCCGTCGAGATGCCGAAGCCCACGGCCACCGGGAGGTCCGTTGTCTTGCGGATACGCCGGAGGTCCCGGGCCGCCGCTTCCGCTTCGGGTTCTTTCGTTCCCGTGACGCCCGTGACGGAGATATAGTAAATAAAACCCGCAGAAGTCCCGACGATCTTGGCGAGACGGCGATCATCCGTCGTCGGCGCGGTAAGGGTGATAAAATCGATTTCCTGGGGATCGGTGAATGTTCTCAGCTCGTCCGCCTCTTCCGGCGGCAGGTCCACCACCAGGACGCCGTCCACTCCCACCTTTTTCCCCTGTCCGGCGAACCGTTCGCTGCCGTAGGCAAAGATGGGATTATAGTAAGTGAACAGGACGATGGGGATCGATGTAACCTTGCGGACCCGGGCGATCATTTTCAAAATGGCGGTGAGGGTCGTCCCCCCCCGGAGGGAGCGCTGGGCCGCCTCCTGGATCACGGGGCCGTCTGCTGTCGGGTCGGAAAAGGGGACGCCGATTTCCAGGATGTCCACCCCCGCCCCGTCCAAGGCCAGGATCAGCTTTTCCGTCGTTTCAAGATCCGGATCGCCCGCCGTCAGGTACAGGATCAGCGCCTTTTCCCCTTTTGATTTCAGTTCCGTGAATTTCTTTTCGATGCGGCTCATGGCAGTTTCACCTCCATTTTCTCGGCAACGATGCCCATGTCCTTGTCTCCCCGGCCGGACAGGCAGATCACGATGATCTTGTCCCGGCTCAGGGTGGGGGCGAGTTTCGCGGCATAGGCGATGGCGTGGGCGCTCTCCATGGCCGGCATGATCCCCTCGCTGGTGGTCAGGAGCAGGAAGGCCGCCAGGGCCTCGTCGTCCGTTACGGATACATACTGCGCCCGCCCCTGGGCATGAAAGAAGCTGTGCTCCGGACCGACGCCGGGGTAATCGAGACCGGCGGAGATGGAGTGGGCGTCCTTTACCTGTCCGTGTTTATCCTGGAGAAGGTAGGTCTTGTTGCCGTGGAGGACCCCGACCTGTCCGGCGGAAATGCTGGCGGCGTGGAGGCCCGTCGCTATCCCCTTGCCTCCCGCTTCCACCCCGACCATGGCCACTTCCTGATCGTTCCGGAAGGGATAGAAGAGGCCCATGGCGTTGCTCCCCCCGCCGACGCAGGCCACCAGAAAATCGGGAAGGCGGCCTTCTTTTTTCAGAAGCTGTCTGCGCGCCTCCCGGCCGATGACGCTCTGGAAATCCCGGACCATCTGCGGGTAGGGATGGGGACCGGCGGTGGTGCCGATGACATAAAAGGTGTCCCGGACCCGGGATACCCACTGGCGCATGGCCTCGTTCATGGCGTCTTTGAGGGTCGCCGTTCCCGAGGTCACGGGGGTGACTTCCGCCCCGAGCATCCGCATGCGGAAGACGTTCGGCTCCTGTCGCCGGATGTCCTCGGCCCCCATGAAGACCTCGCATTCCATGCCGAAGAGGGCGGCGACGGTGGCGGTGGCCACGCCGTGCTGGCCGGCCCCGGTCTCGGCGATGACCCGCTTCTTGCCCATCCGCCGGGCCAAAAGGGCCTGGCCGAGGGTGTTGTTGATCTTATGGGCCCCCGTGTGGTTGAGGTCCTCCCGCTTCAGGTAGATCCTGGCCCCGCCGAATTTCTCCGTGAGATTGGCGGCGAAATAAAGGGGTGTCTCCCGGCCCGCATAATCCTTTAGATAGGAGCGGAACTCCTTCTGAAACGACCGGTCGCGCGCCGCCCGGCGATAGGCTTCCTCAAGTTCGATCAGGGCGGGCATGAGGGTTTCGGCGACATAACGTCCTCCGAAAACCCCGAAATGACCTTTACTGTCCGGCATGTGCATCTTCATGATCCTCATCCTTTATGCTGGCATTTTGTGAACCATACATCCCTTGGTGATTATTGACATATTCGTAAAAACAAAATCATCGAAATTTAACCCATCCCCACCCTAACCCTCCCCTTGAAGGGGAGGGTAAAAAATTACCTTGCTGCGAATTCGTTGTTGCGGATTCGTCATTTTGAGTGCCGGGATGGGTCTGCGGACGAATGCACCGCGAAAATGGGATCATGGTCCCCTCCAGTTTCCTCTCTTCTGATAATCCCGATAATTTCTTTCACTTTTCCCGCATCTTTCTTCCCCGGCGCCGCTTCCACGCCGGAGTTGATGTCCACGGCCTGTGGCCGGGCCGTGCGCATGGCTGCCGCAATGTTTTCGCTGTTGAGGCCCCCGGCCAGGATGAGCGGTTTATCCTTCCCCAGTCTCGCCGCCAGCTCCCAGGAAGCCAGTTCCCCCGTGCCCCCGTAAAGGCCTGCTGTCCGGGCGTCCACGAGGATCGCCCTCACGGGATAGAGGACAGCTCCCTGAATATCTTCCTCAGTTTCCAGGGGCAGGGCCTTGAGCAGGACGTCGGGACGAAATCCCCTACAGTAGTCAACGGTTTCGTCGCCGTGAAGCTGGATCAGATCGAGGCCGCAGACGGCGGCCGTCTGCTTTACCGTTCCCGCCGCCTCATTGACAAAGAGTCCTACCTTGCAGATTGTACCGGGAAGCCGGGCGATAATACCTGCCGCTGCCGCCGGGGCGATGTAACGGGGGCTCCGCCTGTAGAATATAAATCCCAGGGCGTCTGCCCCGCAGGCCGCAGCATGGAGGGCGTCTTCGATATTGGTGATTCCGCAGATTTTAATTTCCGTCATATTGCCAATTTCTTCCGTTTCTAAATCATGACAAACTCGCATAAACCAATTTATCATCCTCCCCCTTCAAGGGGGAGGTTAGGAGGGGGATGGGGTAAGAAGTTTTAACGACAGTATAAAACCCATCCCCACCCCGGCCCTCCCCTTGAAGGGGAGGGTGTTTTGGGACTTCTTGCGGATACGCCAAATCATAAATGCAACCAAGGTTCTCCCATTCCCCATTTCCTATTGCTTGTTGCCTATTGCCCGTTGCCTGACAATTCCCTCAATTTCCCGCCCATATCGGCGGCCCGCATCAGGGTCTCGCCGATCAGAAAGGCATGAATGCCCGCCTGCCTCAAGGTTTCCACATCTTCCTTGCCGGCGATGCCGCTTTCGCTGATTTTGACGATTCCCGCCGGAAGCAGGGGGGCCAGCTTCAGTGAAGTCCCGAGGTCGGTTACGAAGGTGTCGAGATTCCGGTTGTTGATCCCGATGACCTGTGCCCCTGCCGCCAAGCCCTTCTCCAACTCCCTTTCGTTATGGACTTCCACCAGGGGGGTCATGCCGAGTTCAACCGTCAGGGCGATATATTCCGCCAATGCTTCCCGGCCGAGGAGGCGGGCAATAAGGAGGAGGGCGTCGCCGCCCAGGAGCCTTGTTTCGTAAATCTGGTAGGGATCGATGATGAAATCCTTCCGGAGGAGGGGAACACTCGCGATCTTGCTGATTTCCGCAAGATAACGGCTGTCGCCCTTGAAAAATACGCTTTCCGTGAGGACGGAAATAGCCGCCGCGCCGTTGTCCTCATATATCCCGGCAATTTTCAGGGGATCGAAATCCTCCCGGATGATCCCCCGGGAAGGGGACGCCTTTTTGATCTCGGCGATGATAGCACATTCCCTGCCTGTCAGGGCGTCTTGAAAATTACGGGGCGGCGGCAGTTCGCAAAGGATGGCCTGCATCTCCCTTATGGGCTTTAGTCTTTTCGTCGCGGCGAGTTCCGTCTTTTTTGCTTCAACGATCCTCGCTAAAAAAGTATTTGTATTCATATCATTCTTGATGAACTCGCAAAAAAGTCCCCTTATCCGTCATACCGGCGAAAGCCGGTATCCAGACGTCGTCCCGGCGAAAGCCGGGAACCATGAACAAAACACGGATTCCCCCGTATCAGGTACGGGGCAGGCTGCATGTCAAGCATGGAATGACAAAACAGGGCAAATTTAACTTTTTCCGATGCCGTCCCGTCAACTATTAGAAAGACTAATAAGCCCCTGGAGCTTCTTCAAAGCCGCCCCGTCGGCGATACAAGCCTCCGCCACGGCGATTCCCTCCCGGACGGTATCCGCCTTCCCCCCCGCCATAATGGCCAGGGCCGCATTCAGGGTCACGATCTTCCGGCGGGGACCATCGTCTGCTCCCGTCAAGACCTCCTTGGTGATCTGGGCATTGACGGCGGCGTCGCCGCCGGTCAGGTCGGCGTCCGGGTAGATGTCGCCAAAATAATCGACGGGATCGAGGTTATAGGTGCGAATGACCCCGTCCCTGAGCTCCGAGACCCGCGTTTCCCCGGTGACGGTGGCTTCGTCGAGACCGTCCGCCCCGTGGACTATGAAGGCCCGCCTGGTCCCCAGATTCTTAAGAACGGCGGCGAACATCTCCGTCAGCTTCGGGTCATAGACGCCGATGAGCTGGCAGGTGGCCCCGGCGGGATTGGTCAGGGGCCCCAGCATGTTGAAGATGGTGCGGATGCCGATTTCCCGGCGCGGTCCGATGGCGTATTTCATGGCCCCGTGGAGCTTCGGGGCGAAGAGGAAACCGATCCCGATCTGTTGGATGCACTCTTCGACGATTTCCGGCTTGGCGTCGATATTTACCCCCAGGGCCTCCAGGACGTCGGCGCTGCCGCAGCCGCTGGAGACGGCCCGGTTCCCGTGCTTGGCCACCGTCAGACCGGCCGCCGCCACGACAAAGGCCGCCGTCGTGGAGATATTGAAGGTGTTGCTGCCGTCGCCGCCGGTGCCGCAGGTATCGACAATGGTCGACGACCGGGCGTCGATCCGGGTCGCCTTCAGTCTCATCACTCGGGCGGCGCCGGTGACCTCCTCGCTGGTTTCCCCCTTCAGGCGCAGGGCCGTCATGAAAGCCCCGATCTGGGCCGGCGTGGCCTGACCTTCCATGATCTCCGTCATCACCGCTACCATCTCCCCTTCCCGCAGGTCGGCGCCGCCGACTACCTTTGCTATTGCTTCCTTGATCATATCATCCTCCTTTTCAAACCGGCGGCTTGGCCACCAGCGCTAATATGTTGCAATTTCTGGAAAAAAAATTAATCCGATCCACCAAACAACCCCATCCCCCACCTAACCTCCCCCTTGAAGGGGGAGGAAAAAGACGCTGCCCGCTCAGTAAGTGGGGACACAGACGCTGCCTGCTCTTTCAGGTGGGAAGGGGGCAGATATTATTCCTCTCCTTCTGACGGGAAGGGCATTGATATCGTCCCTCACTGTTGTCCACCATATTCAAGAAATTCCGGATGATCCGTTTGCCCTGGGGCGTCAGGATCGATTCGGGATGGAACTGTATCCCTTCCACGGGATACTCCCGATGGCGGAGACCCATGATTTCCCCCTCCGCGGTCTCGGCGGAGACCTCCAGGCAGGAGGGCAGGGTGTCCCGCTTCACGATCAGGGAATGGTAACGCCCCGCCGTAAAGGGGTCGGGAAGTCCCTGAAAGATGGTCTGCCCGTCGTTGCGGATGGGAGAGCTCTTGCCGTGCATGACCTTGTCCGCCCGGACCACCTCGCCTCCGAAGGCGTAGCCGATGGCCTGATGCCCCAGGCAGACCCCCATAATGGGGATCGTCTCATGAAAACGCCGGATGATGTCCACCGTGACCCCCGCTTCCCGGGGGGAACAGGGGCCGGGAGAGAGAAAGATGGCCTCAACCTCCATGTTCTCAATCTCCGCCACGGTGATCTCATCGTTGCGGTAAACGGCCACCTCCCGGCCCATCTGCTGGAGGTACTGGACGAGGTTGTAGGTAAAGGAATCGTAATTGTCGATCATGAGTATCATTGTCGTGTCTCCTTATAAGTCCATGATTTCAAAGCCCGAGGCGGCCAGGCGAATTGCCCGGAGCATCCCGGCGGCCTTGCTTTTGGTTTCCTGATATTCCGCATCCGGGTCGGAGTCGGCGACAATCCCCGCTCCCGCCTGGATGTAGATCCGTTTGTCCTTGAGCAATATGGTCCGGATCGTGATCCCGAAATCCATATTGCCGGTAAAACTGAAATAGCCGACGGCCCCGCCGTAGGGGCCTCGCTGGTGTGGTTCCAATTCTTCGATGATCTCCATCGCCCGCACCTTGGGGGCTCCGGTGAGGGTCCCCGCGGGAAATGCCGCCCGGATGACGTCGAAGGCGTCCTTGCCCGCCGCCAACTGGGCCTGGATATGGGAGACCAGGTGCATGACGTGAGAGTAGCGCTCTACCGCCATGAGCTGGTTTACCTGGACGCTCCCCGTCCGGGCGATCCGCCCCAGGTCGTTTCTCCCCAGATCCACCAGCATCACGTGTTCCGCCTTCTCCTTGGGGTCCTGGAGCAGTTCGTCGGCCATTATCCGGTCCTCCTGTTCCGTCCTGCCCCGCCGCCGCGTGCCGGCGATGGGCCGCAGCTCGGCGATCCCCTCCTCCAGGCGGACCAGGACTTCCGGTGAGGAACCGATGAGGGTCATATCCCCGGCCTTCAGGAAAAAGAGATAGGGCGAGGGATTCACGAAACGAAGCGCCCGGTAGAGATGGATCGGATCGATATTGGTATCTATTTGAAAACGCTGGGCAAGGACCGCCTGGATGATGTCGCCGTTGATGATGTACTCCTTGGCCCTCCGTACCATGGCCTTGAAATCTTCCACCGTCATGTTGGCCGTCACGCCGGTTTCATCCCGGACGGACGGGGGCAGGGGGGGCAGGGGGGCGGCGTTTTGCAGGATTGCCATCAGGGCGTCAATCTTCCTTGTCGCTTCCCCGTAGATTTCCTCCGGCGAGGAGGCGTCATCCTCGTCGATAAAGGCGCAGGCCACAATCTTGATGGTATGACGGATATTATCGAAGATCAGGATGGTATCGGTCAGGAGAAAGACGGCCTCATCGGTCCCGAGATCGTCGGGGGCCCGGGTGGGCAGCTTTTCGAAATAGCGCACCATCCCGTAGCCGAGGTAGCCCACGGCGCCGCCATAGAAGCGCGGTAATCCCGGCGACGGGACGGGACGGTATTTTTTCAGGAGCTCCTGCAAATGCCTGAGGGGGTCCCCGCCGTGGGGAAAGCGTTGGACTTGACCGTTGTTTCTGATCTCAACGTCTTCACCAAGGACGCGGAAGACCACCCGGGGATCGGCGCCGAGGAATGAGTAGCGCCCCCATTTCTCGCCCCCCTCCACGCTTTCCAGAAGAAAGACGTGGGATTGCGCGGCCAGCTTGCTCAGGGCCGTAACGGGCGTCTCCACGTCGGCCAGGATCTCCCGGTAAACGGGGATCAGGTTGCCTTCGCGGGACAATTTCTTGAATGTTTCCAAATCGGGGTAGTACATATTCCTCCTGACAATAAAAAAGGCCGTGATCGCTCACGGCCTTTTTTCGGTACGGTTATATAGTAAATAAAAAGGCCGTGGAGTCCTGAGAAGGTCTCCACGGCCCAATCGGTTTATGTCATTTCATTCAACCGGCAGCGCGCAGACCCCTCCCTGTGCTTTGCCACCACCAGTTATTGTTCATAGAAAAGATTATCTGCTTCATTTTTTCCTCAGTGCTGGATTCGCTATCAGCTTTTTTACTCCCTGTCAATCAATTTTTTCGCCATACAAATCATCCGGCCTCATGACGGCAATCCGACATCGGACGAACTTGGCAGATATACCCTGTTTCGCTCCGACATAAGGGACAAGCCTTCTTATTACTCCGGCAATTAAACATTACAAAGCTTGTCATGCCGGACCGGATCCGGCATCCAGTCGCAACAATGGATTCCCGCTTTCGCGGGAATGAGGTCTTTGACACATATGCTGCCAGGGTGGGGATGGGTTTTCTTCAGTTGTTACAAACCATTACCACCACCCCCTTAGAGGGGGAGGGATAGATATACTTATTACGAGCTCATCAAAAATAATTTACAAAAATTTCATTTTTTTCCAAATCTGTAAGTCATCTGTAAGTCCCCCTGTTGTATAATGCCCCCAGAAAGCATGATCAATAATTACGAATACTTAC
>Ga0074199_1001429_pt1 | contig 20907 bp, 20 predicted proteins | sample EPASupsiteSAE347_FD_64528 | JGI IMG/M metagenome (GOLD analysis project Ga0074199, IMG submission 64528) | Bioremediated contaminated groundwater from EPA Superfund site, New Mexico - Sample SAE3-47 | ecosystem: Environmental > Aquatic > Deep subsurface > Groundwater > Contaminated ... | reverse complement strand
ACTACTCAAAGGTGTTCCGCTTGTGGATGCATTGTGAAGAAAGAACTGTCAGATAGAGTGCATGAGTGCCCTTATTGCGGTTTCTCATGCAATCGAGACTACAATGCCTCCAGGAACATACTCCTCGCAGGGATGGAACAGCCCGTAGCGCTCATAGAGTCGAAACCTCTACGTCACATATCTGTGAGGCAAGTTTTGGCGATGAAGTGGGAAGCCGCGCCCTTCAGGACGCGGTAGTTCACATACCGGCATGAGATACTGCATTCCTCAACACTTCCGCAGAGAAATGCAATTTTGTCTCTTCTTCTTTTGTCAAAGAAAGATGAAATCTCCTGATGATTCCGCCCTTGCCCAAAAGGCAGGGAACGCTCATGCAAATATTGCTCTCACCATAGTAGTCGTCGAGGTACACGGAAAGGGGAATGATATTTCTTTCATCGCTGCATATGCAGTCAACAATTCTAGAAATAACCAATCCGATGGCATAGTATGTAGCCTGTTTTCTAGCAACGATTTCGTATGCCGCCCGCTTGGTTTTTTCAAAGCATTCATTGATCGCCTCGGGACTGCATTCGGTTGTCTCATTTAGCTTCATCCCACCAACAGATGCATCAGACAATACCGGAAACTGCGAATCGCCATGTTCGCCAAGAATGTAGGCATTCATCTCACTGGGATGGACGCCCATTTTTTCCCCAAGATAGTATTTGAATCTCGCACTATCAAGAGAAGTCCCGGTCCCAATAACTCTTTGCCACGGCAGTCCAGAGAGCTTGAGCGTTAGGTACGTAAGAACATCGACAGGATTTGTGACTACAAGATAAACTGCATCACGATTATGGGATACAATTCTTGGAATAATTTCTCTGAATAACTTCGCATTTATATCTGTTAGACCAAGCCTAGACTGATTGGGATTCGTCTTGGAATTCAGAAGAGATTTTTCACCTATGCACAGCACAATTACTTCTGCATCTTCGCACATAGAGAGATCGCTTCCAAATAGCAGGGATGCCCTATGCAAAAATGGAGCACCGTGCACCAGGTCTAAGACCTCTCCTTTGGCCTTCTCCCCGTGTCTGATATTGATGAGTGAGATCTTCTCGGCTATATTTTGCAGGAAAATAGCATAAGCTGCAGTTGATCCGACATTCCCTGCCCCAACAATTGCCACGCTTCTATCCATTTTCTCCTCATTAATCAAATGCCTGCATTGGCATATTAAAACTATATTCTTTTAAATTATCTGATTCGGTTATATGTCGATTAATGGAATTTTTCGTAGTGAATATCGCCTGCGCTATTGCGCTATGGTCCAAAGTCACTTACTTAAGACAGAGATTAACATATAAAAAAATTTTGATCATAAACTATCTTATGCACTAATACTTTGGAATGTTATCTTGCGGCAAGGTTCATAGCGAGCTATTCTACTTGCTTTTTCATTGATATTTGCTCGGGATGCCTGCAATGGATCCGGTATCATTGCCATTAAGGATGGCCACAATATATTTATGCGGGATCATACTGCATTGACATGGAGCGCGACATACTTGCCTCGCCCCACTCTGAGCCTGCTAAAATCCTCTGTCATCCGGAAGAGGAATATCATGAATGCGAGAGCAAACTGAAGAGCACTTAGCCAAATATCAATTCAATGAAAGCCTCAACCGGCGAATCGGGCAGCCCGAATCGCTACATCATCCTGCCGCTTATCCTCGTGGGAATTCTCATGGCCGTGGTGGACGGATCGGTAGTCAGCATCGCCCTTCCCACCATCACCAGCTACTTCCAGGTGAGCCTGTCCCAGTCACAGTGGGTCATGACCTCATACCTGATAACCCTCACCAGCCTGCTCTTGATCTTCGGGAAAATCGCCGAATATACGGGCAAAGTTCGTCTATTCCTTTTGGGAATGCTCCTCTTCACCGCCAGCTCTCTGGCCTGCGGACTTTCCACCAGCATGGGCATGCTCATCCTCTTTCGCATAGTTCAGGCGACGGGGGCGGCAATGATGTTCTCCATAAGCGCGGCCATCATCTTCTTTGCCTTCCCTCGCGGCGAGCAGGGCAGGGCTATGGGCTACATCGGAGCGACGGTTGCCGTGGGCAGCATCATCGGGCCAACGGTAGGTGGCATAATCGTCGATGCCCTCGGGTGGGAATACATTTTCCTGATCAATGTGCCTATCGGCATCCTTCAGTTTATTCTCTCCCTGCGCTATCTGAATATAGCTGAACGCAAATCGAGCAGCCTTGAGGTGGACTGGGCCGGAGCGATAACCTTTGTGGCATTTATGGTATCGATGATGGCATTTTTAGGGACATTATCCAATAGCGATGCACCGCGCCAGCTATCTGCAGCTCTCGGTTTGATATTCGTCGTCTCCCTCGTCCTGTTCTTGATAAACGAATCGAAGCAAAAGAGTCCCTTGCTGGAGCTATCCATCTTCCGCTACCGGGATTTCACGCTGCCCTGCATCAGCATGGTATTATTTTTTATCGCAAACATGATGATAATAGTCCTCGGTCCATTCTATTTCCAGGGCGTCCTGGGCTATTCTCCTTCTCATGTGGGCCTGATTTACCTCATCGTCCCGGCCATAACCATGATCGGTGCGCCGGCAACGGGTTGGATTTATGATAAATGGCCCTGCAAATACATGGCCGCGATGGGAATGACCATACTTGCGGCGGCAATGATTGCTCAAGGATATCTGGCAAGCAGGGTGGGCATCGATCCGGTTCTTTTGCTGCTGACCTTTATCCCTATGGGAATTGGAAGCGCTCTCTTTCAAAGCCCCAACAATACCGATGTCATGAGGGCATTGCCCAAAGACAAGATGAACATCGCCTCAAGCGTCACAGCAACCGTGAGAAACCTGGGAATGGCCCTTGGCGTATCGTTCTCGGGAATAGTTGTCTCATTGCAGCTTGGCTGGGCCGGATATTACGGAGCCGTTCTGGGGGCAGGTCCGCATCTGCTATCCGCCACACTGAGCAAAGGAATCTTACTGGCAGGAATTGCGTGCATTATCGGAGCGCTATTTTCTCTTGGACGATGCTGTTTTAAAATAAGGCACGCAAAATAAACCAACATTGCGTTTCTTTGATTTTTATCCGCCTTAACGAAAAAATGTCGGGCAGATATCATGAAACCATCTCCAAAGATTTTTAATGAGGCTCCCCAATAGTCTTGCAGAAATTCCAACATCAAATCATTTCTGAACATCTCATCTGGACTGAATTAATATCAAAATTAAAAAAATTAAATCGCAAAGTTATAAAGTTATCTTATAATAATTCACGAAGATACGTTTATATTATTAGAATTACCATTGGAATTCATGAATTTGCTAGCGCTTATCCCGGTTTTGATACTGGTTCAAGCATCTTATTTCGATATGCATGGGACCATAACAGGTGTGACAAATCCTTCTGAATTGCTTGTGGACGGCAAAGTAATAAAGCTGGAGGGAGTGGATGCATCAGTCCTTTCCAAAGAGCAATATTTATTTTTAATGGATGATTTGCCCTCGTGGCTCTCTGGAAAAGACGTATTTGTGAAAGGATCTTCAGTCTACTTTGATTTGCAGGGAAGCTACAACTCTGAGAGCATCAATGAAATGATCCAAAAAGAGATATTAAATATCAAGGAGACTTATCCCAGGTATAAATATACACAGGAACTCTTTGTGGAAAGGTCATATCGGTAACACCTCCTGTTAATTGACTGGGCCGAATTCACCTTGATAACCATAAACGAAATAGGCCGGCAAGTCAATTTGATAGGAAAAAGCATATCGATGCTATGGCGAAGAAATGCTTTGTAGCTGACGATTGAAGGATAAAAAGTGAATGTTGGACTTCACATCCCTCTTTTTTTATAAATGGGATAAATGGCTAAATTAAGCCCATATCAATTAAATCCGCTTGCCATTGAGGTGAGCGGTGTTCAAATGATCACTAAGATTATTTTTAGTTTATAATTTTTGTTTATAATATATGTGTCGTTCTTTTAATTCCGATGGCCGACAGACCATAACCATCCGCATTAACTCATAATATTGTTATACGCATGCATTATGTACTTGCCGTAAAGTATCCAGATGAGCACAAATATCCCAAAAATAATGTAGAGGTTGGTGATGTACACCAACCACTGAAGAAGACGCATCTTCTTCTCGGGCGTCCCATACCAGTCTTCCGCTTTTCGCTCAAACCAGTTGGACATAGTTCCGACTCAAGCAGAAGCCTAAGCAGCCGCTTCTGCAGCTATGGCTGCTTGCTTCTTGGCTTCTTCAGCTGCTGCTTTCCTCTCGGACTTGCCCTTGAGCATCTTCATCTTGACCAGGTTGTCCCTTTCCATCTCCTCCAAGGCCATGCTGATGAACTTGATGGTGTCCTTGACATCAGGAATCACCTTGAACTCCAGAGCATTGACACGCCTCTTAGTGCTGTCGATATCCTCGACGAGCCTTATCATGGCGGTCTCTACCTCTGCAGCCAGGATGATCTTATCAAGCAGCTTTTCATAGGCATCAGCCACTTCATCAATGGCCGCACTGGTCCCGATGATGCCGTAGCCTCGCTCGAACATCTTCTTTTGCACGGCCTCTGCCGCGATCTTTGGAACCACTACGCCCATGATATTCCTGGATTCAAGCTGGATCACCGGCTCTTTTTGCAGGGAATAGGCCACGCTGCTGATGGCAACTGTGCCCTCCACAGCCATGGCCATTTGAAGCCTCTGCTCGGCTACGAGCAGTGCTTCAACCAGCTCCTTCCTGACAGTCTTGGCCTTGTTTAGCACCTCGAAGAACTCAATCATGAGGCCGTCACGCTTCATTTTGAGGAGCGAGTGACCAGTCTTTGCTACCTTCATCCTTCTCTTAAGGGCGATCAGCACTGCCCTGGTCGGTTTTGTTCCTCGAATTACGGCCATGATCTCACTTCTTTGCGGTGCTTGCGTACTTCGGATGGTAAGCCTTGATGTATTTATCGTCAATCCTGGTGAGCATTGCCTCGGGCAGATCAGCCAAGAGATCCCATCCGATCTGGAGGGTCTCGAAGATAGACCTGTCCTCATCTCTGCCCTGGTTGACGAATCTCTTCTCAAACTTATCGGCGAACTCCAGGACCAACTTATCGCGTTCGGAGAGAGCCTCCTTACCGACGATGGCCGCGAGACCGCGCAGATCGTTGCCCTCTGCATAGTAAGCATAGAGCTGATCCGATACTGCTCTGTGATCCTCGCGAGTGTGGCCCTTGCCGATTCCAGAGTTCATCAGACGGGAAAGGCTGGGTCTGATGTCGACGGGCGGATAGATGCCCTTTCTGTGCAGCTCTCTGGAAATGAGGATCTGGCCCTCGGTGATGTACCCAGACAGATCCGGGATGGGGTGGGTGATGTCGTCACCGGGCATGGTCAGGATCGGGAACTGAGTGATCGAGCCCTTTCTGCCCTTGATGATTCCAGCCCTCTCGTACTGAATGGCCAGGTCTGTGTACATGTATCCTGGATATCCGCGTCGTCCGGGCACCTCTTCACGAGCAGCGCCCATCTGTCTGAGCGACTCGCAGTAGTTGGTCATGTCCGTGTAGATGATGAGCACGTGCATGTCCAGATCGAAGGCAAGATACTCGGCGGTGGTCAGGCCCAGCCTGGGTGTAAGAATCCTCTCTACAGCCGGGTCGTCGGCCAGGTTGAGGAACACCACTGCCCTCTCCAGAGCACCTGTTCTCTCGAAATCAGCCAGGAAGTGCTGAGCTTCTTCGTTGGTGATGCCCATGGCGCAGAAGATAACTGCGAACGGCTCGGATTCACCCAGCGCCTTGGCTTGCCTTGCGATCTGCAATGCAAGGTCGTTGTGGGGCAGACCTGCACCGGAGAAAATGGGCAGCTTCTGGCCGCGCACCAGTGTGTTAGTTCCGTCAATTGTGGATATGCCGGTCTGGATGAAAGAGCGTGGCTTCTCACGGGAAGCCGGATTGATGGCAGCTCCGGCGATATCTCTCAATACCTCGGGAACAATCTCCGGTCCGCCGTCTCTGGGCTTTCCGGATCCGGATAGAACACGTCCTACGATGCCGGGAGACAGTGGCATCTTGATGACGTCTCCGGTGAAACTGACTGCGCTATCCTTGGATAGACCGCCGGTTCCCTCGAATACCTGGATAACCACGATCTCATCCGAGGAATCCAGCACCTGTCCTCTCTTCAGATCTCCGCCAGTTCTGATCTCGACGAGCTCCATGTAGCCAACTGGCTCGGTCTTCTCTACGAAGATGAGTGGTCCGGAGATCTCAGTAATAGTCTTGTATTCCTTGGTCATTTTGAACCCTCCTCACTTCAGCGCCTTGAACTCGGCTTCCATCTGAGCCATAACCTTTGCCAGGACTGGTTCATACTCGGCTTCCAGCCTCACCTTGGCCAGAGCATCTTTGGATGGAACGGATGTAATCGCCGACACAGGTATGCCCCTCTGGACTGCATCGAAGGCGAGATCCCTGTACTTAAGGATAGCTTCCAGGAGGTCGAACTGCTTCTTGTACGGAGAGAACGTGTCCACCGGGTGGAATGCGCTCTGGGCAAGCCAGAAGTTGATGATCATCCTGGCGACTTCCAGTGTAACCTGCTGATCTTCAGGCAGGGCATCGGAACCGACGAGCATCACGATTTCTTCCAGCTCGGCATTCTCCTGCAGTATGGCCATGGCGCGTCTCTTGTTCTTGTTCCAGTTCGGGCTGACATTCTCCACGAACCAGGGTTCCAGAATCTGGTCGTATAGGGAATAGGAATCGAGCCAGTTGATGGATGGGAAGTGCCTGCGCTGTGTCAGCTTGGAGTCCAGTGCCCAGAATACCTTGACCATTCTCAAGGTGTTCTGAGTGACGGGCTCCGTGAAGTCTCCGCCGGCAGGGGACACAGCACCCACGATGCTGACTGAACCCTGACCGCCGTTGAGAACCTCGGCACGTCCGGCACGCTCGTAGAAGTCGGCAAGTCTGGCACCGAGATATGCGGGGTAGCCTTCCTCACCAGGCATCTCTTCCAGACGCGAGCCCATCTCTCTCATAGCCTCTGCCCACCGAGAAGTTGAGTCCGCGGTCATCAGGCAGTCGTAGCCCATGTCTCTGTAGTACTCTGCCGTGGTCATTCCGGTGTAAATGGATGCCTCACGTGCAGCCACAGGCATGTTGGAGGTATTGGCGTATACGATAGACCTCTCCATGAGGGGTCTGCCGGTCCTGGGGTCCTGCAGCTCTGGGAACTCATGCAGCAGATCGGCCATCTCATTGCCGCGCTCGCCGCATCCCACATAAATCACAATGTCGACATCTGCCCACTTGGACAGGGTTTGCTGCATAACCGTCTTTCCGGTTCCGAATCCGCCGGGGATGGCTGCAGTTCCGCCCTTGGCCAGGGAGAAGAATCCGTCCACTACCCTCTGTCCTGTCCTGAGCGGGATGGTTGGAGCCAGCTTTTCCGTCACGGGCCGAGCCTGTCTTACAGGCCACTTGTGCACCATGGTGAGCTTGGTTCCGTCATCCAGAACGGCGATGGTCTCATCAACATTGAAGTTACCGGAATAGATCTCCTTGATAGAGCCGCCCTTCATCTTGGGTGGGACCATGATCTTATGCTTGATGAGCAGCTGCTCCTGAACTTCACCAATGGCCTGGCCGGGCTTGACTACATCTCCCTTTTTCACAACGGGCTTGAACTCCCACTTCTTCTTGTGATCGATGCCGTCAACGAATAGGCCTCGGCTGATGAAATCTCCCGACATCTCTGCCAGCTTTGGCAGTGGTCTTTGGATACCGTCGTAAATTTGGGTCAGAATGCCTGGACCGAGCTGTGCGACCAGCGGTGCTCCAGTCTCCTTGACGGGCTCGCCGGGCCGCACGCCGCCCGTATCCTCGTATACCTGAATGATATGTTTATTGCCGGAAATGCCGATGACCTCGCTCATCAGGCCTTCCTCGCCGACCAGGACCAGGTCGTACATGGAAGCCTTCAGGCCCGTGGCCTGAACTAGTGGTCCGGCGACTCGCTTTACTTTACCTACTTCCATAAATCAACACCTATTGCCCTTTTAATCTTCTCTCTCATCTCTGTGCTCTGCTCGGTTCCGATATTAATAACGGTAGGCTTGATAGACTCGGAGAGCTGCTCTTGAAGCCTTTTAGGCAGCGTATTGTAATCCGATTGCCTCAACACCAGAATTCCCACATTGGAATCAGCCATGACCGTGCCGATCTTAGCAACCAATTCCTCTTCGGTATTGGCCGCATAAGATTTCTTAACGCCTGCTAAATTGAACCCGAGGACGCTCTCGCTTCCACCTACAAAAGCAATCTCCATTTTAAGCCACCACCACTTGCTCCTCTATGAGTTCTGCAGGAAGCTTGGCCTCTTTTCCTCGCACGATCTTTCTGATGTTCGAAACTTCGGTCTCTTTGCTTACCATATAACCGAGCACCGGCAAGATAGATAACGGATGATAGTTGGAAAGAGCCCATGCATATCGGATGAGATATGCCCTCAGTCTAGCCTCGATTCTGCTGATCGCATCGATATCGGCTGTTGCAATATCGGAGATCGAAGACCAGAACGGATATCCTTCCAGCCCGCGCAGGAATTCGCCGAAAGGCTGACCCGCCATGCGGCTCAGCTCATCGTACAGTTTTCCTCCGGGGATGAGGTTATCTTGTATCACGGCTGCATCGATACCTGCTTTGTTCATCCTGAAGAGCGTAATCAGATTTTTGATATCGATCTCTCTGCGGACGTACTTTAAGAGCAGGCCACCGCCCACGGACAGAGTGCCGCCAACGGCACGCTCCATTCTGAAATAATAGAGCTTGTCCAGAGCGTTCTCGAGCGATGCCAGGTTATTGCCGTCGTATTGCGCCAGTGCGCTGGCATAATCCGTTCCATCAAAGGCCGATATGATATCCTGAATGGTCTCCTTCTTGGAGAGTTCTTCGAGGTACTCTGCGGATAGCTCGCCCGCAGGCACGAGGTATTTTACAATCTCCTCGTCGCTAACCCGAGAGAACTTACCACGCAGGAGGGTCTTGATGTTCCAGACATCCCAGCGCCTGAGGTACTCCAGAATCAGGAAGGATGGCTCGTCAATAGAGACCTCGGCCAGCTTCCTGAATGTCTTTGCCAGATTGGCAAAAGTGGCGTGCTCAATCAGCTCCACACCGGAGTAGTCCTTGGAAAGCGCATCGATCTCATCCTTATACTGGGTCTCTTCCAGGTATCGGGCGATCTCTGACATATCCATGGCCATCATCCTGGCGTACATTTCCGCCGGGACGAGCTTGGTCTTCATCGCCCGGACTCTGCCCGTGATGTAAGCGTACTTCACCGGTTTTCCGAACTTCGGCAAACGTAGTACAGGCATCGTCCTCACCCGAATAAGATCCTGGAAACCTCTTTCATGCGGCTGCTAAATACCTCACGCGCAAGAGTTTCGTAGGTTAAATCGTAACGCAGAGCTCCATCTTTGCTCTCGACCACAACGCCGCCGATGATGTCCAGGTTCCCGCCGTAATTGGAGGCGAGAGAGGATATGAAGGCCTCATCCTTCTTGTTGGAGAAGACCTTCATTTCCTTGAGATCATAAGGCTCGAGCATCTTCTTGAGCATGGCTTCGTTATCCTTCTTGGGAAGATTCTGGATCTTCTCAATAAGTTTCGCTTTAGTCTGCTCCAGGAGATCTTTGTGAACGTTAAGCTCCGACCTCTTGACCTCGAGGTTGGCGCTGGAGATCTCCCTGCGCTCGATACCTTCAACTGCATGTCCAACTTCGGCTTCCTTCCTGGACTTTATCTCTGCGGCACGTCCCCTAGCTTCATTGAGTATCCTCGCAGCCTCTTGGTCCGTCTCACTATTAATTTGAGCGACCTTGTCCTTGCTGGTTGCCAGGATCGACTCAACCACTGCATCTAGTGCCATTGCCTCTCACCTTGGATTGGCTGATTCAGGGTGTGACGATTCCAGAGAAAGGTGTCCAGGCGAACATCAGGATCAAAGACACGGCGAGGCCGAAGATGATCAGTGTCTCGGGCAGAAGCATGAGGAACAGACCCTTGCCCAGGAATCCGGGCTCCTCTGCAACGACGCCTACTACTGCTGCGCCGATACCCTGCTCACCAACACCTGCACCAATGCCTGCCAGGCCAGTTGCCAGACCTGCACCGACAGCCAACAATCCATACAATGTTCCCGCATCTGCTACTACTGCCATTTTCCTCAATCCTCCATTTTATGAATATTACATTTCGCGTTCAATTTGCTAATTCGAATGACTGATCTCATGCCTTCAAGAACTTCCGAACATGTCCGAAGGGGCTGTACTCAACTCCACCACCATGTGCGCTGTAGAACTTGGTGAACATCTCCACATAATGCAACCTGAGCGGATGCATGAACGGAGACAAAATTCCCAGCAGGAAGTTGATGAAGTGAACCGCAAACAAGACCAAGATACCGACGATGATCGCTGGTATCGAGAACTCGGCACTATTGGTTGCGCCGCCGCTGAGCATGGGCATTATGACATAGAAAGCCAACTGATTGGCTGCGTATGCCAAACCTACTGAAGCGAGACCAATGGCCAGCAGCCTCAGGTATGATATCAGGTTGCTCACATAAGATGGAACGTGAGCCAGACCCATTGCTCCTTCCGGTCCCATGACGTTCATTACTATGGAGACAACGATCACGATGGCACCGATGTACACCATCATCATCTGTCCCATGACGAGCCCCAGCAGGGTTATTGCGAAGAATACCTGGAAGAGCATCACAGGGAGTCTCTCAAAGTAGGCGTGCTTCTTCTCACCATAGTTCAGTTCCGTCATGATGCCGAAGATGGAACCAACGCTGCAGTGAATTACACCGATAAAGATACTGGTACCGATCAACAAGAGAACCGCATTAGTTGCCAGACGATCCATTGGGAAGATGTCTATGCCCCAAAATCCGATCCTTCCCAGCGAGCCGAAAACACCTTCTCCGAAGTAGAGGCCTGCGTGCTTTGCCGCCTCAAGTTCATGTTCGGACATGTGTCCCATGATTCTGCCCCACAGACCCAGGGGGCCGAAGATCTCGCCGAAGAATATGCCGAATATGATCGACCAAACGCTGGCAATCATAACGATGTTGATCAACTGCTGCCATCCATCCGTTCTGAACTTCTTCTTAAGCATCAGAAGAACAAGGAGCGACATTACGCCATATCCGATATCTCCCAGAATCATGCCGAACATGATCGGGAAGAAGATGAATATCAGTAATGATGGATCGAATTCCTTGTACTCGGGAATGGCAAATAGCCTTGTGACCAGTTCATAGGGCTTGACCAAACTTGGATTATCAATCTTGGTCGGGACATCTTCGCCCTTCTCTACCAGGTCCTCAGCCTCTTTGTCGTCGATAAGCTGAACGTCAACTTTGCCGCCAGCTGCGCTCTCAAGCTCGCTCTTAAGCCGGGAGAACTCATCCGTTGGAACCCAACCGTCGATGACGAAGGCATTGGCCGTCTCAGCGAACCTGAGGGGTGCCTCGGTCTTCTGGGTCTGCATGGACAGGTACTCGTCGGTAGCCAGCATGAGATCTTCATACTGCTTCTTCATGTCGGTCAGCTTCTTTTGGAGAGGCGCTTTCTCGCCTTCCAGAGATTTAACGCTGCCTTCAAGAGTTGCAATCGCGGAGTCCACGTTGCCCTCGAGCTTGGGAACGGATGTCTCCGAAAACCCGTGCTCGGATAGAACGGCGGATACATCGCCGGCCTTCTCAATGGGCACAAATACAGCTACAAAAGTTGCATTCTTGGCGCTTCCTGAATAGATCTCGTTGACCGGGGATACCCTTGCTACATCTGCATCAACTGCAGACGCGGCGGTGCCCACGAAGGTCGCCAGAGAATCGTATCCATAATAAGCATCCAACGGCAGCGGCAAAACTGCCAAGGGCGTCAAGGCTTTCGCTTGATCCTGCTTGGTCTTAACCTCTGCATCGATCGCAGTAATGCGCTCAAAAGTAGCAGTAATATCTGCACCGACGTTGTTTAAGAGGTTATCCATCTCAGAGAGGATCTGGCTCTCAGCATACGTCTTCTCGGGTGCCTTGTTCTTGATGTCAAGGTACCTGGTAACGGATCTGAGCTTAATCAGGTCTTCTGAGTATTCCTTGGCCTTGCCGATGGGTTTTCCCATCTCAAAACTGGGCTGGCTGCCATTATAGTTGACAATATGTAGTAAGCGCAACTCGTGCAGCTTTTCTACAACAGGAGCTATTACGTTCTTTGACCCGGCGACGACAACACGACTCATCTTGACGGGTCTAAGCATGTAACAACCCCATGAACTCCTTCATCAAGTATTCGACTGCCTTGTCCAGCTTGGTGCTGGCGCTGCCGCTCATGGAGCTGACGTTCTTAGCGCCGCTCTGAATGATTGACTGCTTCTTGGATTTGACATCCGACTCAGCCTTGGCAACGCTCTTGTCATAGTAATCCTGCGCATCAGCTTCAGCAGATTTAACGAGGTTCGCAGCTTCAGTTGTGGCAGCGGCTATTTTTGTTTCCTTTTCCGCCAAAGCCCGCTGGACTGCAGCCTTGGCATCAGCCTCTGCCGCTTTGATTTTCGATAAGATATCGTCTCTAGCCATCTGATCCCTCTACATATTCCCTCTCTACACCTCTTCCGTTTTCAAACAGCGCTACATCACTTTGGCTCGTGATAAACGCTTGACACCATCCTCATCTACCAATATAAACTCTTCGGTTTTGCTTCGAGCCGGGAGACCTTTTTTGCCGTTCTTTTTAATATCCCCAATATTTTAAGGCAGTTTCAAGTTCTTTATGGTCTATTGCATACTCTTTAAGGGGTATTTTCTTCTGCCAAGCCTCAACTGCCTGAACCATAGCTCTAGCACCGGCGGTTGTACCATCCGGGTGGCCGTGAACTCCTCCACCTGCCTGCACGATGCAGTCAATTCCGTATCCGTCCAGGTTTCCGTGCACCTTGGCAGGGTAGATTCCGCCGGAGGCCACGGGGAAGACTCTCTTCAATCCATGCCACTCTTCCCGCAAAGCATCCCGGCACAGGTCATTTTCTTCCGTCTCGCCCGCCATTTTTCCCATGTAGCTTCCTGTGTGGAGGTTTGTGCCTCCCGTCATGCGAACCAATTTGGAGATGACAAGCATGGAGATGCCGTGCGCCTTGTCCCGGGTAAATGCTCCGTGCATGGTTCGATGGACATGTATGGGTACGTTAATATTTCGAGAGAGTACTTCCAGTGCGGAGAACCCCGAAGTAAGAACATCTATCATGACCATGTTCGCTCCATGATCCACCGCTTCTTCCGCTCTTTCCAGAATCTGATCTGCACCCGTGGTCACGTTTACGGCATAGAAGGCTTTCTTGCCGGTTTCTTTCTCTACCTTGTCCAGGGAATCCATGACCGCTTCCAGGCGGGGAATCAGGCGGCAGAAGCTCTGATCCGTCAACGTTTCATCATCCTTGACCAGATCCAGGCCGCCGCGAACCGCTGCTGATGCGACTGCCGCCGTACCCTTCGGATCCAATCCCACTTTGGGCTTGACTATGGTGCCCACAAAAGGTCGATGGTGGACGTCCAGGATCCGTCTGGCATCCTCGATGCCGAATCTGGGGCCCTTGTGCGCGTGCATCAGGCTCTCCGGGAAGATGACATCCTGCAGGCGAACTTTTTTCAGGGCCCCAAGGCCGAAGAGATTTCCCGCCACTACGGAGAGGTATTGAGGAATATTTCCCGGCTCGAAAAGCTCTTCGGGGAATCCGATCTCGACCTCGGTTCCCTCTGCTGAAATGACGCGTGCTGCCAGAGGATTGTCCGACCCCCGCACCTCGGTCCAGGTTCCGGTTGACTGCTCGGCGGCGATTGCTTCTGCGGCCTTCTTGATGGGAAGGTCTGTTTCCACATGGTATTTTGCAATCAGTTCCATACTTCAACTCCCGAATCTTACTACTTCTAACTGCTTTGTCTCACAACTCTTTAACAGTATTTCTACTGCTGCAAATTAAAACGCTTTTTGATATGGATGCAAGAAGATATAAGAACTTCCGCATGAAGGTCAAAACACTGGCAAAAGCGGTTATATAGATCCTAGATTGAGGAAAGCACCATTGAGAACAAAGCCGTAATAAATGTCGGCAAATTCGCATGCAAGAACCATTAGGTGGGATCGAGACGACAATGATCACAATCAGTTTAATTAAGGCCGATGTGGGCGGCTATCCCGGCCACTCCTCGGTCCATCCCGCATTGATAGAGACGGCGGAGTCAAAGCTTGAAGAAGCGAAGAAGTCCGGTGCCCTGATAGACTTTAGGGTGCTCGCTTGCGGTGACGACCTGGAGCTCATCATGAGCCATAAGAAAGGCTGCGACAATGGCGAAGTCCATGCTCTGGCCTGGGAGACCTTCGAGGAGGCAACGGAGAAGGCCAAGAAGCTCAAGCTCTACGGTGCCGGCCAGGACCTCCTGGCAGATGCCTTCAGCGGCAACATTCGCGGCATGGGGCCGGGCGTGGCCGAGATGGAGATCAACGAGCGCACCTCGGAGCCCGTGGTTGCGTTCATGATGGACAAGACTGAACCCGGAGCCTTCAACCTGCCTATCTTCAAGATCTTTGCCGACCCATTCAACACCGCCGGCCTGGTGATTGATCCGGCCTGCCACCACGGCTTCACCTTTGAGGTCTGGGATATCATGGAGCACAAGAAGGTTTTCATGGACTGCCCGGGCGAGATGTACGACCTGCTGGCGCTGATCGGAGCCAAGAGCAGATACGTCATCAAGAGAGTCTTCTGCAAGCCGAACAGCAAGATCTCCGAGCAGGAGGCTGTGGCTGTGGTAAGCACGGAGAAGCTCTACCAGACTGCGGGAACCTACGTCGGCAAAGACGATCCCGTGGCCCTGGTCAGATGCCAGTCCGGTCTGCCCGCTCTCGGCGAAGTCCTGGAGCCCTTTGCGCTCGGCCACCTGGTGAGCGGCTGGATGCGCGGCAGCCACAACGGCCCGCTCATGCCCTGCTCCTTCGAGACCGCCCACCCCACCAGATTCGACGGCCCGCCCAGAGTCATCGCCGCCGGATTCCAGATGGCTTATGGCAACTTCGTCGGTCCGGTCGATCTCTTCAAAGACGTGGCCTTCGACCTGACACGGCAGAGGTGTCTGAGGGTCACGGACTACATGAGAGCGCACGGACCCTTCGAGCCGCAGAGGCTACCGATGGAGGACATGGAGTACACCACGCTGCCTCATGTCATGAAAATGCTCGCAAACAGGTTTGTGGACGCGGAGTAGCAGCTTCGCGAATTTTCGTCTATTTTTTCATTTGCCTGAAAATTGTCTTGTAGATTTTGACCTGGACACTTGCCGGAGCAAGTGCAGAGCTTAAATATTTGGTATTATTTTTGGTATTATATGGGTGTGGTTGATGGTACTCTCAGAAAGTGACGTCAAGCTTTTTTACCGGCTGTATCACTCTTTATTATTTTACGTTAATCTCAGGCATAAAATTATCGGCGGCCTTAACCGTCCTGCCGATATTCACAAATTAAATCTTGATGATCTCCAAAAGCTAAAGGATAGACTGTACTTATTTCCCGATCTGATAGACTCTTTTGTCAAGGACAATACCGAAAATTTTTCGCCTTTGGAGCTTGAAATTGTTTCGACCTGGAAGAATTTCGTCAAGGGAAGGTTCTACATCGTTCGCCATCTGAAAAATTATACCGTATTTTTGGATTCACGCGATCCGGCCAAGGCATATGGTGTGCTGGGGATAATCACTTCTTTTGAAGAGATGATCGGTCCGAATCTGCCGATAGTGGTTGAAGTCGTCCTCCTGCCTTTTAAAAATAGAATCATCTATGACGGCACGTTGTTGTCCTTCAATGTACTTTTTGGAAAGGGCATTCGCAGGAGCATCAATGACTCCTTCAGCCAGGCCAAGACGAACTTTGGAATAATCACTTCCCTTCCTTTCTCTTATGACGGGATCAAGTCAAGTGATTCCGATATATTGAGGGGGTACCTGAAAACGGAATACAGCCGCAGTGTCCACTATAACGAAATACAGGAACTAATCCGCAAAAATCCGGATCTTATGGTCGTGTATTCAGAGGAGATAAGCAAAGTCCACGCGAGAACTTACAGAAAAAATTTGAAAATAGTGGGCGTGGTTGATGGCTGGTTTGCCTTGATTGACGGAATGATTATCGCCGGCGGAAAAACGCGTGAAGAGGTTGAAAGAATTTCGAAGTCTCTGCTGCCCCCGGAGAAGAGAAAATTCGTTTATATTTTCCACCTTAAGTAATATAATCCGTCCCTCGGCGTGCTTTCTAAGTTTTTCATATCAATCCGACAGCTTTTATAGTTTGGCTTCAAAAATAGATCGAAAGTAATTTTTGCAGGAGAGATGACCCTTAAATGGTAGAGAGCCGGGCTGAGGCAATGCAGGTTGAGGCCGGGAGGACCATGCTTGAGCCTGAAGATAAAGATGCTGCAACGCCGGCAAAGCCCAAGCTTCGCCGCCGCCTCAAGGTGGCCCACCCGGAGCGCTGCATCGGCTGCCTGGGATGCATGTTCGCTTGCAGCAGGATTCGCACCGGCACGGTCTCGCTGCAAAACAGCGCCATAAAGGTCCAGACCCAGGGCGGCATCGAGGGCGACTACCGCGTTATCGCCTGCCGGGCTTGCCGCGATCCGCCCTGCGCCCGCGCCTGCCCCACGGGCGCGCTGGAGAAGAGGCCGAATGGCAGCGTGGTCTTTCACAAGGATCTGTGCACCAGTTGCGGAGAGTGCGAGAAAGCCTGCCTGGTGGGTGCAATCAGCTTCGGCAAGGAGAAGAAGCCCATCAAATGCATTCACTGCGGAGCTTGCGTGGACTTTTGCCCGCATGACGTTCTGACGATGGAAGAGATCCCGGCGGAGGGTGCGTGAAATGCTGCGAAAGGTTCTATACATCGATCTTTCCAAGAGTGAGTCCTGGATAGCTGAGCGGCAAGATCTCTTTGAAGACTGGATGGGAGGCACGGGCGTGGGGATCAGGCTTCTTCAGGAGGAGTGCCCCGCCGGGACCGATCCGCTCTCGCTAAAGTCGCCCATCATCTTTTCCATCGGCCCTCTCAACGGCATCTTTCCCGTAGCTACCAAGACCGTGGCCACCTTCAAGTCTCCGCTCACGGGAGAGCTGGGCGAGTCCTACGCCGGAGGACGGCTCTCCCTGGCGCTGCGGTTCGCAGGCCATGAAGCAGTGGTCATCCGCGGCAAAGCCGAGCGGCCCGTCTACATCTCCATCAACGACGATGATGTCAAGATCAAGGACGCCTCGTCCATCTGGGGCATCGACGCTCCCACCACGGGCGTGATCTTGCGGGACAAGGAGCCGGGCGTGGGCCGCAGAAGCATCATTCGCATCGGCCCGGCGGGAGAGAACCTCGTTCGCTACGCCTGCGTGGTGGTGGACACCTACCGCCACTTCGGACGGCTGGGCCTGGGGGCCGTCTTCGGCTCCAAGAATCTCAAGGCCCTGGTGATCTCCGGGACGGAGACGGTTGAGGTCCCCGATCCCAAGAGATACCGTGAGGTCTACAACCGGCTCTACGCCACGACCGTCAAGACGGATGTGATGGAGAAGTACCATGATATCGGAACCTCGGTGAACATCAGCGTCTTGAACTGGCTCAAGGGTCTGCCCACCAAGAATTTCCAGCTCTCCGCGTTCGCGGAAGCGGAGAAGATCAGCGGCGAGATGTTTGCCGAGAAGTACCTCATGCGCCGCTTCTCCTGCGCCGGATGCCCCATCGGCTGCGTGCATATCGCCGCTCTCAAGTCCGCCTTCTCCACCCATCACGAGTTCGAGGTGCGAAAGGTCTCCTACGACTATGAGCCCATCTATTCCCTGGGCTCAAATCTGGGAATAGAATCCGCCGAGGGAATTTTGAAGCTGATCGACGTCTGCGAGAGGACCGGCCTGGATGTCATGTCCGCCGGCGTGGTTTTGAGCTGGGCCACCGAAGCCCTCGATAAAGGACTCATAACGAGCGCAGATACTCTGAACGTTTCCCTGAAGTGGAACGACGTGGACGGCTATACAAAAGCGCTGGAGAACATCGCCAAATCTCCCAACGAGTTTTATTCAGCCCTTGCCGGGGGCGCAGACTATGCTGCAGCAAAATACGGCGGAAGTGAGTTCGCCATGACTCTCGGCAAAAACGAGGTCTCCGGCTACCACACCGGCCCGGCGTCCATCGTGGGCCAGTTGGTAGGAGTGCGCCACTCGCACCTGGACAATGCCGGATACAGCATCGACCAGAAAGCGGCCAAGAAGCCGATGGACCCTGAAGCGATGGTCAACGAGATCATCAAGGAAGACAACTCGCGCGGCGTCTTCAACAGCCTGGTGGGCTGCCTCTTCGCCCGGGGAGTTTACACTGAGGACAACATCATCGATGCGCTGGGGGCCGTCGGCATCATCCGGAGCAAAGATGATTTGCAGGACCTCGGCAAAAGAATATTTGATGAAAAATATAAATTCAAGGTTCAGGAAGGCTTCGATCTGACACATGCGCATATTCCGCGCCGGTTTTACGAGACGGTCTCGACACTGGGCACCGTCACACCCGAGACTGTGGATGAGATGCTGCGCCTCTATCGCCGGAAGCGGGGATGGAACTGACGGGGCTTTAAGGCCGGGGCTGGCGAGGAATCTAAGTCTGCTCCCGACCGGCGGGCTCTCCAACCTCGTCCTTCTTTGAACTCTTCCTGGCTCTTCTTGGCGTTTTCCTGGTCTTTTCCTTGGAGGGGCTCGCCACATCTTCCCTTTTAGCAGCTTCCGGCTCGGTCCTGCGGCTCTTGATCATGCCCTTGCGAGCCATGCGCTCCTTGATCATCCTCTTCACCTCGTCACCGCCCACGGAAAAGACCTCCCCGATCAATTCCCTGGCCACTTCCAGCTCGCGGCCCACCAGCGGGTCGCAGCCTGCCGACCTTGATGCCAGCTTTTGCAGGTGATCAAGGGGTTTTGCCACCAGCTCCGAGGAGTATTTGTCAGGCTCCTGCTTGTAGATCTTGAGCATGCCGAAGATGTAGGGATAAAGGGGCGTGGTCGGGCTGAGACGGTAGAATGTGTTGGTCTTCTTCTTGGCCTCATCGCGGGGCGAGGGGATGATGCGCCGCTCCATAGTGACGACCTCCAGGCGCTCCAATTTATCCAGCTTGTTGATGAGCGTTGTCTGGTTCCAGAAGGGGCCGCCGCCCGTCGGCCCCAGCTCCCGCCAGATCTGGTTGAGCTGAACGTAGCCGCCCTTTCGCTTCAGGTAGATCAGGAGCGAAGCCAGAGGCGCTTGATCGCGCTGCAGGGCGCAGTAGCCGGCAAACTCATCCAACATCGAAAAGTGCCTCGTGCATGAAACTCTAAAGCTCTTTCGCTTTATTTACAGAGCATTTTTATGCTGCTATGCCCTTGGAAGAAAGCGGTAATCAATCATGCAATCGATCATTCTCGCCGCTGGCGAAGGCAGCAGGATGCGGCCCCTGACGGCAAACACGCCCAAAGTCATGCTCCCCGTGGCCGGCAAACCGCTTCTCGAAGAGATCATCCTGCGGGCCATAGATGCCGGCTCGGATAGGTTCGTAATCGTAGTAGGATACCAGGCCGACAGAGTTCGATCTCATTTCGGCGACGGCAGCCGTCTGGGCGTGAGAATCGAATATGCCGTTCAGGAGCGGCAGCTTGGCACCGGCCACGCCCTGATGGCGGCGGAGAGCAAGGCTGCAGATCACTTCCTGGTTCTGAACGGAGACGTGCTCCCGGACACCGATTCTCTCCGGGCGATGAGCCGCGAGGATGCGGCTGTGTCCGCCATCCGGGTCGACGACCCGACGAGATACGGCGTCTTCCTGGAGGAGAACGGCATCTTCAAATCCGTGGTCGAGAAGAGTCCTGAGCCTCCATCTAACCTGGCCAACGCCGGAATTTATGTCCTGAACCGGAGCGTCTTCGATGCCCTGCGAGCTATGCCCCTGTCCGAGCGCGGGGAGTACGAGCTGACCGATGCCCTGAACAGTCTCGCCGCCCGCGAGACAATCAAGATCGTAAATCTCAAGAGCTGGCTGGAGATCGGCAGGCCCTGGGACATTCTGGCCGCGAACGAGACGATGCTTAAGGCTCTTGAGCCCCGAATCCTGGGCGATGTGGAGCCGGGTGCGACACTGAAGGGAAGCGTATCCGTGGGAGAGAATTCGCAAATCATGGCCGGAGCGTACATCGAGGGCCCGGTGATCATCGGCGAGAACTGCAAGATCGGCCCCAACTGCTACATTCGGCCCAGCACCTGCATCGGGGATGACGTGCGGGTGGGAAACGCGGTGGAGATCAAGAACAGCGCCATCTTCAGCGGTACCAAGATCGGTCACCTGTCCTATGTGGGCGACAGCGTCATCGGCCAGAACTGCAACTTCGGAGCGGGCACCATCTGCTCCAACCTGCGCCACGACAAGGCCTTTATCAAGTCGTTCATCAAGGGCAAGCGGGTGGACAGCGGAAGGCGGAAGCTCGGCGCGATCATGGGCGACAACGTCATGACCGGCATTCATACCTCGATTTACACGGGAACCGTCATCGATTCGGGATTTCGGGGGCTGCCGGGTGCGATCTTGAAAGGCAAGGTTGTGTTTTAACTCGTAGGATTGCGAAGGACGAAGCGAGAAGTTCCCATCCTTCAGGGTGGTCTCGCCAACTCTGCAGAGTTTGCGGGAGTTGCGACGCGAGTCGCAACAGGATGAAAGCGGAGTCCTTTGCCATAATTACTTTCACCCTGCCTGGATTAACTATAT
>Ga0074199_1001427_pt1 | contig 20917 bp, 14 predicted proteins | sample EPASupsiteSAE347_FD_64528 | JGI IMG/M metagenome (GOLD analysis project Ga0074199, IMG submission 64528) | Bioremediated contaminated groundwater from EPA Superfund site, New Mexico - Sample SAE3-47 | ecosystem: Environmental > Aquatic > Deep subsurface > Groundwater > Contaminated ... | reverse complement strand
CAAAGCGTCTCGGATATCGCCGTGCTCGGTCCCGGCCGTATCGACGGATGCGGCGCTCCATGGTGGGAAGCGTTCCGCGCAGGTACGCTCGATGCACCCCGTCCCCGCCTTCTGGCCATCGAAGACTGCCATAACGTGCTGCTCCAGGGATTCACCGCGACCAACTCTCCCAGCTGGACTGTCAATCCCGTGCGGTGCAGGAATCTTCGCATCCTCGACCTCGATATCGAAAACCCTCCCGATTCGCCCAACACCGACGGAATCAACCCCGATTCCTGCAGTTCGGTTCGCATATCCGGCTGCAGGATCAGTGTGGGCGACGATTGCATCGCGATCAAATCCGGTACGGAGCGCGAAAGGCCGGAACTTCTGGCTCCCTGCGAGGACATTATCATCTCGGACTGCATTCTGGAACGCGGCCATGGCGGTGTCGTCCTCGGAAGCGAGATGTCGGGCGGCATCAGGAATGTGCTCGTTTCGAACTGCATCATGAAGGGCACTGACCGCGGAATCCGCATCAAGACGCGCAGGGGACGCGGCGGCGTCGTGGAGGGCTTGCGCGTTTCCAGTGTGCTCATGGACAGCGTAGGTGTCGCGATCGCGCTGAACATGCATTACGGATGCGGAGCCTGGGGTGACGCCGAAATCGCCGACAGGGCGGAAAGGCCGCGCGGAACGGGGACACCGGTGGTTCGCGACATTTCGATCTCGGGCCTGAGCGCCCGCGGCATCCGGATCGCAGCCGTGTTTCTCGACGGCCTCGCCGAATCGCCTCTTGAAGGATTTACGTTGCGCGATTCGAACTTCGCGCTCTCGCGGGGCGCGGCGCCCGAGGCACCGGAAATGGCGGAAGGTCTGCCCGAGTTGTCGGCCGCCGGCTTCGCGGCTTTCCATGCAAACGGCTTGAGGCTTTCCGGCCTGCGTTTTTCGGGTTTCGAAGGCCCCGCCTACAGGCTGGACTCCTGCCGCGCCCCGGAAATTCTGGATTGCGAACCTTCCGCCTGGGGCTGAAGGTTCGCAATTCGAGATCCTTCCGCCTGGGACTGAGGGTTCGCAATTCGGGATCCTTCCGCCTGGGACTGAGGGTTCGCAATCCGGGATCCCGAACTCCTGTACGCGAAGGGCGCCAGGCCCGTCATGCGGCGGAACACCCGACTGAAATAAGCCTGATCCGTGAATCCGACCGCTTCGCCCACAGCCGCGATGCTGTCATTGCCCGATTCGAGGAATCCCTTCGCACGCCTTATTCGAAGACGGGTCAGGTATTCCCAGGGAGTGAGCCCGGTTTCGCGGCGGAACACCCTCGAAAGATAATCTTCGCTCACGTTGGCCGCATCGGCCAGCTTCCAGCGGGTGATGGCTCTGGCGTAATTGCCGCAAAGATAGGCTATCGTCCGCTTGACCACCATCCCTGCGCCGGCTGAAGCCTCGTCTTTCGCGTCGGCGAGCCTGACGATCCTGGCTGCCAGTTCGTCCGAACTCAGGATGCCCTTATTCTGCAGGGAAACGCGTGCCAGTGTTTCGATGCGGACCATATCCTTCCCCGAAGGCGCGGTTTCGATCACCAGAAGAACGGGGACCGACCTGAGCTTCTGATCGTTCCGCATCCGTTCGACGAGCCCGAACGCATCGATCCCCGCATCCGCGGAATCGATCACGGCCAGTCGGGGCACCGACTCCTGCATGCGTGCCCAGGCGTCTTCGCTGCGGGCCGCGCGGAAGAGCGGGACGGGGCGGGGGAGGCGGTCCAGGGCGCGGCGTATCGATTCGGAGAGTTCGTCGCCAAGCTCGGCAACGACGACAGGATGCTTTTCCCCGTCCGGAACGGTGCCCGTCTGCGCCGCCCATTCGCGCGACAAAAGCGGAATCGTGAGTTCAAAGCCCGACAGCGGAGCGCGGAGCGTCCGGATTTCACCGGAATGCAGCAACGCCAGCTTTCGGGCGACGGCGAAGCCCAGATTTTCGGAAGGAAGCGGCTCCGACGGGTCTCGGTCTTCCTCCGCAGACACCGAAATCCGGAGTTCACTTCCGACCGCGGCCGCTTCCAGGGTTACGGAAGCGTTCCGGGAAACCGCACGGACCTGCCCGATCATCGCTTCGATCATCTGTTCGAACCTAGTCGCATCGGCGAGGACGGGCGAAGGCGATTCGGAAATCGAACAGCGGATCGTGCGGGACGGATTTCCGGCTCCGTTGGCCTTTCCGGCCAGGCGGCGCAGAATCGGCGCAGGGTCGAGAGGCTGCCGGCGCAGAGACAGTTCGTCGATCTCGGCGGCGGAAAGATCGGTCAGGTCCTGGAGCAGGCGGCCCTGTCCCAAGGCTCCGGACCGCAGTTCTTCGACGACGGATCGCATATCGTCGGGCAGGGAGGGCGAGGAAGCCAGAAGCTCCAGCCCGCGGGCTATGCCTTCGAGGGGCACCTTGAATCCCTGGCTTATGTTCGAAAGGATGAGCGTCTTTACGCCGTCGGCTTTTTCGGCTTTTTCGCGGGCTTCTTCCGCCCTTTCGAACATGATCGAAGCGCGCATCGCGGCGCTGACCGAATTCCGGAGCGATTCGTAGAGGACTCCGGAATAGGGGCCGACTTCGAACACCGCGTATCCGATGGGCGAATCATGGAAAAAGAGCGGTTCCACGATGCAGGTGCACCTCGAAACAGGCCGGACTTCGAGAGGCAGTATCGTGCCGCCCGGGAACGACAGGTCCGGCCGCCCGGCGACGCCATTTTCGAATGAAGCTTCCAGCTTTACCGTCTCCGCGTCTTCGCGGCCTTCATAGCGGCATATCCAGGCGCGCGGCACACCGAATTTCGGCAGGGCTCCGCGCAGCGTTTCCGCCATGGCGCCGGGGCCGAAACCCATCAGGAGTTCATGGTCCAGGGCGCGCAGCTCATCGGCCCGTTTTTCCTCTTCCCATGCATGGAGGGCAGTGAGCCGTTCCGCTCCTTCCGCCAGCAGGATGCGTGCGCGATTGCAGACGTCTTCCATCCTGTTTCTCGTTTCCGGATCGAGATTGCGGACCGATTCCATGCGCAGCCGCGATACCGCGTCCTGCCAGCGCGTCACATCTTCGCGTTCCCGGAGCGACTGTTCGATGAGCTTTGCGGTCTGGGACAGGAAGACCGAACCATCGTCTCCTTCGAGCATGGTCCGCCATGCGTCGCGCAGACGTTCCATCCATCCACGGTCCGGCCTTCCGTGATCGGCCTCATCGCCGTCGGCACGGACTTCCGCTTCGCATCCGGCTCCCGCGAGCCTGAGCGAAGCGGAGGGGCAGCCGCAGGATTGTCGCAGCAGGAGCCTGGGCGGCAATTTGGTGAGCGCGGCCACTTCGTTGCCGTCGATCAGATCGATGAGTGTATCGACGCCCGTCTCGGCGAGTTCCGCGAAAGGCCCCTGCACCGTAGTCAGGGCGGGGGAGGCGAGTCTGCTTTCGATAGTGTCGTTCATGCCGAGCACGGCCACATCTTCGGGCACGAGATATCCTCTATCCTGCATGACCCGCACGGCGCCCAGGGCCATGAGGTCGCTCGCCGCCACCAGGGCACGGAAATCCTTGCCCGGAACGAGCCCGCGCCCGTCCAGAAGCTCTTCCATCGCCTTTTCACCGGAATCCCAAGGGGAAGGGTGGCTCACAAGGCGCGGATCGCGCGGGATGCCGGATTCATCGAGGACGTCCAGATAGGCTGCATAACGTTCCTCCGCGCCGGGGTGGAGTTCCGGCCCGCGGAGGAAGGCGATTTTGCGGTATCCGTGCGCATGCACCGCATGGCGTACCGCATCCCGCATGCCGCGATAATAGTCGATCGTCACGATCGGCACTCGGCTTACACCGCTGGAAAGACTCACCACTTTGCCCGAACGGAAAGGATCGAGGAATTCATCGAGCGAAATGCCTGAATCCGATCCGCTCAGGGAGGAAGCCCAGACGAGGTAACCATCCATCCGGGCCGAAGCGGCGAGCTTGTACATGGAATTACGGGAAGCTTCGTGCCCTTCTTCGAGGCCGATGCGCCCCCCCGGAAAGATGAACAGGTCGACCCCCCGCGCCGCTGCGCGCCTCGCGGCCGCCGGCCAGACCACTTGGCTGGCGCCGGTATGCAGGCCTGCGAGGACCAATGCGATGCGATGGCGCCGGACCCGGGGGGAGCTTGGCATGGAACGATGATGCCATCAGATGCTGTACGAGGAAAAGCCTCCGTCTATCGGCAGCACTACTCCGGTCACGAAACTCGAAGCGTCGGAAAGGAGATAGATCACGGCGCCCAGGAGGTCTTCCGGATCGCCGTAGCGACCCATCGGCGTATGCGCTACGACTTTTCTGGCCCGTGGCGTGAGTTGACCCGTCGTCTGGTCGATATGGAGGAACTTCAACTGCTCCGTCATGAAAAAGCCCGGCGCGAGAGCGTTGACGCGCACGCCCGTATGGGCGAGATGCACCGCGAGCCAACGCGTGAAATTGGCGACCGCGGCTTTTGCGGCGGAATAGGCGCCGACCTGGGTGAGGGGATTCAGGGCGCCCATCGAAGACATATTGAGAATCACGCCCTTGCCTTTTTCCACCATTCCGCGCGCGAATACTTTTGTGGGCAGGAATGTACCCATAAAATTGAGATCGAAAGTCTTGCGGAACCCCTCGGTGCCGAGATCGAAGAAATTGACGTCGGCCGCATTCCCCAGATTCTGGGGCTCGAGAAATTCGGCTTTGGTAGTGCCGCGGGGATCGTTGCCTCCGGCGCCGTTGATGAGAATATCAGGCTTGCCCCACTCGGCGCAGACCGCCGCGTACACGGTTTCCAGACTGATCTGATCGAGCACATCGCAGGCATAGGCTGTCGCGATGCCGCCGCGGGCTTTGATCCCGTCGGCGATGAATGCCGCTTTTTCGAGCCGTATGTCGAGCACCGCTATTTTTGCTCCGGCTATCGCCAACGCCTGCGACATAGTGCCGCACAGTTCGCCGCCTCCGCCGGTGATGACCGCCACGCGATCCTTCAAACTGAACATTTCCATATTTATTTCACGCATCGCCGCGCCTCCCGATAAAATTGTTTTCATATGAATCCGCTTCTGAATCCGCTTCGGCCAACAGCTTAGCACAGGTACGATTATGTTTGCACGGGCGGCGGCGCCATGGTACGATTCCCCGCCGGAAAAAGACTTGCCCCATGGAATCGATATGGAACCAACGGGAAAAGCCTTGGACCGCGGTCTTACATCACTCATCGGAAGGATGACGACATGAAACTCGATCCCAGTCTGGACAATCTTTCGCAGTGTTTCCCCGACGACCTTACGCAGGAGCAGAAAGCCAGGGCGCAGACGCTCTTCCTGAAGAAACTTTCCCTCGAAGCGCATAAATTCTACGGCGGCAAGATGCAGACCGTACCCAAGTGCGGCCTCTACGGCTTCAACTGGTTCAACGTCTGGTACACCCCCGGCGTATCCCTGGTTTCCACCACCATCCGAGACGACAACAATACCTCGTTCTCCCTTTCCAACCGGGGTAACCTCGTGGCGGTGGTTTCGGACTCCACCCGCGTCCTCGGCGACGGCGACTGCACGCCTCCGGGCGGCCTGGGCGTCATGGAAGGCAAGGCCTTCCTCATGAAATATCTGGGCGGCGTGGATTGCATCGCCCTCTGCATCGATTCCCGCGACAAAGACGGAAAGCACGATCCCGAGAAGATCATCGAGTTCGTGAAAATGCTCCAGCCTTCGGTGGGAGCGGTCAATCTCGAGGATATCAGCCAGCCCAACTGCTTCAAGGTGCTCGACGATCTGCGCGATTCCTGCGACATCCCCGTATGGCACGACGATGCGCAGGGTACCGCCTGCATCACCCTGGCCGGCCTCATCAATGCCCTGCAGCTCGCCGGAAAGAAGCTCGAAGACGCGAAAATCGTCTTCCTCGGCGCCGGCGCCTCGAACACCACCATCGCCCGGCTGATTCTGGCCGACGGCGGCAGAGGCGAGAACATGGTCATGTTCGATACCAAGGGCTCCCTGCACAAAGGCAGGAAGGATATCGAATCCGATCCCCGTCTTTACCGCAAATGGGAACTTTGCTGCAGCACCAACCCCAAGGCTTCCGCGTCCGAAGCCGAGGCATTGAAGGGAGCGGACGTCCTCATCGCCCTGTCGCATCCCGGACCGGATACGGTCAAGCGTGAATGGGTGCGCTCCATGGCGCCCAAGGCCATCGTCTTTGCCTGCGCAAACCCCGTGCCGGAAATCTGGCCTTACGCCGCCAAGGAAGAAGGCGCCTTCATCGTGGCCACCGGCCGCGGCGACTTCCCCAACCAGGTCAACAATTCCGTCTGCTTCCCCGGCATCCTCAAGGGAGCCCTGCTGGTGCGCGCCCGGAAAATCACGGACGGCATGGCCATCCGTTCGGCCCACTCCATAGCCGATTTCGCCCGCAAGCGCGGCATAGACGAAAACAACATCATCGCGACGATGAAAGAGACCGATGTGTTCGCGGTCCAGGCCGCCGACGTCGCCATGCAGGCAATAAAGGAAGGTGTCGCCCGCGTCCAGGCAACCTGGGAAGAAGTGTACGCCAGGGCCAAGGCCGACATCGAGGCATCGCGCGCCCTGACCGCGGACCTGATGGCGAACGGCCACATCGCCGAGCCTCCCGCCGGTCTTCTGGACAGAGTCCTGGCCGAGGCCATCGCCGCCGTCCGCTAAAGCCCGATACGGGCTGTCGTCGCGTCTCGGACGATGAGTTCATGTCGAAAACGGGCGCCGCAGGTACAACCGCGGCGCCCGTTTCCATATCGTCGAGCAGGGTATATACTCGTTTCCATGGATGAAAAAGGCTCTTTCGACCGGCGGGCCAAGACGCTTCTCGTGCTCTTCGGCGTCTGCGCCTTTCTCGCGATTTTCTCTACGGTAGACACTTCGGAGCAGTATCGCGCCTGGCGGGCGGCCATGAAATGGACCGAAGAGCAAAAGGCGGCCGCGCCGGCCATGGATGTCGTGCGCATGCACACCCTGATTCTCGTCGACCTGGCGCTCCAGACCGCGGTCATCGCCGTGTCGTTCGCCGGTGGCCTTACCCTCGGCGTGGCCATAGCCACCGATAACGGAAAAACCTTCCGCATGGCCCGGGCCATGGGTATCGCTTCGCTCGGCATGGGGGTCTGCTATTCGGTTCTGTCCATCGCCTACGAGGTACTGCTCGGGCCGAGGAAGCTGCTCAAAGGCCCTATTTTCGATTATGACATGACGATGCAGCCGCCGGTGATCGCTGCGACGGCCGGCTTTTTACTGCTCGCCCTGGTATTCGGCCTTTCGGCTCTGGCCAAGCGGCGGGGTCCGAAAGTCTGAATCCGCCGGATTCGGACTTTCGGACCGGATTCGGGTTCGGGTTCGGGTTCGGGTTCGGGCAAGAAAATATCAGACGAGAAGATATTGGAAAAGCATCGAGAGCGCGAACATAATAAAGCCCGAGATCATGGCATCCTTTGAAAACGCCACACTTCGCCGTCTGAGGATTTCCGGATCCTCGGCTTCCTGGGCTTCCCCCGAAATTCGTTTCCTCAGATTTTCTTCGGCCGCTCTCAGGCGCTCGATTTCTTCGCCCTTCAGGCCCTCCGGCGAAACGGGCGGTACTTCGGGCAAGGGAGGCGCTTCTCCAAGGGACGGTATTCTGTCCTTCCAGCTTTCCGCACTCCTGAGTACCTTGCTGAAAAACTTCGAATTCAGAAAACCTATTCCGTCCCTTTTCAGATAAGCGACCCAGGCTGCGAGAAAATAGACCAGTGATACTATAAGCAGTCCCTCTCCATAGGCGAAAACGACAGTGCGGTCCTCCCTGCGGAGAAGGAAAAAAAGGGCGGCCGCCATCCCTGCGAACGTCGCGGTGATCGCCCTGGGCAAACGGCGTTTTCCGGCAAAAGCATGCATTGCTACTTCCTGCGGACGGGTAGGAAGCTTCCTTTCCCGTCTGTTTTGTCTCGGCGATGATATACTCTATTCGGGGGGAAAATCCATAATCGGCATTGACTTCCCGTCCGAAAGGTGTGCAAAATGTTTAGGATTCATTATGGCCCGAGGGCGACAAAGCTTTGGTACGCATATAGGTGTTCCAAAGTTCGTCGAAACCGACGGTCAAAATCCAAGGATGTATCCGCCGATATGGTCGGCATCCTTAGCCAGGAGGCAGAAATGCTGAAGAAAATCGCCCTCATCGCCACTATCCTTGTGGTATTGGCGGCGGGCACGGTGGCTGCGGCGACGCCGAAGTCGAAAGACTACGTGTACGTCTACTCCACCGATCCCCGTTCGTTCAATTACCTCAACGATTCACGGCAAACCAACACGACGCATGTCACCAACTTCGTCGACGGACTGCTTGAGCACGACAAATATGGCATTCTTCGCCCTGCCCTTGCCGAAAGCTGGACCGTAAATGAAGATTTCACTGTATGGACATTCAATATCCGCAAGGGTGTCAAATGGGTCACCGCCGAAGTCGAAACCTACGGCGAAGTCAAGGCCAAGGACTGGGTTGCCTCAGTCAAGTATGTTCTCGACAACAAGAGCCAGCTGAACTATCTGGTGGCGCCCTTCCTCAAGAACGGCGATGCCTACATGTCGGGCAAAATCACCGATTTTGCGCAGGTCGGCGTCAAGGCGAAGAGCGACTACGTCCTCGAATACACCATGGCGAAGCCTACGCCCTACTTCGACACTATGCTTACCTATAACGCCTACTGGCCGATCAACGAAGAGTTCGTCGCCGCCAAGGGCAAGGATTACGGCAAGGTCGACAAGAACGGCATCCTCTACAATGGTGCCTATATCCTTTCCAACTTTACCTCCAAGTCCGTGATGGAATACGATACCAACCCCACCTACTGGGACAAGGAACACGTCACCATCCAGCACGTGAAGCTCGTCTATTTCGACGGCAAGGATGCCAATTCTTTGTTCGTCAATTTTGACGCAGGCACCTATGTCCAGGCTCCCGTGTACACGGACAACGAAGCGCTGTTCGCCCAGGCTCAGGCCAAGTACAAGGATTCGCTGATCCGTGCCAGCCAGGACGGAACATCCTTCCTTTATGCCTTCAATTATGACCGCAACGCCTTCGCTTCCCCGGCCGATCCGACCAAGGGCAAGACTCCGAAGAGCGATAAGGCCATCGCCGATACCAAGCTTGCCATCCTCAACAGGAATTTCCGCAAGGCTATTTTCTTCGGTATGGACAGGCCCACGATCCTCGCCCAGCGCAACGGAGAAGTGAACAAACTCTCCGCGATCCGCAACTCCTACACTCCGCCCGAACTTTCGGCGGACAAGGCGGGCAAAGACTATCAGAAGTACGTCGAAGACGCTCTCAAGGCCCGCAATCCCGCGGACTTCCCCGCTTCCTTCAAGATCGACGACGCGCAGGATCCCTACTACAACCCCACCAAAGCCAAGGCTTACATGGCCAAGGCCAAGGCCGAGCTTTCCGCCAAGGGCGTGAAGTTCCCCGTTGAGCTCGATACCGCAACCGATGTCACCTACACCAAGGGCTACAAGATGGACCAGTCTCTCAAGGCAGGTCTTGAGGCCCTCTTCGGCACCGATACCATCAGGGTAAACGTCGTCGAAATGGATAGCGACAACGCGGACGCTTCCACGTACTTCGCCGAAACCGGCGCCCAGTCCAACTTCGATATCGGCAACAACACCGGTTGGGGCCCCGACTATGGCGATCCCTACACCTTCCTCCAGACCTTGCAGCCGGTCGACGGCGCCATGCTCACCTACATCGGTCTCGATCCGGTGGACGAAGGCAGCGACAAAGCGGCGGCCACTGCGATCGGATTGTATGACTACAAGGTCAAGGCGCTTGCCGGCGATGCCGAATACAAAGACACCGTCAAACGGTTCAAGCTCTTTGCCGCGGCGGAAGCGCAGATCATCGATGACGCGGTGATTCTCCCCTACATGTCGTTCGGCGGCGCGTTCAGCGTTACCCGCGTCGTGCCTTACACTGTCGCCCGCAGCCTCTACGGCTCGGATGCCGACAAGTACAAGGGCAGAATCGTAGGCGACAAGGTCATCACCATCACCGAGCGCGAGAAGCTCAAGGCCACGTGGGAAAAAGAAAAGACGGCCGAGTACAAGAAGCTCAACGCCAAGAAATGAGTTGATCTTCCTTTCTTCGGACCGATGATACGCCATGCGGAAGCGATTTTGCTTCCGCATGGCTTTTTCCACTGCTACCGGGGAAAGGGCGCGCGACGCGATTATATCGAAAGAAGACAAGATTCCCGTGAATACCGGCCGGTCAAACCGGAGCGGCGGCGCTAGGTGGCGCCGAATCGCGATGGAATCGTCAGTGGGGTTTCATGAAAGGGTACATCCTTCGAAGGATATTCCAATCCATCTTTTCCGTTCTGATAGTGACTTTATTGACAGTCTTTCTCGTGTATTCATGTATACCGCGTCAACTCGTGTTCAAGGGCGATCAGACCCTGCCGAAGTTGATGAACAAGCCGGATGAATATCACGATTACAAGTACCGGATATGGGAAAGCCTGGGGTACCTGGATTATGTGACCCAAAAGGAATACGCGCAGTCGGTCTTCGGCAATGACTCGCCGCAGGTCAGCGAATCCCTTTTGCCCGGTTCGGATTTCTATGGCACCTTCAAGGCGGATTTCGCCGCAAAAGGCTATAAGGTCGAAATACAGCCGGTTACCTCCTACCTGTATGCCACGAAGGATGTGCCTTTGCTCTCGCGCGTCTTCAAGTGGTATGGGCAATTGCTGCAGGTGGATCATCCCGGAAGAGTGAAGGATCCAAACAACCCCGACATGAAACGCGGTTACTATTTCACGAAGGACTGGAGCGGGATGCCCGCGCTGGCGGCTTCGGGAACCGTGTACAAATATCAGCTTTGGGTAGACGGAAGATTTCCGTTTCTTCATCAGAACATTTTCAAGCTGAACTTCGGAACTTCCTATCCTACCTATGAAGGTATTCCCGTCATGACCGTGATCACGGGCGGCCAGGGAAAGACGACCCGAAGGGAAATAACCACGACGGTACGCGGCGAAGAGACGACTTTTTATACTTCCCTCGACGAGCACAGCCTGAAATACAAGCCGGTGCCCGACCGCCTCGACATGAACAAATTCGACGACAATTACGCCAATGGCGACAGTCTTTATGAAGACCCTTCGATGATGGGCACGAGTTTCCGCATCGGAATGATGGCGCTGATCATCTCCCTCAGTTTGGGCCTTTCGGTCGGAGTCATCGCCGCCATGCGGAAGGACAAGATATTCGACAAGATCACCATGGGTTATATTGTAGTAATCAGCTCGTTGCCGACACTGCTGTATATCGCCCTGTTCGCGCGATTCGGCATGAAAGTGCTCGGGCTTCCGGACAAGTTTCCGTTCTTCGGTTCCGGCAACATGATTTCATACATATTGCCCACGATTTCGCTTTCCCTCGGCAGCATCGCGAGCGAGGCGTTGTGGATCAGACGCTATATGGTCGACCAGATGTCATCGGACTATGTAAAGTTCGCCCGTTCCAAGGGGCTGTCGCAGAGCGAAGTATTCTTCAAGCACATTCTGCGCAATGCGCTGATCCCGGTCGTGCACTCCATTCCGATGGCGGTGATCAACACTCTTTCGGGCGCGCTGATTACGGAGAGCTTTTATGCGGTCCCCGGCATGGGGAAGATGTTCCCGAGCGCCATCTCGGACTACAACAACGGTATGATCATCGCGCTGACTTTCTTCTTCACGGTAGTTTCGATTTTTGCGATATTCCTCGGCGACATCCTCGTCACTTGGGTTGATCCACGCATCAGCCTGGCGGTCAAAAAGGAAGCGAGGTAAGCCATGCAGAAAACCGCCGAAAAATTTGCTTTCGTCAGTCTTGACGCACTCGAATCGGAGCGTATAGCGGGTCCGCGCTATTCGTACTGGAAATCGGTATTCCAGACATTCTTCCGCCGCAAGTCGGCCATATTCTGGCTGTGCCTGCTGCTGGCGCTGACGCTCATGTCGTTCATCCAGCCCATCGTCTCGGGGTACGACCCGACGGTGGCGCCCAATATCAATACGCCTTCGACCTGGTATCTTTCGCCCTCCGGCGAACATTGGTTCGGAACCGACGACCGCGGCAACGATATGTGGGACGTGGTCTGGGCGGGAACGCGGATGTCCCTTTCGATCGCGCTCATCGCCTGTGCGATCAACGTCGGACTGGGCATCCTCGTGGGTGCCGTCTGGGGCTATTCGAAAAAGCTCGATCCGATTCTGCTCACGCTCTACAACATCGTATCGAACGTGCCTTCCATCCTGCGGTCGATGATGCTCATGTATATATTCGGTCGCGGTTTCTGGCAGATGGTTCTGGCCATGACCATAACCGGCTGGCTGGGCATAGCCTTTTTCATCCGCACCCAGGTCATGATAATACGCGACCGCGAGTACAACCTCGCTTCGCGCTGTCTCGGCACGCCGCTAAAGCGGATGGTGACCAGGAACATCCTGCCCTATATGGTGTCTGTCATAGCCACCCTCGTGTACCAGGAAATCCCGGGACTCATCAACACTGAAACGGTGCTTTCATACCTTGGTATCGGACTGCCTTCGACCTACCCATCGCTGGGAAGAATGATCGATGTCTACTGGGCCTTCGTGGACACCTATCCGCATATGATTCTCTTCCCGGGCATCGTGATGGGCCTTATTACGATTTCATTCTATGTAGTCGGGCAGATTTTCGCCGACGCGTCCGACCCACGGACCCACCGCTAGGAGAAGGATCATGAGTGACATAAAAGAGCCGATCCTCAGCGTAAAGGATCTGGTGGTCAAATTCAGGGTACGCAGCAAGGAACTCACCGCGATCCGTTCGATATCCCTCGATCTCATCGAGGGCGAGACCTTCGCTATCGTAGGCGAATCGGGCTCAGGAAAATCGGTGCTCACCAAGACCTTTACGGGTATGCTGGAAAGCAACGGACGCATTCCCCAGGGAACGATTCGGTTTGAGGGAAAGAACCTTCTTGAGCTCAAGGCCGACAAGGACTGGGAAGCGATTCGCGGAGCCAAGATTTCGACGGTGTTCCAGGACCCCATGACGAGCTTGAATCCGCTCAAGCGAATCGGATATCAGATCACCGAAGTCATCGAAAAACACCAGAAATTGTCGTCCACGGAAGCGCGCCGCATAGCGCTTGAGCTGATGGCGAAAGTGGGCATCAAGGAAGCCGAAAAGCGTTTCGACGATTATCCCTTCCAGTATTCGGGCGGCATGCGACAGCGCATCGTCATCGCCATCGCCCTGGCATGCAAACCGCGGATCCTGATATGCGACGAGCCGACCACGGCTCTCGATGTGACGATCCAGGCGCAGATTCTCGATCTCATACGCGCACTTCAGCGCGATTATGGTTTCACCACGATCTACATCACGCACGATCTTGGCGTCGTCGCCAACGTCGCGGACCGTGTCGCCGTCATGTATTCCGGCCAGATCGTCGAATACGGCACGGTCCGGGAGATATTCTACGATCCGAGGCACCCCTATACATGGGCCCTGCTGTCCAGCCTCCCGACGCTCGCCCGGAAGGACGAGCCTCTGTACGCTATCCCCGGTACACCGCCTACACTGTTCGTCGATATCAAGGGCGATGCGTTCGCGCCGCGCAATCGCTATGCGATGGGCATCGATTTCGAGGAAGAGCCTCCCTTCTTCCAGGTAACGCCCACGCATTTCGCGAAAACCTGGCTCCTCGACGAGCGGGCGCCCGAGGCCGATCCGCCCCCGGCGGTCAAGGTCATGCGCGCCAAAGGCAAACAACACGACGAGGAAAAGGCGGGAGCAAGCAAATGAGCGCACCTATCTTGAGCGTTAAAGACCTCGAAGTCACGTTCAAAAACGGCAAGGAATCCTTTACGGCGGTGCGGGGGGTTAGCTTCGACATCAACGAAGGCGAATCTTTCGCTCTCGTGGGCGAATCGGGCTCCGGCAAGACTACGATCGGCCGCGCGGTGGTCAGGATCAACCCGGCCACGAAAGGCGATATTCATTTCCAGGGCAAGAAAATTTCCGGTGAAATCAGCCATGAACTCGATACCTGGGTCATCAGGAATATCCAGATGATTTTCCAGGACCCGATGGCATCGCTCAACGAGCGCGCCACCGTGGACTACATCGTTTCCGAAGGCCTGTACAATTTTAATCTTTTCAAGGACGAAAACGAGCGGCGCGAAAAAGTGTTCAAGGCCTTGAGCGACGTCGGTCTTCTGGAAGAGCATGCCGAGCGCTATCCGCACGAATTTTCGGGCGGCCAGCGCCAGCGCATCTGCATTGCGCGCGTTTTGGCGATGCAGCCGAAATTCATAGTCGCCGACGAGCCCATCTCCGCCCTGGACGTGTCCATACGCGCCCAGGTCCTCAACCTTATGCGCGACTTGCAGAAAGAGCGCGGGCTGTCCTATCTCTTCATCGCCCACGACCTCACGGTTGTGCGGTATTTCGCGGACAGGATCGCGGTGATCCACCAGGGCGAACTGAAAGAACTGGCCGAGACGGATGAGCTTTTCGAGAGACCGCTGCATCCCTATACCCGGTCCCTGCTTTCGGCGGTGCCCATACCCGACCCCGACCTGGAAAAAGCCAAGATACTCATGATCTACGATCCTTCGCTGCATGACTACGACAAGGAAAAACCGCAGTGGCGCGAGATTTTCCCCGGACATTTCGTGCAGGCGAATTCGCGCGAAGCCGCGGAATATGCGAACATGTATCCCTGAGTTCCGCTTCGAAGCGCGATAACCGGCGGAATGGACTGTTCCGGAAAGGCGCCTCTTTGAACTGCCCCCTGAAAGTGTCTACTTCCAGGGGCAGTTCAAAGAGGCGCCTTTTTTGTCGCGTGAAGGCGCGACTCAGTAGTGAAAATCGCTGTCGCCGATGAATTCCCGGAGAATGGAATTGTTGGGTACAAATCGGGCCGGTATCGGCGTGAAATTGTCCAGGAAAGCCTGGATGCGCCGCGCTTCGGCGTATTCGGGCGACATGGGTTTCACGGTGCGCAAGAGTGGTTCCGCGAATACTTTGAGCACGCCCAGCTCGTAATCGAGCGCCGAATTGAAGGCCGCATCCGCCGAATTCTGGAAGGGGAAAATAAAGCGCCGTTCGCCGCGCTGGACCGATTCCCACATGGACATGGTCGCAAGGGCGGAATGCCCGCGGAATCTGTGGTCGCGGACCATCCGCCTCAGGAGCCGGCAGTCGGTGGTACTGATGCGGTTGTGGTCGTCGAGATTGAGCTGGGTCAGTGCCGATACGTATATCTTGAATTTGTTTTCATGCGGAATGCGGGGAGTGAGGGCGTCATTGAGCCCGTGGATGCCCTCCATGACGAGAATTTCCTTGCCGCTGAGCCGGATTTGCCTGCCCGAATCCCTGCGGGCGCCGGCCTTGAAGTCGTAGAGGGGCAATTCTATCGTCTCGCCGTCGAATAATTGCAGGAGCTGGGCGTTCAGATACTCGATATCGATCGCTTCGAGGCACTCGAAATCGGGCTTTCCATCGACGTCCAGCGGAGTGTGCGTACGGTCCACGAAATAATTGTCGAGTTCGATTACGATGGGTTCGAATCCGAGCACGCGCAGCTGGATCGCCAGCTTTTTCGAAGTGGTGGTTTTTCCCGAGCTGGAAGGCCCGGCGAGGAGGACCACTTTGACCGTATCCGCACGGGCGGCGATGGAGTCGGCGATGCCGGCGATTTTTTTGTCCTGCAGGCTTTCGGACACCATAACGAGTTCGCTGATGCCTCCGGAAATATTTACCTTGTTGAGCATTCCCACCGAGCCGACGCCGAGAACCCTTCCGCGCTCCCTGTATTCCTGCGCGATCCTGTACAGGATGGGCGCATCTTCGAAAGGATCGAGCCTGTCGGGGGATTCCTTGTGGGGAAAGCGCAGGAGCATGCCTTCTCCATAGGGAATGAGTTCCCACGTCGAAAGGACACCCGTGGAAGCTACGAGGGGAGCGACGTGCAAGTCGCGGAATCCGGCGCATTCGTTGAGCGGTATCGAAGGCTCATTGAGGTTTTCGAGAAGCGCAAGCGTATCGATCTGGCCCGATTTGCGGAAATAGTCGAGAGCCGCCATCCAGGACTTGCGCTCGACGCGGATTTCTATGTCGCGCTCCACGAGCTCGCGCATTTTGACCGAAAGGGCGGCCACCTGCGCGGCGCTGTCGGGCTGATTGTCGTCGAAAAAATGATAGAATCCGGTGCCAATCGACATTCCCGCCACGAGTCTCTTGTCCGGGAAAAGTTCCCGGGCGGCGATCGCGAGCAGAAAGCAGAGCGAACGGCGATACACTACCGAGCCTGCAGCCATACCTATCGTTACGGGCGAAATCCGGCAATCGGTCGCCACTTCGGAGTCGAGCGAACGCAGTTCATTGTCGACGAGCACCGCGGCGAGCGGCCAGTCCAGGCTTCCCATACGGCCGAGAACTTCCGAAGCCTTGACGCCCGAGGGGTAATTTGCCGTCTCTCCCGAATCGTAGACGACTTTGATCTGTTTCATGCGAGAAATCTACTCTACGGGGTCGGGAAAGGCCAGACCGTACACTCAAGGCGACAATGGCTGGGCAAAGAGACAATGGCTGGTCAAAGGCCCGTACGACATGCCTTGAATCCGTGTAACGGTTTACCTTTCTCAATTGACGGCCTGAAGCGGGGGAAGTTACACTCGGACAACAGGAGAAGCCATGCGCATCACCATCAAGGATATTGCAGAACGCGCCGGCGTTTCCAAAACAACGGTTTCCTTTGCGCTCAACAGCCCCGAGCGCATTTCCCATGCCACGTATGAACGGATCATGGCCATAGTGAACGAACTCGGGTATGTTCCCGATCCGGTGGCCCGAACCCTCACCACCAAACGGCTTGGCGTCATCGGCCTGCTCCTGCCCCAATCGATCCAGGAAGCGATGTTGAACCCGCATCTCTGCGACATAATCGGGGGCATAGGGCAAGCCTGCGAGCGCTACGAGATTTCGCTCGCCATGCTGCCTCCGGTCAAGGGCAGGATCATCGAAGCGGCGCGGCGCACCTTTGTGGATGCGCTTCTGACGGTGGGCGTCGGTCCCGATCACGAAGTCGTCGAATTTCTCGGGAAGCGCCATATTCCATTTGTGACCATAGACGGCGCCGACTCGGACGCGGCCGTGAATGTCGGCATCGCCGACTCGGACGCGGCATATGCGGTCATGAAGCACATGCTCGATTTCGGACATCGCCGTATCGCCATTTTTTCGCTGATGCCGGACGCCGTAGCCCTTCCGGTCAAGCGTTTTTCCATCGTCCGCGACCTGCGGCTGGAAGGATATGCGAGAGCCTTGGCCGAAGCCGGGCTTTCGATGGATTCCCCCGGCGTATGCGTCGCGGAATCAGGCGGTTCCCGCGAGGGCGGGAAAGAAGCCGCGCGCCGCCTGCTCGCCGACCCGGATTGCAGACCCACCGCGATAGTCGCGATGAGCGACATCGTCGCCCTGGGCGTCTACGACGCCGCCTCCGATCTTGGAATCCGCATACCGGAAGAACTCTCCGTAGCCGGTTTCGACGGGATTCCGGAGGGACTCCTGGTAAGGCCCGCATTGACGACCGTGATCCAGTCGGGCAGGGCGAAAGGGGAAAAAGCGGCTTCCCTCGTCCTCTCGATTCTCGAAGGCAAGGAAGCCAAACATTATAAAATGCCGCATGCACTGGAAATTCGCGGATCCACCGCAGCCGTACCGGAGGAGCATCGATGACCGAAACAAAGAAAATTCCCGTCCGCTCCGAAGTGCCCGTCGAAGACCGCTGGGATCTGTCCGGCCTTTTCGCGGATCGCTCCGCATGGGAAAAAGGCCTTGGCCGGATGAAGGAAATGGGCGCCGGAATCGCCTCTTTCGGAAATTCGATGGGCACTTCCGCCGATGCCTTCCTCAAAACTCTCGCATTCTTCGCCGAGTATGGGCTGCTCGATGAAAGACTGGGATCCTATGCGCACTTGAGAGTCACGCAGGACGAGGGAGATGCGTCCGCCCGCGGCGATTTCGACCGTTACATCGCGGCAGCGACACAGGGGCAGGCCGCGTGGGCGTGGTTCGTGCCTGCAGTGCAGGCCTTGCCCGAAGACTTTGTGGAATCCTGCCTCGCCGATCCGCGATTCGCCGAGTACAGGGTATTCCTCTCCAAGTTGCTGCGCTTCAGGCCGCACGTCCTTTCGGAGCCCGAAGAGCGCCTTCTCGCGCTTCAGGCCGAATCGAACAGGACCGCGCAGGAGACATTCGGCATACTGACCAATGTCGACCTCGATTTCGGAACCATCGATACGCCACAGGGGCCTGCGCCGCTCACCCAGTCGACTTTTTCCTCGTTCATGCGCAACCCGGACAGGGACCTGCGCAAACGGGCATATCAGCGCTTTTATGAAGTGTACGGCCAGCACAGGAATACGCTCGCTTCGCTCTATTCGGGTTCCGTAAAGCTGGATAAATACCAGGCGCAGGTGCGCCATTATGAGTGCGCGCGCGATATGGCCCTGTTCCCCGACGACGTACCGTCTGCGGTCTACGACAACCTCGTTGCGACCGTCAACGCGAATCTGCCCGCCCTGCATGAGTATTACGATCTGCGCGCCTCGATCCTCGGACTCGATGAATTGCGGCATTACGATGTGTACGTTCCCCTTTTGCCTGCGGCCAAGGCGCACCACAGCTATGGCGAAGCCGTGGATATCGTGTCGGAAGCCCTGGCGCCCCTGGGGCCGGAATATGTGTCGACACTCCGGAAAGGGCTCCTGGGCGGCTGGGTCGACCGCTACGAAAACAAGGGTAAGCGTTCCGGCGCCTTTTCGGCGGGAGGATATTCGGGCGAACCGTACATCCTGCTCAATTACAAAGAGGATGTCCTGCGCGATGTCTTCACCCTCGCGCATGAGGGCGGCCACTCGATGCATTCCTGGTTTTCCGCGCGGAACAATCCCTTCCTGTGCTATTCCTACACGATTTTCGAAGCGGAAGTGGCCAGTACTTTCAACGAAGAACTCGTTTTCAAATACCTTTACGACCATGCGCCCGACGACACCCAGAGAGCGAGTCTTCTGGCCGATCGCCTGGACGATATGCTGGCCACACTGTACAGGCAGACCATGTTCGCCGAATTCGAAATGCGCTCCCATGCGATGCTCGAGGCGGACGAGCCGCTTACCGTCGATTCCCTGCGCGGCGAATACCGCATGCTCCTCGAAAAATATTTCGGGCCGCGGATGCGCTTCGAGGAACTTTCGGACATCGAGGGCCTGCGGATTCCGCATTTCTACAACGCCTTCTATGTCTACAAATACTCCACGGGCATTTCGGCGAGCATCGCTCTGGCCGATCGCGTCCTTTCGGGCGGCACGCGGGAGAGGGACGATTACTTTGCCTTCCTGAAGTCCGGAGGGTCGCGTTTCCCCATCGAAGCGCTCAAGGTGGCGGGCGTCGACATGTCGACACCTGCCCCGGTACAGGCGGCCTGCGGGAAATTCGCGGCGAACGTGAAGGAATTGAAGCGTTTGCTGAAACGCTGAAATGCGGCAATAGTAAAGCCCGAAACGCTTCGGCATTGAAGTGCGCGACCTCGGCGGGGCACTCCGGCGAGGTCGCCGGCGGGAGTCCGCCGGGCGGGTGCGGCCGCCTGGCCGCCAGTCTGCGGGCAAAAGCGGAACTTCAGATTTTTCCCAAAGCTTCCAGTGCGAGCACGACCGCGGCGAGAGCCGCGGTTTCGCTTTTCAGGATGCGATCGCCGAGAGAAGCGACGGCGAAGCCCCTCGAAGCAAGAAGCGCGCACTCATCGTCGGTCCAACCGCGTTCGCTGCCGACGGCGAGCCAGAGCGGTTCGCCGGAAGGAGCCAGTTCCGCGAAATGAGGCGCTCCGGGAGCGGGGTGGAAATATATTCTGGATGGTGATCGGGGCGCGGGGCTGGTTGTGGAAGCGATGGCTGAACCGACCGTGGGGCGGGAGGCGATGGTGCCGGGGCCTTCGAATTCGTCGAGTCCGTCGAATTCGTCGAGTCCGTCGAGTCTGTCGAGCGCTTTGGCGAGCGACCAGAAGCGGCGCACACAGGGTATGCGTGGATTCCCGGCCTGTTCGGCTCCTTCGCGAAGATGGGCGGCGAATTCGCCTTTCCGGAAGAAATCGCTCTCCGCATAGGACTTTTCACCCAGCTCGCTCAATGCAAACCAGATATTTTCGACGCCAAGGCTCGTCAGATCCTTCAGGATGCGTCCTGCCTGTATGGGCCGCGGGAAACCCAGGATAAGCCCCAAGGGATGCAGCGGCGGGGCTTCTCCGCGATCCAGAAACTCCAGCACGACCGCTTCGTCGTCGAGACGGACTATCAATGCTTCGCCGATACGCCCGTCGCTGCGGCCCGCCACTACGCGATCGCCGGCTTTTTTCCGGAGCACGCGCGCAATGTGATGATGCCGGCGATCGCTGCGGGGCAGCGGAATGCCCGATTCGTCCGGTTCGAGGAGTATCAGGTTCACGACGGCGAAACCGTCCCGGCCTGGGGATCGTCCGCCTCTTCGGCTCCATAATCCACGCCGGGCACTTCGAATCCATGGGCGCGGAGGAAATCCCTCCTGAATCCATCGATGTCGGTGAGATCACGGAGATTGGCTTCGTTGACCCTGGCCAGGCGATTCGACACTTCCTTCTGTACGGCAGCTCCCATCTCGAGTTCGTCCAGGCGGATTCTGCCCTTTTCATCGACGGGCACCGGCTGGCGGGGCCGGGTATAGAGACGGTCACGGAACAGCCTCTGTATCTGGTCGAGACAGTCTTCGTGGATGCCGCGCTCTTTCATCACCTTGAAAAGGGCCGATACATAGAGGGG
>Ga0074199_1001425_pt1 | contig 20988 bp, 19 predicted proteins | sample EPASupsiteSAE347_FD_64528 | JGI IMG/M metagenome (GOLD analysis project Ga0074199, IMG submission 64528) | Bioremediated contaminated groundwater from EPA Superfund site, New Mexico - Sample SAE3-47 | ecosystem: Environmental > Aquatic > Deep subsurface > Groundwater > Contaminated ... | reverse complement strand
CGGAGAGGCGGGTTTCGGGGGGATCCGAATTGCCAAAGAGACTCCTTTCCCCATAGACTACATGGCCAACGATCCTACGGCCCAGGCATTGATGGAACATTTGAATCTTCCAAGGGAAGAGTTGGAAAAACTTATTGGTTCGGTCGTGAGCCTGAACTTTTACGCGGTGAAACCCTGACTTCCGCTCGTCAAAGGCTATTTCTTTGGCAGTTCTATGAGTTCGAGCGGCAGGGATTTTTCGTGCCTTCCATCGAGAAGGATTTCCAGGCTGTAGGTCCCTTTCTGGGGAAAATGTATGTTGGCCAGCTGCCCGATTAAATTGGCATTGAACTTTTTTATCGTGGCCGGCATCTCCGGCGGGGCAGGGGGGAGGGGTATTTTAATGACGCTGATGATGTCTTTGCCGTCGGCGTCTTTAAGATAGATGAGAATTTCGTGGGGGTTTTTCATCTCCGTCTGGCGGCCGGTTATGCGGAGGGCGATGACCATGTAGGGGTGGGTCACCGGGAAAGTCTGGGCATACAGTGACTCGATGCCTCCGCCCAGAATGTTGAATCTCCCGTCCGGCAGCGAATTGGCGGCCTCGGACAGCATTGCAAATTCCAGTTCCATGGAACGCCTCCCTTGAATAAGAATAACCTGGGTGTAAAGCCGGTTTTATTCTGCCTGATCTTCAAAAGGCAACTCAGCTAAATTCTGTGGAGCCTTCTTATATCCCTTCATCTGTGAAAGGGAGATGGGAGCGCTTTGTAGAATCCGTCCAGACACCAATAACAAAGGAGATTCAGGATGACAACTCTTCAGTCTTCCGCTGAAAAATTACCCTCCGATCTAAAGATCGCCAGGAGCGCCCCCATCCGGCCGATACGGGACATCGCCGAACAGGCGGGCATCCGCGAGGAAGAGCTCGAATACTACGGGAAATACAAGGCCAAGGTTCATCTTGGCATTCTGGCCCGCCTCGCCGACCGCCCTTCTGGGAAATACATAGACGTGACCGCCATCACCCCGACCCCGCTCGGGGAAGGCAAGACCGTGACCACCATCGGGCTCTCCCAGGGCCTGGCCCGGATAGGTAAGACGGTCTTCACTACGCTGCGCCAGCCGTCTTTAGGGCCGGTCTTCGGCATAAATGGCGGCGCCGCCGGGGGCGGCTACTCGCAGGGCATTCCCATGGAGGACTTCAACCTGCACTTCACGGGGGACGTCCACGCCGTATCGGCCGCGCACAATCTTCTGGCCGCCTTTATCGACAACCACCTGCACCACGGGAACGCCCTGGACATAGACCCGCACACCATTCTATGGCCGCGGGTTCTCGACATAAGCGATCGGGCTTTAAGGCACATCGTCACGGGCCTGGGCGGGAAGGAAAACGGCATTCCCCGTGAAAGCGGTTTCGACATCGCCGTCGCCTCCGAAGTCATGGCGATCCTGGCGCTCTCCGAAAACCTTCAGGACTTGAGGAAGCGCCTCGGGCGCATCATCGTGGGGTTTAACAGGAAAAAAGGGCCGGTCACCGCCGAGGATCTCAAGTGCGCCGGGGCCATGGCCGTCCTCCTCAAGGACGCCTTGATGCCCAACTTGATCCAGACCCTGGAACACACCCCCTGCTTCGTGCACGCCGGGCCCTTCGCCAACATCGCCCACGGGAACAGCTCCATCATCGCGGATAGGATCGCCATCAAGCTGGCCCAGTACGTGGTGACCGAGAGCGGTTTCGGAGCGGACTGCGGCGCCGAAAAATTCATGGACATCAAGTGCCGCATAAGCGGCCTGGTGCCGGATTGCGTCGTTCTGGTCTGCTCGGTCAGGGCCTTGAAGATGCACGGAGGACTGGCCAAGGTGGTGGCCGGCAAGCCTCTGAACGAAGAACTGGAAAAAGAAAACCTCCCCGCCATTGAGAAGGGTGCGGAGAACCTCATAAAACAGATAGAGAACATGCTCCTCTTCGGCGTCCCAGTCGTGGTCTCCATCAACCGATTTGCAACCGACACCGATCGGGAACTGGACCTCATCAGGAAAATCGCCGTCGAGGCCGGGGCGGAGGATGCCGTCCCCGGAGATTACTGGGCGCGCGGCGGCGAAGGAGCCCGGAATCTGGCCGAGGCGGTCGTCCGGGCCTGCGATAAACCCTCCAGCTTCAGGTTCCTCTATCCCCTGGAGCTTTCCATTAAGGAAAAAATAGAGACGATCGCCACCAGAATCTATGGGGCCAAAAAAGTGGAATACGCTCCGGAGACCGAAAAAAAGATCAAGCACTTCACCGCGCTGGGATACGCCGGCCTTCCCGTCTGCATGGCCAAGACCCACCTCTCCCTCTCCCATGAACCCTCCTGGAAGGGGCGGCCCAGGGATTTCACCCTGCCGGTGCGGGACATCCGGGCCTCCGTGGGAGCGGGTTTCCTCTATCCCCTGTGCGGCGAGATGCGAACCATGCCGGGACTTCCCTCCGACCCGGCCGGAGCGCACATTGATATAGACGAAGACGGGCGGGTGGTCGGACTGTTTTAGCCGTCAGTTGAACATGCAAATATTGCAGGGTTCATCTTCAGCCGCATCGGTATATAACTTTAACCGGCTTTCTTCTGTGGTCCTGATTTCTTTCAATGACCTGTCGGATCTGAATTGTGATTTACTGACTTCTTCGAATTTTTCTGAAAGCCGGTACAGGTCGGGATGCTTTTTCAACAGCCCCCTCCAATCAGATAATCTCTGAAATAAGCAACAGAAGCAGGAGCATGACGATCTCCACGAATAGCAGGGATTAAGTAATCTTTCTTTTCTGCATATCTTAAGTGCATCATCCTTGGTTATGCCTTTTTCCACGAGCGGGAACAGCAACAAGAAAGGTTTCTCTGACTTTCCCTCGGCTCTGTGGCCCTCGTCGGCCGTAATACCGATGGCCAGTTCACCATGATGTTCTTCTACGAATTTGTCCGAAGGCTGTCGTTTTAATTTATAGGTGCACCATCTGACCGATCTTCCGGGCAGCATCTTGCCGTTATGGATTAAATTCGGTAAAAAACCTCCGTGAATATATTGAACCACATTCAATTTGACGCCCAGCTTTTTTGAAACTTCAAGAACCGTCCAGTAAGTTTCGGGCAGCTCTACCCCTGTGTCGGCGAACAGCAATTCAAATTCAACATTTTCCTGCTTCCAGAGAATTGCCGTTGCCGTGCTGTCTGCTCCCCCGGAAAAACTGATGTATTTCATGAACAGCCTCCCGGCTGCCGGGAATAGTTCCTGTAACGGCCGACTAAAATCAAGCTTCTTTTGCCTGCTGCTTATAATTTATATGTCAGTAATAAATACCGCCATCATAACCGAAAAATTCGATATTCTCAAAGATGCTCCTTCTTGTCTCCACAGAGACGCACCCTGAAAACTACCGCGGCCTCCCCTGTGACAAAAATTTCCCGGCGGGAAAGTGGGTGGAAAGAATTTATTATTTCGCAGGAAAGCGGTAAGAGGTTGCGAAATTAGTACGTAATAATTTTATACACTTATGCCTGCGGATTATCGAGTTTATTAAAAGGAGTGTGCAACTTGAACACTCAACTCAGAGTCTGCGCAATGATTTTCTTTGCAGTTCTTCTTTTTTACACACCCTTCTATGGAATATCTTATGCAGACGATTTGAAAATCACTGGAAAAGATTCGAATATTTTTAAAAAAGCGGCCGCTCACGAATTAGAGGGACAAATTCCAGAGGCTATTGCAGGATACAAATTATATCTTAAAAAGAATAAAGATGTTGTCCCCGCGTATTTTTACCTTGGCAATCTCTATTGGGACTCAGGGGATAAAGCCAAAGCTTTGGAAACTTTTAAGCAGGCGGAAAAGGCCTGCCCTACCTGAGGGGTTCAATATATCGTTGGAGAGCTGGTCAGTTCTCCAAAAACGTTGAAAGTAATGCAGCACAGTGTGACCTTGGCGCCTGAACTCGGCATCGCTCGTCTCTATCTTTCAAAATGTTATTTGCGTCAGAAAAGCCCGGAGTTGGCCCTTGAAAGCTACAATCAGGCTGTTAAATTGAATTCTGACCTCAATGATATCGGCTATTGGATTGACATCCAAATGGGTATTTGTGAACCGCTTGTCAATAAAAGAAAATATGATAAGGCGATTACTTTATATGAAAATGCCTTCAAAACGTTGAGCAGTACCCCGGGAATCCCTGTTTTGACTCAATATTACGGGTCCAGGGTGCGCATTGCACTGGCAGAAGTCTATCATAAAGCCGGAAGAGTGGATAAAGCCATCGAGCTGTATGAGAAAGTTATTACAAAGATGGAGCAAGAAAGAGCAGGTTTCCTGTCGCCGGAGGCCGGCACTATTTATAAAAATCTCGCCGATATCTTTCGGGAGAAGGGCGACGAACAAAAGGCTGTGTTATACAAACAAAAGGCTGACAGGCAGGAGCGAAAAACCAATACATTGACAAGCTTTGTCTTCGCAGGATTGCTCACCATTGGGATAGGCCTCGTCCAATTTTTGTTAATACTTGCATCGTGCTTTATCTTATGGATCCGAATTTTGATTTTGAAAAAAAAGGGGTTGGCTGATTCCTCTCTGAAGAAGATGTCATGGGGCTTTGGGGATGTCATGAGAACTTATGTGAGGTCCTTTTTAATCCCTATCGGTATTTGTATCCTGGTATTTGCGATGGCCATCATGTTTAATCTTCAATTGCAGGAATCTTTCACGAACTCTTTGTATATTATTCCACTTGGAATCGGCCTTCTCAGCTTAACCAGCTATTGGATAGTATCCAAACAAGGCTTCCACTCCAAATTAAGTCAGACAGGCCCCGGCCTTGGATGTGAGGCAGTCGCCAGGACGATTTCCCTAACTACTTTAACTTTGTGGCAGCTTCTGTGCGTAGGAATCATAAATGTCATCTTTTTTACAATAATTGTTATTGCCGTACAGGCGTTCCTGTTTATGAGCACGAGAGGTTGATTTCCTACGGGATAGCGTTGCGATCTATTCCCTCTCAAGGAGGAGGTGGAGGCGTTTATAGTCGATTTTACCCGTCCCCAGGACGGGAATATTCTCAAGCCTGACAACTTCGTTCAGGCGCATGACGCCGCGGAATCCAGCCTCCTCCAGTATGGCGTTGGCCTCGCCCAAAGTCATTTTCTCCGTGGTGAAGAGAACGATTTTACGGCCCCCTTCGGTTTCGATGCCGTCCACCGCCGCGCGCGGCCCATCTCTTGTCGGCGGAAAGCGGGAGGCAAAAGGCTCTTCGAGGGAGGGAAGCGAGATCATCTCCCCGCCGGCCTTGAGAAAACGCCGGAGCCTCCCGCGGAAGCTGATGAAGCCATCGTCGTCCTGAGTTGCGAGGTCTCCCGTGACATACCAGCGCCGGCCCTCACGATCGGTAAAAGGTGATTCCCGTTCCTGATTCAGGTAGCCCGAAAAAACGTTGGGACCGCTCACCAGAATCATCCCCATTGCCCCCCGGGGGAGAGGCTGATATGTTTCCGGGTCTACTATCCGGATTTCCACCCCGGGAAGCGGCTGACCTATCGTTCCGGGTTTGGCGGCTCCCGGGCGATTGACGGAGATGATCGGGGAGCACTCGGTTATACCATAACCCTCCAGGAGCAGGGTCTCAGGCGCCAGAACCGAGAGGCGTTTGAAGAGGTGCATCGGACACTTTTCAGCGCCGGCTATGACGATTCTAAGGCTCAGGAGATCCTCCGCTTGCGCCCGCTCCAGGAGTGCCTGAAGAAAAGTCGGGGTTGTGAGAAGAAGCGTCGGCCTGTAGGCGGAGATTTTGCGAAGGAGGCCGGCGGAGTCGGTCGGGTCGGGGTGGTGCACGACCCTGAGCCCGGTCAACATGGGGAGCAGCATCGTGGCCGTGAGGCCGAAGCTGTGAAATGGCGGGAGGAAAGCCATCAGGCTGTCCTTCATATCCAGGTGCAGCGCCTCGATTCCGCCGCGGAGGTTGCTGATGAGGTTCCGGTGAGAGAGAGGGACGGCTTTGGGATCCTTTTCGGATCCCGAGGTGAAAAGGACGACGGCGTTTCCTTCCGGGGAGGGCCGGGGAATCATCCGGAGGAGGTCTTGGCCTTTCCACGTGACCTCCAGCACCGTCCGGAGCATGGCGACGTGCCCTATTCCGGCACGCACGTCTTCCAGGAAGACGAAGGAAGCGCCCTCGACGGCCAGGCCGGTGCGTTCGATAAATTTTCGGCTGGTCAGCACGTGCCTGACCTTCAGTTTTCTCACGGCGTGTGAAAGAAAGATGGGGCCGGTGGTCCAGTTCAGCATCACGGGCAGGCGGCCGATGAAATGAAGTGCCATGAAGGCGATATCGGCGGATACCGATGAGGGGAGCAGGACCCCGATGTTCTCGTCCTCCAGGCAGGCCAGGCGCCGCGAAAGGAGAAGGACGGAGGTCAACATCCGTTTCCCGGTAAGAACTCCGCTGATATCGTCGGCGGCCATGGCTTTCCCCGAGTTGGACAGGCAGCGCCTGATAAAGGCTTCCGCCAGGGTTTCGGCTAAAATCTCCGGGAGCCCTCCCCGGGAAGGCTTGCTGAACCAGCGGGCCGGCGCCTCTTCTTTCTGAACAGTCTTTTCAGATAAGGAAGCTTCAGCCAGGACTGCCGCCTGTCCGAGCGTCTCCGGCACCCGGGAGGCGGAAAGGCTGAAACGCCGTTCCAGGGCCAGGGTCAACTCCATCCGATCCAGGCTGTCGAGCCCCATGACCTCAAGACGGGTCCCGCTCTTCCGCTCGTTCTCGCTTAAGGGGCGCCCGAGTTGCTTTTCCAGAATTGCTATGACGGCGGAGAGAATCTCTGGTTTAATCCTCGTGAGGTCGGGGAATTCGTCTTGCAGTACAGGAGGAAAGGCGTAGCGGCGCGGACCCAAAAGTAAGTTGTAAGGTACATAGGTGGGCGGTTCAGGGCCGCCGGCGTTGTACCATTCTTCAAAGAAGCGGTTGATTTTTTCCTTAACGGGTTCCGGGAGGAGGCTCTGCTTCCAGTGCTCGATGGTGACGAGAACGCTCCGGCGGGGCAGGAAAAAAAAGAGGCCGGCCAGGAGGTACGCCAGCGCTCTGGGGATGCACTTGCCGAGATCCGGCGGCTTTCCCGTGGGGGCAAAGCCGAACATGCTGCCCCAGAGACCCGTGGTGCGCACGACGACGATTTGGGCCTCGGGTACCTCCCGAAGGATCCGGGCCAGGCCGCTTCCCGCGCCGAGGTTTTCGGAGGGGCGCGAGTAGGTGTGCGCGGCCGGCCACAGGATCAGGTTTTCACCCCGCCCGAGTCCCCCGATGACTTCCTGGATGGCTTTTTCGACCTCCTCGCGGATGCCAGGGCCGATGCGGCCGGTCATCGGGAATTCAACAGCCCGAAAGGTTTTCATCAGGTAACTCAGCGGCCACTTCCGGAAGTATTCCGAGTAGAGAGCCGGGCGGGGACGCAGAAGCGGCCAGAGGTAAGCCATGATAATAACAGGGTCTATGAGGCCCGGGTGGTTGGGGAGGATAAGCGTCTTGTGACTGAGGTTCCGAATAGTCTCCAGGCCCTCGATGCGGATCAGGTAGCGGAGGGAGAGGGCCAGGCGTCCGAGCAGGCACAGGAACCGGCCCCATACACAGCAAAAAATCTCCTTCATCTATCTTCAGAGAGAGAGACCTCATCTCCCTCAAAGGTATCACTGAGCAGATCATCAGAAGAGGCGAGGCCGTCAACGGGGTCTTCCCGGGCCGGAGTAAAGGCGCCCTCGATCTCTTCGGACGGAGGCTGTTCTTCTGGGCTTCCCGGGCAGTTGAGGCAGAAGACGCGGCCCCCGGTGAAGTTCGCATGCACGCGGCAGACGCTCAATCCGCAGGCGATACAGCGACCGATGGGCCGGTTCCCGCAGACGGTGCCCGCATCGAGCCCCATGAAAACCTGGCAGAAGTTGAGGATGGGAAGATACCTCCTCGATCTTTAATGGACGGGGCTTCCTGCTCCCATTATAACACAACCCATTCTCTCAGGCAAAGCCCTGGAGAGGGGATATATTTTCCGCGCCGGCAAAACCGCCAAGGTGTTTTAGATAAAGAGACTATAGCCGTTATCGCAGGATTTCGGCTCTATAAGGAGGAATATTCCCCTATGGCCAAAACCGCAAAAGAACCGGAAGAAGCAGACTGCTGGAGCGTCTTTCAACTCACCTCCTTCATAAAAAATCTCCTGGAGAGTGAAGAGGCCCTCTCCGCTATCTGGGTGAAGGGCGAGATTTCCAATTACAAGCGGGCCTCTTCGGGCCATGCCTATTTCGATCTAAAGGACGCCCAGAGCCAGATTCGCTGCGTGATGTTCAAACGGGCCGGCGACCGGCTACTTTTCGAACCCGATAACGGGCGGCAGGTTATGCTCTTCGGAAGGGTCGCTGTCTACGAAAAGAGCGGTCAGTACCAGATGGTGGTCGAGGAAATTAGGGCCGAGGGGCAGGGGGAGCTCTATGCGGCATTTCTTAAGCTCAAGGAGAAGCTGGCCGCCGAGGGGCTTTTTGACGAGAGCAGGAAAAGGGCGCTTCCCTTCCTGCCGCGCCTCATCGGGATCGTGACCTCTCCCCAGGCGGCGGCGCTCAGGGACTTGATAGCCATCCTCGGGAAACGCAACGACAGCGCCCGGATTATAATTTCCCCGGCGCTGGTACAGGGGAAGGAGGCTCCCGCCTCCCTCATCGAGGCCATCCGGCGTCTGAACAGGATCGACGGAGTGGACGTTATTATAATCGGGAGAGGCGGCGGCTCATTTGAGGATTTGAACTGTTTCAACGATGAAGCCCTGGCGAGAGAGATTGCCTCATCAAAGATTCCGGTAATCTCGGCCGTGGGCCACGAGACCGATTTCACCATCGCCGATTTTGTGGCCGACCTAAGAGCCCCTACTCCTTCGGGAGCGGCCCAGATGGTAATTCCCGACAAGCTGGAACTCCTGCGGCAGATGGATGAGCTCCGGGCGCGCCTGAAAAAGGGTCTAATCGGGCGGTTGAATGATGCAAAGCGGGAGCTGGCTCATATTCTATCCAGGAGAATCTTTAAGTATCCCTTCGAGTTACTGGGAAAGCGCCAGCAGGAAATGGATTTCATCAATCGGCGCCTGGAGGGCGCCATGGAGCGGTTTGTAAGGGTGCAGAGGGAAAAGCTGTCCTCCTTCAGTCCCGTAAAGCTCGGCGCTTCCGTCCTGCGCTGTCTTGGGGTCAGGGAGGCGAATCTTACGGCCCTGGGCGGGAAACTGGACGCCCTGAGCCCCCTCAAGGTGCTTAATCGGGGCTACAGCCTCTGCTTAAGAGGCGGCGACGGAGGCATTGTCCGTTCAGTCCGCGATACCGCCCCGGGCGAGGATCTGGAGGTTCTTCTGGCTGATGGGCGAATATACGCCAGAACGACGGCCGTGATGGAAGAGGCGGTTTCGGCGGACCGGTAGGACGGCGAGGAGGTTTTAAAGTGGCCAAGAAAGAAGCGCCCGAAGAGATGAGTTATGAGACCGCTCTCTCAAAACTTGAGGATATCGTCGAGCATCTCGAAAGGGGAGATGTTCCCCTTGACGAATCGCTCAAAAAATTTTCAGAGGGGATTCGCCTTTCCCGTTTTCTGAGCGACAAGCTTAAAAAGGCGGAGGAGGAAATCAAGAAGCTGGTAGAGCAGGAAAACGGCACTATGGGAACCGAACTTCTTGACGTCGCGGGAGGAGACTGAATTGGAACTGGGTTCTTATCTTTTAAGCCGGCGGGAGATGATTGAAAATTCCCTGGCCCGCTATATTGTGGATTCCCCCCGGGAGACGCTTTTCGGGGCGATGCACTACGGGGTTTTTCCCGGGGGCAAGCGCCTCCGGCCCGTTCTTCTTCTGATGGCCGCCGAGGCTCTGGGAATGGAGCCGGAACCTCTCCTCCCGGTCGCCTGCTCCATCGAGATGATTCACTGTTTTTCACTCCTGCACGACGATCTTCCCTGCATGGACGACGATGACATGAGGAGGGGACGGCCCTCCGCTCACCGCAAGTTCGGGGAGGCCATGGCGCTCCTGGCCGGGGATGGACTGCTGGCCCGTGCCTTTGAGGTGGCTGCCGGATATTCCAATCCGGAAGTCCTTCGCGAACTGGCCGCGGCGACCGGGGCGGAGGGGATGACCGGCGGACAGGCCCTCGAACTGGAGTGGGAAGGCCGCCAGGTCGGCGAAGAGACGCTGATAGAAATCCACCGCCGGAAGACGGGGGCCCTCATCCGCGCCGCCGTCCGGTGCGGCGCCATTCTGGCCGGGGCCAATCGGGAGGCGCTTTCCGCTTTGACTTCCTATGCGGAGAATATCGGACTTTCCTTTCAGATCGTTGACGATATTTTGGATTCCGCTCAGGACGGCGAAGGGAAGGGATTCATACAGGTATTCGGAATGGAGCGCTCAAGGGAGATGGCCGGGGTGCATACGGAAAAAGCCATTCGTTCTCTTTCCGCCTTTGGCTCCGAAGCGGAGTACTTAAGGGCGTTTGCAGCCGACTTGATGGAAAGGGGTTCTTGATGGAGCGAATTCTGGAAGGCATTTCGGGGCCCTCGGATTTAAAGCCCCTTACTTTTCCGCAGCTCAATCAGCTGGCGGAAGAGGTTCGGGAACTGATCATCGAGACGATTTCCAGCACCGGAGGGCACCTCTCCTCCAGCCTGGGCGCCGTGGACCTGGCCATCGCGCTCCATGCGGTCTTCGACAGCCCCAACGATAGAATGATATGGGATGTGGGCCATCAGGCCTATGCTCACAAGATTCTGACCGGCAGGCGTGAGCCATTCAGGACGATCCGGCAGTACGGCGGAATCAGCGGCTTTCCCAAGAGGAGGGAGAGCCCCCATGACGCCTTTGATACGGGCCACAGCAGCACCTCGATTTCGGCGGCCCTGGGCCTGGCCAAGGGCCGCGACCTAACCGGCGGAAAAGAAAAAATCATCGCGGTAATGGGTGATGGCGCCCTGACCGCCGGGATGGCCTACGAGGGTCTCAACAACGCCGGGCACCTCGGGGCCGACCTTATCGTGGTACTAAATGACAACGAGATGTCCATCGCCCGGAATGTCGGGGCCATGGCGGCCTATCTCAGCCGTCTTCGGATGGATCCTCGTTTCAATAAAATGCGCATGGACTTAAGCTCGCTCATCAGGAATATCCCCAAGATCGGCGAGAAAATGTTCAAGGCGGCCCGAAACATCGAAACCCACCTGGCCTACCTGGTTCTGCCGGGTGTCATCTTCGAGACCCTCGGATTCACTTACCTGGGCCCATTCGACGGGCACAACATCGAGCTTCTCTGCCAGACATTCAAAAAGGCCAGGGATCTGAAAGGTCCCCGCATCATCCATATTTTAACCAAAAAAGGCAAGGGATACTCTTTCGCCGAAGACGATTCCACCCGTTTTCACGGCACCATTCCCTTTGACGTCGAGACGGGTGAAGGGGACGGTGAGGCGGGTAAATCCATTCCTTCCTATACCAAGGTATTCGGGCAGACACTCGAAGAGCTGGCCGCCGGGGATCCGAAGATAGTGGCCGTCACGGCAGCCATGCCCGACGGGACCGGCCTTTCTGATTTTTCCAGAAAATTTCCGGATCGCTTCTTTGACGTGGGAATCGCGGAACAGCATGCCGTGACCTTCGCAGCGGGCTTGGCCGCCGGGGGTCTTCGCCCCGTCGTGGCCCTCTACTCCACTTTTCTTCAGCGCGCCTACGACCAGGTCATCCATGATGTCGCCATGCAGAATCTCCCGGTCGTATTTGCGGTGGACCGGGGAGGGCTGGTGGGCGAGGACGGGGAGACCCATCACGGAGTCTTTGATCTCTCGTTCCTTCGGATTGTTCCGAACCTGGTAATCATGGCGCCTAAAAACGAAAATGACTTCAGGCGGATGCTCAAGACCGCCCTTGTTCATCCGGGTCCGTCAGTGGTGCGCTATTCGCGCGGGAAGTGCGTGGGCGTGCCCCTCGATGAGGTCCTGGAGGTACTGCCGATAGGGCGGGGAGAGATCATGAGAGAGGGAGCGGACGTCGCCATCATCGCGATTGGAAACATGGTCTATCCAAGTCTTCTGGCGGCTGAGAATCTCAGTTCCGCCGGAATAGACGCTGCTGTCATTGACGCCAGATTTATCAAGCCGCTGGATGGAGAGCTCATAGAGGAGGTGGCCAGGCGCTGCCGCCGCATCGTCACCGTCGAGGAAAATGCCCTGGCCGGGGGGTTCGGCTCGGCTGTCGGAGAACTCCTGGGCAGCCGTGGTCTGGGGGGTGCGCTCCTTCGCTCCATCGGCCTCCCCGATCGCTTTATCGAACATGGTTCATCGAGCCTTCTTCGGGAAAAGACGGGTCTCACGGGCGAGTCCATCTCGCGGGCCGTCCAGGAGGCCTTTACACTGATGGGGTGAAGAAACTGCGTCTGGATCTCGCGCTCATGGAACGCGGCCTGGTGAAATCCCGCCAGACAGCCCAAAGCCTTATCATGCGGGGCGCCGTGAAGGTCGATGGGGTAGTGAATATCAAGAGCGGGACGCCGGTTTCGCCGGTAGCTTCCCTTGAAGTTCTGGATCCGGAACCCCGCTTTGTCAGCCGGGGCGGCTTTAAGCTGAAAAAAGCTCTCGAAGAGTTCGGCGTGGCGGTCGGCGGGAAGATAGCTCTGGATGCCGGGGCCTCCACGGGGGGATTCACCGACTGCCTTCTGAAGGAAGGAGCAGCCCGGGTTTACGCGGTGGACGTGGGTTACGGCCAGCTCGACTGGAAGCTGAGAGAGGACCCCAGGGTGGTCTGCCTGGAAAGGACGAATGTCAGGCACATCGGCCGCTCCGACGTGCCGGAGGACCTCGATCTCGTCACCCTGGATCTCTCCTTTATCTCGGTGGGAAAAGTCCTCCCGGCGGTTACGGCGCTCCTCAAGGAAGAAGGACAGGTGCTCGTTCTTGTCAAACCCCAGTTTGAGGCGGGGCCGGAAAAAGTCTCCCGGGGCGGAGTGGTAAGGGATCCGCGCGTGCACCGGGATGTACTGGAGGCGCTTATAGAGGCCGCCTCCGGGATGGGTCTGACCTTTAAGGGGCTTACTTTTTCGCCGCTTAAGGGCCCGGCCGGAAACATCGAATACCTGGCTTTTTTTATAAAGCCATCCACGGATTCTCCCGACGCCCCGTTGTTACCCGTGCGAATCGAGGATGTCGTGGAGTCCGCTTTCCAGGCCAAACTTAACCGGAGAGGTGGTCAGGAACCCCATGATTGAGAAAGCTTTTATAATTCCCACTTCCCGTGAATCGGTTCTCCCGCCGCTCAAAAAAATCATAGAACTCCTGGAAAGAAGAGGCTTTTCCATCCTGCTCCAGAGCGATTTCGCCCATAAGCTCGGGCGATCTTCGCCGGATCTTCCCGATGAGGAAAGTCTTCGCAATGCTGATATTGTTCTCAGTCTCGGCGGGGACGGAACGCTTCTTCGGGCCGCCAGAATGGTTTTTGGAAAAGGAATTCCCATCATGGGAGTGAATCTAGGGAGCCTGGGTTTCCTGACTGAGGTCTCCTTCGAGGATTTCGAGAAGGCCCTCGAATCGCTTCGTTCCGGGCGTTACCGGACCGTGGAGCGCATGATGCTGAGCGCCTCGGTGATGAGAGATGGGAAGGCGCTTTCCATCTCCTGTGCTCTTAACGACGTGGTTTTGCACCGGCGGGGCGGAGGCCCTCTTCTTCATCTTTCCATCCGGGTCAGCGGCCGGTATGCCGGCAGTTATTCGGCAGACGGCCTGATCGTCAGCACTCCCACCGGCTCCACGGCCTACTCGCTGTCCGCCGGAGGGCCCATCGTGAGCCCTGATCTGGACTGCTTCGTCCTCACCGCCATCTGTCCGCATACCCTCTCGGCCCGACCCCTGGTCGTTCCGGCCTCTGAGGTTATTGAACTGGCCGAGACCCACGGCAGAGAATTCTCCATCTCCTTTGACGGGCAGGTCAATATTGAGGCGGAGAGCGGGGATAAGGTCACCATTACCAGGGCGGCGGGGAGCGTGACTTTCATCGATCTGGAAAGGGATTTCTATCGTATCGTCCGGGAAAAGCTCAAATGGGTGGAGTAGCGTGCTGAAACTTCTTCACATCAGCAATTTTGCCCTCATTGATGAACTGGAGATCGAACTTCATCCGCATCTCAATGTATTTACCGGCGAGACCGGCGCCGGAAAATCCATCGTCATCGATGCCGTTAATTTTCTTCTCGGCGAGCGGGCCGGGCCCGCCGTCATCAGGAGCGGCTCTTCGAAGGCCCGGGTGCAGGGACTTTTTGAACTGGGAGAGGAGGAGGTCCTTTTTTCAAGGGAGATCCAGGACTCCGGGAAAAATCTCTGCAGAAAAAACGGAGAACTTCTCACCCTGGCCGAGCTCAAGGAATTGACCCGGCATCTGGTGGACGTTCACGGCCAGCACGAGCACCAGTCTCTTCTCGATATCCGGCGCCACGGGGAACTCCTGGACCTGATGGGAGGGGAGAAGTCCGCCTCCCTGCTTCGCTCGCTGGCCTCTCTTCACCGGGAGCTGGCCGAAAAGCTTGAGGAACGGAAGGACCTCCTGAGCGGGGAGCAGGAGCGGGTGCGGAAATTGGATTGGCTCCGCTTTGAGGCGGATGAAATAGAGAAGGCCTGCCTGGAGGAAGGGGAAGAAGAGGAGCTTGAGAAGGAGCGCACTCTTCTTTCCAACCTGGAGAAGATAATGGAGGGGCTCTCCCTGGCTTTGCAGAGCCTCTCGGGAAGCGGCCAGGGAGGGATACTTGAGGATCTCGGGAAGACCTCCGCCATTCTTGAGCGTATTGGACGCTGGGACGGGAATCTGGCCGCACAGGCGGGAGCCGCCCGCGAGGCCCGGCTGATCCTGGAGGAGCTTTCGAGCGGCCTCTCATCGTACGCCGGAGGGCTGGAATTTTCTCCGGAGCGCCTGGAGGCGGTGAACGCCCGTCTCTACGAGATCGGCCGGATGAAAAAAAAATATGGGGCGACGATTGGCGAGGTGCTGAAATACGGCGAGGACTCCCGCCGGAAAATATCTCTCCTTCAGGGCGCCGGGGATAGATCCGGCGCCCTGACCGAAGAGATCCGGAATCTCGGAAAAGCGCAGGAAGAGGCGGCGGAGCAGCTTTCGGATCTTCGCTCGGATCTGGCCTGCAGGCTGGAGAAGTCGGTCGAGAAGGAGCTGGGAACTCTCCAGATGAAGGGGCTTACCTTCCGTGTTTCGATGGAGAGACTCGAAAAAATTTCGCCCAGGGGGCGGGACGGCATTGAATTTCTGATCAGTGCCAACCCCGGGGAACCTTTGAAGTCCCTGAGCAAAATTGCCTCCGGGGGTGAAATATCCCGGATAATGCTGGCCTTAAAGACCATTTTCGGACGCCTGGACAGCGTTCCCGTTCTTATTTTCGACGAAATAGACGTGGGTCTGGGGGGGAAGGCCGCGGAGTCGGTAGCCCGGAAACTGGCCGACATCGGCCGCCGCTGCCAGGTCATCTGCGTGACGCACCTTCCGATCATCGCTTCCCTGGCCGATGCCCATCTTCACATCCGCAAGGAAGTCGTCAAGGGAAGGACATACACCCGCGTTGAAAGAATAGAGGCGGATGACAAAGTCGAGGAAATAGCCAGGATGCTCACGGGAAAGGATATAACCCGAATCAGCCGTGAACACGCCCGCGAGTTGCTGGAGCAGGCCTCGTGCTCCCAGGCCGCCGTTAAACCGCGCAGGGGCGATTCGCGAACCGCCCTTTCAAAATCTGGCGTGAAGGAGAAAAAACGTGTACCCAGAGAATAATACCTATAAAAAGACGGTACTGGATAACGGCCTGAGGGTGATCACCGAGGAGTTGACTCCCTTCAAGTCCGCTTCGATCGGCCTTTGGGTAAACGTCGGCTCCATGATCGAGGATGAAAAAAACAACGGGATCTGCCACTTCATCGAGCACATGCTGTTCAAGGGGACCGAGCGCCACACCGCCACCGAAATAGCCGAACTCATGGATGGAGTGGGGGGGCACCTGAACGCCTTCACCGAAAAAGAGCAGACCTGCTATTATGCCCGGGTCGTCGATCAGCATATTCCGCTGGCCATCGACATGCTGGCTGAGATGTTCCAGACGTCGCTGTTTGATCCGAAGGAACTCGATCGGGAGAAAAACGTCATACTCGATGAGATTCGGATGTATGAGGATTCGCCCGACGACGTCATCTTCGACCTCTTCACCCGCTCGGTCTGGGGAGATCACGCTCTCGGCCGCTCCACCCTCGGGACCCAGGAGGTCATCCGGGGGATGTCGCGCGAAAACTTTCTGGGTTTCATGGCGGAGAGGTACACGCCGGAGAACATCATCATCGCCGCCGCCGGCCATCTTACTCACGAATCCGTGGTGGAGCAGGTTGCGCGCCTTTTCGGCCATCTTAAAAACTCATCGCGGGATCTCAAGTTGAACCCCCCCGAGTCCGCCGTGAATAATATCATCCGTCATAAGGACTGTGAGCAGATATATATCTGCGTGGGGGGCAACGGTCTTTCTCAACGGGACGAGGACAAGTACAAACTCTCGGTTCTGGACAGCATCCTGGGTGGAAGCATGAGTTCCCGGCTTTTCCAGGAGATCCGGGAGAAGCGGGGTCTGGTCTATACGGTCTGCACGTTTCTCAATTCATTCATCCACGCCGGTCTTTTCGGGGTTTTCGCCGGGACTTCCAACGGGAACCTCTCGGCGGTGATGGATCTCATCCTTTCAATACTGGACGACATCCGGACCCGGGGAGTCACTGCGGAGGAACTGGTCCGTGCCAAGGAGCACATCAAGGGGGCGATTTACCTGGCCCTGGAGAGCACGACCAACCGCATGGTCCGCCTGGCCAAGTCCGAGAGCTACCACGGGCGTCTCATTCCCCATGAAGAGGTGATCGAAAAAATAATGGCTGTCACCGTGGATGACGTCAACGGGCTGGCAGCCAGACTCCTCCGTCCCGAGGCTTTTTCCCTCGCGGTTCTGGGGCCGGTCAGCGAGAACGAATCTGAAATTCTAAGAGGGAAGCTCAGATGAGTACCGCGATCACGATCATCGGCATCTCGATTATCATCCTTCTGGTACAGCTCATGACCAGGAAAAAGTGTTGCGTACTTCTCAGGCATTATACCAGGGAGTTTGTCGTAAAGTCGGCCTGGAATAACTCGGCCATGCTTTCGGTTGTCTTTTTTCTCATTCTGCTTCTACTGATGAGCTTCTTTTTTCAGAAGTGGTTTTTCCTTCTTCCCCCTTTCAAAAAACTGTGGCTGCTGATACACAAGTATATTCCCAGGCAGAGAGTGGATCCCGGCATGAGGGCTCTTTATGCAACAATCTACTCCGTTTTATGCGGGTTCATCACCTTTCTCGTTTCCGCGCTGGCGGTCGCCTTCGTCAACACCTCGATCTCGTCCACCGTCGCCAGGGCTATCCCCAAGCCTCACGACACGATACTTTAAGGAGGAAAAAGGATGAAGGCCCGAAGAATCCTGGTTATCGGCGCCTGCGGGCGGATGGGGCAGGAAGTGGTGCGGACCCTCCTTAAGCGGGAGGACATGGTACTGGCCGGTGCGGTTGATTTGGGCAGCTTCTCCGGGGTTGATATCGGGGAGATGGCCGCCGGGAAAATATCCGGAGTCGCTGTTTCGGGAAGCCTTGATGAGACTCTTGAGGGCGCCTCCTTTGACGCCGCCGTCGAATTTACTACCGGGAAGGTCGCGCCTTCCAACATCCTGGCGTGCCTCTCGCGGAAAATCCCCGTCGTATCAGGAACGACCGGAATCGGGGAGGGGGACATTCTTCGCATCCGGGAGGCGTGCGAAAGAAACGCGATTCCCGCCCTCATCGCTCCCAATTTTTCCATGGGCGCGGTTTTGATGATGAAGTTTTCCGCTCTGGCCTCGCGCTATTTCCCGGCCGCCGAGATTATCGAACTGCACCACGAAAAAAAGCTGGATTTTCCGTCAGGAACGGCGCTCAGAACCGCGGAGATGATGCTTAGCGAGAGGGAGCGCTTTGCCGAGACGCCGTCCGACCTGGAAAAACTACCCCAGTGCCGCGGAGGAACATCCGGCGGAATACATATTCACAGCGTCCGCCTGCCGGGTCTTCTGGCCCATCAGGAAGTTATCTTCGGAAGGGAGGGGGAGACGCTGATGCTCCGCCATGACTCCATAAGCCGGGTCTCCTTCATGGAGGGCATTCTGCTGGCGATGGGCAGGATATCTCAGCTCCGGGGCCTGACGATCGGGCTTGAAAACCTTCTTGTCTAGTAAATTATAACAATATGAAAAATACCGATAAAACTGAACGGAAAAAAGAGCGCACCGAGTTTTATTATCTCGTTGTTCTGCTGCTGACGACGGCGGCGCTGCTCCTGGTCAACATCTGGAACACGCGCGAGTTCCACTGCGACGACGAGTACCTCTACATCAAGATCGCAAAGGAGATGTTTTTAACCCGGGAACTATGGCTTCCCACCTGGCTCCATGAGCCGGCTCTCTATAAGCCTCCTTTTATTTACTGGCTCATGATGAGCTCTTTTGCCATTTTCGGGCCCGGTCTGGTCGCGGCCAGGATTTCCATCGCCGCGACGGCTCTTCTGACCGTCTTCATCGTCTATCTGCTTGGGAAGAAACTCTACGGAGTACAGGCGGCCTTCGTGGCCGGACTTCTCACGGCCACTTCATTCGGTTTCATCATCTACGGGAAAATCGGCATGCTGGACCTTCCTCTGATGTGCTTTTTTGCGCTCGCACTCTATTTTTTCTACAGGGCTTTCAGCGAAAAATCGCCTCTCTTTGCCTTTTTATTCTGGAGTACGGCGGGGGCCTCGGCCCTCGTCAAGGGACCGGTCTCCTCCATCATACTGTTTCTGATCGCGGCTGTTTTCCTCACCTGTTACCGGGGTTGGAAGACTTTTCTTAAGCCCGGGGCGCTGGGGGGCATGGGATTGGGGCTCTTTTTTTCAGCTCTCTGGCCGCTGGCGATGTATTTAAACGGCAACTTTAAACTCTGGTACGACTTCTTCGTCGTGAGGGAAAATATAGGAAAATTCGCCGACATTCATTACACGGTCATGGAGTTTCTGCCCTATTACCTGCAGCACATCTTTCCCTGGTCGCTCCTCTTTCTGGCCGCCCTGGTCCTGGTTTTCTTTCGCAAAAGGTTCCTGGAGCCCGGCTATGCGCTGCCTCTTCTCTGGCTCCTGTGCACGGCTTTAGTCTTTCTTCTGCCCGCGACCAAGCTCAAGCACTACCTGATCCCGGCCGTTCCCGCCGCCGCCCTGCTCATCGCCGGCCTGTGGAAAGAGTCCAGGGAGAATAAGATTTTCAGGGCGGGTCTGTCCCTGACCGCCTTTGTTTTCATCATCATCGGTGTTGTGACCCTCCTTCTCATGAGGCTGTCTTCTTCTCTTACTCCATTTCTGCTTCTTCTGGCGGCTTTCGCCGTCCTGGTTTTGCTCGTCGTCTTCCTCTTCAGATCCGCTCTTCCACCGGCGATTATGTTCTATGCCGCCCTCATTTTCTTTCTTACGCTGGCCGGGCCCTATTTCACCTACGATCTTTTTCCGCAGGGAGCCATCGAGCGCCTGAGCGGAACCCAAATCCCCCTGGGAGTGGTCAAAACACAGATCTATTCCTTTTCATACTTTATAGATCGCAGGGCGGTCCAGCTCCAGACCGCGGAGGAGATGCAGAAGTTCCTGATGGACGGGGGGAACGTGATCGTCTCCGAAACCAACCTGAATAACTTCAGGAAGAATGTACCGGACCTCACCCTGTCCCTGGGGGAGAGGTATTCCTGGGAAAAATGGAAGGAGCGCCTTTCGACACAGGAAATTCTTCAGGCGCTCATGACGGCGGATCCATCTCTTCTTAAGGAAAAAGTCTATCTCTTTGAGAGGAAATAACAGTTTTCCCGGACTGATGTGGCCGGGCACAGGATTATAAGTCCCCCATGCGGGCTACTTTGAGATGATTTTTACGGGGAGGCCTCCGTGGCTGTTGAGCCCCTGCACCAGGTCTCCGACAGCCTGGGGGCTTATGTAGTTGACTGCAACCGGGTTTGAGGACTGGGCCACAGCAGGCCTGGGAGCAATCCAGGGGTTAAGGGCCATGAGGGCCAGGGCCACGGCTATCACCGTCAGGACGACCTTGAGGTATAGATCTTGTTTCATGGTTTATTCCTCCTTCAGGGAGTTTTTCTGCCCTATTTGTTCTTCCCGGCGGGACGTATTTCCTCTCAACCGGGAAAGTAAAAAAAATCAGGGTTTAACCCTGATTTTTTTTACTTTTTTATCAAGACTGGGCCTTGATTTTTTCTAGCTGAGAGACCCTCCGAATTTTTCAATAATCGCCTTTGGATCCATGATGAGCCCGGTTTCCTGGGCGAGCTGGTTCATAGTGGCCTGCTGGGCGCTGGTAAACTGCTGCACGGCAGTCGCATAGTCTATAATCTGGCGGCCTTCCGCCGAAGTGGTCTCCTCCTCGTCGTGCCTGGCGACGAGCTGGCTGAATTCGTTCATTTTGAAGTCCACGCTGTTGTCGAGGGTCCTGGTTCCGGTAGGATCATCGGGATCGGGAAGACCCTCGGTGCCGAACTTCAGGGTTTCAGTCTGCTGGCGCATGTTCAACTCGGCCTCTTCTTTTTGCAGGGAAACCAGTTCGGCCTGGTACGCTTTCTTTTTCTCGGGATCCAGGCTGTCCGCGGCGCTCAGCTGCTTTTCCGAAAAGGCCTTGGCCTTGGCGGTGTAAGCCGCCACTTCAGCCTTCTGCTTGTCCTGAAGGGCTTTGCGATCCACTTTCTCCTGGGCGGTCCGCTCGGCGCGCTGAGCGGATGTTTCCCCCCCATCGACCAGGGTTTTCTTCCCGTCGGCGCCGATCTCGTAGTGGTGGGTGGTGAAAACATCTTGCCTCTTGGCGGCGATTTCGTACTGCATGTCGG